>Ga0307405_10001125_pt1 | contig 10959 bp, 8 predicted proteins | sample 322Cmetagenome_2_FD_203311 | JGI IMG/M metagenome (GOLD analysis project Ga0307405, IMG submission 203311) | Maize rhizosphere microbial communities from greenhouse at UC Davis, California, United States - 322HYB-C-1 | ecosystem: Host-associated > Plants > Roots > Rhizosphere > Soil | place... | reverse complement strand
TGTGTTGATTAAGATTGTTAAGGAGCTGGAGATTGCCGGCGCCACCGGCATGCGCAAGCAGGAGCTCATCTTCGAGATCCTGCGCGTGCGGGCGGAGAAGAGCGGCAACATCTTCTCGGAAGGCGTCCTCGAGACGCTGCCCGACGGATTCGGCTTCCTCCGCGCCCCCGACTACAACTACCTGCCCGGTCCTGACGACATCTACGTGTCGCCGTCGCAGATCCGCAAGTTCGACCTGCACACCGGCGACACCGTGTCCGGCGTCATCCGGCCGCCGAAGGACGGCGAGCGCTACTTCGCCCTCATCAAGGTCGAGGCGATCAACTTCGAGCCGCCCGAGAAGGTCAAGGAGAAGATCTTCTTCGAGAACCTGACGCCGCTCTACCCGCAGCAGAAGATCTCGCTCGAAACCGACGCCGAGAACCTTTCGGGCCGCGTGATGGATCTCCTCACGCCGCTCGGCAAGGGCCAGCGCGGCCTCATCGTCGCGCCGCCGCGGACCGGCAAGACGATGCTGCTCCAGAGCATCGCCAACAGCATCACCAAGAACCACCCGGAGGTGTACCTGATCGTGCTGCTCATCGACGAGCGGCCGGAAGAGGTCACCGACATGCAGCGGTCGGTGCACGGCGAGGTGATCTCGTCGACCTTCGACGAGCCGGCGCAGCGCCACGTGCAGGTGGCCGAGATGGTGATCGAGAAAGCCAAGCGCCTGGTCGAGCACAAGAAGGACGTGGTCATCCTGCTCGACTCGATCACGCGCCTCGCGCGCGCCTACAACACCATCGTGCCCGCCTCGGGTAAGGTGCTGTCGGGCGGCGTGGACAGTAACGCCCTGCAGCGGCCGAAGCGCTTCTTCGGCGCCGCGCGCAACATCGAAGAGGGCGGCTCGCTGACGATCATCGCCACCGCGCTCGTCGACACCGGGTCGCGCATGGACGAAGTGATCTTCGAAGAGTTCAAGGGCACCGGCAATTCTGAAATTCACCTCGATCGGAAGCTGGCGGACCGCCGCGTGTTCCCGGCGATCGACATCGGCAAGAGCGGCACCCGCAAGGAGGAGCTGCTGCTGCCGAAGGAGGAGCTGAACCGCGTCTGGGTGCTGCGCAAGGTGCTGACGCCGCTGTCGCCGAGCGAGGCGATGGAGCTGCTCATCTCGAAGATGTCGAAGACCAAGGCGAACTCGGAGTTCCTCTCGGCGATGGCCGCGGGAAAATCGTAGCGGCCACGAATCGTCGGTCGTTGTTCGTAGGTCGTAGATCGTGCAGTCACGGAGCCGCCGTTGGTCGGCGGCTTACCGAAGAACGCAGAACGAACCACGAACTACGAACTACGGTACAATCTCAGCGTAAGGGAGTGTCTCAGTGAAGGAAGGTATCCACCCGCAGTATAAAGAGGTCGAGGTCCGTTGCGCCTGCGGCAACACGTTCAAGACCCGATCGACCAAGCCTGAGCTGCATCTCGAAATCTGCTCGGCCTGCCATCCGTTCTTCACGGGGCGCCAGAAGCTGATCGATACCGAGGGCCGCGTCGAGCGGTTCACGAAGAAGTTCGGCGCGCAGACTGTCGAGCAGCGCAAGACCGCCGAGAAGGCGACGAAAACGGCCAAGGCGGCGACTGGAAAGAAGAAGACGCCCGTCACGGCGTAGCGAAGACGTCAACTTCCAACTTCCAAACACCCAACTCCCAAAAAGCCCTTGCAGCGACGTCCGGGCGCCTTGGGAGTTGTGAAGTTGGGAGTTGTGAAGTTGGGCGTTGGAAGTTGATCGCTACAGCATTCGAGCGGCCAGTTCCTTTACGAGCTTTGCCGCCACCATCGCGGTCACGCCGTCGCGGTCCCGCGACGGGTTCAACTCCACCACATCGGCGCCCACCAGCGTTCCGCGGAACCGCTGAATGATGTGCAGCACCTCGCGCACGCTGAACCCTCCCGGTTCGTGGTGCGACACGCCCGGCGCGAACGCCGGGTCGAGCACGTCGAGATCGAGCGACACGTAGACCGGGCCGTCGAACGCGAGATCCGCCTGGCCCGTCCAGTGGCGCATCTCGATCTGCTCCACCCTGAAGCGCTCCGCCTGGCGCCGCTGCGGCTCGTTGAGCGTGCGGATGCCGACCTGCACCAATCGCGCGGTGAGCCGCGCCTCCATGATCCGGGCGAACGGGCACGCGTGCGAGAAGCAGCTGCCGTCGAAGTTGTCGTAGAGATCAGGGTGGGCGTCGAGGTGCAGGATCGAGAGATCCGGGTAGCGCTCCGCGCACGCCCGCACCAGAGGGAACGTCACGGCGTGATCGCCGCCGAGCGCGAGCACCGGCGCGCCGCCGGACGAGGCGCGCCGCGCTGCCGAAAGAATGGCCTCGATCGCCGCCGCCGGATCGCCGGACGGAATCGCCACGTTGCCGGCGTCGGCGAGGAGCGCGTCGGTGCCGAACTCGAGGCCGCTCTCCGTGGAGAGATTCGACGAGGGACTCTCGAGCGCACGCCGGATGGCATCAGGCGCGGCGGCGGGCCCGCGCATGAACGACGACTGCTCGTCCCATGGCACACCGACGAGCGTTACCGATCGCATAACGCTCGCATGTTAACTCCCAACCTCCAACTCCCAACTCCCAAAGCGCCTTGTTGCCGCGTTACGGGTTCCTTGGGAGTTGGGAGTTGGGAGTTAAGAGTTGGGAGTTGGGAGTTGGGAGTTGGAAGTTATCGCGACCGCAGCGTCCTGAAGGTAATCGAGTAACGCAGCGACTGTGTCTCAGGGATGCTGTGTTCGTATTCGCGACGTGCCACGCCGGCGATGAGATACCCGGACCGCGGCAGCAGCTCGATTTCGTGCGTGGTGCGTCGCGGCCCTTTCATCTCGCGCAGGTTGGCGGGCGAGACGTAAGGACGGAACTTCATCCGGCATCCGGAGAGCAGCGACACGCCGGCGATGACGTCGCCGAACATCGGCGCGTCGCGATGCCAGCCGATGCCGGCGCCGCCGGGATACTCGGTGACGAGCGCCTCGCCGAGGTCGTCGGCGGGAATCTCAGCCCACTCCGCGGCCCGCGCCCGCAGCGGCAGCAGGAACGGCGGGATCGGCGTTCCCGGCTGCGATGTGCGCGCGTCGTAGCCGTAGGTCCAGCCGAAATGGGCCGTCCGCCGCTTCGCGACCGCGCCGCGCATCTCGACGCGCGAGAACTCGAGGCCCTCGACCTGACGCACGAGGTCGCGCTCCTCGTCCTCGCTGATGAACCCCGGCCGGTACTCCAATCCGGGCGGCAGCGCGTCGTCAGAAGCGAAGAGCGTCGGTTGCCGGGCCACCGAGCTTGCGCTCCAGGCGGGCGAGACGATGGCGGACGGCGTGCTGGCGTGAGACGCTCGGCTCGAAGCGCAGCGACTGCAGCGCGAACAGCTTCGCCGAATGCGGATCGCGCAGGCGGTGTTCGTGGTGCACCGCGAGTGCCTCGGTGGCCTCGCGGGAAATGTGCGCCGGGCAGCGGCGCAGCGTCAGGATGCGCTGCCAGCCGTCGGCCGCGTCCGCGAAGCGCCGCTGGCGGCGGCAGATGACCGCGTAACAACGGAGAGCTTCGGCGCGCGTCACCACGTCGGGCCGGCTGACGCCGGCCTCCACGTAGGCAATGTGATCGATGCCGGCCGCGAGCGCGTAGGCCTTGCGCGCGAGGTCCCAGAGTCCTCCGCGCTCGTACAGGCGGCCGAGTCCCAGCGCCTCGCGCGGCGTGCGCGCCGCTTCGGGACCACCATCGAGCAGCTGCGACGCACGGGCGGTGAGCAGGGCGAGGGAAATCAGATCGAGCCGGTTGTGCTCGAACACCTTCTCCAGCGGACGGGCGTCGCCTGTCCGCACGTAATGAAAGTAGCGCGCCGGGATCTCGAAGCCGGGCACGTCGCCGTCGCGGGCGACGCCGCACAACGTCTGCTCGAGCGTCCCCAGCCGGCAGCTCGCCGTGGTGCCCGCCGCCTCGTCCTCTTCGCCGCGCCACAGACGCCGGGCCGGGTGCAGCATGTCCACGTGCGGCAGCCCGGCAAACGGCGTTTCGCCGCGGTGGTAGAGAAACCGCGTCTCGATGAGCGGCAGGTCGAACGACTTGCCGTTGAAGCTGACGACGCCGGTGGCCCCGCCGGCAAGCGCCGCAACGCCGTCGAGGAGCGCGCGCTCGGCAGCGTACGCGGAGAGGAAGAACTGGCGGATGCGGAACATCGGGCCGTCGAACCACGCGCATCCCACCAGGAACGCGTACGTGCCGGCGCCGCCGGCAAGACCCGTGGTCTCGAGATCCACGAACAGCAGGCGTCCCGGACGCGGCGGCTCGGGCGCGCACAGGAGCGACAGCCGCGGCCACAGACCATCCTCATCCGGCATGACGTCCATCATCGCGAGACGGCCATGCCGGTGCCCGGGTCCGTAGGTGCGATCGACGACGAGATACCGTTGACCGCGCCCTTCGGCCCACGCGCCGTCAAGGATCTCGGCGGCGTCGCCTACCGACGGGGTCCGGAATCCGGGATCCGGGATCCTCCGTTCGGCTCCAGGCAGTGAGCTGTCGGACCCGGGACCCCGGATCCCGGACCCCGGTCCGACGATTCCGCGCAGGCGATCAGCGAGCGACGAGCTCATCACCCTGGGAGTTGGCAGTTGGAAGCTGGAGATTCTCGAGGATCCGCAGCGCCACCAGCTTGGCCAGCGGGCCCGTGTTCCCCACCGGGCCGACGCAGGTCGGGCACCCGTGCGTGCACTCGCAGCCCGCGATCACCTCGCGCGTGCGGCGCAGGAGATCCTCGTGCATCGCAAACAGCGGCTCGCTGAAGCCGATGCCGCCCGGGTAGTTGTCGTAGACAAAGATGCGCGGCTCGTCCGGCAGCTGCGTCAATTCCCCATCGTCGCCATGGTCGCCGTTGCCAATCGAGATGCCGATGTCCTGCCGATCGCACATCAGCAGCAGCTGCGCCACCTGACGCATGGCAAACGACAGGCCGACTACGCCGTCGCGGCGATCGTCGGACGCGAACGGGAGCGCCGCCATGACGTCGCGCGGCAGGGTCAGCCAGTAGGCGGTCGTGTGCATCTGCTGCTCCGGCAGATCGAGCTCGCCGGAGCCGATGTTCTCGTTCGTGTAGAACTTGATCTTCTTGAAGCCGACCACGCGCGAGGACACGTGCACCTCGCCGTGTGACTTGAGCGACTCCGCGGCAAACGTCTCGAGCACTTTCACCTTCGAATAGGTGATCGCATCGGTGTAATAGTCGCAGTCGATCTGTCGCACGTACGCCTTGCGGCCGTCGAAGTCGAGCTTCTCGACCTGGTACAGCTGTCCCTCGAGGATGTAGATCGCCTTCTCGTGCAGCGTCGGGGGGCCGCTCGTGAAGCTGGTTTCGCCGATCACGTCCGCGCCGCGCGTGGTGTCGACGATCACGAAGTTGTCCGACGAGATCGATCGCAGGCTGACGGCGTCGGCAGGATACGATTCGCTCGTCCACTGCCACTGACCTTCGGTGCCGTCTTCACCCCCCGAGCGGTGGACGAAGCCGCTTTCGGCCAGCACGCCCAGCACCTCCTGCACGTCCTGGCGGCCGTACTGCTCCACCGTCGTGAACGGCAATTCGAACGCCGCGCAGCGCACGTGATCGACCAGGATGTGGAGGTTGTCGGGGTTGACGAGCGCGTGCTCCGGCGGCGCATCGAAAAAGTACGACGGGTTGCGAACGACGAACTGGTCGAGCGGCGCGCTGCTCGCGACGAGCACCGCCGCCGAACGTCCGCTGCGACGGCCCGCGCGCCCGGCGCGCTGCCAGGTGGCGGCAATCGTGCCCGGATAGCCGGCCATCACGCACACGTCGAGCGCGCCGATGTCGAGGCCAAGCTCCAGCGCGTTGGTGGACACGACGGCGCGCACCGATCCTTCGCGCAGACCCTTCTCGATCTCGCGCCGGCGCTGCGGCAGGTAGCCGCCGCGATAGCCGCGAATCAGCTCCTGCGTGCCGGGAGCGTGTGCGAAATCATCCTTGAGGTACGTCGTCAGGATCTCGGTGGACAGCCGGCTCTGCGCGAACACGATCAGCTGCAGCTGTCGCTTGAGGAATTCGGACGCAATCCGCCGCGTCTCCGCCAGGTACGAGCGCCGGATCCCAAGCTGCTGGTTGACGACCGGCGGGTTCACGAAGAGGAAAAACTTTTCGCCACGCGGCGCGCCGCTCTCTTGGACGAGCTCGAACGGGCGCTCGACGAGCGCTTCCGCCAGCTCGCGCGGATTGGCAATCGTCGCCGACGAGCAGATGAACGTCGGGTCGGACCCGTAGTGGCGGCAGATGCGGCGCAGGCGGCGCAGCACGTTCGTGAGATGGCTGCCGAACACGCCGCGATAGGCGTGCAGCTCGTCGATGACGACGAACTTCAGGTTCTCGAAGAGCTTCGCCCAGCGCGGATGGTGCGGCAGGATCCCCGAGTGGAGCATGTCGGGGTTGGTCAGGACGACATGCGCGCGCCCGCGGATCGACCGTCGCGCGTCGGCGGGTGTATCGCCGTCGTACGTGAAGACGCCGATCTGGGGACGGTCATCCGGTCCGACCTGAGGGTCGCCCTCCGCGAGCGCATCCCCCAGCGCCTCCAACTCGGCCAACTGGTCCTGCGCGAGCGCCTTGGTCGGGAAGAGATACAGCGCGCGCGTCGAGGGATCCCTCAGGATCGCGTCGAGCACCGGCGCGTTGTAGCAGAGCGTCTTGCCTGACGCGGTCGGCGTCGTGATCGCCACGTTGCGCCGCGCGAGCACGTGCGCGATCGCGTCCGCCTGATGCGTGTAGAGCTCGCCGATGCCGCGCGACGCCAGCACCGCGCGCAGCCGGCCGTCGATCTCGTTGGGAAACGGCGAGTATTGCGCGGCCTTCGCCGGCAGGCGGCGGATCGCCGTGACCCAGGCATCCGGCGAGTCGGGACGCTCGACAGCTCCGCCGGTGAGCCGGTCGAGCGCGGTCTGGAGCGCGTAATCGTGGGCTGGATCGGTGCGTCCCTCGAACGAGCTCGGGACGCCCTGAGAGGTAGTCGGCGGGCGCCGCGCCAGAATCATCGCGGTGGAATCGTACGGCGATGATAAGGCAAAAGTCAAAGGGCAAAGGCCCGTTCCGGGTTCCGGTTCCAAGTTCCTGCGGGCACAACGGTTGCGTGCCCTCCGGCAGGGGGCGAAAACGATGAGGATGACGGCACGGCAGAAGCAGGCGGTTGCACTCGGCGCCCTGGGCGCCGGCGCGCTGATGGCCACGCGCGCGCTGCGGGCGAGCCGCGCCTACGACTTTCACGGCAAGTCGGTGGTGATCACCGGCGGCTCTCGCGGGCTCGGGTTGGTTCTGGCGCGCCAGCTCGCGGGCGAAGGGGCCAGGCTGACGCTCATCGCGCGCGACGAGGCGGAGCTGCAGCGCGCATCGGAGGACATCCGCACGCGCGAGCCGTTCGCCGACGTGCTGCTCGCCCCCGCCGACGTGCGCAAACGCTACGAGGCGGAGCGGGCGATCGCGCGGACCATCGAGCAGTACGGCAGCGTCGACGTGGTGATCAACAACGCGGGAATCATCCAGGTCGGACCGCTGGATCACATGAAGCTTGCCGACTACGAAGACGCGATGAACACGCACTTCTGGGGACCGCTTTACATGGTCCTTGCCGCGCTGCCCCACATGCGTCGCCAGGGCGAAGGGCGCATCGTCAACATCTCGTCGATCGGCGGCAAGATCGCCGTGCCGCACCTCGTGCCCTACTCGGCGAGCAAGTTCGCGCTCACCGGCCTCTCCGACGGCCTCCGCCTCGAACTGATGCGCGACAACATCATCGTGACCACCGTGTGTCCCGGGCTGATGCGGACCGGGTCGCCAGTGAATGCCATGTTCAAGGGGAAGCGGCCGCAGGAGTACGCGTGGTTCGCGATCTCCGATTCGCTTCCGATCGCCAGCATCAACGCCGAGCGGGCCGCCTCGCAGATCATCAACGCATGCCGGCGCGGCGAAGCGGAGCTCGTGATTACCGTACAGGCGAAGCTCGCCATCCTCGCGCGCGCGGTCGCACCGGAGCTGTTCCAGGACGCGATGACGCTGATGAACAACCTGCTGCCGGCGCCGTCGGCCGATGGCGACGAGGCGAAGCCGGGCCGGGAGAGCGAGTCGGAGTGGGCGCCGTCTACGCTGACGACGCCGACGTACAAAGCTGCAGAAAAGAACAACGAGATGTGATTCGAATTGGTGATTAGTGATTAGTGATTACTGATTCGACGATCGCCATCGATCACCAATCAATCACCAATCACCAATCACTAATCACTAATTCAAGAGTCTAATGCGGCTTCAACACCACCTTGATGCACCCGTCCTTCTTGTCACGGAAGGTGTGGTACATCTCGGGCGCGTCGTCGAGCGGCACTTCGTGAGTGATGACGAACGACGGGTCGATGTCACCCTTCTCGATGTGGGCGAGCAGCTTCGGCAAGTACTTGTGCACGTGCGTCTGCCCCATCTTGAGCGTCAGCCCCTTGTTGAACGCCGCGCCCATCGGCACCTTGTCGACGAACCCGCCGTAGACACCCGGAATCGAGAGCACGCCGCCCTTGCGGCAGCAGTGGATCGCCTGGCGCAGTGACGAGGCGCGGTCCGTGGCCATCATGGCCGCGGTTTTTGCCTTGTCGTACCAGTAGTCGATGTGCGCGCCGTGCGCTTCCATGCCGACCGCGTCGATGCACGCGTCGGGGCCGATGCCGCCGGTCATCTCGCGCATCTTGTAGAACACGTCGGGATCCATCGAATCGAGCAGCTCCGCGCCGGCCGCCGCCGCCATCTGGCGCCGCTCGGGGACGGTGTCAATCGCGATCACGCGCTTCGCGCCAAGGAGGAAAGCGCTGCGGATCGCAAACTGGCCGACCGGCCCGCAGCCCCACACGGCAACCGTTTCGCCGCCTGTGAGCCCGCAGTTTTCGGCTGCCATATAGCCGGTCGGGAAGATATCCGTCATGAACAGTACTTGCTCGTCGCTGAGATGGTCCGGCACCTTGAACGGGCCGACGTCAGCAAACGGCACGCGCGCGTACTCGGCCTGGCCGCCGGCGTAGCCGCCCATCATGTGCGAGTAGCCGAAGAGCGCGGCGGTGGTGTAGCCGTACATCTTCTCCTGCATCCACGCGTTCGGGTTCGAGTTGTCGCACAGCGAGAAGAGCTTCTGGTCGCAGAAGAAGCACGATCCGCAGGCAATCGGGAACGGGACGATCACGCGGTCGCCCTTGCGCAGGTTGGTCACGCCGCGGCCGGTTTCCACCACCTCGCCCATGAACTCGTGCCCGAGGATGTCTCCCTTGCGCATGGTCGGGATGAACCCGTCCATGAGGTGCAGGTCGGAGCCGCAGATCGCCGTCGACGTGATGCGGACGATGGCGTCGCGCGGATTGAGGATTGTGGGATCGGGCACGCGCTCGACGCGGATGTCGTTGGTGCCTTCCCAGCACACTGCTTTCATCTGGAACTCCCTCGTAGATCGTAGATCGTGGGTCGTAGATCGGAGGCCGGGCGCTCGTCGCTTCGATCTACGACCTACGACCTACGACCTCCGACGCTGTTCGTCGCTACCAGCTGCGATTGCGGCCGCGGCCGGTGGGCTGGCCCTGGATGGTCGGCACTTCGCCGGTTTCGAGAATCTGCTTCAGCCGGCGGAGATCTTCGCGCACCGTCTGGTTCGGTTCCTCGCCAAAGAGCTTCGCCACTGCGGCGCCGAGCTTTCCGCCCGGGGGGTTGTACTGGAAGTGCACGCGAATCGCGGTGCCGCGCGGCGTTTCTTCGAAGTTCACCGAACCCGCGGTGGACACCATCGAGCCTTCGAGCGACTGCCAGCCGATCACCTGGTTCTCGACCTCGTTGATGACCCGGGCGTCCCACTCGACCTTCATGCGCGCGGGGCCCTTCGCGACCCAGTGCGAGATGCCTTCCTCGCGCATGGAGACCGACTCGAGATGGTCCATGAACTGCGGCAGGTTCTCGAAATTGCGCCAGAAGCGATACACCTCCGCCACCGGCTTGTTGATGGTGATCGATTCCTCGACGTGCACGCCGCGGCGGCCGCCGAGCTGCGCGCGGGTGTCCGATCCGGCGTCGGCGATCGCTGCGTATCCGTTGCCGGCGCGGTTGATGCCGAGCGCCTGGTAGACGTCGCAGTGTCCCGTGCCGCCGCGATAGAGCAGCGCCGCACCGGCGACGGCCGCGAGGCCGCCCTGCGGATCGCGCCGCTTCAATCCATACGCGGTGAGCGCGCCGCCGGCCGCGAGCGTCAACCAGCGCTCCACGCGCCCGATGTTCACGCCGCGGGCGCCCTCGCGTCCGAGCTCACCGATGTGCTCCTGTTCCATGGTTGCAACCGCCACGTTTCGCCTCCCCGGCGTCTGCCGAGCTGCATGCGTACGTTTCCCGTACGCGTACACGACGCCGCGGCGGAAGAGAGCAGGATGTGTGCCGGGGATTACGAACCGACGACCTTGGCGACCGCGGCGATGCGCGCGGCGAACATCGGGTTCGAACGGACGCGGTCGAAGTCCGGATCGCGTTCGACACGCCAGGGCGTGAAGAGCGGCAGGCGGGCCAGCGGCAGCGCGAGGTGCTCGAGCGTGTTGTCGAGATCGCCGCGTCGCGCGTAGACGGCGGCGACGTAATAGCGCGTTGCGGGGTCATCCGCACCTGCGGCGAGGCGCCGCGCCAGCCCGTCAATGGCGAGCGTGCCGAACCGCTCCGCTTCAGCGGCGTCGCCGCGCGCGTCATGCAGCGCGCTGAGCTTCTGATGGAGCTCGATCAACGTCCGCTCGCGCAAGCCGTGATCGGTCGTGGCCAGGAACGCCAGCTCGCGCCGGTATTCCTCGAGCGCGCGGTCGTATTGACCTTTCCGGTAATACACGTAGCCGAGCCGCGTATGCCCGCCGACGATCAGCAGTCCCTCGGCGCCGGACATCGCG
>Ga0307405_10001124_pt1 | contig 10965 bp, 9 predicted proteins | sample 322Cmetagenome_2_FD_203311 | JGI IMG/M metagenome (GOLD analysis project Ga0307405, IMG submission 203311) | Maize rhizosphere microbial communities from greenhouse at UC Davis, California, United States - 322HYB-C-1 | ecosystem: Host-associated > Plants > Roots > Rhizosphere > Soil | place... | reverse complement strand
TGGAGATGGACGCCCTCCTCACCAGCCACGACCGCTACCACCTCGACGAACGCATCCTCGTCGAACGGCCGCTGGCCAGCCTGACACCCTATGCCGGCTCCGGCCTGGCCGCGGCCGACCTCGCCGAACTCGGCAAGCTCGGCGAGCGACTGACCGGCGAGATCCAGCGGCTGCGAGCGATCGGCGGCGCATACGGAATCATCCATGCAGACCTGCACCCGGCCAACACCAACATCGACGGCGACGGACGGTTCGTCACGTTCGACTTCGACCACTGCGGGTTCGGGTTACGCGCGTACGACCTGACCGTTTACTATCGCGGGCCGGACTCGCCGGAGGAGGATCGCGAACGCTGGGCAGCGATCCTCGCCGGCTACCAGCAGGCCCGTCCGCTGAGCCAGAGCGAGGTGGCCGGCTTCCCCGTACTGGCTGCCTGCCGGGCGATGTGGGACATCGGTGATTGGCTGGGTGCCACCGACCGCACCGGCGACGCCTGGATGACCGAAGCGGTGATCGCCAGGCTGCTGGCGGACGTCCGCAAAGCAGAATCCGATCCCACACCCCGGCCGGCCGCCGAGGCGACACCGGAGCAACATCCACCCCACGTCGACCCCAGCCCACGCGAACTCTACGCAGCCGACGAGCAACCGCATAACGAATCAGGCGACGCGTAACGCCACACGAGCTCTCGTTACAGACGCCACGATGGGCGATGAGGAGGCCAACTGGTTCAGAGAAGGCACCCACGGCCGATACGTACGGCGCCGGCCGGCATCGGTCGCCTCCCGTCCGTCACCCGGCTACTAACCTGCCCCGTAACCTGCCCCGCCGAAACGGGATTCGACGGCTGTCCCCGTCACTTGGGCTGGGACGAAGAGCGTCGGGAAGCGCCTTCCTTCCTGCCCGGCCATGTCCCGGCCCGGCGGCGACGCTTCAACGAGACCCAGATCCTGGCAGCGGTAGCGAGCGGGCCTGCACTCAACGAATGAAAGACCGGGCTAGGGGATACAAGCTGACGCACCGACCAATCGGCGGCGACGGCGGCGGAGCGCCTCGCGGCAGATGTGCACTCCAGCCCGTCGTCCGTGCAGCCAAGCCGCCCGCCTCGTCCGATGAGCCCCAGGAGGGCGAAGGCAGATACAGTCCGTCCCGTGGGCATCTACGGCTACTACCTCCGCGTCACTCCTGAGGAGCTGAACCGAGCACAGGCCGACGACGGTTGGGCGCGGGAGTTCGTCTATGACCGTTGCCGGTCAGGCGGTCCCCTGGACGAGCGCTGGTTTGGGGTTGACAAGGCCTGGGAGGGCATATTCTACGTCCTGGCCCAAGCCGGGCTGCCACACCAACTCATCGACGGCAGGGTCCTGATCTCGCCGGCATACGGCGAACCGCCGACGCCTCGGTATTTCGACACGGACGAGGTGGCAGCCATTGCCCGATTCTTGGCCCTGCAACCCTTTGCGGAACTCGTGGTAGCCGCGGATGGCGAGACCGCGCCCGGGGCGGGGGTCTACAGGCCCGAGGGGGAGTGCGACGACCTCTACTGGAAGTTCATCACCCAACGCGCTGTGGGCCTCCCGGAGTTCTTCGCCGAGGCCGCCAAGGCTGGTGACGCGGTCGTACTACACCTTGCCTTCTAGTTCTATCGGCTGCAGAATCGGCCGCGATCATGGACTCACAACGGCCGGGGCGGGACGGGGCATGCGGCATGAGCGCTCACCGTCGAGGTCGACGCCGCGAAAGATCGAAGCGCCGAGGAATGAAGTACCCGGCCAAGCCGGGCGGGCACGAACTGTCCGCGGCAAAGTCGCATCTCCGCGACGCGCGCCATGCGGCATGAGCGAACGGCGCGCGCCCTGCGGGCAGCCCCCCGTTGGTGATGATGGGCGCCGCCCGGTCGCGGGCCGCGACGTTCTCCTCGACGTGCGCAGGGCGGCAGATCAGCACACTTGGTTTGCGATTACGGGCTGACCGCAGACGGCTGGCTCATCCCCACAGAATCAACGCGCAGTAGAGCCCTGTAGACGCGTGTGTCAATCGGCTACCTCCAGTGCAAGCACTTTTCGCAGGCACCGGGCCGTTCGCCAATGTGAAACGAGTCCTACCGCCAGACCCACGACCACAAGTACTGACAGGATGTAGTTAATTCTGGGTGAGATTATACGGTGGATGTGGAGACTACCAATGCCAGCGCCAAAGGCACCCGTCGCGGCGGCAGCGCAGCCGTCACTCACGAGGCGTCGTCGATAGTATCGCATCGTTCTCGAGATGTCAGGCTCATGGCCAGCGCTCCGGATGATGAAGTACACCCGCCAGACGGACGCGCTAGCCATGACGCCGAACCCACCGAGCGCAAACCACCAAGCCGCAAATATGTCTGATATTGGCAAGGTGAGGCCTGTGGCCTGAAAGCCGAGAACGGCGAAGAGAAAGAACTCGAACACGCCCAGCGACAGGGGCAGCAGTAAGTCGGTTACCGCCGGCAGCCGCATCGGCAGAAATAGGCTGCCGATCATGGTACCGGCGTATGCCACCGCAGTGGCTAGCAAGCTGGCTAGCCAGAGCAACCAGAACGCAACCTGGTAGCCATGAAATCGCGGCGATGGGGCTATCAAGGTCGCTGCCGTTACACCGCCGATCCCGAGCGCTAGGCTCACGACTGTCATATGGACGGTCGTGTAGTGGTTGGCAAGATACATGTCGTAGCGCTGGCGCAGTCGCGCGGAGTCGAGCTTGCTGATCGCCGCAGATGTGTTGGCGACATGATGGTTGGCCGTGGTTGGTTGGCCCCCGGCCGGGACTGAAGTCTCGCTGGCCTCGTTCTGGTCTGAAGGCGACACGTCTCACCACCTCGGTCACCCAAAACCGCATCATCTCGGATTTGCGTTGTCGCGCCAGCGTCGCATTGTGTGTCGCAGCCCGTCGCCCTGCGTTGAGACATGGCGAAAGCGATGATCGGGGAACCGTCGTGCCTGAGTATCGATGAACCTACTACGATCGATCAGGCTGGTCCACCCACATGGCTACGGATGCAAGCGGCGAGGAAAGGTGGGCGCCGCAATCCCGGGAGCGAGGCTCACATCGGCCAGCGCGCGAGTGCTGGAGCTTGCCGGAGGGCAAGATCGCAGTGTGCACTCTCATCGGCATGGTCGCATCGATCCGTGCGTGTGCAGATGACGCCATCGCCTGGATCCGCCGGCCCGGACGGTGGACAGGTTCGTGGCGGTGCCGCGGCCTGGGGAGTGGCCTGGCCTACCCGACCAGAAAGCGTAGGTGGGTGCGGACCTCGGTCATGGCGTCGGTGGCGACGGTGCCGGCCGAGCGCACCAGCCAGTGCCTGGGGTGCATGGCGATCCGGTCGGCGTAGACCGTGCCTAGCCCGGTGGAGACCGCGAACGGGTCGAACCCCTCCGGCGGCTCACCGACCACAGCCGTGATCACCCGGTTGAGCGCGCCGGCGTTGTACGTGCCTGGCGACAACACCAGCCGACGCGACCCGTCGGCAAACTGCCACACCTCACTCGGGTTCACGCCGCGGCACCCGGATCGGCCTGCCACCGCAGCAGCGCCCGCAGCTCGCCCTGGGCACCGGCCTCCTCCTCGGCTGGCACGGCTGGGCCGCGGTCCTACTCGGTGTGACCGCAGGGTTCGCGCTCACCGCGCTGTTCGTGGCAGCGATGGTGCTGGCCGGCAGGCTCAAACGCGGCGAGCACCTCGCCCACGGTCCAGGGGGACCGCCACGTTGTAGGGCAGGTTGGCCAGCGCCGTCGGAGCCGGGCGCAGCTCATCGGCGGCCACGGCGAGCGCGTCGCGGTGGTGCACGGTGAGGCGCCCACCGAGATCGGCGGCGAACCGGGCCACCGTCTGCGGTAGGCGGGCGGCCAGGGCCGGATCGATCTCGACCGCGTGTACGTGCGCGGGCGCCGGCAGCAGGGCCAGGGTGAGCGATCCGAGCCCGGGACCGACCTCGAGCACCACGTCGTCGGGCCCGACAGCGGCCGTCCGCACGATTCGGCGCACCGTGTTGGGGTCGTGGACGAAGTTCTGTCCTGACGGAGCACACCGAGCCGTCCGCGCTGGCGGCTCCTTCCGGTTGCGGTAGCCACTGGGTCGGATAGGTGCCGCGGTGGCGTGAGGGGACGCGCGACCATCTGGCATCGGTGTAGCTAACAGAAACCACTGCACTTTCGCGCCATCCGTCTTTTCGATCCGGGTCTGGAATTGTGTTATGGACCGCGGCCGTCGAAAGTTGCACTCCCAATAAGTCGCAGGTTGGCCGAAATCGACTGCGCGGCGATGTCTCCGCTTGACCACTCCGAGGCGATCGGGGAACCTGACGGTATCGATGTACTTCGTTCCGTCTGTCCCTGAGCCTTGCGAGCGAAGACTCGCCCACCTGGTGATGTTAACGCTAACACAGCGCACTGGCTCGATTTCGAAAGGTAGCTGACCATGAGGAACTTCGTCCATTCGGGCGGTCGCCGCCGGAGACGGCGGACCAGAGCGCTACTGCCGCTGTTGGCGGCCGGGGTACTGGCGGCCGGCCTGGCGCTGGTGTTCTCCGGCTCCGCCAACGCGGCCACCACGTTGGGCGCTTCGGCGGCGGAGAGGGGCCGCTACTTCGGCGCCGCGGTCGCGGTGCAGAAGTTGTCGGACAGCACGCACAACTCGGTGCTGAACCGCGAGTTCAACAGCCTCGTCGCCGAGAACGCCATGAAGTGGGACGCGACCGAGCCGCAGCGGGGCGTGTTCAGCTACAGCGGCGGCGACCGCATCGTCAGCCACGCCCGGGCCAACGGCATGAGCATGCGCGGCCACGCCCTGCTCTGGCACGCCCAGCAGCCCCCGTGGGCGCAGGGCCTGTCCGGCGGCGACCTGCGCAACGCCGCGATCAACCACGTTACCCAGGTCGCCACCCACTTCCGGGGGCAGATCCACTCCTGGGACGTGGTCAACGAGGCGTTCGCCGACGGTGGCGGGGGCGGCCGGCGTGATTCGAATCTGCAGCGCACCGGCAACGACTGGATCGAGGCGGCCTTCCGCGCCGCCCGCGCGGCCGACCCGGGCGCCAAGCTCTGCTACAACGACTACAACACCGACGGGATCAACGCCAAGTCGACCGGCATCTACAACATGGTCCGCGACTTCAGGGCCCGCGGTGTGCCGATTGACTGCGTGGGCTTCCAGTCCCACCTGGGCACCTCGATCGCCGGCGACTACCAGGCCAACCTGCAGCGCTTCGCCGACCTCGGAGTCGACGTGCAGATCACCGAGCTGGACGCCACCCAGGGTGGCAACCAGGCCAACGTCTACGCCACCGTGACCCGCGCATGCCTGGCGGTGTCGCGTTGCACCGGCATCACCACGTGGGGCGTGCGGGACTGTGACTCCTGGCGCGGCGCCGACAATGCCCTGCTGTTCGACTGCGCCGGCAACAAGAAGCCCGCCTACGAGGCCGTGCTGGCCGCCCTCAACGGCGGCGCCGTCACACCCCCACCGGGTAGCGGGAACCGGCTGCGGGGCGAGGCGTCCGGCCGCTGCCTGGACATCAGCCAGGCATCCTCGGCCAACGGCGCACAGGCGCAGATCTGGGACTGCCACACCAACGCCAACCAGCAGTTCGCCCGGAACGGGACGGCCCTGCAGGTGATGGGCAAGTGCCTGGACGCGCCGCCCAACGCCGCCACCGGCACCCGAGTGCAGATCTGGGACTGCTGGGGCGGCGCGAACCAACAGTGGAACCTCAACGGCAACGGCACGATCAGCAACGCCCAGACCGGGCTGTGTCTGGACGTCAACGGCGCCGGCACCGCAAACGGCTCCGCGGTGATCGTGTGGACCTGCCACGGCGGCGCCAACCAACGCTGGGCAAGGGCCTGAGCTAAGGAGTACGCCCCGCGCCGCCCACAGGGTCAATGGCCGCAACCAGTACCTGCTCCTGCAGGAGGCCATTGGCCCTGATGGGCGGCGCTGGTACCGGTCGTTCACCTCCGGCAGGCGCAACGGGTCGTGGACGCCCACGGTCTCCTCGGCCACGACGACGAGTTCCGGCTGTGCAGCGGAGTGGCGAGGATCGAGTCGTAGAACCGCTCGAACTTCAGCCGCCACCACACGCCGCCGGTGGTCTCGTTCTCGGCGCTGTTCATCGCCGAGGTGGCCAGCAGGGCGGGAGCGACGAAGGCCGCGTACGGTGTGCCGTCCGGCCCGGCCTCCGGCAGGGCATCGACGACGTTTCCGACGTCGCCTGCTCGCGGAGGCCGGGAGAGCGGCGCCTGCTCAACGCCGGTAGGCACGGGCCTCGATGTCCAGCGTGATCTGAATCAACCCCTCCGTCGGCGTCTGTGGGCCGTGCGCCTCCTCGGATGCTGAGAGGTGAACGTGCCGTGTGTATACGTCGGTGTGGGTCACGTCGTGGGCTGGGACGCCGTCGATAGCTTCCACGTGCTGCGTCCTGGTCCGCACGCAGTGGCCTTCCGGGGGACACCCTGCGGGCGGCCGGGCGCCGCCCTCCCACGCGATGCCGACCATGATCTCGTCGATCACGCCCAGCTCAAGATAGTTGCCGAACTCGTCGAGCTCGGGTGATGCGGTGTAACGGATGCTGCACAACATCGCCCGGTCGTCGGCGGCGATGTCCTGCTGGCCGTCGTAGTGGGGCGCATGCCGTTGCACGACGTCGAGGACGTCGGCGCAGTCCCGCACCGGCTCCACCTGAGGGTCCCGATCGCAGAGTTCCTCAACGGTGGTGGCGGTGAGGGTGACGGCCGCGCGGTCGGTGCCGCCGGTCAGGGCCACCGAGATGGTCGACGGGGCCGGCATCTCGTGCGCGTCGGGTGCGGGCCCCCCGGTGCCGGGGCAGGTGCACTCTCCGGTGAAGCAGTACCAGCGCGTCTGCCCTACCGGCGCGTCGAACCACTCGGTCCGGCCACGCTCCTCAAGCTCCGGGCCGAGCCAGTGGAAGGCGCCATGCCCGGTGATGTCGGCGCGTAGCATTTCGATCTTCTCGAGCACAAGCACTCGGGCCCGGACGATTCCTGGCGGCCGGTCGAGCTCCATGGCGGCCGGGTCGCCGGCGCCCAGCTCGTACTCGTCCACGTCACTGAGGCCGAGGTCTGGCATGCCGGGGGCGCTAGTAGCCCACTCCGATCCCAGGTCCGGATCCTGGAAGGTGCCCATGGCCCACCGCCGCAGGAACGTCGCCTCACCGGCCTTCACAGCGATGTCGAACGCTTCGTCGTTGGACGGTGCCACCAGCATCGCGTCGATCGTGGACCAGATGTCCCCGCCGTGCCCCATCGCATCGTCCAGGTGGGCGAAGAGGCCCACGGCGTCATAGCCGAGCCGGTACAGCGACCGGCGCGGCTCTTCCGCCGCCCAGTCGAAATAGGACTCCCACCATCCCCATCCGCTGACATACCCGGGACGGACGTGGTCGGCGTACCAGCCGCCGGCCCATTCGGCCGCACCCTCCACGAGCCAGTCCGGGAGATCACGGTCGATGCCGGCCTCGTCCGCCACCAGGTACTGGTGGCAGTGGTACAGCTCGTGGGCGACGACGTCAACGAACTCCTCGCGTTCTCGTGGGCTTCCCTCCCGTGCCTCTACCGCTGGCGGATAGAACGTGATCACACACGTGGACGACCGGCCATCTCCCCGCGGCGACCCCGGGGCGGCCGAGGTCCGGTCGGCGGCACTCGCATATGTACCGTCCTCGTCGGAAACCAGGCTGACGACCACTCGCACCCGCGGCATCTTCGCGCCGGTGCGCGCGGCGAAGTCCTCGGCGATCGCCTCGACCTCCGGCTGCAGTTCGGCCTCCAGGTCTGGATCCTGGTCGGAGGGTTGCGCCGGCAGCGACAGGGAGGTCGCCACGCGCGTGGTAGTGCCGGCGGGCGCGTCCTCGCTGTACACCGCTCGCCGGAACGCGGCCCGCTGCGCCTCGTCCAGCTCGTCCCATTGGGACAGCATCCAGCGCACCGCCGGCGTTGCCGAGGTGGTACCCAAGGCGTCGGCGGCGACCGGGTGACCACCCGGCACGGGCGCGACCATGGTCGCGAACGCGTCGAGCGCCAGCTGCGTGGACAGCCCATCCTCGCCGTGCCGCGCCAGCAGCTGCTCCCACGCCGCCGGCCGCTCACCGCCACCTTCTCCGTCGCTCGCGGCGACGACGACCACCACGGCGATCGCGAGCACGACGACCAGGGTTACTCCGGCGATCAGCCACCAGGGGACGACCGCAGCTCGTGAACGCGACCGGTACTCCATCTCAGCCCTCCGGGCAGCCGTGCTCGTGGGGCAGGAGCGGTCGAACGAACACCGTCCACTCCCGACCGTCGATGGTCCAGTTGTCGCCCGGATTCCGCTGGGCCGCGCGCAGCAGTGTGCCGACATCGTCCCCGGCCGCGATGTGCAAGCACCGGGGGTTGTTGCCGTTCGGCGCCTCGAGCCGGGGCTCGTCAAGCGGCCACGGCGTGGCGTCGGCCGCGCCCGCGAACGGTGCACGCACGTAGGCGACGAGTTCGTCCGGCCCGTACTCGCTGCCACCGGCGTCCTGCCCGGCCAGGGCGAACAGCCGGGCCCACAGATCCGAGATTGCCTGACGCGTTCGGATCTGGTCCTGGGTGAGGTCGCGGCCCAGGGCACCCAGCCCCATGACCACGAACTCCTGGGCCATCGCCGCGTCCGCAATGACGACGTTGGTGTAGGACATGTCACAGCACACCACGCCCACGTCAACCGGCTCGGGCCCGAGCAGCCCGGCGACGCGCGCATCGGCAACCAACTGGGCCAGGTCGGTCTCGCTGATCGTGGCCTGGCGCAACCCGGGGACGCGCCCGACGTTGGGTCCGCGAACAACGACCCGGCCGTCGCCGTAGGCCGTGATGTCGGGCACTGCCCACGGCTCGCAGCAGGGGCCCGCGAGACCACCGCCGGTCTGGAACTGGAAAACGATCGCCTCCGGACCTACCGGGAACGCGGGGGGATCCGCAGACGGGCCCTCGCTGCCGGCGCAGGCGGCCACGGCCGCAGCGATCACCAGGTGGAGCACGACGATCCGCCACCCACGCAATGTCGATTGGGCCACTTCGGACTGTGAGCCGTTCATGCCCACTGTGACGCCGCCGGCCGGCGGTCGGTTCCACCACGAGGCCTGACGGGCAGCTTGCGGCATGTAGCTTGCGGGACGACGGCGGTCGCGATCTCCCGCCGCCACCGCCGAAGAGCCCCGGACGCGGCGACTTCCTAACGAGGCAGTGGCGGGTCGAAGTGCAGGGCGACCGACGGCTCGTTGCCCTCGATCTCGTCGTCGGGGTAGGCGGCGGCGACATGGGTGACGCCGTCAAGCGTCAGCTCGACCCTCGTGGTGACCGGGAAGTCACCGAGCTCAGCGGCCTGCTTCCCCATGTCGTCCGGACCGTCGAAGTAGATCCCGACGAGGCTGACCCCCGCAGGTGCCCGCCGGGCCGCGGGGCCGGACAGACCACCAGCCATCGCCGAGCGGCGTGACCTCGGCCTCCACGTTGCGGCGGGCGCGCCGGTCGCTCTGCTCGACCTGGCTGACGATGAGCTCGTCGAACTGCTTGACCGGGACGAAGACGAACAACTCCTCGGGGGAACCGACCGACGGCCGGGCCCTCGATGCACTCGGCACCTTCCCCGCGCGGGACAGGATCGCCGCGTGGCTGCAGGCCGGCGTGGTCGAGCGCGAACAATTCACCCCCCGTCTCCAAACCGTGCAGAGCCACGTTCAGCAGCAACGGGCTGATCACCCCGCGCTGAGGAGTTCCTTCCTCGGTCGGTGTTGCAGCGCACCCCGGCGTGGCGGAACACATCCGCGGGTGGAACTTCACCGCAGGCCTCCGAGAACACGTGGCCGCGGTCATCGCACGACGCGGGCCAGGGGCCGATGCCAATGGGGACTGAATCTCCCCTGTCATCAGTGTCCAGCGGCAGAGTCGCATCGTTCGCGACACATCCTCCCGGCTGCACCCGCTGGTGCTGTTGTGGGCCCGCCCGACGGCGGACATGTCACACCCGCCGGTGATGGTAGTGGTTGGGCCCGCCCTCGACCCGCCACATGACATCGGCTATTGGACTGGCCGGACTGGTGGCGGCGCCTGTGTGCCGCGAATGCCAACCCGCAGCCATCGCTTCGGACTCCTTAGCTCCAGGTCGGAAGGCGAGAGCCATGGTCGGAGCTGATCAATTAGGTCCTCGATCCCACCGCTTCCAGGGGCCAGCGGCAATTCGTCATGGCGTGCGACGGAGGACCGGCGCCATCTGTAAAGACTGTGAAGATGATCCAAACACGCTGTGACGGCATCGGGCGGAAAGACCAACGCTACCTCTAGATATCTCTCATAGGCGGCGTTCCAGGTGCCTTCGCGCGCATGGTCAATCGTGCGAGTCGCTTCTGCGGTAACGCCTTCGCGAAGGGCAGCGCGGGTGGAATCAACCGCCTGGTTTAGGGCTACAAGAAATCGCGCCAAGACCTCGCGCCGAGCGGCCCAAAGAGCGCGATCCAACTCGACCCTCTGCCGCCAGCGTTCGTGACGACCGGCCCACCGCTGAGCGATGACCACGCCGGCTAGTGCACTGACTGGGGGGAGCACCGCCGAAAGCGCGGTCTGGAAGTCCATGGCGCTATGATCGCCCAAACCAGAGGACACTGCACGTAGCGGCCGAGCGCGGTCGACCAACTCACCATGCGAGTGTAGGACGCAGATCGCGGACGATCGGCTTGTAGTACTGTGACCCGTGCACCCGGTCAACCATGGCCGCCGGGCGGCGTCCTCCACTGATCAAGGGGGCCAATCGAAGCGCGGCAGATGCCCACGGTCGGGCGTCTACTGAGCGGCGCACCGTTGGTGCTGTTCTTCGGCCCGCCCTGGATCCGCGCAAGGCGGCAGTTTCGCACGCCCCCCGGCCGACCCGATCTAGAAAACGCACCTGTCAGGAGACGCG
>Ga0307405_10001123_pt1 | contig 10967 bp, 6 predicted proteins | sample 322Cmetagenome_2_FD_203311 | JGI IMG/M metagenome (GOLD analysis project Ga0307405, IMG submission 203311) | Maize rhizosphere microbial communities from greenhouse at UC Davis, California, United States - 322HYB-C-1 | ecosystem: Host-associated > Plants > Roots > Rhizosphere > Soil | place... | reverse complement strand
ACGACCCAGCACACCACCAGCATGAACGCGGCCGTCAGGCGATCGAGTGTCTTGGCAGCCGGGCGGCGGCCGCTCTTGACGATCAGGCCCTTGAGGCCTTCGCTGGCGCCGATGTAATGCCCGAGGAACGACTTGGCGATCGCCACGAAAGCAATCAACGGCGCCGCAAAGGCAATGGTCGGGTTGCTGAAGTGGTTGGCCAGGTACGACAGGATCGACAGGTTCTGCGCCTTGGCCTCGGCCAGTTGCGCCGGGGTCAACGTCAGCACGCAGCTGAACACGAAGAACAGCACCATCACCACCATCAATACATGGGCGCGCGACAGGATCTGCGCGCTGCGCTCCTCAGCGTTATGGCCGTAGCGACGTTTCTGGTCCACCGCGAATGCCGAGATGATCGGCGAATGGTTGAACGAGAACACCATCACCGGGATTGCCAGCCACAGGGTATGCAGCAGGGCCGAAGGCTCCGGCATCGTCGACGCGGTGGTCAGGATCCCGCCGCTCCAATGGGGCACCAGGAACACCGCGAGGAACAGCAGCGCCACGATGAACGGATAGACCATCAGGCCCATGGCCTTGACGATCACCTGTTCGCCGCAGCGCACCACAGCCAGCAGGCCGAGGATAAGCACCAGCGACAACACCGCCCGAGGCGGTGGCTGCACGTGCAGTTGATGCTCCAGGAAACTGCCCACCGTGTTGGTCAACGCCACGCTGTAGATCAGCAGGATCGGGAAGATAGCAAAGAAGTACAACAGGGTGATCAGCGCGCCGGCCTTGATGCCGAAATGCTCCTCCACCACCTCGGTAATGTCCGCCCCGTCGCGACCGGACAGCACGAAACGAGTCAGGCCCCGGTGGGCATAGAACGTCATGGGGAATGCCAGCACCGCCAGGACCAGCAGCGGCCAGAAACCGCCGAGCCCCGCATTGATAGGCAAGAACAGAGTGCCGGCACCAATGGCGGTACCAAACAGGCCCAGCATCCACGTCGTGTCGTGGCGACCCCATTGACTGAGGGTGGCTGGGGCTATCGTTTCAAAGCGCTCTTCGACGCTGTTGGCCTGATCATTCATCCGGTCGGATCTCCGCTTTCCGGTCACATGCACCCGGCCGGGACGAGTCGGAAAACCCCGACAGGCAGCGCCCTGGCCGAAACAGGGGCGCGATTGTCCGGGATTAACGAGCAGAAGCAAAGGCTTAGCTGAGGAGTGGTTGTGGGGAGCAGATCGCCGCGAAAGCAATTAGTCTCACTTCATCTGCGGGGGCGGTGTCCGAGTACTGATAGATACAAACAATCACTCCCTGTCAACCTTGACAGTAGCGGTGCCTCCTAAAAGCATTAAGCTAGAAGCCAGGCCGAAGGTAGTATGAAGAGTTGCTCGTTTTTTCTCATTCTCCGGTCATCGTTCGATAACCATCCCGGAGACCAACATGTCCGACTTAATCATCGATTTCCCGCCTCAATACGGTAGGATTTTCCCCAGAACCTGCATACACGGGAAAGGTCCAGCCAATACAGTTATAAAGCTCTACGAAGCCGGTGTGGGCAACTACGAATGGGGACGTGCAACCTCAGATATCCATGGCAATTGGATGATAAAGCCCAGCGCTGATTTAAAGCCGACTTTGGCCAAAAACATAAACTCTGGCATTTTCGGACTGATCGTGGCACCCGGTGAGGATTCCAAATATTGGTCGAATATGGTCGAGGTCGAAATCAGAACCACGCCACCGCCAGTCTATAATCCGCAGTTGACAATTATTTACCCTCCAGAAGGCCGTACTATTCCTCCGCGTTTCATTGTCTGCGGCACAGGTCCCGCCAATACGCTTATAAAGCTTTACGAAGCCGGCGTTGGAGACAAAATTTGGGGGAGTATAATCTCGGACGCCTATGGAAACTGGGTCATAACGCCAACGGAGGACTTGCAACCGACCGCTGGTAAAAACAAGGGCATGTTTAGCCTGCTGGCAACGCCTGACCAAAAGCTATGGTCCAATACTATTTCAGTCCATATATCCAAGACCCCACCGGTAGACCCAAACCAGCCACTGACAATTTATCACCCAACGGACGGAATCCCTACCGTCCGCCGTCCTTATATCGCGGGAACAGGGCCTGCCAACGCCAACATTTCACTCTTTGAAGTCGGCGTTGGGACGCCTGGATGGGGTAGCACGGTGACGGACGCCTACGGCAACTGGATGATGACTCCCGCTGCTGATCTACAACCGACAGCCGGAAAAAACAACGGTATGTTTGGGCTACTGATGGCACCTAATCCTCCTTCGGGAGTGTGGTCCAACCCTGTCTTCATCAAAGTTGGTTAAAAGCGATGTAACAATCGAGCCACACACAACGGGCCGTGGGAAACACCTGAAGCAGATGCTTCTGTCCACCGATTCGCCGACCGGAAGGCTTCCGACGGCAACTTGTGTTCCTCCAGCCCGTTTTTTTTGCCAGCTCAGAAGAACAACTCCGATGTGCAGCACTTCATCGCACTGCGCTTATCGGGCCCGCTGAAGGTGGCGGATACGAACCTTCCATAGGCCCCACCTTTATCGCAAATTTGCCCGAGAAAAAATGACCGGCCTACCGCCTTTTCGCACAAGCCCCTACACTCCTGACAACCACAAAAAATGATAAGCCGTGATGTACAGAATTCCTGTTGGGCTTGCTTTACTCGCGACGATGGGATATCAGTCAGCCGGGCTGATATCCATCGCAAGCACGGCGCGCTCCCGCGGCTTTTTGTCAGCCCAATTGCCTACAGGAGCCCAGCATGACCGCAACCGTCCTGGTACTGGTTGAAACCGTCAACGAATACCTGCCGATTCTCGAACGCCAGGGCTATCACCTGGAGTTGGCGCCCACGCCCGCCGAACGCAAGGCAGCGATCTTCGAACACGGCGACCGGTTCAGCGCGGTGTTGACCCGTGGCCCCCTGGGTTTGACCGCCGAAGAGATGACGGCACTGCCCAACCTGAAGATCATCTGCGTGATTGGCGCCGGTTATGAGCAAGTGGACCTGCAAGCGGCCAGCGACCGAGGCATCGTCGTCACCAACGGTGCCGGGGTCAACGCCTCGTCGGTGGCGGACCATGCGATGGCGTTGCTGCTGGCGTTGGTGCGCGATGTGCCTCGATCCGATGCGGCCCTGCGCCGTGGCGAATGGCCGCGAAGCACGCGCCCTTCCCTCGCCGGCAAGCACTTGGGTGTCCTGGGCCTCGGCGCCGTGGGCATGGCGATTGCCAAGCGGGCCGCCCTCGGTTTCGACATGAACGTCAGCTACCACAACCGTCGCGTGCGCAACGATGTGCCCTACGCCTTCTGCGCAACCCCCACCGAACTGGCCAGAGTCTCGGATTTCCTGATTATCGCCACGCCCGGAGGGCTGGACACCCGCCAGTTAATCAACAAGCAAGCCCTCGACGCCCTGGGTCCCAACGGATTCCTGGTCAACATTGCCCGCGGCAGCGTGGTCGCCACGACCGAACTCATCTACGCCCTCGAACATCGGCGAATTGCCGGGGCTGCGCTGGATGTATTCGACCATGAACCCGAAGTACCCGACGCCCTGAAGCATTTGTCCAACGTCGTGCTGACACCTCACGTGGCCGGCCTGTCGCCGGAAGCGACACGCGCCATGGTGGAGTTGGTCGGCGATAACCTGAACGCGTTTTTTTCCGGCAAACCGGTGCTGACGCCAGTGGAGCTACCCGACGCGCAGCATTAGAGGACCCCGAGTAACGTCCACAACCGTCGAGACTCGGCATCGGCACTGATCAGTTCACCCAGCAGCTCGCTCAGCGGCTTGTTGCCCCACTCCACACCGCGCCGGATCAGATAGGGCACGGGACTGTGGGGTTCGGTGCGCGCCAGGTAACCGGCGATGACCAGCAGCTGTCGATAGGCCTCTTCACGATTGGCCGGCTCCTGGAAGACCTGGGCAGGTGCCGCCGTCGGCTGCGACATCGGCGCCCCTGCCACGGGAGATGTTTGTGCGGCCACGACGGCGGGTTGCTGTGGATGCATCGCGATGAACTCCTCTACCAATGTCAACATGGCCTGCATCACGTCCTGCAAGGATTTGTAGCCCGGCGCCAGGTTGCCCAGGTAGGCGTCGCTCCAGGCTTCGAGCCGTTGCAAGTGTTGCAGGCTCAACATCAGGCTGCCCTGGCGATGCAACCAGAAGGACAACGGTATGCTGCGAATCAGTTCGCTGAGTTTCTTTTGCTCGTTGCGCGCCGCCTCCGCCGAGGCCTTGGCGTTCTTGCTGTCGTTGCCCTGAACTTGCTGGCGCTGCAGGCGCTGCCAATCGTCCAGGCTGAAACCCGCGAAGGCTGGGTCGCGGCCATCAAGCAACGGCACCCGCGTCAGTAGCACTTCGCTGTAGCGACGGGCGAGCCATTCCAGCGGAATCACCCGCCACGATTGATCGCCATCCTCGGCAAGGGGATGCAGGTGTTCTGGATAACGCTCGCACAGCCCCGCCACCAGCGCCAGGCTGCCGGGCAAGCCGTCCAGTCCGGCCAGGTGCAGCCAGGCCTCCCCCAGCCAGGCGCTGATCATCAGGTCCTTGCTGCGCTCCAGCAGCAACGTGGTCGCGAGCCGCTCCAGGTCCGGCCAGAGCGCGCGCTTGATCGAAGACTGCCACACGCCGGTGGGGAGGCTGGTGTCGTCTTCCCGGCGCAACTCGCGCAACTGGTCGTACTCCGTTTCGTAGCGCAAGTCCTGGCCGCAGGGCGATTCGGCGCTGATCGGTTCGAGCAGTTGGCTGACCAATTCGGGTAACGGCTTCATGGGCAAACTCACAGGCCTTCCTCACGGGTGGCAATGGCAGGCCTCGACGCCGGCGCCAGGAAAGGCGAACGGGGCGCCTGCGTCGGTAGCGGCGCGATCGACAGCGGCAATTTGGATCCTTGGCTCATCAGAGACAAGCGCATGAACATCAAGGTCTGCTGCGCCGTGCGAGCCTGGGTCTGGGCGGTCACCGGCAGTTGCAGGGCCAGAGGGAAATCGGTGTAGTCGACATTCGGCTGGCGCTGGGCCGACACCAGCGAACGCATCAGGCGCAACAACGACCATGGCCCCTGGTATTCCCAGCCGGCTTCGAGGTCGCGCACCACCAGGTTTGGTTGCAACGGGTCGTTGGCCGGACGCTGGTAACCGTTGCGGGCCCAGCGCAAGGTCAGGCGCACGGGCTGGCCGACCTTCCAGCGCAGGTTCTGCTGACCGCCGCCGGGGTAGCTGATCTGTTGGTTGCCGGCGTCCAGGCTCCAGGCGATGACCTGGTCGGCGCCACGCTCCTCATCGCGATCGGTACGCCAGCGCACGTCCATCTCCACGCCCAGGATGCCGCTCTTGTCCCGCACGAACAGCGGCCCGAGCCAGACACCGGCCTGCTTCAAGCGGTTGAGGAAATCCTCGGCCGCCAACCGCTCGGGCGTCTGGCTCAGCGTCAGCCCGGCCTGGGCCAAGGGCACGCGCGTCTCGATCAACTCCAACAAGTGCTGCACACGTGCCGGATCGGCATCGCTGGCCCGCACGTCCTGGGAGAACGGAAAACGACCGGCGAGGTACTGATTGAAATAATTGGCCAAGTCGTTCCAGGCGGTCGCCGCCTGGTTCTGTTGCAGGTACAGGCAACGCTGCAGCGCACCCTGCTGCAACGCGACGGTGCGCCGAGCCAGATCACCGCGCCCGCCGGACAGGCTGGAGGTCTGCAAGATCTGCGCGCAGGACGCGGTGTCCATCGCATTGAAATCCCGACTGACCAATTGCTCCAACTGGGCAGCCGAGCTGGCCGGATTCTGATTCTTGTACTTGAGCAATTCGTCATTGAGGGCCATGAACCGCGCCACCTGGTCATGCTCCAGGGCGGACAGGTCGTCCTGCTGGACGATCAACCATTCCATGGCAGGCATGCGCTGTTCGGCGATCTGCAGCATGGCGTTGAATTGCTGGTTCAGGTTCAGCTTCAGTTCCTGTGGATCGTTGGCGCCGTACAGCTGCAAGCCGAAGTTCTTCGAACCGTCCCAACGCTCGATGTCGGCGCGCTGGCTGAATAATGGCTGGGCATCGATCTCGTCCAGGCCACTGTTGATCTGCGCCAATGCCCGGCGATTGAGCAAGCGCTGGAAACGTATCGCCAGGTCGCTGCGGTGCACATCCATGAAAGCTTTTTGCAGCGCAACCGCCTGGGTTGTTTGCACATTGAAGCCGGTGCCGGGCAGCGGCTGGTCATTTTCATCCAGGCTCAACCACATGGCCCGGGCCGCGGCGGCTTCGGCGGCCTGCATCAGCGCGTCGCGGTAATCCGGCGGAATCCGCGACAGCTCTTCGCTGGCGTAGCTCTTGTAGCTGGCGAAGTAATTCAGGGCGACGCTGAAATCATCACCGCCATCGCCCTGGCCTATCGGATCGAGATTGCCAGTCGACGGATCCTTCTGCATCGCCAGCGCCACGAAATCACGTTTGAACAGCGCTTGCACCGCACCGTCCAGGGCCGTGACATGGTCCTGCAGCACCAGCAGGCCGCTGCCCTGTTGCACCAGCAGGTTGTCCCGGGAACCACTCTGGACGATCCACTGGTCGCGAAAGTTCTGCTGCAACTTCGCCGCCTGGCTCTCCAGGTCCTGTGTGATGTCCGGGCCAAGCAAGGTGCTGTGGCTGACCTTGTCCAGCATCTGGGTGTATCCGGGTACCAGGTCCTGGCCCTTGCCCCGGCCCCAGGCGGAGTTGGTCAGGCTGACCAGCGTCTGCAATTCATCGATCAGCGCCATCAGGTCTTCCAGCTCACTCAAGGAGTTGCCGCTGCCGGCCTCCAGTCGTTGCAAGTGCAGCTTGAGGTAACCGGCCTGGCGAACGAAGTTGTCCGCCAGGAAGTAATGGTCCAGCCAGCGTTGCATCAGCCCGGTGAAATTATCGGCGATCACCGGGCGCGCGGCGTTCAGGTCCAGCCCTTGCAAGTCGCTGTTATGCGCGTCGAACAGGACCCGGTTGTAGAACCGTGGGCGACTCAAAGTGCCGGTGTTGAGGCCCAGGGACAACGCCGCGTTGCTCAACAGCACCAGTTCGTCCAGTGGCGCCTTGGGATCATTCACCACTTGGCTGAACATCTGGTTGTGCTGCTCGAGGCGTGCCGCCAGGTCCACCAGTGCCTTGGCCTTCACGTAGCTTTGCCACTGCGCCGGGTCGTCGTTCTCTACGTTGCCCCGCCGCTCGGTGTTGCGGATGGACTTGAGTTGTTCCAGGTCGTCGTTGAGCAAGTCTCGCAACGGCAATATCCAATGGTGCCGGGCGGTCAAGCGCAAGCCATCCTCCAGCTGCGTGTCCACGGAGGAAAACCAGGAGGTGGGAAAGACGACCGAGACATAACGCCAGCGCGGCGCTTTCTCCAGGACGTTCCAGTAGTTCTGCACGTTATGCCGGGTCGGATCCAGTTGCGGCTGGTCCGGGTCAACGACGATGTGATTCTTGTGGGCACTGAGGACCAATCGCGACAGTTCCTCGGCGTTTTCCACCGAATCGCGCCAGACCCAGACCATGCCGCCCAACCAGGCCAGGCCCACCACCAACGCCACCGCGCCGGCCAGCCGATGCCCGCGTTGGCGCACGCGCAGCAAGCGAGGTACCGGCTGGGCCAGGCCGCGTTCAGCCATTAGACGTCGCGACCACAATTGCCGGGCGAATACCGATTGCCGCTGGGCATTGTGATGGGCGGTCAGACTGTCACCACTGATGGCCGATGCCTGGCTGGCGGTGAAGTACACGCCGCGAAATCGCGGCGCCTCGCCTTGGGCGTTGCCCTGGAACACTGGCTCCAACAAGATCTGCAAGGCCCTTCGCAAGCCTTCGAAGCGTTCCGGCAGACCATAAAGGTCGTTGCCCAGCTGTCCCGACAGCGCACCGATCTCGATGATCGATTGCGCCAGCGCGGCGTTAATCTCATCCAGCGCCTGGTCACTCCAGTGCGATTGCCACGCCGCATCAGGCAAGTAAGGCGACGACCAGCCCAGCATCGATTCTCGCGCCGTGGCAGGCAGCGCGCTGACCAACTCCTGGAACCCGGGCAACTCTTCCATCCCGGTGATCACCACGTACACCGGGAGGCTGAGGCCAAACCGTTGCAGCAGGTCGATAAAAACCCGCCGGACCTTGAGGCTCAGCTCAGTGGTTTGCTCGATGTCATCGAGCTTGCCGAACGGTACTGTCCAGATCACCCCGTCCAACGGCCGCTTGCTGCGCAGCCGCAACAGCAGGCCCAGCAGTCGCCACCAATTGCCCCGTTGCCGGTTCATGCCTTCATCGGGCAGGAACAACGCCTGGGGCACCACCAGGACGGCGCCCTCGGCATCGCAAAACCAGCGCCCGAACCAGCCCGCCTTGTCCGTGGGTTGCAAACGCCACTGGCTGCACAGCTGGGCACCGTCGGTTTCGTTGCCGAGCATCATCAGCCAAGGCGTCTGGTAGCGGTCGCGGGTGCCCTGCTCCTGCTCCATCTGGCGCACCGCCCCGTAGAAACTGCGAATCGCCGCCCCGCCCTGGGTCCGCAACCACCAGACCGCTGCCGCGATTACCAGCACCACGACAATGGCGAGCAGCACCAAGGCGACGATGCTTAGCGTGCTCATGAATCCTGCTCCTGAAGGGACGACTCGTTCAATTGCAACACCGGTTCGAGCTCCAGGCGGATGTCACGCCAGAAGACCTGCCCCAAGCCAGTCAGCAATAGCACCATCGCCACGATCGCCAACCCCAGGCGAAAGCCGTCCGGCAAGGATTGCTGCGCGGGCATACGCACGGGCGTCGCCGCCGCGGACATCGCCAGGCGCTGGCTGACATCGACGTAATCGGGTTCGTGTTGCCAGGCAAAGGTGAACAACGCCACGCGCCATTTTTCGTGTTGAACCTGGCCAGGCTCGCCGCGCAAGCGCCCTTGGAATCCGAGGATCAGGCATTGCAGGTAGACATTTGCCAGATCCCGAGTGCCGGGCATCTGCTCATCCAGCAACTTCTTGATCGCTGCGGGCAAGCGTTCGCCGGCCTGGCGGCTGGCGTACATGCGTGACTCGAGGGGGTGCTGCTGCCAGGCCAGTTGTCCGGGCCAAGGGCTGAACAGCAAGGTCTCGTCCACCAGCGCCACGAAGGCGTAGACCAGCGCCTTGACCTGCTCGGAAGCGGCATCGCCGACGGTGGCGTAGGCCACCCGCCATAGGCGCTGGGCGCCGCGACCGGAAAACTCCACGACCCGATTGATCACGATTGCCGGGTCGCTGTCCTTGGGCAGGTCTTGCCACTCCTGGGACCACTTCAACCAGGCTTGGCGAAACGCGCTGCTCAGCGGCGCCTCGTGCAGACTCCGGACCACCCCGCCACTTCCGTCAGGCATACGACTCCCCTTCTGCGGTCAGGCACTTTCACTGGCTTGCGCCACGAACAGCACCACTTGCCACGGGCTGCTGGCCTGGGCCGAAGCCGGCGCCACGATGTGCAGCGGCAGTTGTCCGTCGAACCATTGCCCGCTGGCGGCCACCACAAACAAACGGGTGTCGTCACCGACGCTGTAGGCCACCTGTTCGTTGCGGCTCATGGCCTGGTGGGGCAAACCGCTCATGCGTTGGCGGCTCAGCAACGCAATGTGGGGCGCCGACGCAATGATCGCGCCGCGCAACCATTCGGCCGCCGCTTGTTCGCCGGCGCCGTTGGGCATGCGCAAACCGATCACCAGGCGTTGATTCGGCTGATCGTCAGGCAACTGGATCGAGAAAACCTGCTCGTTGCGCTCGAACGCCAGGCTTCGGTAACCGGCGCGGACCAGTTCCAGGGTGTTTTCCAGCCAGTCGAGCAGCGGCTCGTAGCCGCGCTGCAATTCGAGAAAATCCAACGGCGCGAAAGCCGGGACGCCCGCCAGTGGATCCAGCGCCGACCAGCTACCGGCCAGCCCGAGCAGCAAACCGTAGAGCGCCTGGGGCGTCGCCACCCGGGTATTCAACATCCCTTCAACTTCCGGCAAGCGCGCCCATAGGGCCGTTAACTGCCGGCGGATCTCCATGGCATCGTCCTGATTGCCAGCCGCCTGAGCCTGGCGCAAGCGACCGGCCAGGAACATGCACTTTTCCCTGGCTCTCGCGCATACCCCGGCCACCCGCCGACCCAGGGCCGACTCCGGCAACAGGATCGGCGTTGGCGGCGTATACGGCACGCGCCAGAAACCACCGCCCTCCCTGCGGATGCGCAGCAATGGCAAGCAGATCGAATCAGCCTTGCTCAGTTGCGTGCAAAGCCTCGGGTTGGGTCGCCAGACCGTGATCGACTCGGGAAATTCGCCGCTGGTGAGGTCTGGCAAGGCATCGCCGACCACCGATTGCAAGCGACCCTTGAGCGGCAGCAACTGCCCGGCGCGCCACAGCGGGCTGACCGCCAGGTAAACGGTCACCGTGGCATCGTCGGTCTTGTCGATCGCCTCGCTGACGTCCAGTTCCAGGGCTGGCCCGACACCGGCTTGCAGGTTGACCGGCAAGCCGTCCGGCAAGGTGCCTTGCAATTGCAGTAGGCGCACCTGGCCGGCACTCAGGGCCGAAGGATCGACTTCCAACTGGCTGACGCCCCAGAACCAAGGGTTGCAGGCCCCGGCAAAATGCGCGGCGAGGGCCTCGGCGCGCAGCCCTTGCAATTGAAAATGCTGGGGCAGCAATTGCATGCCCTCGTGCCAGCACACCGCGTCAGGTAACAGGCTCATACGACTCCCTTCGACATCCCAAATCGCCGCGCGAGGCGGCCCGCGGTCACTCAATGCTGCTTGTGCCGGTCGTCATTCACGAGGGTCATCTCGCGACTGTCGAATTTCAGCCAGGCCTCGTGCTGATCGTCCAGCCGAAGCCGGTGGGCTCCCGGAGTGTTATAGCTGGCGAAGACCAAAAGTCCAGCGGCGCGCCGGCCCTCCAATGGGAAGGGT
>Ga0307405_10001122_pt1 | contig 10971 bp, 8 predicted proteins | sample 322Cmetagenome_2_FD_203311 | JGI IMG/M metagenome (GOLD analysis project Ga0307405, IMG submission 203311) | Maize rhizosphere microbial communities from greenhouse at UC Davis, California, United States - 322HYB-C-1 | ecosystem: Host-associated > Plants > Roots > Rhizosphere > Soil | place... | reverse complement strand
ACTTTCGAGATCGCCTTAGTTCAGCGCAAAATGAACTTGTCGGTGACCTTGGAGTGGGTGTTATTGACAACACAATCTCGGATACAAATTCCCCGTTAGTTTCCGCGCTTAGACGGATCAATGAACAGTCGCCCAAGGTCAGGTTTCAACTCCAGGCCACGCAACTTGATGAGGTTGAAAGAGGGGTTGTCGAGGGGCGGCTGGTGGCGGGCATCGTGCCGATTTATCAGAAACGCGAAGAGTTCGATTATTACGCACTTTACGAAGAACGCTCGGAGGTATATTGCGCCCTTGGCCATCCACTATTCTCGATGGCGGATGCAGACATGGATGAAGATGTGCTGAAGGAGCATGAGTGCATCAACCATCGCTACGCGGTGCATCGCGACAAACTGAAATTCGCCCGCTACGACAGCTTTTCCGCCTCGGCCACCCAAGTGGAGGCCGTTGCGCTGCTGATCAAGACCGGCCGTTTTCTTGGCTTCCTTCCCCAGCATTACGCGGCGCCATTGGTGGCGCGGGGAGAGTTTCGCGCGGTGCGCCCGGACCTGATCAACATCGTCACGCCGTTCAGTCTCATACTGCGGCATAACATCGTGCGCAGTCCTTTGGTCAAGGCATTTGCCCAGGCACTGGGCGTGGATTTGAAAGTTACGGTCTGATGGTCTGCGCACCTTACTTCGTGTATTCAACGCGGGGTATGGGCCCAAGCTTCCTGGCGCTCAGTGACGCGGCGCTGAAAGCTCGTACACCTGGCTCCAGGCGATATTGAATCGAGCGAGGAATTTTCGGATTCGATCGGAGTCGTTGGGCGATGCCTTGGCTGTCCGGCTGCACGCGAAGAGCTTTCGCCCGGCATCCGCTTGGCTTGCGGAGGTTCGGCATACCGTCAAGACCGACTCCAGTTGAAGGCGATCGAACAAGTCAATCTCAAGCCCTGAGTCAGCCAAGTGCTCGGACAATGGGTCAGAGGTTGCCGGCAGCCGCCAGTCTTGGCGAAGTCGCTCCAACTCCCCCTCCACAAGCGCAACGTCGATGCGACCGCTGTCCGCCAGGGTCGCCATCCGTGTGATCGACGCGCAGAGCTGCCTGAAGTTTCCGGACCAGCTGGCACCCCGGCTGGTCGCGAAAGACAAATACCGACGCCGAGCTTCGGCATTGAAGCGAACCATATGGCCGTTGTCCCTGGCATATCGCTGCAGTTCGAAATCGATGTTCGGTTCGATGTCCTCGCTCCGGTTGGCGAGGCCCGGCAGCACAAAAGTCCAGATATTGATCCTGGCGAGCAAATCCTCGCGGAACTGGCCGTCGATGACGCGCGCCTGCAGATCCTGATTGGTACCGGCGATCAAGGTAAAGTCCGACTCGACTTCTTTGTCGGAGCCCATCGGCAAAAATCTTTTTTCTTCAATTGCCTTGAGGAGCAGCGCTTGTTCATCGAGCGCAAGCTCGCCGATTTCATCGAGGAACAACACGCCTTTGTGAGCCGAGCGCAACAAACCTTGTCGCGCCTGTTGAGCACCCGTGAATGCGCCTTTGGTATGACCGAACAGCGTCGACATTGCGCTATCGCCGCGCAAGGTGGCGCAGTTGACCTCGACGAATGCGCCATCAATCTGGTGGCGGCTACGTTTGAGCTCGTAGATCTGGCGCGCAAGGAATGATTTGCCCGCCCCCGTGGGGCCACTGATCAAGATCGGAGCCCGAGATCGAGCGGCGACCCGCTCGATCTGTTCGATGGTCCGGTTGAATGCAGCGTTGCGCGTCGCAATGCCGGACTTGAGCAGCTCCGTGCCTTCCAGGCGTTCAGCCTGGAATCGCTTCGCGATTTGGTCGTAGCGCTGCAGGTCGAGGTCGGTGACAACATACTTGCCTGTCGGGGCCGAGTCATCAGCCCGTACGCCATTAGGCTGCGTCTGTATCAGTTTGGCGGGAATGTGCCGAGACTCGGCCAGCAGGAACCAGACGATCTGCTGGACGTGAGTGCCTGTCGTAATGTGGACAAGGTAATCCTCACCAGCGGTGTCAAACGGATAGTCAGCCGCGAAGTCATGCAGCGAGGCATAGACCTCTTCGAAATCCCAGGCGTTCTGCATCGCCATGGGATGCAGGCGAACCTCGGTCTCAGGCGACACCTGGGCGATATCTGTCGCGACTTTCAGGGCAAGATCGGTATCCCAGGGCGCGTCCCCATGAATCAGTTCAAGGCGATCGATGAGCAGGTCGGGTTGTTGGCACAGCGAGAGGGTTGGGCGCCATTTGCTCCAGCGCTGCGAACCTTTTCCCACACGGTCTAGCTTCGATCCTAGGATTCCGATGGCGACTGTCTTTTTTGCGATCATGCAACCTATCCTGAAAGATATACACCGATAGAAAAGTATAGTTTCCTGACAGTTCATTTGGATAGCAATGCGGCGTTGCGTGTCTGCCAAAGGTGAATAAGGCCTTAAAAATCAATAATCTAATGGTTTCATGGGCCGCCCAAGAAGGAAGTTGGCATGCTGCTCGCTATGGAGCTCCCACACAAAATACCAAGGAGCGAAACAATGACCACTCAAACCTACCAGTTGCTTGAGGTCGAAAACGGCAAGCCCATCAAAATGTGGACCCGAGGCGTCCCGGTTGAGCCTGAGGCTAAGCAACAACTGATGAACACTGCGCAGATGCCGTTCGTGTTCAAGCACATGGCTGTCATGCCCGATGTTCACTTGGGGAAGGGTTCGACCATCGGCAGCGTGATCCCAACCAAGGGTGCAGTCATCCCTGCAGCCGTCGGGGTCGACCTTGGGTGCGGGATGTCGGCCGTGCGCACTTCACTTCGCGCCACCGACCTTCCCGACAACCTGTTCGGCCTACGTACGGCCATCGAGAAAGCTGTTCCGCATGGACGCACCTCCGGGCGCAACGGCCGTGACAAAGGTGCCTGGGAAACGACTCCGGAGGTTGTCGATCAGGCCTGGTCGGCGCTTGAAGGCCGGTTCGACCTCATCATCGACAAGCACCCGCGCCTGAAAAAAACCAACAACCACAAACATCTCGGGACGTTGGGTACCGGCAACCATTTCGTCGAGGTGTGCCTGGACGAAGCCGACCATGTCTGGGTGATGCTCCACACCGGTTCCCGTGGCGTAGGGAACATGATCGGCACCTACTTCATCGAGAAGGCCCGCGAGGAAATGCGCGAGCACATGGTGAACCTGCCTGACCGGGACCTGGCCTACCTGCGTGAAGGCACGTCCAGCTTCGATGACTACGTCGAGGCGGTTGAATGGGCCCAGGACTTCGCCAAGCAGAACCGCGCGGTAATGATGCTTGCGGTGCTCGACGCCGTACGATCGATTATCACCAAGCCTTTCGAATCCCGGCTGATCGCCGTTGACTGCCACCATAACTATGTGGAGCGGGGCACCTACTTTGGAGAAGACATCCTCCTTACTCGTAAAGGCGCCGTCTCGGCGCAGAAGGGGCAGATGGGGATCATCCCTGGGTCGATGGGCGCCAAGAGCTTCATCGTGCGCGGGCTGGGGAACGAGGAGGCGTTCTGCAGTTGCTCGCATGGTGCAGGTCGGGTGATGAGCCGTACCAAGGCCAAGGCGGTGTTTACTGTCGAGGATCAAGTCCGGGCGACCGCCCATGTCGAGTGCCGTAAGGATGAGGCCGTCATCGACGAGATCCCGATGGCCTACAAGGACATCGACGCGGTAATGGCCGCCCAGCGCGACTTGGTGGAAGTGGTCCATACCTTGCGCCAAGTCGTCTGCGTGAAGGGCTGATTAATGAGCCAGGATCTGATTCTGATCGACGGCGCCCATGGAGGAGGGCAGGTGCTGCGCACCGCCCTCAGCCTTTCCATCATTACCGGTCGACCGTTTCGAATGACGGAGATACGCGGTAAGCGCTCCCGTCCCGGATTGTTGCGCCAGCACCTCACTGCCGTGCGAGCTGCGGCTGAGATTTGTGGCGCAAGGATCCACGGGGTGGAACTCAACTCGACGGCCATCGAATTCCGGCCTGCAAGCGTAAGGGCAGGGGACTATTCATTTGCAATCGGAACTGCCGGCAGCACGATGTTGGTGTTGCAGACCCTGTTGCCTGCGCTCCTGCAAGCGGATGGACCCAGTACCGTCCGGATTAGCGGGGGGACGCATAACCCGGCCGCGCCGCCCTTCGATTTCATCCAGAAGGCGTGGCTGCCCTTGATCCAGCGCATGGGAGCGCGGGTGGAATTGGCGCTGCTCAGGCATGGATTCGTACCGGGTGGAGGCGGCTTGGTAGAGGCCACCGTACGACCTTCGGCCCTCAAGCCGCTGACGTTGGATGGGGAAATGGAACCTATCACCATTGTCTCGGCTGGCGCGCTGGTTTCGGCCCTTCCTGCCTCGATTGGCAACCGGGAGCTTGATCGGCTCGCGGCAAGTCTCGGGCTGGAGCGGCGCCATCTGTCCGTTACCGACCTGGGGGATCAGGCGGGACCAGGCAATGTCGTATCGATCACAGCCATGAAGGCCGGGATTACCGAGGTGTTCTCCAGCATCGGGCAAGAACGCATGCGTGCGGAGCAGGTCGCTGACGAGGCGATCGACGAATTCACAGCGTGGGCTCAATCGAATTCAGCGGTAGGCAATCACTTGGCGGATCAACTGATGCTGCCGATGGCCATTGCCGGTGCGGGCAAACTCACCACGGTGCGCCTGAGCAATCACATCCGAACGAATGCCGCTGTTATCCAGCAGTTCATCGATCTGGATGTGCGGCTGACGGAAGGTAGCAATCAGGCCAGTATTGCTGTTGGGCTGCATCCTCGCTAGACGGTTTCCAGTCAGCCCGCTGAGTCAGCGCCAATCGTTTGTGTCGCCTCAAACCGTGGCCCTACGTTTACACTTGACGGTCACACCCCTTGGAAGGAACGTCCCCCGGTGAACCTCAACGACGCCAGCTTCGAAGAACTGCTCAACGCTCTCCACGACGGCGTCTATATCACCGATGGCGACGGCAAGACGTTGAAGGTCAATCAAGCCTACGAACGCCTGACCGGGCTCAGCTGTGCGGATCTCCTCGGCCGATCCATGGAGGAGCTGGTGAAGGAGGGCGTTATCTCGCAATCGGCCACGCTGCGTGTATTGCACGGTGGCCGGCCTGTGTCGGTGATGCAGAGCCTGAGCCATGGCAAGAAATTGCTCGTCAGCGCCACGCCGATCCTCGACGCTGGAAAGCGGATTTCATACGTGGTCAGTACCGTGCGCGACATGACTGAACTGCTGCGCATGAAACACGAGCGCGATGAGTTGCAACAGCTCAAGCAACTGCGCAACAGCACCGCCAAGCTCCATGCCGGTCAACAAGACAATCTGCTGCGTTCGCCGCTCATGGCCGACCAGGAGGTTTCCGGCCGAGTCCTTTCATTGGCCCGGCAGGTCGCCAGCAGTTCGGTAAAGGTGCTGCTTCAAGGCGAAACCGGCGTCGGAAAGACCCTCGTCGCGCAATTCATCCATAACGCCAGCCCGCGTGCCAGCGAACCATTCCTTGCGCTCAACTGCGGTGCGCTGCCCGAGAATCTGATCGAAGCCGAGCTGTTTGGCTACGCGCCGGGAGCGTTCACCGGCGCAGGTCCCAAAGGCAAGCGTGGCCTGCTGGAACTGGCGCATCACGGCACGTTGTTTCTCGATGAGATCGGTGATCTGCCGCTGCCGGTGCAAGTCAAGCTGCTCAAGGTCATCGAAGAAAATCGCTTCATTCCCGTCGGAGGCCTGGAGCTGAAGGAGGTCGATGTACGCATCATCAGCGCCACCCACCATGATCTCAAGCAACGCGTGGCGCAGGGGAGTTTTCGGGCTGATCTGTATTACCGGCTCAACGTGGTGCCGATCCACATTCCGGCACTGCGCGAACGCAGGGAGGAGATTGCGCCGCTGCTGCATTACTACCTTGATCGATTTAATACCCGTTATGAGCGCCAGGTCCGATGGAGTCTGGAAGCCCTCGATTTGATGTGCGAATACGCCTGGCCCGGCAACATTCGCGAATTGATCAACGTGGTTGAACGGCTGGTGGTGACCAATCAGACCGGGACTGTCGAGGCGCTCGATATGCCTGAAGAGATCCTCGACCTCAACCCGCCTGATACCAATGGCACGGGCTTGCCGTTGCGCAAGGTAGTGGAAAACGCCGAGCGGACTGCAATTCGCGCCGCGCTGCGCGAGCACAAGACCACGCGCCTCGCGGCCAAGGCTCTGGGCGTGAGCCAGGCGACGGTGGTGCAGAAAATGAAACGCTGGGAACAGTCTGATTAGTTTTCTGATCAACACCGTGGAAATCGATCAGAAAACTGATCGCCGCTGACCGGCGATACGCCTCCCTGGCTTGATATAAATCGCGCAAAGCCCCCCATCACGGGGCTTTGCGGGCATTGGCACGGCTTTCGCTATTCCGTTTGGCACGTCTTCCATAAAACAACATCAACTGGACGAGCCCGATGAATATCGCTTCTTTCAAAATCGCCAACAAATTGATCACTGGACCCGGCGCAATCGAGCAGCTTTGCGCTGAGCTGACGCGCCTGGAGGTCAACAATCCGCTGATCGTCACAGACACCGTCCTGGTGAACTCCGGCACCGTTGACCTGGCGCTGGCGCAGCTCGGTGATCGTCGCTACGGCATTTTCGACCAGGTCAAACCGGAGCCCGAAGTGATCATCGTCGAGGAGTGCACCCGCGCCTATACCCAGGGTGGCCACGACGGATTGATTGCGGTGGGCGGCGGCAGTGCCATCGATATCGCCAAGGGGGTCGCGGCCTATGCCGGTCATTCAGGTGCGCTGACGGAGCTGTTCGGTGTCGATCTGGTGAAACGCAAGGGCCCGCCCTTGATTGCCATCCCGACGACCGCCGGTACAGGTTCGGAAGTGACCAACGTCGCGATTTTCTCCGACAAGCAAGCGCAGCTGAAGAAAGGCATCGTCAGTGATTACCTGCTGCCCGACGTGGCGCTGGTCAGTCCGACCATGACGTTGACCTGTCCACGCAGTGTTACGGCGGCCAGTGGCGTCGACGCGCTGGTACATGCGGTCGAGTCCTATCTCTCAGTCAACGCTTCGCCAATCACCGATGCTATCGCACTGGGTGCGATCAAGCTGATCACCAAGGCACTGCCGAAGGCTTATGCCAACCCGACCAACTTGAAAGCAAGAGAAGACATGGCCACCGGCAGCCTGATGGCCGGCATGGCATTCGGCAATGCAGGGGTAGGGGCGGTGCATGCACTGGCGTACCCATTGGGCGGACGGTTCAATATCGCCCACGGTGTCAGCAACGCCTTGCTGCTGCCGTACGTAATGGAGTGGAACAAGACGGCTTGCGTCGAGCGTTTCCGTGATATCGCCGAAGCCATGGGCGTGCGCATCGCAAACCTCAACGACAAGGATGCGGCGGATCAGGCGGTGAAGGCGATGGCGGATCTATGTGCCGCAGTGGATATCCCCACGGGCCTGCGCAGCTTCAACGTGCCGGAGGAGGCCATTCCAGCAATGGCGGAGGAGGCCAGCAAGATCGACCGATTGATGCGCAACAACCCGCGCAAGCTGACGGCAGCCGATATCGAGAAGATTTACCGCGCGGCCTACTGATTTTTAAGCCACGTCTCGGTTTATTTCCGGAGCGTGCGCTCGCCATGACAAGACCAATAACTCAGGTGAACCCAATGTCCGACACTCCTGCGCAGCGGAGCGAAAGCCCGTACATCCCGCTCGGCCCCTTCAAGGTCCGGCTGCCGTTTCTGCATTACAAAATCGAACTTCCAGACTATCTCCAGGGCTTGCTGATGTGTGCCGTGGACCTGGCTGCCATTCCGCTGATGACCGAACTGCTCGGCATGCCATTCGAAGTCGCGCTTGCCGTCGTGATGCTCAACGGCTTGCTTTACCTCGCGCACCATCTGCTCGGCGACCCGACCGTACCGGGCTGGATCACCCCGGCGGTGCCCCTGTTGATGGCTTATTGTGCGCAATTCCCGATGGGCCCGGAGCGTGTCCACGCGTTGATTGCCTTCCAGTTGATGCTGGGGGTTTTCTCGATCGCCTTGGGGGCGACCGGAATGGCGAAAAAGGTGGTGGAATTCGTGCCCTCGGCGATCAAGTCCGGGATCATCGTCGGGGCCGGCTTGAGCGCGGTGATCGCAGTGTTCCAGGTAGGCGGAAAATTCAATGTGCTGCCCTGGACAATTTCCATTGCGGTCGGCATCGCCTTCTATCTGATCTTTTCCCAGCACTTCAACGAGCTCAAGCAGCGCAACCGCTTCTGGTGGAACTTCGCCAAGCTCGGCATCCTGCCGATCATTCTGCTGGCAGTGGTGATTGCCCCGTTGTTTGGTGAAGCACCATGGCCAACCCTTCAGTGGGGTATCAGCCAACCGGACTTTACAGGCTTGTGGAACGACTACACCGTGTTCGGATTGGGCATGCCGCCACTGTCCATGTTCATCTCCGCGCTGCCGACCATGCTAGCGGCCTACATCATCGTGTTCGGCGACGTGCTCAGCGCAAAATCGCTTCTCGATGAGGCAGAAACTGTCCGCTCCGACGAAGTTGTCGACTACAACCCCGATCGCGCGCACCTGATCTTCGGCGCGCGTAATGCGTTCATGAGCATCTTCGGCCCGGATGTCGCCATGTGCGGGCCCAAGTGGGCGGCGATGCTGGTGGTGGTGATCGAGCGCTTCAAAGGTGGGCCGAAGGCGATGAAGTCGATCATCGGCGGCGTCGGGTCGTTCCGTTGGGGGACCAACAGCGGTCTGTTGCTGTTGCCGGTCGTGACGTTGGTACAGCCGATTCTCGGTGTCGCGTTGTCTCTGACGCTGCTGATCCAGGGTTACGTGAGCGTGCGCCTTGGCATTCTTGAAGCCAGAAGCCAGCGCGACCTGGGCATCGCCGGCGTGATCGGCGCGGTACTGGCGATCAAAGGCGCGAGCTGGGCATTCGGCATTGGCGTTGTGTTGTGCCTGCTGATTTATGGCAAGAATTTTTTCAAGGGGGAGGTGGATGGGACGTTTGCCAAGGATTTGAAGGGAATGGGTAACACCAAGCCAATCGGCGATGATGAGTCCGCGACGGAGATCAAGCGAATGGAGGGCAGGGCTGTGACAGAGTGAACGGGATTGGGGCGGTCATCCTCGATATTAGAGGAGGGTGCGCCTCACCCCTCTATTTGTTTGGTGTGAGTTCTTGGACGACCTCACGCATCATGTCCTCGGAAACTTCAATTTCTTGCCGGAATTTACTGGGGCGCAGGACATGGTCCTCATTGTACTTGGCGTCTATCCCGGTACCGAACGCTTCGTCTCTCTGAATCATTTTATTTAAAGCTTCAACGACGCTGCTATCACTGGTGGCAATCTTGTGCGCGCCTACGTAGCCATCCACGAGCGTTTCGGCGTAACCGTGTATTTCGCAATTATGATAAAGATACAGCTTCATCATGCAGGCAAATGAGTGGGCGAAAGATCTTTTGGTGCCGCTTGGCAGTGCGGAGTTACAACCATAGATTTTTATCTTGCCGGCAAAAGACCGGTTCAATAAAACGTCTTTTTTCAACGTTCTGGCCAGAACCAATGCAGAAATGGACTCGCTGTCGGCAGAGGCCTCCTTGGATATGATGGTACTTCCGGGAGCGCAATGTCCAAAAATATAGATGACCTCGTTAGGGCCTATACAGCTCTGCAAACGTACTGCGAGACGTTTTTTCGAAGGTCCATCGAAGGTGAAGAATTCGTAATCGGCCAGGTCCGTCCTTTCTGTGTTGGCTTCAATTTTTGAGCGTCTGGCCTTCCGCCAGTTTTCCCTGGTATTGACCCATTGCTTGGATTGTGCAGAAAAGGGACATATCACGATGCGTGAATGTTTGCACATAGCGCTTCCTCCGAGCGAAAAATCTCCATCCTGAAGAAATTCTAGCCAAGCCTGGCGGTTTAGCTATCGACGCTGAAGCGTTCGGCTTTTACGAATTGACCTGGATGGGGGTGGAGGCCTCATGGCGAGATATAAGAGACAAACATCCTGTTTAACATAATATACATTATGCGCATATATGCGTTTAATATCGCAGCCCATCACAGGCCACTTTCAGCACACACATCCCGGTCTGGCCTCAAGATCCGAGGCTGGGATGCTGACAGTCAGCAATCCCATCACCTACGTGAACACCCGGTCAAAACCTTATAGCGGCTCGGCCGTTTCTATCAGCGAATTAAGCACCAGTTTGATCTCCGTCGCGGGATCCTTGTGTCCCTGCAGAATCAAGCCTTCCGACAGCGCGGTAAATGTCTTGGCGAGTGCTGCGTACGCCAACGGAGGTTTCTTTCCGGCATGATTGAAAATAATCGTAATCAGCTTACCCAAGGCCTCGCTGTTTTCTTCATGCAGGTCGTAATAATGCTTCGCGAACTCCTCATCACGCAGAGCGATCAACTGCATCTCCGCATCAAGAACGGCGCAATTGGTATTGTTCTTAAGGGTGTCGATATAGGCATTCAAACCTTGGGTGAGCTGTTCCGCCGAGTAGCCGCCGGCCAAGGTATTGCCCAAGCGATCGATCTCCACCCGTTTGAAGCGCTGGGTCAGTTGCAGGAGCAGTTCCGACTTGCTTGAGAAGTTTGAAAAGAATGCGCCTTTTGAATAACCGGCCTCTTCGGAGATCGTGTTTACACTGGCGGCGTGAAAGCCTTTCTTGATCATCAGTTCTGTTGCGGTATCGAATAACTTGTCTCTTGTTATTTGCTGGCTTTCCTCTCGACCTAATCTTTTCTTAATCACGCCCTCGGCTCCTTTGGCCCGAAAATCTATAGTTGTAACTAGATGAAACCACTCTACGATTCAGCCTGCGAACAGATGTTTGCACCTTAACATCCACCTAAGCTCTTTTGCATTTAAAGTTTCAGAAGAGCCATGTGAGTACCGTGTACTTTTACTCTGGCGGACCGCAG
>Ga0307405_10001121_pt1 | contig 10976 bp, 9 predicted proteins | sample 322Cmetagenome_2_FD_203311 | JGI IMG/M metagenome (GOLD analysis project Ga0307405, IMG submission 203311) | Maize rhizosphere microbial communities from greenhouse at UC Davis, California, United States - 322HYB-C-1 | ecosystem: Host-associated > Plants > Roots > Rhizosphere > Soil | place... | reverse complement strand
CTCCAGCGTCAGGAGCGCATCGGCCGTCGACAGCAGCAGGATGATGATGGCGGTCGCGAGCCACTGGGGATGGAACCAGTCCGTGATCACGGGATGGCGGTCCGTGCCCCGCCGCGGCGCGAGGCGCCGCCGCGCGAAGCTGCTGTGCCACAGCGCGCCGAAGATCGACAGGCGCCGCTCGCGCGGTTCCTTGCGCTGCTGCGCGGGCTTGCGGCTGCCGCCGCGTTCCGAGGATGCGCCCATCGCTCAGTCCAGCGTCGACTCGCGGTATGCGCCGCGCATGCAGTGGTTCGAGGCGGCCGCCGACCCGTAGCCGCCGACATTGACCAGCGCGAGGAAATCGCCCTCCTGGAGTGCCGGAACCTCCACGTCCTCGGCCAGGACGTCGATCGCCTCGTTGATGTTGCCCGATATCGTGACGTGCTCGCGCCTCGCGCCCGGGCGCGGGCTGAGCGGCGCGACGACGTACGGGATGCGGTAGTAGGCCAGCAGGTTCAGGATGCCGAGCCCGGCGTCCACGCCGACGAAGCGTGTGCCAGCCTTGTCCTCGACGGTGTTCACCTGCACGAGCAGGAGGCCGGCATCCTTGACGAGATAATCGCCGGGCTCCACGGCAACCCGCAGGCCACGCGGCCGCGCGTGGCGCGCGACGATGCCGGCCCAGCGGTCGAGGTCGATGGCGGCATCGGTCTCGGCCATGCGCACGCCGAGGCCGCCGCCGACGTTCAGCCGGCGAATCGCGGGATGCGCGTCGAGGATGCGGCCGGCGCCCTCGAGGACGCGGTCGAGCACGTCGAGCGCGTCGCCCTGGTAGCCACTGCCGACGTGAAAATGCAGCGTGTCGACCGTCAATGCGGCCGCCTGCGCGGCGGCCATCGCCTCGTCGAAACGTTCCGGGTAGATGCCGAATTTCGTCGGCTTGTCGCCGGCATAGCGCAGCCGCTCGTTGTAGCCCGCGCCGAGGCCGGGGTTCAGGCGGATGCCGATCCTCTGTCCCGGGGAGCGTGCGCCGAGTCGGCGGATCGTGCTGATCGCATCGCAGTTGACGTGCACGCCCGGCCGTGAGCGCAGGATCTCGAGGTCCGCGTCCGACACGGCGTGGCCGGTGAATGAAATGGCCTCCTCGCGGAAGCCATGCTCGATCGCGAGCTCGACCTCGGCGGGCGAGCAGGCGTCGATGCCGCAGCGGCCCTGCGCGCGGAGCATGTCCAGCAGGGGGCCGTACCGGTTCGCCTTGAGCGCGTAGTAGGCGTCGTGCGCGACGCCCGCCGCGTCCAGCGCGGCGCGCAGGCGCTCGAGGTTCTCGCGCACGCGCCCGGCCCGGTACACATAGGCGGGCGTCCCGTCGGCCGCGAGCGCGGCGAGCTTCACGCCGCCGAACAGCAGCTGCCCGTCCTCATAGCGCAGGTCGGGACGCTCCCACCACAGCCGGCCGCTGGCCACGCAAGAGTCCTAGCGCGTCAGCCTGTGGATCAGGACGGCGGCGCGTTGCGCCATCGGCGTCAGCGTCGCGAGATCCGTGGACTCGCCCGGCGCGTGCGAGTTGCCGCCGCCGCCGCTGCCGAGCCCGTCCAGGCAGGGCAGCATGTGCGCGATGAAGCCGATGTCGCCGGCACCGCGTTCCGCGGGATCGAGCGCCGCCACCGGGCCGAGGCCGAGGTCGCGGCTCGCGCCGTCCAGCACCTCCAGCAGCTCCTCGTTGCCGGGCGTCGGCGTCATGGGCGGGTAGGCACCCTCGTCGAAGCGCAGCGTCGCCTGTGTGCGCGGCAGGTGACGCTCGACGATGGCCTGCATGCGCTCCCGCACGGAGCGTTCCTGCTCGAGGCTGATGTAGCGGAAGTCGCCGCGCGCGATGGCCGTCGGCGCGATCACGTTGGTCTTGCCCTCGGCCGTACCGCGATAGTCGTCGAGCGCCGCCTTGGTGCCGCCGACGATCACGCTCGGGTTGATGGTCAGGTATTTCTCGTTGCCGAGCTCCGCCTGGATCGCCGCGAGGATCCGTGCCGCCTCGTAGATCGCGCCGCTGCCCCGCTCCTCGCCGAAGATGCCGCTCGAGTGCCCGGTCTCGCCTTTGACCTCGAGCGTCCAGCTGTTGATGCCGCGGCGTCCGATCGTCGCCGTGCCGTCGATCGCGGCCTCGAAGCTGAGCGCGGCGTCGCTCTGTTTCGCGAGCTCGATCATGGGCCCGCGCGTATCCGCGATCGGCATGCCGGCGTCTTCCTCGTCGCCCGTCAGCATGACGGTGATCCGCCGATCCTCGAGCGCGCCCGCCGCATGCAGCGCCTCGAGCGCCTGCAGCATCACGACGGCCCCGCCCTTCATGTCGGCGGTCCCCGTGCCGTAGGCGCGCGTCCCCTCGCGGCGGAAGCGCTCGCCCGACAGGACGGTGTCGAGGTGGCCCAGCAGCAGGAGGCGCTTGCCTTTCGTGCCCGAAGACTCCGCGACGAGATGGCCCGCGCGCTTCATCGCCGCCGGCAGTTCAACCCATCGCGTGCTGAATCCGATCTCCCGGAGCCCCGCGGCGAAGACGTCGCCCACGGCGCGCACGCCGGCGAGGTTCTCCGTCGGGCTCTCTATGTCGACGACGCGCGCCAGCAGCGCCTCGGCGTCCGGTTGCCCGGCCGCGGCCTGGCGCGCAATTGCGCGCTCGGTGCGATCGAGCCCGGCCTGCGCGGAACTTGCACCGAGTGTCAGGAGTGCTGCCAGGAGCAGGTGCCAAGCGTCGGGTCTGGTCACGGTGCGGTTTCCCCCGTCATGAAGGCTGCACGTTAACCGAGGTCGGGGCGGCCCACCACTCGCAGGGGTCTGGTAGAGTCGCCGCATGCTCGCGCGCCTGCTCCTGGCGACCCTCTTCGTCACGTCGGCCGCGGCTGATTCCTTCAGCTTCGTAGCTCTGGGCGACACGACCTACGCGATCCCGGCGGACCATCCCCTGTACGCGCGGCTGATCGACACGATCAACGCGGCGCAGCCGGCGTTCTCCATTCACGTCGGCGACACCAAGGGTTATGGCGACTGTGGCCGCGGTTTCCAGACGAGCCAGCGCGAGTTCTTCGATCGCTTCACCGGACCTGTCTTCTATGCGCCCGGCAACAACGAGTGGGCGGATTGCTGGAAGGCGAATCGCGGGAGCGCGGACCCTTCGGAGATCCTGGACCTGATGCGCGAGGTGTTCTGGTCCCGGCCGGAAAGCCTCGGCCGGACAAGAATCCCCCTCGTGCGTGAGTCTGATGAGATCGAGGGCTTTGCGGAGTTCCGGGAGAACGCCCGCTGGTCATTCGGCGGCGCGACTTTCTCGACACTCAACCTTGCTGGCACCCACAACAACCAGGAACTGCGGGTCGAAAAGCACTGGCGCGAGTTCGTGCGACGGGAACAGGCGAACCTCGCCTGGATCAAGTCCGCCTTTGCCGCGGCACGGTCTGCCGGGCACCGCGCGCTCGTGTTCGCATTCCACTCGAACCCGTTCGACACGGCCCTGCGCTTCGAGAATGGCCCGTTCGAGCCGCTCGTGGCGGCAATCACCACGGAAGCAGATGCCTTCGGAGGCCAGGTTCTCCTAGTCCACGGGCACAACCACGAGTTCATCGTCGATCGGCCGCTCACTCAGCTCGACCTCGACGGGCCCACGGTCACGCACCCCAACGTGACGCGGCTGCAGGTCTATGGATGGCCGGACATGAAGGCCGTGCGGGTGACCGTCGACGTGTCGAAGCCGTGGGTCTTCGGTTTCGAGCCGCTCTACGCTGCCGACGGGTCGGTTTCACCGAACAAGGACACCGATTGATCGCCACAAGACGCGCACTTTTGCCTGCGATAGACTGCCCGGGGTCCGAACACACAGGAGTCGACATGCCCGTCGCAGGAATTTCGCTCGCAGCGGCCGCTGCCGTCGCGGGCCTCGCGCTGGCGGCGCTCGCGGCCGGCGCCCAGGAACAGGCCGCGCAGGCCGCTGCCGCCGAACCGGCTGCGCAGCCGGCGGCTCCCGCGCCGACGCTCCATTACTCCAACAAGTGGCGGCTCCAGATCAGCGAGGGTGCCAACAACGACGGCGTGATGAACTTTCGCGTCACGCCGAAGGGCGGCAGCGCGATCGACGTCCCCGTCAGCCTGAAGAAGGGCCGCGGCGAAGACGGCTGCGCCCGCGACATCCGTGACACCTTCAAGAAGACGCTCGACAAGGACGTCTACAGGATCGAGCTCGACGACGGCGAGGACGTGCTGATCAAGGTGCGCAAGGGTCCGTACGTCTCGATCGAGCTCGTCGACTCCACGGTCAAGGGCACGCGCGTCAATTTCGACCGCGAGTGAGGGCCGCGACTCGCTACGCCCGGTCGGACGGCGGTTACGTCGCCTGGCAGTCCTTCGGCGAGGGTGACCGCGACATCCTGTTCGTCCCCAGCTGGGCGACCAACCTCGATGCCCTGTGGGATGAGCCGTCCTGCGCGCTGTTCTTCGAACGGCTGGCACGCATCGGGCGCGTCACCACCTTCGACAAGCGCGGAACCGGGGTTTCCGACCCCGTCCCGCTCGCATCGCTGCCGACGCTCGAGCAGTGGATGGACGATGCCCTGCTCGCGCTCGACGCCGCCGGCTCCGAGCGCGTGACGGTCGTCGGCGACACCGAGGGCGGCATCATGGCGATGCTGCTCGCCGCCACCTTTCCGGATCGCGTGTCCGCGCTCGTGCTCGTGAATGCCTTCGCGCGCTGGCGCCGCGCGCCGGACTACCCGATCGGCATGCCGGATGCGACCGTCGACAGGCTGCTCCAGCGCTACGAGCAGCACTGGGGCCAGGATCCCGCGATGCTCGAGCTCACGGCGCCGGGCGTGGCCGCGGATCCGCACATGCGCGAGGCATTCATGCGCCTGCAGCGCCTGGCAATGCCGCCCGGCGCGGCGACGCGCATGTACCGCTGGGTCCTCGACGTCGACGTGCGCTCGGTGCTGAGCGCGATCTCCGCGCCCACGCTCGTGGCCTACCGCCGCGACAATCGCCATTACCGCGCCGAGTTCGGCCGCTTCCTGGTCGCGAACATCCCGGGCGCTGTCGGAAAGGAGCTTCCCGGCGCCGACTGCTTTCCGTTCTACGTGCCAGCCAGCCGGCAGGTGCTCGACGAGATCCAGGAATTCGTGACGGGGGCCCGGGCGGCCGCACCGACGGAGCGGGAGCTCGCCACCGTGATGTTCACGGACATCGTCGACTCCACGGGTCACGCTTCCCGGGCAGGCGATGCGCATTGGCTCGAAATCCGTGCCGCCCATGACGCCGTCGTGCGCAGGCAGTTGCGCGCCTTCCGCGGGCGGGAGGTCGAGCGCACGGGAGACGGGTTCCTCGCGACCTTCGATGGGCCTGCCCGCGCGGTTCACTGCGCAGCGCGCGTGCGCGACGAGCTGCGCACGCTCGGGCTCGAGATCCGGGCGGGCCTGCACGCCGGCGAGATCGAGCGCCGCAGGGGCGAGATCGGCGGCCTCGCGGTGCACCTCGCCGCCCGCGTGCTCTCGCTCGCGACCGCCGGGGAGGTGCTGGTCTCGGGCACCGTCGCCGACCTCGTAGTCGGGTCGGGCATCGGCTTCGAGGACCGAGGCACCGAGACGCTCAAGGGCATCCCCGGCAAATGGCGGCTCCTCAAGGTCACCGCGGACCGGCCATGACGGACCCCGCCCCGCCTGTCGCGGAACGATGGCTCGGCCGCCTGTTCGACGACGCTGCGCCGCGCGGCGTCGGGTCCGGCTGGATCAGCGGAGTCGCCGGCGTCTTCCTCGGTGCGACCGCGGCCGGTGCCGTGCTCGTCCTGCACTTCCCCGACCTGCTCACGACCGAGGACCTGCGCCCGCGCTATTCGCTGCCGCTCATGCGGGGCCTGATCGAGCTCGTGATCGGGCTCGCCTTCCTGGCTTCATGCCTGAACCTCCTGCTGCGGCGACGCAAGGCGCTCGGCATCGCCGGCCTCGTCCTGACTCTCGCGTCCGTGCTGGGCGGCGGCGCCGACGTCGAGATCCGCGGCGAGTTTGACGGCGGCGTGCACTTCGGGCTCGACTGGTTCCTGCTGAACCTGCTCGTGTTCGCAGCCGTGTTCGTGCCGCTCGAGCGGGCGTTTCCACTGCGGCCCGGCCAGCGCGTGCTGCGCGCCGGCTGGAGCACGGATCTCGCCTACTTCTTCGTCAACCACGTCGGCGTGCAGGTCCTGACATTCCTGAGCCTCTGGCCCGCCACGGCGCTTGCCCGCACGCCTGGCCTCGCGGGCGTGGCCGCCGCGGTGTCATCGCAGCCGGTCTGGTTGCAGGTCGTCGAGCTGATGCTGGTCGCGGATCTCGTGCAGTACGCCGTGCACCGCGCATTCCACCGCATTCCCGCGCTGTGGCGCATCCACGCGATCCACCACTCGATTCGCGAAATGGACTGGCTCGCGGGTTCGCGCCTTCACCTCGTGGACGTCGTCGTGACGCGCGCGCTCGTCGTCCTGCCCGCGTTCGTGCTCGGTTTCTCGGAGCCCGCGCTCTACCTGTGGCTCGTGATCATCGCGACCCAGGGCGTGCTGAACCACGTGAACCTGCGCTTCCGCCTTCGGTGGCTCGAGGGGCTCGTCGTGACGCCGCGCTTCCACTACTGGCATCACGCCGTCCGTCCGGTAGACCGCAACTTCGCGGTGCATTTCCCGTGGATCGACCGGCTGTTCGGCACCTACCACATGCCGGACGGCGCCTGGCCGGACGAGCTCGGCATCGCAGGGCACCCGGTGCCCACCGGATTCGGCGGCCAGCTCGCGTGGCCGTTCAGGCGGCGCGAGAACGCCTGACGGGGTCGCGCACGAAGCCTCCCGTCACCAGCCGTCGTCCTTCGCGTAGCCGAGCTCGACCAGGAGCGTTCCCGCGATCCGCTTGAAGATGCGCCGGTCGCGCGCGTCGAGATCACGCTGCCAGCGGCCGAGGGAGGAGGTGTTGACGGCGCCGAGCGCCTCCGGGTTCTGGGCGAATCGCGTGGCGTCGCGGAACGGCGAGTCGGCGGCCGCATGCGCCAGCATCGCCTCGTCCCAGTCCTCCCCGACCAGCGCAATCACGCGCTCGAGCACCGGGCGCGGATCCAGGACCAGGTCCTCGTAGCGGACGGTGAGGAAGCGCGGGTCGCCCCACCACCGGCGCGAGCTCTCGATGTCCCGCACCCAGCGCCGTGCGCAGCCCGCGATCGGCCTGTGGACGCCGGTCGGCACGAGCTTGCCGTCCACGACCCTGTGCCGCGGGTGGGTCCTCAGCGAACAGGCGACGTCGCGCCCGTCCCGCAGCACGTGCACGAAGCGCGCCTGCGGGAAGCACCGGAAAATCTCGGCGATGCGGCTGATGTTGCGCGGCGTCTTCTCGGCCCATCGGGCCTTGCCGGCCTTGCGCATGCAGAGCGCGGCGAAGCCCTCGATGAAAGCCGGACGCGATGCGGCCGCATCGAAGAGCGCTCGCACCTCGGCCGGGTCGAAGCCGAAGCGATCGGCGAGCCAGCGCGTGTCGACGGCCCGCCGGCGGAACAGGCTGGATTCCGGCCCGCAGCAGATGCGGCGGTGCGAGTCGAGCATCATCCTGAGGATCGTCGTGCCGGAGCGCCCGCAGCCGCCGAGCACGATCGGCGGAAATGGGGACGGCGCCGCCGCGAATGAATCGGCGGCGGCGCCCGCCCCGATCATGGCGGCAAGGTCGCGGAGGAATCGCGGAGCGCCCATGCCCCGCGGACTCTACCTCAGTTGACCGAGGCGGTCGCCTCGCGGAACTGCTCCATCGTGGCCGTGTCCCCGTGCACCGAGGCGATCTTTTCCGCCGGCAGCCCGAGCTCGCGCAGCTTTTTCGCGAAGGAGGCGGTCGAGCTCTGCGGCGGCCCGAAGGGCGCCTCGTTGTTCGGGACGAAGAACAGGTCGCCCTGAAACACGACCTTTTCGCGCGGCAGCCAGGCGATGACCATCTCCTTCGCATGCGGGTTCGGGCCGATGTCGATCAGCTCGAGGCTGCGCGAGCCGTCCTTCAGCACGCGCCTGCCGTTCTCCAGCAGCAGGAACTCGGGCTTGCGCGGGCTCCTGCCGAGGCGGTCGTTCTGCTGCGACGCCGCCATCGCCTCGATCACCGGCCTGTTGGCGGCGGTCGTGATGACCGTGGCGCCCTCGGCGATGAAGCTGCGCATGCCGCCGATGTGGTCGCCATGGTGGTGGGTCATGGCGACGTAGCGGATCGGCTTGCCCGGGAACAGCTCGTGGATGCGCTTGATCACCGCATCGGCGCCGTCGCTCGAACCGGGCGCCTCGACCGCGACAACGTGGTCCGCGAACCCGACTGCCAGCGTGTTCTGGTTCTGGCCCGCGACGTTCTGGATCACGTAGATGCCCTCGGCAAGCTTGTCGACCTTCTCCTCGAGGGTGGTCGGCACGGCCTTCACCTCGGTGTATCCCGAAGCCTGGACGCGGAATGAGTCCTCGGTCACCGGCGGGTTGAATTCCGCCTTGACGGTATAGCGCGTCTGGTCCTCCCCGAGCTGCCGGTTGGTCCAGCGGCGCGGCACCTGGTAGTGCCCGACTTTCTGGTAATCGCCGAAGATGATCTCCGAGGCCTCCACGCCCTCCAGCGAATCCACGAACAGCAGCTCGTACTTGGAGACGAGCCCGGTGGCCGCGTCCACGTAGAGCGCGATCTGCTGCGTGTCCGGCATGACGAAAGTGATGACCTGGTGGCGCCGGCCGTCGAACTGGTCCTCGCCGAGGTAGCGCAGAGAGTTCGTGCGATCGAGCGCCTGTCGCAGCAGCAGGTTCGGCAGGCGCCGATGGTACTGGACGAACTGCTGCTGGGTCGCCTGCTCTGCCGGGATGGGCGTGACCGTCCGCGCGCGGTTGTCGTACGTGCCGCCGCTGCCGTCCACGATCGTGACCGTGTTGTCCGCGTCGAACCCGAAGCCGCTCGCCTTCTGGTCGAGTCGCATGCGGTTCTTCCCGAGGTCGATCAGGAGCGTCTCGTCGAAGCTGCCGCCCTCGAACGGAGGCGCGGGCGTCGTCATCTGCAGCCGCGGAAACGTCTGGCCCTGGAGCTGCAGGCGCACGACCTCGATCTCGCGGAGCGCATCGGCTCCGCCGTTCGCTTCGACCGCGCGGTCGAGCACGGCTCGTGCCTGGGTCTGCGACTGCTCGGCGCGGGTTTCCGTGTTGGCCGCGGTGGCCGCCGGGGCGGCGGCGGCGAGGACGATGGCGATCGCGGTGCGCAGCATGGCGGCTCTCCGGGTTGACTGCCCCGGACGCTAGGCCACGCGCGCGCGCCGCATCAATCTCAATGCGCCGGTCCGTGCGCTGCGCTCGCCAGGCCGTGCAACGCCCGCCGGATGACAGCCCGCCGCGCGGATGCGACGATGCCCGCCATGTCCTGCCGCGCCGTCGCGATCCTCTCCGTCCTCGCGTGCCTGCCCGGTGCCGCGGCGGCCGCCGAGGCCATCGCCATCCCGCCGGGCATCCCGACGCATGGCGACGGGCGTGCGCCGATCGAAACGCTCTATCGCGCGAGCCTCGGGCTCGTGGAGAAAGGCTGGACCGCCGAAGTGGTCGCCACCTCGTCGCCGCCGGGCACGACGACGGGGCTGCCCATCATCGCGCTGCGCTCGCCGAAACCCGGGCCCGCGGTGTGGATCCTGGCCGGCATCCACGGTGAGGAACCCGCGGGCCCGAACGCCGTGGCGGCGGCGATCGACGACATCGCGCTGCTCGGCGAACATCGCGCGGTCGTGCTGATGCCGCTGCTCAACCCGCACGGCTATGCGCGGAACTGGCGCTACCTCAACGTCGCGACCTACTCCGAGTCGGTCGACGGCCAGAGTGTCGGCGACTCGTCGCACCTCCTGCCCTCCACGGAAGATCCGGCACAGCCGCGCGCACCCGCCGCGTCGAGTCCGGAGGCCGGCGCGATCACCGCCTGGATCCTCGCCCGGCAGGCGGATTATCCGGCCCTGATCAGCCTCGACTTGCACGAGGACAACCTGATCGACGAGGGATACGTCTATTCCCAGGGCGCGGCCGGCGCGGCGGACGAGCAGGCGAAGGTCGCGGTCGCCGTGCTGCGCGACCAGGGCGTGCCCATCAGGATGGGCGGGAAGACGCGCTTCGACGAACCGATCGATCGCGGCGTCATCGGGCCGGTCACCGACAGCTCGGTCGACGAGCTGATGAGCGCGCATGAAATCCTGGTGGGCGGCAAGCGACGTCCCGGCCCGGGCGCCCGGACGGTCCTGGTGCTCGAGACGCCCGCGGCGGCCCTGCCGCTCGCGCAGCGCGTCGGCGCGCACGCGGCGCTGCTGCGCACGCTTGCGAAACGCCTGCTCGTGGTCGACTACGGCTACTGAGCCCGCGATGCAGGGCGCCGGAGCACCCAAGGCTCTCTTCAACGAGGCGATCGGGCTGATCCAGGCCGGCCGCCTTGCGGACGCGGAGACCCGCTGCCGCGCCTCGCTCGTCAAGTTTCCGCGCGACGTCAACATGCAGGCGCTACTCGGTGCCCTCCTTGTGAAGATGGACAGGCACGACGAGGCCGAGGCGACGCTCCGCGCAACGATCGAGGCGGCGCCGACGTTCGCGAAGCCGATGGAGGACCTCGGCTATCTGCTGCTGCGGGCGAACCGTGCCGGGGACGCGCTGCCGGTCCTGGAGCGCGCGACGCGCCTCGATCCCTCCCTCGAGCGCGCCTGGTTCAGCCTGGGCAAGGCACTCGCGCTGCTCGGTCGCGGCAAGGACGCCGACGCGGCATTCGAGAAGAGCTTCGAGCTCTCGCCGGAGCGGCGCCTGATGGCGCATGCAGCCGAGCACCAGAAAGAAGGTCGCATCGACGAAGCGGAGCGCATCTACCGCCGGGTGCTGCGGAAGAATCCGGACAATGTCGATGCGTTGCGGCTTCTCGCGCTGCTCGCGATGCGGGTCGACCGGCAGGATGACGCCGAGTCGCTCCTGCAGCGAGCCGTCGAGATCGCCC
>Ga0307405_10001120_pt1 | contig 10979 bp, 24 predicted proteins | sample 322Cmetagenome_2_FD_203311 | JGI IMG/M metagenome (GOLD analysis project Ga0307405, IMG submission 203311) | Maize rhizosphere microbial communities from greenhouse at UC Davis, California, United States - 322HYB-C-1 | ecosystem: Host-associated > Plants > Roots > Rhizosphere > Soil | place... | reverse complement strand
CCGACGAGGACGGCACCGCCGAGGACCTCGCCCGCGACACCGTCTCCACCGGCCGCTGGAACAAGACCATCCGCCTCGTCTTCCGCGCCCCCGACGACGGACTCACCTACGCCATCCGCTACCAGCAGGGCCTCACCGAACAGCAGGACTGCGACCTCTGGTTCGGCAAGACCGAGATCAAGGCCGTCGAGGTTGAGCAGCGGCCCGTCGTCGTCCAGCAGTGGAAGCCCGTCACCGCCCCCGCCTCCAGCACCCTCAACACTCTGCTGCCCGCCTGGGAGGCCATGTACGAGCCCGGCAACGTCTCCGACTACCTGATCGGCTACGCCAACAGCGAGGCCGCCGCGAAGGGCGCTGCTGAGGCGTGGCTGCGGTCGCAGAAGGACGAGATCGGCCGCCTGGAGTGGGCGTCGCAGAACCCGCTGTCCGGCTACGACACCGAGTTCGAGCTCGTCGAGCGGCATGACGACGGCATCGACACGGGGCCGGGGATCGTCGTCCGCCGCCGCACCACCGCCTGAGTCCTCGTTTCCCGTCGCCCAACCCCCCGCCCGAAAGGACCACGACCGTGACCAGCCCACTCACCGAACAGCAGCCCGACAGCATCGAGGATCTCCGCGCCGAACTCGCGAAGCTGATCCGCTGGCATGGCGAGGACGAGAAGGCGTTCGCCGAGATGCGCAACACGATCAAGCGTCTCCGAGGTGAACTCGCCACCGCCCGCGACCGGATCGCCGAGCTGGAGGGCCCGGCCGTCGAAGCGCGCGCCGCTCTGGCCGCGCTCTGCTACGACCTCGAAGACCCCGGCACGGCCGCGCTCGGAGCCCTGTACCTGATCCAGCGGGCCACCGTCGGCGTCGACGCCCCGAAGGACGACGCCACTGCCGCGCTCGCGCAGCGAGACGCACAGGTGATGCGCCGCTGCGCCGAGTTCGTCCGCGACACCTACCCCGGCGACTGGGCCGACGACGCTGCGGCCACGTTGGAGCGCGACGCGGACATCACCGAACGCGGCTGCCCCGGCTTCGAGAAGGAGTACCAGGGCGTGAGCGACGCCAAGCGGCGGCTCGCCAACTGCAAGCACTGCGGCAAGCCGCGCGCCAACCACACGCCCGCCGCGCCTGCTGTCTGAGCCCGCCACCACACCACCAAGGAGACCGACCGTGAAGTCGCCAGTCCCGTACTTCGGCAGCAAGCAGCGCATCGCCCCCTGGATCGTCTCGCTGCTGCCCGACCACGAGCACTACGTCGAACCGTTCGCCGGCGGCCTGTCCGTCCTCCTCGCCAAGAGGCCCGCCCGGATGGAGACCGTCAACGACCTCGACGGCGAACTGATGACGTTCTGGCGCGTCCTGCGCGACCGGCCGACCGAGCTGCTGCGCGCCTGCATGCTCACCCCGCACGGCCGCGCCGAGCTCGCTGCCACGTGGGACCCGACGACGGATGAACTCGAACTCGCCCGCCGCATCTGGTCCCGCCTCGCCCAGGGGCGTTCCGGCACGCTGCGCCGCACCGGGTGGCGGCACTACATCGATCCGGCTGGGTCGGTCACCTCGATGCCCGGCTACCTCGAGGCCTACGTCGAGAGGCTGGCCGCAGCTGCCGAGCGTCTGCACGCCGTGTCCCTGGAGTCGCTGCCCGCCATGACGTTGATCGGTAAGTACGGGGCGCAGCGTGATGTGTTGCTGTACGTCGACCCGCCGTACCTCGGCACGACGCGGCCGTGGTCGAACTACCGCGTTGAGATGAAGGGCGAGGGCGAGCACCGCGAGTTGGCGGCCGCACTCGCCGACTGCCGGGCAACGGTCGTGCTGTCCGGCTACGACAGCCCGCTCTACGCCGAGCTGTACGGCGACTGGCACCGGTACGAGCAGCAGTCCATGACCGGCAACGCCAAGACCGACAAGGCCCGCACCGAAGTCCTGTGGGCGAACCGGCCCCTCGGCGAGCAGTGGGACCTGTTCACCGCCACCCCCGCATGACCGCAAGCACGGCCGCCCGTGTTGGAGCCACGGGCGGCCGGCACTCCCGATGATCCCTCACCCCTGGAGACGACATGACCGACCCGACCGAGACCGCCCGCGCGCTGCTGTGGGACGCCGAGAACTACCTGTCTGCCCTGCACGGCTCCGTCGCCCGGCACGACAACCTCGCCGCGAACCTGGGCTGCGCGGGGTGCGAGCTGCGAGACCGACTGGCAGCGGCACTTCGCGTCCCGGCTGTTGTGTCTGCCGCCGCGCCGTCCACGGACCAGGCCGCTGGGCCCGTCTGCAAGTTCGATGAGGGCTGCCACCGCGTCGTTCCGTGCGACCCGGGCTGCGGAGCGTCTGCGGACCGGGCCGCCGCTGATGCTCCCGTCAAGCAGCGCGCCGACTGCACCGAGCTGGAGTGGGCCGAGCAGGAGCGTGCTCGCTTCGAGCGGCTGTACACCCGCGAGTTCACCCGCGCCGAGAAGGCCGACGCTCGCGCTGTCGCGATGGAGCGTGCCATGGAGTCGACGGCCGCCGACGCCCTCAAGCACCGTGGATGCCACCGGGACCTGATGGGGCAGTGTCTGCGAGCCGAGCGGGCGGAGGCCGAAGCGCAGCGGCTGCGCACCGACCGGGTCACCGTCCTCCTGGATGCCGCGCAGCGCCTGTACACGGCGCTGTTCCCCGCGGTCTACGACGACATGGGGCAGAAGGCGGCCGAGGGCGTCAACCGTGCGGTGTCCGAGCTGCGCCGTCTGGCTGCCGAGGAGCAGGGTGACGGGCCGCGCGAGGAGACCGGCGCTGCCTTGGCCCGGTACATCGCCGATCAGCCGATGAGCACGATCCAAGCCGCGATCCGGATCCTCGGCTGGCCGCCGCTGCGGTTCGAACTGGTCGACGCGGACGTGCCCGCCGTTGTGGAGCCTGCCGAAGCAGCCGACACCCACCGACCCACCCCCTGCCGGGCGTTCGTGTCCGGCGGCACCGTGTGGTGCTGCGAGGAGGGCGAGACCGACTGCCCATGCGTCTGCCACCAGCCCGCCGCCGAGGCGCAGCAGGACGGGGCGCAGGGCCGTGGATGACGCTGAGCCCACCTACTGCGCGTACTGCGGGCTGGAGATCGAAAACCGGTCCGAACCCAACATGGGCGGACCCTCCCGGGACAACTGGGTGCACGTTCCCGGCGGCTACACGATTTGCTACCCGCAGCACGCCGCCGACAGCCCGCGAGCCACGCCAGGCGTGCCCGGTCGGTTCGCGGGCCGGATCGACTGTCCTGGCTGCCGAGCGAAGGCCAAGGAGCAGCCGTCGTGATCGCCGAGGCCGTCGACACCGTGCTCACCGTCGCCTGGGCGCTCGCCGGGTGGGTGGTCTTCCTCGCGACGGTTGCCGCGATCCTCGTGGCTGCTGCGGCGGTGACGGGGGCGTGGGCGGTACGCGGGGCGTGGCGGTGGCTGCGTGGCCGTCTCGCGGCCTCAAGCGCCCCACAGGCAGTCCCGGAGGGTCAGACGGCTCAGGAGCCGCCACAGGCCCGCACAGGGCGCCGCACGCCCGCCTGGGCACACACCCAACCACTCGACATCGAGGAAGCCGCATGACCACCTTCGTCTGCTCAAACTGCGCCGAGACCTACCAACCCCACTGGCGCGACCGCCAAGACCCCACCCTCTGCCGCACCTGCGGAGAACGCCGCGACGGCTTCTGCAAGTGGGCCGACGAACACCCGGATCACTTCGACCAGCACCCATGCAGCACCAGCAGCGAAGAACCCGGAGGCCCCTGCCGCTATTGCGCCGCCCCCGTTCCGCTCGACGGCGGCCCGTGCCCGAACTGCTGGCAGACCTTCAGCGGCATGAGCATCGCTGACGTCAAAGCCATCTTCGCGGCTGACGCCGACGGGCGCGACGACGAGACCGTGTTCGACGTCAAGCCCAGCCCACACTCGTAGCCCGCTGCCTCGGGCCGCCAGCTAGCCCGCCGCCGTCCGGCCCTGCCACAACCGGGCCGGACACACCCCCACCAACCACCAGGAGCAGCACATGACCCACACCCGAACCCACGTCTACGTCACCTTCGCCAACCCACACCTCGTCTGCGACCTCTGCCGACAGCCCGCACCCCGCTGGCACAACAACGACAAGTGCGGCTGCACCGAAGAGTGCTGGCTCGACCCGTGCAGCCACAACGCCGAAGCCGTCAGCGTCTGCCCGTCCTGGTCCCCGGTCGACGGCTGCCAGTGCAAGCAGCACCTCGGCCGCGTCGACCACGCCCCCGCGCCAGTCGGCGGCGAGCAGCCGTGACCGCCGCCCTGCCCGCCCCCACCTGGGACACCGACTGCCAGCCCGCCGACCGGCCGCCCACCCCCTTCGACTGCCGCCAACACGAAATGTGGGACCTACGCGGCCAAGGACCCGAACCCCTCGCCCTCTGGACCGCCACCAACGTGCCCACCCAGGAGTACCTATGAGGGCCGCCCTCGCCGGTGCCCGCCTCACCCCCACCCGGTGGCGGTCCTGGCGCTGCCGCTCCTGCGGCAACCGACACCACCACCTCCTATCCATCTGCCCCTACACCGACACACCCCGGGACCAGCGATGACCAGACCATCCAGCACACCCCACGGTGAACGCGCCGGCCGACCCGGCATCACATGGGAGCAGCACCTCATCCGCACCGAGCAGCTGGTCGACGACGACGTCCCGGACACCACGACGCCCGGCATGAACGAGCCGCTGCCACCCCGCCCCAACCGGGCCACCCGGCGCGCCATGCAGCGCGCAGCACGGAGGAAGAAGTGACTGACCGCATCACCCCCGTCGAGCACTGCGGCAACCTCATGCCCGCCTCGGTCAGTCCGCCCCGCAGCGAATGCGTGTTGCGGCCCGGCCACTCCGGCAGCCACGCTGACGATCGAGGCGCCCGCTGGTGGTACGACGCCGAGGGCATCGACTGGCAGAAGCGGACTGAGCAGGCTGAGGAGCTCCTGCGCATCGCGCACGAGACGTCCAACAAGTCCGAGACGGAACGCGCCCACGCGGTACAGCGCGCCGACCAAGCCGAGGAACGCCTGGCCCACCTGCAAACCACCAGCGAAGCCGCCGGCCGGACCCTCGCCCGCGAATCCGACCGGGCCAGCCAAACCGAACAACGCCTCCTCGACATGACCCTCAACCGAGACCAACTCCAGGCCACCCTCAACCGCATCCGCGCGCTCGCCGCCGACCTTGAACGCGGAAGCTGGACCGGACCCGCGATCGCCCGCCGCATCCACGAAGCCCTCAACCAGCCATGACCCGCCACATATGGCTCCGACACCCACCCCGCACCATCCGCCCCCACCAACCATGCCCCAACGGCACCCCCTACGCGTCCGAGTACCTCGCCGCCGCCGCCCTCCTCCACGGCCTCGCCGTCACCGGCCTGAAACCGGCACACTGCAACGGGTGCGGCGGCTGGCACAACGAGCCCGCCAGCGGCAGCCAGTAGACTTGCGGTTGTCGTACGGCGCTCCCCGCTCTGGCGCGTACGTACGGCTGCTGCAGGGCTCGACGGACAGCGGGCAACGCGAAGGCCCCCACCGATACTCACGGTGGGGGCCTCACCCTGTACGGGGCTACTCGGGGCGCCACGACTCCAGGTAGCCGGGGCGGTCCACGTACGGCAGCGCGAGCAGGCGCAGCGTGGTCCACATCTCCGGGAAGCCGGTGATGCCCGGCTCGTACTCTGCGGCCTCGTCGATGATGCGCCGTTTCGCGTCGATGTCGCGCAGCACCCGCGCCGGATCATGACAGGCCGCGTGCACACCCTCCGCAGCACTCCGCGCCGTCAACGCCTCCGCGAGAGCAACCTCACGACCATCGTCGAGGACCTTGCCCGCGAGGACCCGGCCATCCACGCCCCCGAGGTTCGCCTTGTACCACCACACGGGGCCTTGCGCTGCTGCCGCTGCCCGGGCGATCCGCTCATCCTCGTCGAGCTGCTGGCCGAGCCACTGCACCAGATCATCCACCACAGTCACCCCTCCGGCTCCGGCTTCGCCTTCTTGCCGCGCTCCCCAGCCTCGATCTGCTGCACCCGAGCCAGCGAGATCCCCAACGTCTTCGCGATCTGCCGGTAGCTGACGTTCTGCGCGCGCATCGCCACGACCGCCTCCTGCCGGATCTCCCGCAGGCGCGAGCCCTGTGTGGGCCACTCCGCGAGCAGCCTGCCTGCCCGCTTCGCCCGCTCCGCTGGATCTTCCAGCTCTTCCAGCGAGTCGACGACGTCCGTCACGATCCGCACCTCCTGCTCGCTATCCGGCTGATCGGCCACGGCCGCTCCCTTCCTGTCTCGGGAGCACCAACGCTTGCGATCGTACAGCCCCCGCTGTACGGTGACAATCGTCCGCTGTACGGCGGACTGAGCGCGTGCCCCGTGCTCAACAACGAAGCCCCCGACCCGTTGATTTGGCGATCCCGGGCCGGGGGCGGACCTACCCCGAAGCGATCAAAGGAGCAGGCCCTAATGCCTGAGCGTAGCGACCAACCCCAAGGTCAGCCCACCCCGCGCACGTGTACCGGCTGCGGCGGCCAACGCGGTTTCACTGACACCACCCCCAAACCCGGCGGCGGCCACACCAGCGTCTTCCGCCCCTGCACCGCATGCGGCGGCACCGGCATCCAGGGCGGGGGAATCTGATGGGCTTCCTCTCCTGGCTCGGCGGGGGCAATGACCACCAGCTCGCCGCCGACCGCTACGCCGGCCGCGAGTCCGCATCCGACCGCGCCGCCCGCACCCGCCGCGAGAAGCACCGCGCCCGCGTGATCCGCGACGGCGACGCGGCCGGCAAGAAGATGCCGCGCCGGTACCGCAAGCACAACGGCTGACCCACCCGAGACCGCCGCGCCCCCGCGAATTCCCCCGGCGGGGGCGCGGCCCCATTCGAGACGAGCCCCACGTGAACGCCAGAACCACCCTCACCGCCATCCTCACCACCGCCGTCCTCACCCTCACCGGATGCGGCAGCACCGAGACGACGCCCGAGTACAGCCGTACGACCACCGTCGCACCCAAGCCCGACCTCACCCCCGACGACCTCACCGGCCACACCCGCGACACCTTCGAACTCACCTGGGCCATCAGCGGCGAACCGGAACGCGACATGTACTGCGCCTCCGTCGCCCTCCTCGGCCCCGACGCCGCAGCCGAAGAGATGCGCGTCGGCGCCGGCTACGACGACAGCCTCAACTGGACGGTCATGGCCGAGCTGCTGCAAGCCGAGTGCGCGCGGCGATGAACCGCCTCTTCGCCCGCCCGCTCGCCCGCTGGGGGTTCGCCGTCTGCGCGGTGGTCGCCCTGGCCACGGCGCAACCCGGGCCGTTCCTCGTCACCACCGTCCTCGCCGCGTACGCCTGGCGCTGCCGCCGCTAACGCTCCCGGAGGAGCACTGTGAAGACCCGCCGCATCACCAAGTACCGCTGGGTGCCCCACACCGTCGACGGCGAAACCGAACTCGTCCGCGAACCGTACGAAATCGACGTACCCGTCCCACCACGCGACTGGGACCAGCTCGTACGCAACGCCGTCACCATCGGCGCCGGCATCCTCGTCACCGTCTCCGTCGGCTGGTCTGTCGTCAGCATCGGCCACCTCCTCTCCCTCGTCGCCGCCTCCGTGGCCGCGTACAGCGCCGCGGTGGCGTTCGACACCCTGTGGCTGATGTGCACCGCGGTGGAATGGGTGCACCGCTACGACCCGCCCCGCGCCACCAAGGCGCGCCACGCCGGAACCGCCGCCCTCCTCGTCGCGATGGGAGCGATCTTCGCGCACGGCTATCTCGCCGGGCAGCCCGTCATCGGCGCAGTCGGCGCAGCCGTCTCTGCGCTCGCCAAACGCGGCACGACCCTCGCCATGTCCATCCACGCGCGCCCGCTCGACCCGCGCACCCAGCAGTGGGTTGCTAAGCGGCGCGCAGCCCTCGACGGACAGCTCGCAATGATCCCGATCCGGCGCGAACTCCAGCGCGGCCAGGCGCTCGTCACCGCCGAGCAGCGCAGCCTCGGAGGAGCGGAGGAGAACGGATCCGCGGATCCGGAGACTTCCGGAACTCCGGAAGACGGTCCGGAAGATCCGGATCCCAAGGTCAGCACGCTCCGGCCCGGCCGCGTGACTACGCAGGAAGCGGTCCGGAACGCGTGGGACTCCGGGATCCGCGAGCCGGAAGCCGTCCTCCGCACCGTCCGGAACGCCACCGGCAAGGACGTCCCGCAGAGCAGCGTCGACCGCTACCTCCGCGCCCTGCGAGTGGGGGCGTGATGACCGAAACGAAGCCCGGAGCGGACGAGATCCGAATCCGGAACACGCTCCGGAAGCTCGGTGTCGGCCCCGCCGCCACCCCGCCGCCCGCCGCGCCGCCGATGCCGACGGCGCGCCCGCGTGACTGGCTCGACGACATCCTCGACACGAAGGCCGCACCCCAGCCCGAAGCGCCCCCCGCCGAGGAGCCTGAGCCGGTTGCCGCGCCCGTGGAGAAGACCACACCGGCACCCCCCGCCGCGAAGCCGAAGAAGCCGCGGCGAGAGCGCCGGAAGCGCCCCCAACCCGACACCCCACGCAGCGCCTTCGACACCCGCCCGCCGTCCCCGCGCCAGTCCCTGATCGAAGCGTGGGACCGCGTGCCGTACCGGCTGAAATGGCTCGCCTACCACGCTTCAGCTGCCTATCTCGGCTGGACGATCGGCCTCGTCGGCTGGGTCACCTACGTCACCGCCTGGATCGCCTCCACCAGCCTGTACGGCCCGCAAGCCATCTTCTGGTACGCCGTCGGCGCCGCCACGCTCCTGCTGCACCACCGCACCCGCGGCTGGTGGCTTCCCGTCGCCTGGCTCGCCTCCGTACCCGCCACCTCAACCGTCGTCGGCGTGCTCCTCTACGGCACGCCCTCCCCGTAAGGACCCTTCTCGTGAACCTCGGCAACCCGATGAGCCTCGCCGTCGTACTGACGGTGCTGCTGGTCTTCGGTATCCCCGGCGGCGGACAGCTACGGCCGCTCGGCTGGTGGCCCACGTTGATCCTTTCGATGCTCGCCGGGTCCGCATACAAGGCCGCAGGTGGCCCGTTCAAGTTCATCCCCGACCTGATCGGCAGCGGCATCGGCACAGTCAGCAAAGTGCTGCCGGGGGTGACGATGACGGCGCTCGCCCTCTCTTTGGCGATCTTCATCCTGTTCAAGAAGCTCACCACCAAGCAGGTTGGCTACCTCGGGATCGTCTTCTGGTATGTCGCTGCTGGCGCCGGGGGCTCTTGGTCGTACGTGTCCGACTCGATTGCGAACTTGGGGTCGAGCCTGTCGTGACGTACTTCAGCCTGCGTAAACATGACACGGAGCCCGCCCCGGACGACGTCCTCGACGAGGAGACAGTCGAGGAAGAGGCCGACGGCGACGAGGCGGCGCCCACACCATCCGGGCTCGGCCCGGCACTTTGGGCCGGGGCCAGCGGTCCGGGCCGGTGGCTGCACGCCCGCGGCCGCGCCGATGCGGCGTGGCTGCTGTATGTGGGGTCGGTGTGGGCGGTCGGCTTCTACGGCGGCTGGGTCGCGGTCGGCGTGATCACGACGTGGGTTGCCGTGGTCCTCGCGTTCATGCCGCGCGAGACCTTGGAGCGGGTTGCGGCGCGCATGGAGGGCTGGGGGGAGGCCCGTGGCGCAGCGCTCGACGAGGCCGTCACCAGCACCGAACCCGAGGCCGGAGGAGACGCCCCCGTCGACCCCCACGCCGTGCTCGTCGGCTGGCTCGACGACCTCACCCGCGGCCGCTCCGGCATCCACCTTGACGAGTTGCACCAGGCCCTCACCCGGCACCCACAGCTGTCCGACCTGAAGCGGCCGGAGATGAGGGCGTGGCTGGACCGCCACCACATCACTGTCGATCGCACCATCCGAGTGGGCGCCGTGGCGGGTCGTTCGGGGGTCTCTCGGGCCACGGTCGAGGCCCTTCTCGTAGCCCTTCCCCCGCTCTTGGAGAGTGGCGGTACGAAACGGCCGCTCCACGCGTCTGGCCTGCACGATTCTCCGCTGGAGAGCGGTGTGGAGAGGGGTGGAGAGCGTGCCGTATGAGTACTTCTGCCGGTCCTGCGACGCCGTCTCCCCGGAGCGCCGTGCCCGTGAAGCGGACGCTGAGGACGAGCTCGTCGAGCACCGCCGCTCCTCGCATGGGGGGTTGGCGCCGGCCGCGGGGGACGGCGTCCGCCTGGTGCATGCGGAGGCGCGCGGCGACGGGGTGTTCCCGCGCGGTAGTTGCCTCGCCGTCTTGTTCTTGCTCGCGCTGGTTCTGGCGAACTGCTGGGGCCGATGACCACCACAGAGAGGGGCCGTCATGCCCAAGTACACCTACCAGTCCGCGCCCGGTCTGCGGGTCCGCACGACGAACTACAGAGGCACTGCGCAGGAGTTCGCGGATGCGCTCGCCGAGGACTGCCGCGCCGACCACGGGGTTGAGCCAGACGTGCGGGTCTGGCTCGGTGACGGGCCCGTGACCGAGCCGCCCGCCGCTACTTCCCGCTGACCCTGGGGCGGCCGTCCTTCCGCCAAGTCGTCCGGCCGCCCCGGTTCCCCATCCCACGAAGAGACAGGAGCCCCCCATCATGGGGATTTTCCGTACGTCCGTCGACCCCGACGAGCTGATCGCCAACACCGATCCGGCAGTGTTGGAGCCGCACCGCACGACGTATCAGTCGTCCAGGGGCGGGTACTTCCCTGAGCCGGACAAGCCGGTCCCGGGTACTCCGTTGGAGGGCGAGCGATCGAGTTGACAGGGCTGGCACACTGAGTGTGGCTCCAGCCGCGTACAGGCCCCGATGCATTCAACCCCCCGTCTGCGTCGGGGCTTTCGCGTGTCTACGGTTCGGCTGGTGCTGCGGGCTCGGGCGTGCGGGTGGCGGGTGCGGGTACGGCGCGGGCCATCCACCGGCCGTCGGTGAGCATGGTCGGTTTCATACGCTGCTGAAGTCCGGCGTCGAGAAGGAACCGCAG
>Ga0307405_10001119_pt1 | contig 10980 bp, 11 predicted proteins | sample 322Cmetagenome_2_FD_203311 | JGI IMG/M metagenome (GOLD analysis project Ga0307405, IMG submission 203311) | Maize rhizosphere microbial communities from greenhouse at UC Davis, California, United States - 322HYB-C-1 | ecosystem: Host-associated > Plants > Roots > Rhizosphere > Soil | place... | reverse complement strand
GCCCGGGGCCGGGTGGGTGCCCGGGGCCGGGTGGGTGTCCGGGGCTGCGTTGGCGACCGGGGCCGGGTGGGTGCCGGGGGTCGGGTGGGTGAGGGGCGACCCGGGGGCGGCGGGGGCGGCGGGGTGGGGACGGGTGGCCGCATGGGACGGGGCCGAGGGTGGGTCGGGTGGGGTGCCGGTCAGCAGGCTCTGGCGCAGGCGCTCGACCAGGGCGGGGTCGGGGCCGACCACGTAGCTGGGGGCGGTCTGGCGCAGGGACCGGGCGACGGCGAAGGGGCCGGCCAGGGTCGCGTGGGTGCTGGATGGCGCCGGGGCGTCACCTGATGGCTCGAGGTCCCCGTGGGCCAGGTGCTGCTCGAACTCCTCGGCGGCCGAGTCCCGCGGGACGGGGATGGGGGTGGGGGCTCCAGAGACCAGTTCCCGGATGGAGAGGCAGGCCGAGAGCTGGAGCTCCAGGACGGCGCGGCGGGTGAAGCCGGAGAGGTGGGCGGTGTGGTCGAGGGTGTGGCCGCACAGGAGGCGGAGGACCACCACCTCCCGTTTGGGGTCGCTCAGCTGCGCCATCGCGGCCACCGGGTCGGCGGCGCCGCCGGTGGCGCCCGGCCCTCGGCGCTGGACGACGGCGTCGCGGGCCATGGCGGTGAGCCAGGCGGCGGCCTCGGCGTCGGTGATATGGGTGACGGTGAGCCAGCTGAAGGCGCCGTGGAAGACCGCGGCCGTCAGCGCGGCCGCCTGGGCCGGGTCGGCGGTCCAGGCCAGGAGGTAGCGGTAGATGCCGTCGACCTGGCTGTCGTAGAGCTGGGCGAACGCCTCCCGGTCGCCGTCGGCGGCGCGTTGGAGCAGGGGGTGCTGGCCCGCGACCTCGGCGGGCACGTTGTCGTGGCCGCAGGGGCAGGCGGGCGTCTGGGCGTCCGGCGGACGGTCGGGTGGCGGGGTCAAGCGGGGGGAAGGGGGCTGGGGGATGGGGGGTCAGCGGCCGAGCAGGAGCTGTACCGCCGCCGCCAGCACGATCAGCACGAGCAGAGCGGCCAGGACGACGGCGGTGCCGGTTCGCATGCGGGTGCGGATTCTACCCGTTCCGCGTGCTCGCGCGAGTGTGCGCGCGGGCCGCGCCCTTGGCCAGGTGGGTCCTGGCGATGTCGAGGTTCTCGCGGAGGACCTCGAGGAGGGCCGGCCGGTCGTCGGCCCAGGTGCGCACGTCGAGCTCGAGGGTGACGGCGCCGCCGAAGCTGCCGGCCCCGACCTCCTCGAGGAAGTCGCCGATCGGCAGGACCCCCCGGCCGAGCAGGCCGTGGGTGTCGCGGCCCCGGCCGTCGTTGTTGGAGACGTGCAGGTGGGCCACCCGGTCGGCCAGCTCGCCCCAGGCGTCCATGAGGTCGCCGCCGACCACGGCCAGGTGGCTTGTGTCGAGCACCAGCGACGGCCAGCGGTCCAGCTCGGCCGGGGCGGTGCCACTGAAGAAGCGCAGGCTGCGGCCGTTCACGTTGATCGGGAACATGTTCTCGACCGCGACCGTGATCCCGGTCTCCTCGCGGATGCGCGGGATGGCCTCGTCCAGCCAGGCGGCGTACTGGGTCTGCCAGCGGTACGGCGGGTGGATGACCACCGTCGACACCTTGGCCGTCTCGGCGAAGCGGACGCAGCGTTCCAGCTTGCCCTTGGGGTCGGTCCCGAACACCAGCCAGGTGGCGACCAGGAACGGCCCGTGCACCGCCGGCACCGGCACGCCGTAGCGGGCGGCCAGGGCCCCCAGCCGGTGCGGGTCCTGGCTCAGCCTGTCCTGCATGATCATCAGCTCGGCGCCGTCGAAGCCGGCCTCGCCGATCAGCTCGAAGGCCTCCTCGAGCGAGAACATGAAGAACGGCCCGGTGGCGGCCAGCACCGGGGGCACCGAAGGAAGCGGATCCTGAGCCAACGAAGCATGCTCCTCGTGAACGACAAGCCGGGCGTACCGCTGAAGCGCGCGGCGGATGCTGCTACCAAGCTACAAGAAGTGCAAGTGGGCGGGCGGGACTAGACTCCGGTCATGCACTGGCTGCTCCCGGCTGTCGCCGCGGCCGCCTCGGCCGCGTTCGCGGTGGCGGTGCTGCGCCAGTACGCCGCCCGGCGCCGGCCGTACCAGCTGGCCTGGGGGATCGCCCTGTCGATGTTCGCGGTGGCGTCGGTGGCCCTCACCGCCGGGGTCGCGGCCGGGTGGTCGCCGCTCTCGTTCAAGGTCTACTACCTGTTCGGGGCCGTCCTGAACGTGGCCTGGCTGGCCCTGGGCACGGTCGAGCTGCTCGCCAGGCCGGCCCTGCGCCGGGCCTACGTGGCCGGCCTGGCCGCCTTCACGCTGCTCAGCGTGGTCCTGGTCGCCATGGCCAGGGTCACCCCGGCCGACCTGGCCGGCCGGCTCCTGCCCGAGGGCAAGGAGTTCCTGCCCGTGTCCGTGCGGGTGCTGGCCGTGGTCGGCAACGTGGTCGGGACCGTGATCGTGGTCGGCGGGGCGGTGGCCAGCGGGCTGGCCATGCGGTCGCGGCGCGACCTGCGCCCGCGCTTCGAGGGGAACCTGCTCATCGCCCTCGGGGTCCTGCTGGCCGCCAGTGGTGGGGTGTTCGCCTTCCTGGCCTCGAGCGACAAGCTGGCCCTCGGCCTGGCCCTTGGGGCCAGCGTGATGTACCTGGGGTTCCGGCGGGCCTCGGCTCCGGTGCGGCCGGCCGTCCCCTCCGGCCCATGACGGAGGGGTTCGGCCGGAGGGGTCCGGGGAACCCCGAAGGGGTGCCCCGGCGGATCGGACAGCCCTTCCAGGGGGGTGCTCCGATGCGAAGGGTCACGGTCTACACCAGGGTCGGCTGCCACCTGTGCGAGGAGGCCGAGCGGGTCGTCCGCGCCGAGCAGGCGGACGGCGGGTTCCGGCTGGAGCTGGTCGACATCGACCGCGACCCGGAGTTGGTCCGCCGCTACGGGGTGCGGGTCCCGGTGGTGTCCGTGGACGGCGAGGAGCTGTTCGAGTACGAGGTCCCGGCCGACCTGCTGCGGGCCCGGCTGGGCCGGGCTCGCGCTGATTGAGAACACGATCACGAGAGCCTAGACTCGGGAAACCAGGAACGGGGGTGGGAGTCCGTGCGAGACCGTATTCCGGAAGCGACCGTCGCCCGCCTGCCCGTGTACCTGCGCTGCCTGGTCGACATGTCCGAGCGGGGGACCCACCGGGTCTCCTCCGACCAGCTCGCCGACGCCGCCGGGGTGAACTCGGCCAAGGTCCGCAAGGACCTGTCCTACCTGGGCTCCTACGGCACCCGGGGGGTCGGCTACGACGTCGAGTACCTGATCTACCAGGTCCGCCGGGAGCTCGGGCTGGAGCAGGACTGGGCGGTGGCCATCGTCGGGGTCGGCAACCTCGGCCACGCCCTGGCCAACTACCGGGGCTTCGCCGAGCGCGGCTTCCGGATCGCCGCCCTCCTGGACGGCGACCCCGGCAAGGTGGGCGAGGTGCTGGGCGACCTGACCGTTGACCACATCGACGACCTCGACCGTGTGGTCAAGGAGGAGCAGGTGGCCATCGGCATCATCGCCACCCCGGCCACCGCGGCCCAGGAGGTCTGCGACCGCCTGGTCGCGGCCGGGGTCACCTCGATCCTCAACTTCGCCCCGGCCCACCTCCAGGTGCCGGCCGGGGTGTCGCTGCGCAAGGTCGACCTCTCCACCGAGCTGCAGATCCTCTCCTTCCACGAGCAGCGCCGGGCCGCCGTCGACCTCGTGCGGCAGGTCGCGGCCAGGCGGGGCGAAGGGGCCGGGCCGGGACCCGAGGCCCGGGACTGAGCGCCGTGCCGGTCTTCGTCGTCGGGGCGAACTTCCGCAGCGCGCCGCTGGAGCTGCTCGAGCGCCTGGCCATCGACGCCGAGCGCCGGCCCAAGGCCCTGGCCGGGCTGCTCGACCTCGAGCACGTGCACGAGGCGGTGGTCCTCTCCACCTGCAACCGGGTCGAGGTCTACACCGCCATCAGCCGCTTCCACGGCGCCGCCGGGGACGTGCGGCGGTTCCTGGCCGATTTCGATGGGCTGGCCCTCGGGGAGTTCGCCGGCCACCTCTACGACTGGTACGAGGAGCGGGCCGTCCGGCACCTGTTCGGGGTCGCCGCCGGGGTCGACTCGATGGTGGTCGGCGAGGCCCAGATCCTCGGCCAGGTCCGCGAGGCGTTCGCCGCCGCCCAGGCCGAACGGTCGGCCGGGCCGGTGCTGTCGGCCCTGTTCACCAGGGCGATCAAGGTCGGCCGGCGGGCCCGCAGCCAGACCGGCATCGGCGCCGGCCAGCGCTCCATGGTCTCGGTCGGGCTGCGGGTGGCGGCCGCCCAGCTCGGCGACCTGGCGGGGCGGCGGGTCCTGTTGGTCGGCGCCGGCGGGCTGGCCCGGCTGGCCGGCCGGGCGGTCCGCGAGGCCGGGGCCGGCGAGCTGGTGGTGGCCAACCGGACCCCGGCCACCGGGGCCGCCCTGGCGGGCCAGCTCGGCGGCCGGGCCGTGCCCCTTGAGCGGATCGGCGACGAGCTGGCCGACGCCGACCTGGTGGTCGCGGCCACCGCCGGGTCGACCCCGACCGTCACCGCCGCCGTCGTGGCCGCCGCGCTCGACCGCCGGGCCGCGACCGCGGGCCCGGCCGGACCCCGGGGCCGGCGCCGGCCGCTGGTCGTGCTCGACCTGGGGGTGCCGCGGGACGTCGAGCCCGAGGTCCGGGAGCTGCCCGGGGTGGTCCTGGCCGACCTGGACGCTCTCCGGGCCGTGCTCGAGACCGACGAGGGGCCGCGCCGCGAGGTCGAGCGGGTCCGGGCCCTGATCGCCGAGGAGTCGGCCGCGTTCATGGGCGGCCAGCGCGAGGCCCGCCTGTCCCCGACCATCCGCGTCCTCCGGGCCCGGGCCGAGCAGGTCCGCCAGCAGGAGCTGGCCAAGGCGGCCGGCCGGCTCGCCGGCCTGGACGACCGCCAGCGGGCCGCGGTCGAGGCCATGACCCGCGGCCTGGTCAACAAGCTGCTCCACGACCCGATGGTCCGGGGCAAGGCCCTGGCCGCCCGCCCCGACGGCGACCTGTACGTGGCCGCCCTGCGCCAGCTCTACCACCTCGACCCCGACCCCGCCGACGATGACCGGCGCTGAGGGCCCGGCCCTGCGGCTGGCCACGCGGGGGAGCGCGCTCGCCCTGGCCCAGAGCCGGATCGTGGCCGACGGGCTGCGCGCGGCCTGGCCCGAGCTGGGGGTGGAGCTGGTCACGGTGGTCACCGAGGGCGACCGGCGCCGCGACGTGCCCGCGGCCGCCCTCGGCGGCAAGGGGATCTTCACCGGCGCCGTGCAGCAGGCGGTGCTGGATGGGCGGGCCGACCTGGCCGTGCACTCGGCCAAGGACCTGCCCGCGGCCCAGGTCCCCGGCCTGGTCCTGGCGGCCGTGCCCCGGCGCGACGACCCCCGCGACGTGCTCCTGGCCCGCCAGCGGCTGACCGGCCTGGACGACCTGGCCCCCGGGGCCCGGGTCGGGACCGGGAGCCCGCGCCGGGTCGCTCTGCTGCAGTGGCTCCGCCCCGACCTGGAGCTGGTCCCCATCCGCGGCAACGTCGACAGCCGGGTCCGCCGTGTCCATGCCGGCGAGCTGGACGCCGCCGTCCTGGCCGCGGCCGGCCTGCGCCGCCTGGGGATGGCCACCGACGCGGCCGTCGCCCTCGATCTGGAGACGTTCACCCCCGCCCCTGGCCAGGGCACCCTGGCCGTCGAGGCCCGCGAGGACGACACCCGCACCCTCGGCCTGCTCAGCGCCCTCACCGACCGCCCGGCCCGAGTCGCCCTGCGGGCCGAGCGGGCGTTCCTGCAGCGCCTGGGCGGGTCCTGCACCCTGCCGGCCGGGGCCATCCTCCGGCCGACCGACGCCGGCCCCCTGGAGATCCAGGGGTTCCTGTCCGCCCTCGACGGCAAGGGACTGGTCCGGGAGCGGCTCCGCGGCCCCGCCGACGACCCCGAGGGCCTCGGCCGCGGCCTCGCCGACCGCCTGCTCGACACTTGCGGCCCCGAGGTCCGCGCCCTGGTCGAGGACAGCCGGCGTTGACCCCGGCGCGGCCGCCGCTGGCCGGGCTGACCGTGCTCGTCCCCCGGGCCCGTGGCCAGGCGGGCGACTTCTCGGCCCTGCTCCGGGCTCGGGGCGCCGAGCCGCTGGAGGTGCCGACCATCGAGATCCGCCCGGTCGCCTCCACCGCCGAGCTCGACCGGGCACTGGGAGACCTGGCCGCCGGGCGGTTCGAGTGGGTGGTGCTCACCAGCGTCAACGGCGTGGCCGCCCTCCGCGCCAGGGCAGAGGCCCTCGGCCACGGCCCCGATGTGGTCGGGGCCGGGAGGGCCAAGGTGGCCGCCGTCGGCCCGGCCACCGAGGCCGCCCTGGGGGCCTGGGGCGTCGCCCCCGACCTGGTCCCCGAGGTCGCCACCACCGCCGCCCTCGGCCAGGCGTTCCCACCTGTCTCCGCGCGTGGGGGCCGGGTGCTGCTGGCCCGGGCCGACCTGGCCAACCCCGAGCTCGGGGTGATCCTCCGGGCCAAGGGATGGGAACCGGTCGAGGTGGTCGCCTACCACACCGTCCCGGTGGGGGCCCTGGACCCGGCGGCCCGCCGCCGTCTGGAAGGGGGCGAGGTGGATTGGGTCGCCTTCACCGCCTCCTCGACGGTCGAGGGGTTCCTGCGCGGCTACGGCGGCCCGCCTCCGCCGGGCGTCCGGGTGGCCGCCATCGGCCCGGTCACCGCCGGCACCGCCCGCTCGGCCGGGATGCGGGTCGCGGCCACGGCCACCGACCACACCATCGGCGGCCTGGTCGCGGCCATCGAGCGCGCCGTCGCCGGCTGACCCGGCATGGCCCGCGGCCACCCGATCTTCGCCGCCTGCTACCGGCTGTTCGGCGGGCTCGCCGACCGCGGCGGGTTCGCCGGCCACCGTCGCCGCCTCCTGACCGGGGCCCGGGGGGTCGTGGTCGAGATCGGGGCCGGCACCGGGCTGAACTTCGCCTGGTACCCGGCGGCGTGGAGGTCGTGGCCACCGAGCCCGACCCGCACATGCTCAGAGGCGCCGGGAAGGCCGCCCGCAAGGCCGAGGCCAAGCTCAGCCCGCGCCAGGCCCCGGCCGAGTCCCTGCCCCTCCCCAGCGGCTCGGCCGCAACGGTCGTGTCCACCCTGGTGCTGTGCTCGGTCCCCGACCAGGCGGCGGTCCTGACCGAGGTCGGCCGGTCCTCAAACCCGGCGGCCGGCTGCTGCTGGGAGCACGTCCGCTCGAGCGACCCGGCCCGGCATGCGCCCCACCCGCCCCGGGATCGCCGGGGTCGCCCGCAAGCCGGTAGGGTGAGCCCGACACGACGGACCGAGGAGTGACGATGCAACCTGCGCCGTTTCCGGTAGGGCGGCCGCGGCGGCTGCGCGGCCGCCGGGTGCTGCGGGAGCTGGTGCGCGAGCACGAGCTGTCGCGCCGCGACCTGGTGGCGCCGCTGTTCGTCAAGGAGGGGATCGGCGAGCCGGTGGCGATCGCCTCGATGCCCGGGCACGCCCAGCACACCCTGGAGAGCCTGCGCAAAGAGGCGGTCGAGCTGGCCGGGCTGGGGATCCCGGCCCTGCTGCTGTTCGGGATCCCGGCCGACAAGGACGCCGAGGGCTCCCAGGCGTGGGCGCCCGAGGGGATCGTCCAGCGGGCCCTGCGGGCCCTGCACGCCGACCTGGGCGACGACGTCGCCCTGATCGCCGACCTGTGCCTGTGCGAGTACACCGACCACGGGCACTGCGGGGTCCTCGGCCCCCCGGCCCCGGGGGCGGCCGAGGACCCGGTGGTGGCCAACGACCCGACCCTGGAGCGCTACGGCCGGATCGCCGCCGCCCAGGCCGAGGCCGGGGCCAGCGTGATCGCGCCCAGCGGGATGATGGACGGCCAGGTGGCGGCCATCCGGGCCGCCCTGGACGGGGCCGGGTTCGCCGAGACCCCGATCCTGGCGTATGCGGCCAAGTACGCCTCGGGGCTGTACGGCCCGTTCCGGGAGGCGGCCGAGGGGGCGCCCCGCTTCGGCGACCGCAGCGGCTACCAGATGGACCCGGCCAACGGCGACGAGGCCCTGCGCGAGGTCGCCCTGGACGTGGCCGAGGGTGCCGACATGGTGATGGTCAAGCCGGCCCTCGCCTACCTGGACGTGCTCTGGCGGGTCAAGCAGGCCTTCGGGCTGCCCACCGCCGCCTACCACGTGTCCGGCGAGTACGCGATGGTCAAGGCGGCCGCCGAGCGCGGCTGGGTCGACGGCGAGCGGGTCATGCTGGAGGTGCTGACCAGCATCCGCCGGGCCGGGGCCGACCTGGTGGTCACCTACTTCGCCCGCGACGCCGCCCCGCTCCTCTGAGGACTGTTCCACGTGAAACCTTGGCGGGTCGAGTTCCGGGGGCGGTTCGAGGAGCACACCGTCCGCAGCCGCGTGCTGGAGGGCAACCCGCTCGGCGACCCCCACGAGCGGCCCCTGTGGGTGTACCTGCCCCCTGGGGTCGGGGACGACCCGGACCGCCGCTACCCCAGCATCTACGTGATCCAGGGCTACACCGGCCAGGTCGACATGTGGTGGAACCGCACCGCCCTGCGTCCCACCGTGCCCGAGCTGGTCGACGAGCTGTTCGCCGGGCCGGGCGCGCCCCCACCGGCCATCGTCGTCTTCGTCGACTGCTGGACCTCGCTCGGCGGCAGCCAGTTCCTCAACTCGCCCGGCACCGGCCGCTACCTCGACCACCTGTGCGACGAGGTGGTGGCCTTCGTGGACGAGCGCTACCCGACCCTGCCGGCCCGCGAGCACCGCGGCATCGCCGGCAAGTCGAGCGGCGGCTACGGGGCCATGGTGGCGCCCATGCTGCGGCCCGACGTGTTCGGCGCCCTGGCCAGCCACGCCGGCGACGCCCTGTTCGAGCACTGCTACCTGCCCGACATGGCCAAGGCGGCCCGGGCCCTGCGCGACCACTACGACGGCTCCTTCGAGCGGTTCTTCGAGGACTTCTGGTCCCGCCCGGCCATGTCCAAGGAGCCGGACGGGGTGCTGCTCGGCATCTGGGCCATGGCCGCCTGCTACTCGGCCGAGCCCGACGGCACGGTGACCCTGCCCTTCGACCCGGCCACCGGGCGGCTCCGGGACGAGGTGTGGGCGCGCTGGCTGGCCCTCGACCCGGTCCGCATGGCCGCCGGCCACGTCGACCAGCTCCGCTCCCTGCGCGGCATCTACCTGGACGCCGGCCGCCGCGACCAGTTCTGGCTCGACCTGGGCGCGGCCGCCTTCTCAGCCGAGCTCGACGCCCTCGGGATCGACCACGTCTTCGAGCTGTTCGACGCCACCCACTCGGCGATCGAGTACCGCTACCCGGACGGGCTGGCCTTCCTGGCCGAGCGCCTGCGGAGCTGAGCCCGGCGTGGCCGACCGGTTCGAGCTGGTCATCTTCGACTGCGACGGCGTGCTGGTCGACAGCGAGCGCATCGCCATCCGGGTCGAGGCCGTGTTCCTGGCCGAGCTCGGCTGGCCGCTGACCGAGGCCGAGATCGTCGAGCGGTTCATGGGCCACACGTCCGAGTACATGGACGAGGCCATCGAGGCCCAGCTCGGCAGCCGCCTCCCCCAGGACTGGAAGGACCAGTTCCACCGCCGCTACCGGGACGCCTTCGCCGCCGAGCTGGTCCCGGTCGAGGGGATCCTGGAGGTGCTCGACCAGCTCACCGTCCCGACCTGCGTCGCCTCCAGCGGCAGCCACGACAAGCTCCGCTTCACCCTCGGCCACACCGGCCTCTACGAGCGGTTCGAGGGCCGCATCTTCAGCGGCTACGAGGTGGCCCGGGGCAAGCCCGCCCCCGACCTGTTCCTGCACGCCGCCGCCCGCATGGGGGCCGAGCCGGCCTGCTGCGCCGTGATCGAGGACAGCCGCCCCGGCGTCGAGGCCGCCCGGGCCGCCGGCATGGCCACCTTCGGCTACGCCGGCGGCCTCACCCCGTCCCACCGCCTGGAGGGCGAGGGCACGATCGTCTTCACCGACATGCGCGATCTGCCCCGCCTACTCGCCGCCGGCCTCTAGGCCCCTAGAACCGGCCGGCGCGGCGGAGGCGGCGGGGGCGGCCGTCGGGGTCGACCACGAGGCGGTAGACCGGGGTGGCCCACCAGGCGGCCCAGGGTCTGACCCGGCCGGGGTCGTGCTCGGCGGCGTGGCCGGCGGGGCGGGGGCCGTGGCGGCCGCCCTCGTGCCAGTTGGTCAGGGCGGCGGCCGTCCGGCGCCAGGCCTCGAAGCCCTCGACCGGGTCGAGCAGGTCGCCGTCCTCATCGGGACCGCGGCCGAGGTGCTCGCGCCACAGCCGCAGCCGCAGCTCCCGGGCGAACACCCGGGCGCCGTCGCCCAGCCCGGCCGGGTCGCGGGGCTCCCGGTCGTCCGGGGTCGGGTCCAGCACCGCCGCCGACAGCTCCGAGTCGTGAGTCCAGGAACGCCGGTTCAGGTTGTCGGAGCCGACCGCCGCCCACACGTCGTCGATCACGCACACCTTGGCGTGGACGTAGACGGGCGTGCCGAGCTCGTTCTCGAGGTCGTACACGGCCACCCGCTCGCCGCCGGCCGCCCGGACCGTGTCCAGGGCGGCCTGCTGGCCGATGCGGTTGGGCGGGCCGCTCATGCGGCCGTCCTGGTCGGGATAGCGGGGCACGACGGCGATCAAGTGAAGATTCGGCGAGCGGCGCAGGGCGTCGGCCAGGGCCTGGGCCACGTCCTCGGACCACAGGTACTGGTCCTCGAGGTAGACGAGCCGGCGGGCCCGCCACAGGGCCTTGAGATAGGCCCGGGCGATGCTGCGCTCGCCGGTGGGGGCGAACGGCAGCGGCGGCCGCTTGGCCGGGTAGGTGCGCAGCACCTGGACGGCGTGGGGGCCGGCCGGGGCCGGATCGCGCAGCATCGGCGGCAGCGGGATGGGATGCCGGGGCTGGTCGACCCGCCGGGTC
>Ga0307405_10001117_pt1 | contig 10994 bp, 8 predicted proteins | sample 322Cmetagenome_2_FD_203311 | JGI IMG/M metagenome (GOLD analysis project Ga0307405, IMG submission 203311) | Maize rhizosphere microbial communities from greenhouse at UC Davis, California, United States - 322HYB-C-1 | ecosystem: Host-associated > Plants > Roots > Rhizosphere > Soil | place... | reverse complement strand
GCCACGGGGAGAACGCGGCCCCCGTGGGACCGCAGGCGATCGTCCGCGCGGGCCTGTGCATCGGTTGCGGCAGCTGCGCCGCGCAGCCCGCGCCGGCGTCGCATGAAGCCCGCATGGTGCTCGACCGCTACGGCGAACTGAAGCCGCACGGCGCGCCCGCATGGCTGCGCGAGGGGCCTGCGGCGTTCGCGCGCACCTGCCCGTTCTCGCCGGCCGCGGCCGACGAATCGCAGCTGGCAGGCGCGCTCTTTGCCGACGCGGCCCATGCCGATGCGCAGGTCGGCCGCTGGCGCGCCGCGTATGTCGGCCATGTGGCGCAGCCGGGCTTTCGCGAACGCGGCAGCTCGGGCGGCATGGTGAGCTGGACCGCCAGCGAGCTGTTGCGCACCGGTGCGGTCGATGCGGTGGCGCACGTCGCGCCGGACGACGGCGAACGTCTCTTTCGCTACCGCCTCTCGCGCACGCCCGAAGCGCTGGCCGCGGGCGCCAAGTCGCGCTACTACCCGGTGGAGATGTCGCAGGTGCTGCAGACGATTCACCGCGAGCCCGGCCGCTATGCCGTGGTCGGCGTGCCCTGCTTCGTGAAGGCGGTGCAGCTGCTGCGACGCGAAGACCCGGTGATGCGCGAGCGCATCGTCGCGACGCTGGGCCTGTTCTGCGGCCACATGAAGAGCACGCGGCTCATCGAGAGCTTCGCGGCGCAGATGGACGTGCCGCTCGACCAGGTGCGCGGCGTGGACTTCCGGCTGAAGGATGCACGGCGCCCGGCCAACTGGTACACCGCCCACTTCGCGCTGCGCGACGGCCGCACGGTGCAGCGCGACTGGTTCCACCTGGCCGAGGGCGACTGGGGATCGGGCTTCTTCCAGAACGAGGCCTGCAACTTCTGCGACGACGTGGTGAGCGAGACCGCCGACATCGCCTTCGGCGACGCGTGGCTCGAACCCTACGCCTCGGACGGGCGCGGCACCAATGTCGTGATCGTGCGCAGCGCGCGGCTGCATGCGCTGCTCGCGCGCGCCATCGACGACGGACGCCTGGCGCTGTCGCCGGTCGATGCCGACTTCGTGGCGCGCACGCAGGCGGCCGGGCTTCGGCAGCGCCGCGAAGGGCTGGGCTACCGGCTCACCTGGCGCCGCGCCACGTTTTTTCCGGGCGGGCGCCGCGACGGCGTGCCTCCGGTGAAACGGGTGCGTGCCGATGCGCGCATTCCGTGGCAGCGCAAGCTGGTCTACCGCGCGCGGGCCGCGATCAGCACCTGGAGCCGGCGGCTCTTTGCGCTGTCGCGGGCCGTGCGTGCGCCGTGGCTGTACCTGGGATGGGCGCGTGCCGCGCTCGCGCTCTATCACGCACTGGCGTATTCGCGCGGGCGGCTCGGCGCCTGGTTTGCGCGCGTGGCGGAACCTCGCAGCTAGCGGCGGCGCGCCGCGCGTTCACCCGCCGCCGATGCCGCGCGTCACCTTGCCGGTGCCGTTGCACTGCGCGCAGATCGCGCCGCCGTTGTCACGGCCGCTGCCGCCGCACACGGGGCACGGCGCTTCGCCGGTGCCGGGCGTGCCCGGGAGCGCCTCGTCGCCGGGGCGCACCGCAGGGGCCGGCGCGGGCGCCGGTGCCGCCAGGTCCACCGAGGCGCCGGGGTCTTCCTCGCCTGCCACCGACGACTGGAACGCGCCGGGCTTGATCTGCCGGATCGAATCTTTCATGGGGCCTCCGGTTCAATGGTCCGAAGGCGGGAGCTTTTCGCCCGCCTCCTTTTTCTGTGCGGCATTGGTGCCGATGTCGGGCGAGCCGGGATAGCCGGTGGCCTTGTCGGACTCGCGGCCGATGTGGCTGCCTTCAGTCGGACTGTCCTGCCCCACCGCGCGGTTCTGGTCGATGTTCACGGGCGACTGCGTGGGTGTGGCGGCCGGATCGCGCGGGTGCGCGCGGTCAGGGTTGGAAACGGTCATGGCATGACTCCTTCAGGAACTGAAACGTTACGGATCGACGTCCCATGGTGGGTCCGTGCGGCGCGTCGCCTGTCGTCCGTGCTGCCCGGCGTCTGTCAGCTTTTTTCCGCGCCGGAAAAAATTGCAGCAAGACCGACGCGTGACCGGCGCATGACCAGGAATGCGCGGCGCAGGTCCCAGGTCTGCAGAAGGCACACGAAAGGCGCACAGCAGGCACACCGTGTGCAGGTGCTTCGCGCCATGTCCGCCGATCCGCTTGCCATGAACCCGACCCCGTCCCTGCGCATTCCCCCCCTCCGCCTCGACCGCTGCGTGCACGACGCGCGCAACGCCCTCGCCGCCATCTCCGCCGCCACCGAAGTGCTCGGACGCGCAGACTCCCCGCCGCCCGTGCTGCACCAGGCCGGCGCCGTGGTCGCGCGGCAGACGCGCGAACTCACCGAGCGCCTGGGCGAGCTCATGACCCATGCGCTGCACGGCACTGCACAGAGCGAGCGCGCGCTCGTGGTCTCGGACGACATGCACCTGCTGGCGCGCCTCGCGGGCCTGCTGTCGCATGCCGGCTACCGCCTCGACCTGGCGGTGAGCACCATCGCCGGCTATGAGGCGCTGGTGCGCGAGCAACCCGACTTCGCGGTGATCGACCTGCGCACCTCGGCCGGCGAAGCACGTTCGCTGGCCCGGCTCGCACGCGCCGCCGGTTTCGATGGACGGCTGATCGCCATCGAGGATTCCGTGGCGACGCGGGGCCTGCCGTCCACCAGCAGCGCCGCGGGGTTCGACGCGGTGCTGGCGCGGTCGTTCGAGCTGACGCTGCTGCGCGCCGCGATCCCTTCCGACTGACGTGCGACACGGTCGCCCGCGCGGGCGCCATCAGACGCCGGGCGTGCCGCTGTCGGGCTGCGGCGCGCGCGGGCCCAGGCTGCGGGCGCGTGCCTCGCGGGCTTCCTCGGGGGTGAACTCGTGCGCGCGACCCAGCGCGTGCGCGGCGCGCCCGCCGAGCCGGGCGATCTGGCGCCGGCGCTCCGGGTCCATGCCCGCAAAGCCGCGCCGGGGGCCGGCGGGGGCGTCGTCATCGATCGTCGTCATGGGGTCTTTCCGTGTCCGCGGTGCAGCGCGGTGCTGGGCGAGCCACCACGGCCCCCCGGGCCTTCAAAGGCAACCGGCGTGCCCGCGCCGGTGCTTCGGGCAGACCTCAGAGATCGGGCGGCAGCCGCACCTGCGCCGGATGCGCCTGTTCGTGCCGCGCCTGGCACTCGAGGCAGCGCGCGGCCGCGGGCTGCGCCTGCAGCCGCGCGTGCGGGATCTCGGTGCCGCATTCGATGCAGCGGCCGAACTCGCCGCTGTCCAGGCGCGCACGGGCCGCGTCGATGTCGCGCAGCTCGGCCATGTCGCGCTCGGCCTCGGCATAGCGCAGGCCGTGGTGCAGGCGCTCCCCGGCGATGTCGACGCGGTCGCATGCGGGGGCGCGCGTCAGTTCGGTGGCGTCGCTGCGGCGCGCGTCGGGAAGTTCGGCGGCCACGGTGCGCAGCTGCGACGCGAGCGCGGCCTCGCGTGCGTCGAGCGCGTCGCGCCAGTGCTGGCGTTCGGCGTCGGTGGTCGGCGGCAGGGTCATGGCGGGTTCCTCGGATCTTGAAGAAGAAGTCGGGTGGCGGCGCGGGCTCCTCAGGCCTCGAAGCTCGCCGGGCTCGGGGCCTTCATGGTCAGGCTGCGCATCGCACGGCCCACCGCCGCGAGCTCGTCGGCCTCGCGCTCGCAGCTGGCGGCCGCCTCGGCGTCGCTCGCGCGCTGCAGGTCGGCCATGCGCCGCAGGATGGCTTCCTTTTCCTGCAGCGCGCGCAGGCCCGTCCACAGCGCGGCGTCGGTCACCTGCTCCTGCGTCGCGGCCAGGCTGCGCAGGCTGAAGGCGTGGCCGGTGTGGCAGCGGTAGCGCACCGGCCGCTTGTCGTCCAGCTCGAACAGCACGCCGCCGCAGTCGGGGCAGCTGAAGGCCGACGGTGTGGCGATCTCCTTCAGGCTTTCCATGGCGTTCCCTCCCCGGCCCGCGTCGTGCTCGCGGCGCAGCGCGGGCGACGGGCCGTGGCCGCCCTGATGCCCGCCGGCGCCGGGTTCCGCGCGGGCCGCCGCAAGCAGCACGCCCGCCATCTGCGACAGCGGCACCACGTGGTCGGCCTGCACCACCGACAGCGCGGCGCGCGGCATGCTGGGCTCGAAGGCGTCGGCCGGGTCCTGCACCACGGCCGTGCCGCCGCAGTCCTTGATGGCGCGCAGGCCGGCGCTGCCGTCGTCGAGCAGGCCGGTGAGCACCACGCCGATGGCGCGCGCGCCCATCTCGAGTGCGGCGGAACGGAACAGGGGATCGATGGCGGGGCGTGCATGGTGTTCCTTCGGGCCGCGGACCACGCGGATCACGCCGCCTTCGAGCAGCATGTGGTGATCGGGCGGCGCCACGTGGAGCGTGCCGGCGGCCGGCACGTCGCCGTCGCGCGCCTGCACGGCCGGGTTCGGGCCCCGGGCGCTGAGCAGTTGCGCGAGCTGGCTGCGGTGCGCGCCGATGTGCTGCACCAGAAATATCGGCACCGGAAAATTCGCCGGCAGCGCCGCGGCGAGTTCGAGCATGGCGTACACGCCGCCCGACGACGCGCCGATGAAGACGGCGCGACCGGGTGGGTGCATGGGGTGGGCAGATGAGGTCATGGCCGGACGCGAAGTCGGTAAGGGTTCAAGGGGCAAGCCGCGTGCCTGCGCGCAGGGGCCGTTCGGTCGTTCAGCCGCTCGGTGGCGCGCGCCGCGCGGCTTCGCGCTCATGCAGCAGCCGTTGCAGGTCGGACGCCGTGACGGGCTTGGCCACATGCGCGTCGAAGCCGGCCGCGAGCGCCGCCGCCCGGTCGGCCGGCTGGCCCCAGCCGGTGGCCGCGATCAGCACCATGTCGCGGCCCCAGGGTTCGGCGCGGATGCGGCGCGCCACCTCGTGGCCGTCCAGCCCCGGCATGCCGATGTCGAGCACCGCCGCATCGGGGTGCAGCGCCTGTGCCACGCGCAGCGCATCGACGCCGTTGTGCACGGTCTCCACGGTGAAGCCCGCCTTCGACAGCATCTGCCCCATGCCCCAGAGCGCGTCGACGTTGTCGTCGGCCAGCAGCAGACGCCGCAAGCGCCCCGGCGCCGCGCCGCCGCCAGCGGGTGCGTGCGGCGCCGCGTCGGCCGGCGCGCGGGCCGCGGGAATGCGCACCGTGAAGCGGCTGCCCCGGCCGAGGCCTTCGCTCTCGCCCGTGACCGTGCCGCCGTGCAGCTCGACGAGGTTGCGCACCAGCGCCAGCCCCACGCCCAGGCCGCCCGCGGCGCGCCCGTGCGCGCGCTCGCTCTGCACGAACATCTCGAACATGGTCTGGATGGTGTCGGGGTCCATGCCGATGCCGTCGTCGGTCACCTCGAACACCGCATTGCGCGCGTCGGCGTACACCGCAAGCCGGATGCGCCCGCCCGTGGGCGTGTACTTGGCGGCGTTCGACAGCAGGTTCGACAGCACCTGGGTGAGCCGCGTCGGATCGGCATCGAGCACGATCTCTTCGTCGGCGATCTGCAGCTCGAGCACGTGGTGGCCCTGCTCGATGAGCGGCCTGGCCGTCTCCAGCGCCGCGTCCGCGATGGCGTGCGCGGTGACGCGCTCGGGCTTCAGCGCGAGCCGCCCCTGCCGCAGGCTGGCCACGTCGAGCAGCTCGCCGAGCATGACCTTCATGACCGCGGCCTGGCGGCGGATCACGCGCGCGGCGCGCACCTGGTCCTGCGTGGGCAGCAGCTCGGGCGCCAGCAGCTCGGCCGCGCCGCTGATCGAGGCCAGCGGGTTGCGCAGCTCGTGCGAGAGCACGGCCAGGAAGCGGTCCTTGGCGGCATCGGCCGTTTCGAGCGCGCGGCGCGCGGCCTCGTTGGCACGCAGCGCCGAGAGCAGTTCGGCGCGGCCCTGTTCCAGCTCCTGCTGCGCGGCGCGCTGCTCGCTCTGGTCGCGCAGCACCTTCACGAGCCCGATCACGGCGCCGTCGCCGCCGTGCATGCGCATGAGCGCGCCGCTGGCCCAGAAGCGCGAGCCGTCCTTGCGCTGGTGCAGCCGGTCGTCCGCCGCGCGGCCCTCGGCCAGTGCGATGCGGGCTTCCTCGGCGGGTGCGTCGGCGGCGCGGTCTTCCTCGGTGAAGATCACGTCGGCCGAACGGCCGAGGATCTCGCGCTCGCTGTAGCCCAGCAGGCGCTCGGCGCCGGCGTTCCAGCTGGTCACGCGGCGCGCCAGGTCAACCGAAAAGATGGCGTAGTCGACCGCGTTCTCCAGCATCAGCCGCATGCGCTCCTGGCTTTCGCGCAGCGCGTCTTCGGCCGCCTTGCGCTCGCTCACGTCGGTGCAGACGATGAGCGCCGAGTCGGGCCGCCCGCCGCTGTCGGTGAGCACCGTCACGCTCGTGTGCAGCCAGATCACGCTGCCGTCCTTGCGCACGACGCGGTGCTCGGCCTGGAACGGCCGGCCGAGCGTGGCGAGCTGGCCGAACAGCTGCTGGGCCGACGCCAGGTCGGCCGGGTGCACGAACTCGAGCACGTGCCGGCCCACGAGCTCGTCGCCCTCGCCGCCCACCAGTGCGCCGTAGCAGCTGTTGGCAAAGGTGATCTCGCCGTCCAGCCGCAGCTGCGCCACGCCGACCGAGGCCTGGTTGACGATGGCGCTGAAGCGCGCCTGCGACTGGCGCAGCGACTCCTGCGCGGCCTTGCGCTCGGTGATGTCGACCAGCGTCAGCACCACGCCCGCGATCGCGTCCTCGACGGTGCGGTAGGGCCGCACGCGCGCAAGATACCAGCGGCCCTGCGCATCGCTGACTTCGCGCTCGGACAGCTGCAGCGACTGCAGCACGGCGCGCGCGTCGTCGCCCAGCTGCGGGTAGTCCAGGCCCGTGACGAGGTCCGACAGCGGACGCCCCATGTCGCCCTCGATCAGCTTGAAGATCGCCGCCGCGCTCGGGGTGAAGCGCATCACGCGCAGCGCGCGGTCGAGGAACACGGTGGCGATGGCCGTCGCATCCATCAGGTTCTGGATGTCGCTGTTGGCATGGCCCAGGTCCTCGACCTTGTTCTTCAGCTCCTGGTTGACGGTGACCAGCTCTTCGTTGATCGACTGCAATTCTTCGCGGCTGGTGTCGAGCTCTTCGGCCGCCGCCTGCAGTTCCTCGTTCATCGCGTGCAGCTCTTCGTTGCTCGCACGCAGTTCCTCGGTCGAGACCTCGTACTGCTCCACCGTCTGGCGCAGGCGCCCTTTCAGGCGGTCGATCTCGTGGACCAGGTGCTGCGCCACCGGTTCGGGCTGCACGCGCGGCAGCACGGCGAAGGCATCGCCTTGCGGGCCCGCACCGGCGTCGGCCGCGGCACTGCCCGCATGCGCTTGCTCGCGGCGCAGCAGCACGACAAAGCCGCCCCCGAACGCCTCGACGGGGCGCACGCCGATGGCCACCGACCGCTCGCCGCCGGCAATGCGCACCGCCACCGGCGCCACCTCGACCGCCTCGCGCCGCGCCTGGGCGTGGTGCAGCGCCGTCTGCAGCTCGGCCTTCAGCTCGGGCACGATCGCGCGCAGCACGTTGCGCGACGGCTCGCCGCCGCCGAAGTACAGGTACGCGGTGGCGGCGGGAGAGATGTGCAGCATCTCGTGCTCGGCGTCCACGACGATCGACGGCGGCGCCAGCAGGTCGATCAGCTGCAGGTGCATTTCGGTCCAGGTCATCGTCCGGCCGCTGCGCAGCGTGGGCAGCATGGTGGGCGGCGGCGCCGGCGGCGCGATCGCCACGCGCGGAATCACCGTGGGCGCGCGCTGCCTGTCGGGGGCGGCCGCCCTCGGCGCGCCGGCAGGCCAGTTCGGCGCGAGCGTGCCGGTGTGCACCGGGCGCCGCACATAGAGGCGGTGCGTCTTTTCGACCACCGCGAACAGGCCGCCGTGCCCGTCCGCCGATTCGGACGCGCCCAGGAACAGCGGCGCGCCCGGCTGCATCGCGAAATGCAGAGTCTGCAGCACGCGCTCCTGCGCGTCGCGGTTCAGGTAGATGAGCAGGTTGCGGCAGGTCGCCAGGTCGTTGCGCGAGAACGGCGCGTCGCGCAGCACGTCGTGCACGGCGAACAGCACGCGCTCGCGCAACTCGCGGCGCACGCGCAGGCCGCGCGGCTCGCGCACGAAGAACCGCCGCACGCGCTCCTCGCCCAGGTCGACCTCGGCGGCGAGCGGATAGATGCCTTCGCGCGCGGTGCGCACCGCGTCTTCGTCCAGGTCGGTCGCAAAGACCTGGAAGGCCGGTGGATGCTCCAGCGTGCGCGCATGCTCGCTGAGCAGCATGGCGATCGAGTAGGCCTCTTCGCCGGTGGCGCAGGCCACGACCCACACGCGCAGCGTGTCGGTCGGGCCCTTGTGGCGAAAGAGTTCGGGCACCCGCGCGGCCAATGCGTCGAAGCTGTCGGCGTCGCGGAAGAAGTTGGTCACGCTGACGAGCATGTCGTGCAGCAGCGCGCCGGCCTCGCCCGGCCGCGTGCGCAGGCAATCGAGATAGGCCGGCAGGTCGCCCACGCCGTTCACCTGCATGCGTCGGCCGATGCGCCGCAGCACGGTGGCGCGCTTGTAGTCGCCGAAGTCGCGGCCCGTGCGGTTGCGCACGAAGGCCAGCACCTCCTGGAAGGCCGCCTCGCCGGCATCGGCGGGTGCGGCCGCGGCACCCGCCGCGGGCGGCTGCTCGGGCGGCAGGCGCAGCTGGCGCTCCATGCGGTGGTAGGCGCCGATGCGCGCGCCCATCTCGCGGGCGGGCAGCACCCAGTCGACCATGCCCGTCGCGACGGCCGCGTTCGCCATGCCGGCCTCGGCCAGCTCGCGCGGGTCCTGCGCGATGGTCAGCCCGCCGCGCTCCTTCATGCGCTTGATGCCGAGCGCGCCGTCGCCGTCCGCGCCGGACAGCACCACCGCCGTCGCATGCGGGCCGTGCGAATCGGCCAGCGTGCGAAAGAACAGGTCGACCGGCAGATGGCGGGCGCGCCCCGGCGGCGCGGGCGCCGGCGCGACGAGGTTGCCGCGCATGTGGGGCGGCCTGCCGGGCGGCAGCACGTGCACGGTGTCGGGCGCCAGGCGCAACTGTGCATCGACCGGCACCACGGGCAGCGGCGACGACGCGCGCAGCCGCTGCACCAGCCCCGCGGGCGCGTCCTCGCCCGGCGCGGGCAGGTTCACGACGGCGACGAAGGCCAGGCCCGAATCCGGCGCGACGCCTTCGAGGAACGCGCACAGCGCCTCGACGCTGCCTGCCGCGCCGCCCAGCCCGACCACGGGCAGCAGGCCGTAGCCGAACGACGGCACCGCGTCGTCGAGCTGGTCGGCCGCTTCTTCTTCAGCCCTGTCAGGCGTGGAATCGTTCAAAGCCATCCCTTGTGTGGTGCCCGCGGCGCAAGGCCGCGGCGGCTACTGCTGGTATTCCTTGAGCCGGTTGTAGAGGGTCTTCATGCTGATGCCCAGCAGTGCGGCGGTGCGTTCCCTGTGACCGCCGCAGCGCGCGTAGGTGGCGAGGATGAGCTGGCGCTCGACGTCGGCCAGCTGCGACCCGATCTCGACGACGAGCTGGCCGCTCGCCGGCCCGGACGGCGACGGCGGGCGGTCCAGCCCGAGGGACGTGAGGGCCGTCGAAACCACGGTGGCCACCGGGTTGGCGCTGGCCGCCGGCGCGGCGGGGGCGCGCACCGCCGGCTCGTGCGTGGGCGCATGCAGGGGCAGCCATTCCTCGTCGATCTCGGCGCCGCTGGCCATCACCCAGGCGCGCTGCAGCACGTTGCGCAGTTCGCGCACGTTGCCGGGCCAGTGCCACGCCGCGAGCCGCGCGAGCGCGCCGGCGCTGAGGTGCTTGGCGCCTCCGCCTTCCTGGCGCGCCATCTCCTGCAGGAAATGACGGGTGATGAGCGCCACGTCGTCGCCGCGATCGCGCAGCGGCGGCAGGCCGATCGGGAACACGTTGAGCCGGTAGAGCAGGTCTTCGCGCATGCGGCCGTCGGCCACCGCGGCGGCAGCGTCGCGGTTGGTCGCCGCGATCACGCGCACGTCGGTCTGCTGCACCTGCGTGGAGCCCACGCGCATGAAGGTGCCGGTCTCGAGCACGCGCAGCAGTTTCACCTGCAGCTGCAGCGGCATCTCGGTCACTTCGTCGAGGAACAGCGTGCCGCCGTGTGCGCGCTCGAAGAAGCCCTGGTGCTGGCGCTCGGCGCCGGTGAAGCTGCCGCGCTCGTGGCCGAAGATCTCGCTTTCGATCAGGTGCGGGGACAGCGCGCCGCAGTTCACGGCCAGAAACGGCTGGTCGCGACGGCGGCTCATGTCGTGCACCGCGCGCGCCACCAGCTCCTTGCCCGTGCCGCTCTCGCCGTGGATGAACACGGTGACCGCCGTGCGCGCCACGCGCGAAATCTGCCGGTACACGCGCTGCATTTCCTGCGAGCGCCCGATGAGCGGGCCGAAGCGGCCGGTCTCGCGCCACTGCTCCTCCACCTCGTCGAACTCGGCGCGCAGCTGCGACGGCGCGATGAGGCGCGACAGCAGGCCCTTCAGGTGCTGCGGGTTGATGGGCTTGACGAGGTAGTCGGCCGCGCCCAGCCGCATGCCGCGGATCGAGGTCTCCAGGCTGGCCTGGCCGGTCATGAGCACCAGCACGGTGTCGTTGAGCGCTTCGTTGCGCTCGTCGAGCAGCGCCAGGCCGTCGCCGTCAGGCAGGTGCAGGTCGAGCAGCAGCAGGTCGGGCCGCTGCATCGCCATGAGGCGCCGGGCCGCGGCCATCGAATGCGCGCACATCACCGAATGGCCCTCGCGCGCGACGAGGGCGGCCATCATGCGAGCGGAATCTTCGTCGTCTTCGACGATCAATGCATGCGCCAAAACGGCTCCCGAACGGGGGCGCGTGGACCCGCGCCTCTGAGACTCCCTGGTGTTTCGTATGGTTGCGTTTTCGGGTGACGGCGGCCGACGGTTCAGCCGTTGAACTCGCGTGAGAATTCATGCAC
>Ga0307405_10001116_pt1 | contig 10995 bp, 7 predicted proteins | sample 322Cmetagenome_2_FD_203311 | JGI IMG/M metagenome (GOLD analysis project Ga0307405, IMG submission 203311) | Maize rhizosphere microbial communities from greenhouse at UC Davis, California, United States - 322HYB-C-1 | ecosystem: Host-associated > Plants > Roots > Rhizosphere > Soil | place... | reverse complement strand
GCCCGGTGGCCATCGACATCCCGCAGATGCTGGTCCACCTGCGCTCCCGGGTGGTCGACGCCAAGCGCGGGCCGACGGTGCCGACCCCCGAGCAGGCGCTGATGGCCTCGGCCGCCTTCGCCATGGAGAGCCCGGTCCGCTGGACGGCCGCCCTGCGGGCCTCGCGGCTGGGCCGGCTGCTGGGCGGCCGGCGGCGCCGGCTCACCGCCCTGCCGCCGCCGCTGTCGGCCTGGACCGGCACCCGCGACGCCCCCCTGCCGCCGCGTCAGAGCTTCCGCGACTGGTGGGCCAAGCGCGAGCGCGACCGCAAGCGGAACCAGCCATGAACGGCCGCGAGGAGATCCTGGCCCGGATCAGGACCGCCACCGGCGACGGCTCCGCTCCCCCGCCGCCGGCCCGGGACTACCGGACCGCCGGCCACCCGGCCGAGCTGGACGGCGAGGCGCTGCTGGAGCTGCTGGTCGACCGGCTGGTCGACTACCGGGCCCTGGTCCGGCGCAGCACCACGGCGATGGTGGCGGCCACGGTGGTGGCCGCCCTGACCGAGCGCGGGGCCCGCCGGGTCGCGGTCGCCGACGGCATCCTCCCCCAGGGCCTGGACCGGCTCGAGCCGGGGATCGAGCTGGTCGGCGACGACCCGCCCCTGACCCCGGCCCAGCTGGACGAGCTGGACGGGGTGCTCACCGGCTGCGCGGTGGCCATCGCCGAGACCGGCACCATCGTGCTCGACGCCGGCTCCGGCCAGGGCCGCCGGGCCCTCAGCCTGGTCCCGGACTACCACCTGGTGGTGGTGACCGCCGCCCAGGTGGTGGCCGGCGTCCCCCAGGCGGTGGCCCGCCTCGACCCCTCGCGGCCCCAGACCTGGATCAGCGGCCCCAGCGCGACCAGCGACATCGAGCTCGACCGGGTCGAGGGCGTCCACGGCCCCCGGACCCTCGAGGTCATCGTGTGCTCGTAGCCGGGGCGACCTCGTACAGCTCCATCTTCTTGCCCTGGAACAGCCGGTACATGACCAGGCTCCAGAACAGCCCCCCGGTGGGCCGCAGCAGCCCCTTGGCGGTCGTGCGGCGCTCGTCGCGGGCGAGCCGCCGGGCCCGGCCCTGCACGGCCTCGCCGGTGACCTTGCCGCCGACCGTGCACGGGGCCAGGGTGACCTCGGGGTTGTCGGCCAGGCGCCGGGCCTTGCCGCTGTCGGAGGCGGTCACGAAGTAGACCTTGCCGTTGGCCACGGCGATGCTCAGCGGGGTGCCGACCGCCTCCCCGCCCTCGCGGTAGGTGGTCAGCAGGGCCGTCCTGGAGCTCGAGAGCGGGCCGAACGGGCCGGAGTCGGCAGGGTCGTCGCTGGCGGCCATGGGCACCCCCGGGGTCAGGCGGTGTCGACGTCGAAGGCCACCATTCTCCGCTTCCAGGAACCTCCCAGGAAACCGCCCGACATCCTGCTCACCACCATCCCTGGCGCTTCGCCCACCGCAGCAGGATCAGCGACATGGTCGCCATCACCGCCAGCACCACCGCCAGCTGCCCCCAGTGGGTGGAGTCGTTGACGATGATGTTCATCCCGTAGACCGACGAGATGGCGGTGACCGGCAGGGTGATGGCGGCGATCACGGCCAGCCGCTCGGCCGCGATGGTCATCTTGGTGTTGGTCATGGCCTGGTGGAACTCGATCACCGCCTGGAGGAACTCGGTCTCCCCGTCGGCCATGGCCTTGATCCGCTCGAACTGGTCGGCGATGTCGACCACCAGCGGCTGGCCCTCGGCGGGCATGAACCGGGTCAGGGTGGACAACCGCCCGTAGATCTCGCGGCTGAGGGCGGCCATGGTCCGGACCGCGATCAGCCCGTGGCGGGCCCGGAACAGCTCCTCCAGGAACTCCTCGGGGTCCTCCTTCTCCTCGTCGATCACCCGCTGCTCCAGCAGCCCGACCTCCAGGGCCAGGATCCCCAGGAACCCCTCCTGGTGGCGGGTCATGGCCGAGACGATGGCGTGCGACAGCTCGAACGACCGGCTGGGCCGGAACCGGCCGGACTCGATCCGCTTGCGGACGGCGTTGGTCTCACGGTACTCGAGGCCGGGGATGACCTCGGGGTCGAGCGGGCCGTGGACCGTGACCAGGTAGCCGGGCCCGGCGAACTGGTCCAGCTCCAGGTGGTGGACGTGACCGCCCTTGCCCAGCTCGGGCGAGTGCAGGGCCAGGAACACGTAGTCGGTGTAGACGTGCACCTTGGGGACGGTGTTGCGGTTCTCGCAGTCCTGGATGGCCAGAGGGTGGAACTCGAACACCTCACCCAGGACCCGGGCCGCCTCGGCGTCGAACCGCGGGATGTCGACCCAGACCAGGCCCCGCCCGCGCTCCAGCAGCGCCGGCAGGTCGTCGGCGTCGCACTGCTCGATCCCGCCCTCGGTGATCAGGTGGACGTCCATCCAGGCCGCTCCTCCTCCCGGCCGCCACCGGCGACGGCCGCCTCAATAGTGCGCCGGATCAGCGCCGGCGAACATGCCGGGCGTCCGGCCCCCGCTCCAGGTCGATCTCGCGCAGCAGCCGGTCGACGTTGGCCAGCAGGCTCCCCTGGATGTGCCAGAGCTCCAGGTCGGTGCGGGCGTCGACCAGCATGAGCTCGGCCAGCACGTCGCGGTGGGTCCGGGCGATCTCCAGCGCGATGTGGAGGGGCACGGCCTCCCGGGGCGGGCCGGCGACCTCGGGGGCGACCAGCTGGCCGAAGGCCGCCACCCCGCCGCCCAGCTCGGCCAGCAGCCGCCCCAGGGCGACCAGCAGCTCGGGCTCGGCCTGGCCCTTGGCCTCCACGGCCTCGGCCAGGTCGGCCAGGTCGAGGGTGACGGCCCGGACCTGGACGGCCCCGTGCTCCAGGGCGGCCAGGGCGGCCCGCAGGCTGGAGGCGCCCTCGCGGACCCGCCGCTGGCGGGGGTTGAGGCGCAGGCTCTCCTCGCCCCGGGCCAGGGCGATCCGGGCCGCCCGCAGCGGCCGGTCCAGGTCGCGGGCCCGATCGGCCCAGGCGCGGGCCCGCCCGCTCGACCAGCCCTCGGTCAGCTCCTCCCCCATCGAGCTCAGCAGCTCGGCCATGTCCGAGGCGAGCTCGCCGATGGCGTCGCCGGCCGGCTGGACGTACACCGGGGGCCGGAGCAGGAAGCTGACGACCACGCCGGTGACGGCGCCGATCAGGGTCTCGGTGACCCGGTCGAGGGCGGCCGTCCCGGCCTGGCCGGTCACGGCCAGGACGAGCATGGCGCTGATCGGCACCTCCAGGGTGTGGTCGCCCAGGTGAAGGACGGTTCCGATGGCCAGGGCGGCGAAGATGACGATGCCAAGGCTCCACCAGGTCAGGCCGACGAACTGGGACACCAGCACGGCCACCAGCACCCCGGCGACCACGCTGCCGACCCGCTCGACCCCGCTCATGACCGTCTCGAAGATGGTCAGCTGGGCCACCAGCAGGGCGGTCAGGGGGGCCAGCAGCGGCGCCGGCTGGTCGCCGAGCATCGCGGCGGCCAGCAGGTAGGCCAGCACCGCGGCCAGGGTGGTCTTGGCCGTGCGCCACCCCGGCGGGTCGCCGCCACCCCGGTACCTGGCCCACACGGTCCGGGCGAGCACCCGCAGCCGGTTCACCGCCCGCCCGATTCCCCGGGTCCGCCCATGGCCAGGCGGGTGGCCAGGACCTCCGGGGAGGTCAGGTCCCGTACCCCCAGCCGCTCGAACAGGGTCCTGGCCCGCTCCCGGGCGGCCGGGCGCTGGCCCGGCTCCCCATGCCGGCCGAGGACGTCAAGGGCCAGGGCCTGCTCGTAGCGCATGCCGAGGCGCGTCGAGGCGGCCAGGGCGGCCCGCCAGTCCCGCCGGGCCGGCCCCGGACGGCCGTCGGTCCAGGCGAGCAGGCCCCGGTGGAGCCGGGCCCGGGGCTCGCCGATCGGGAACACCCGGGCGAAGCGGTCCAGGTAGCCGATGGCCTGGACGGTCATGGCCCGCCAGGGCCCGGCGTCGCCGCCGTCCCGGCCGCGCCGGTCGACCCACAGGGCCAGGGCGACCTCGGCCGACATGGCGTACAGGTCGAACCAGTAGCACTTGACCGGCGGCCGGCTGGCCTGGGCCAGGGCCCGCCGCAGGGCCTCGACGGCCCGGGCCCGGTCGCCGAGCTGGAGGGCGAGCATGGCCTCCGACGCCGGGGCCGGACGCCGGCCGAGGGCGGCCGCCGCCTCCTCCGGGTTGCCGGTGCGCAGCCCGGCCACGGCGTGGCCGGCCACCGCCCAGGACCGGACCTGGGCGTCGCCGCTCTGGCGGCCGAGCCGGTCCAGCTCGGCCAGCATCGGCGGCACGGCGGCCAGCTCGCCCCGGAAGTACCGCTCCCAGACCTGGAGGCCGGTGATCTCGGCCAGCCGCCGCGGGTCGCCGAGCCGGCGCACGATCCCCTCCGCCTCCTCCAGCCGCTCCTGGACCTCGGCCCAGCGCCCGACCCCGATCCCGTACAGCGCCGCCGCCTGCAGCACCCAGGCCCGGGCGGAGGCGTCGCCGGTCCCCTCCAGGGCCGCGAACGCCCGGCGCAGGTAGGCCTCGGCCAGCCGGTGCCTGGCCAGCAGCCCGGCGCTCACCGAGCAGGCGGCGGCCAGCCGCGCCTGGGCCGCCCGCGACCCGGCCGCCTCGGCCAGGTTCAGGCCCTTGACCGCCTGGTGGACGGCCCGGGTCCGGCGGCTGGCGTGGTAGTCGACCAGGAACAGCCGCTCGTAGACCTCGGCCGCCTCCTCCAGGGCGGCCCGGGCCACGGGCGAGCGGGCGACCAGGGGCCGGGGCCAGACCCGGTTGCGGAGCTGCTCACCGGTCTGCCAGGCCAGCCTGGCCGGGAGCCGGCGGCCGCTGGCCGGGGTCCGCCGCCCCAGCAGGGCCAGGGCGGCGTGCAGGTGCTCCTGCTCGGGGGCGAGCTGGCCCAGGCCCAGGTAGGCGTCGCCGAGCTGGTGCTCCCAGCTGGCCCGGCGGATGGCCCGAGCGTGGGGCGTGCCGCCGCGCCCGGGGTGGGGCGGGCCGCCGGGGGCGGCGGCGTCGATGTCCAGCAGGAGGGTGAAGAACCGCACGGCCTCGGCGTAGGCCCCTTCCCGGAGGGCCTCGGCCCCGGCCTGCTCCAGGTAGCGGGCGGCCTTGTCGGGCACGTCGGCCAGCCGCCAGTGGTGGGCCAGGACGGCCAGGTCGCCGACGTCGGAGCGCTCGTACCACTCGGCCACCGACCGGTGGAGCTGGCGGCGCTGGGAGAGCAGCATCAGGTTGTAGGCGGCCTCCTGGACGATCACATGCTTGAACAGGTAGCTGAGGTCGGGCTCGGGGGTGTCGAGCACGGTCAGGTCGGCCCGCTCGATCTCGTCCAGGTCCTCGGACAGGTGCATGGCCACGACCTGGCGCAGCGGGTGGACGTCGCGCAGGATGCCGACGGCGAACACCCGCCCGATCACGCTGGCCACCTTCACGGTCAGCTGCTGGGTCGGGGTGAGACGGTCGATCCGGCTGGTCACGGCGCCGTGTACGGTCTGGGGGATGCGCGACTCGAGCACGTCGCCGACCTCGGAGACCAGCTCGACCTTGCCGTCGACGACCCGGACCAGCCCGGCGTCGCGGAGGGCGAAGGTGAGCTCCTCGGTGAACAGCGGGTTGCCCTCGGTCTTGTCCTCGACCAGCCGGACCAGGACCTCGGGGACCTCCTCGGTGCCGAGCCGCTGGCCGACCAGGGCCGCCACCGCCTCCCGCGACAGCCGGTCCAGCACCAGCCGCTCGACGTCGGGGGCCCGCAGCAGCCGCCGGTAGGCACCCCAGGCCAGGTCGTCGGCGAGCGTCCCGGCGTCGCCGGGCGAGCGGGTGGCCACCACCAGCAGCACCGGCAGCCGCTCCCGGCTGAGGGCCAGGACCAGCCCGGTCGAGGCCGAGTCGAGCCAGTGGGCGTCCTCGACGACCAAGACCGCCGGGCCGTCCAGGACCGCCCGCAGCAGCCGGATGAGCAGGTCCCGGGCCCCGGCGGCCCGGCCCTGGCCGCCCAGCTCGGCGGTGGCCGCCGTCTCGGGCAGGTCGAGGGCCAGCACCGGGTTGAGCAGCGGGACCAGGTCGGTCAGGGCCGGGTCGGGCCCGAGCAGCTCCAGCACGGCCCGGCGGCGGTCGTCGCGGTCGCGGGCGTCGAAGGGGGCCAGGCGAGCGAACAGCTCCCGCCAGGCGTGCCATGGGGTGTTGCGCTCGACCGCGTCGCCGGCCCCGGCCAGCAGCGGCACCCCGGCGGCCGCGGCCTGGTCGGCCAGCTCGGCCACCAGCCGCGACTTGCCAGCCCCGGCCTCGCCCTCCAGGACCAGCACCCGGACCGGGCCGGACGGGTCCCCGGCCCCGGCCAGGAGGCGGTCCAGGGCCCCGGCGAGCCGGGCCCGCTCGGCCTCCCGGCCGACCAGCGGGACCCGCCGCACCGGCTCCGGCCCCCGGACCGGGCCCCGGCCCGGCCGGCCCGGCCGGAACACCGGCACCGGGTCGGTCCGGCCCTTGACCAGCGCCGGGGCCAGGGCCTCGAAGGCCAGGGCGGTCCGGGCGGCCTCGGCCGTGGCCGCGTCGCACAGCACCCCGTCGCCCGCCTCCTGCATCAGCCGGGCGGCCAGGTTCACCACCGCCCCGAGCATGGTGTACTCCCGGCGCCGGGGGCTGCCCACGGTCCCGCAGAAGGCCCGGCCGGTGGTGACCCCGATCGCCGCCCGGCGGCCCATGGCGGCCAGGGCCTCGCGCATGGCCAGGGCGGCCTGGACCCCCCGGGCCGGGTCGTCCTCATGGGTCAGGGGCGGCAGGCCGAAGGCGGCCACCAGGGTGGTGCCCTTCTCGTCCACGCTCAGCTTGTTGATGCTGCCCTCGTAGCGGTACAGGGCGCTCTGGAGGGCGGCCATGACCTCCTGGGCCTGGTCCAGCCCGGCCCGGTGGTCCAGATCGGGCAGGTTGGCGAACACCACCGTGATCTGGCGCAGCTCGGCCAGCCACTCCTCGTGGCCGGCGACCATCGAGGCCAGCATGGCACGGGGCAGGTAGGGGGCGACCAGGGCGGCCGGGACCTCGACGGGGTCCCGGGCCGGGACGGCGGGCGCCGGCGGGCCGGCCAGGCCCCGCTCGAGCAGGTCGAGGGCGGCCGGCGAGAACGCCACCAGCCCCGGCTGGGCCCGCTCGGCGGCCCCGGTCGTCTGGGGCACCGCCTCCCCGGCGACCAGCAGCTCGCGGCGTTCCCGCTCGCCGCCGACGTCCAGGACCACCACCTCGCCGGCGCCGATCCCGATGCGCAGGGCCAGCGGGAGCCGCTTGGCGGCGGCGTAGCGGTCCAGGACGGCCTGCATGGCCTCGGCGCAGCCGGCGGCCGAGGCCGTGGCCCCGGCCAGGGCCCGCTCGGCGTTGTGGCCCTCGGCCGGCCAGCAGGCCAGCAGCGCGTCCCCGGCGAACTTGAGCACGTCCCCGGCGGTCCCGCCGATCAGGTCGAGCAGCGGCTCGAAGGCCCCGTCGAGCAGCCCCCGCAGCTCCTCGGCCCCGCCCGCCCCCCGCCGGGCCAGCCGCTCGGTGATGGCCGTGAACCCGGAGATGTCGGCCAGCAGCAGCGCCCCCACCATCCGGTCGGCGTGGGGCCGCCCGGCCGCCTCCGGGGCCTCGGCCAGCCGCCGGAGCAGCCGGTCGGGCAGGAAGCTGGCCAGGGCTGCGCTCTCTGCGGCCACGGCGATCTGCTCCCCCTCCACCGGCGGCCCACGGCGCGGCCGCCCGGCAACAGGATATGCCGGGTCAGGGGCCGGGTTGCAGGACCACGTCGAAGCTGGCGTGCCGGAAGGGCGGGTCGACCCCGTAGGCGGCGGCCTCGCCGGGATCGTCGACCTCGGTGAACTCCCGGATCAGGCTCTGCTTGACCGCGAACACGGCGTCGGAGTCCAGGTACGGGCTGCCGGCCACGAACGCGTGGGTGGTGACCGGCTGGTGGCCGTCGGCGGCGACGATCAGGTGGATGTGGGCCGGCCGGTAGGGGTGGCGGCCGGTGGCCTGGAGCAGCCCGCCGACCGGGCCGTCGGTGGGGATCGGGTACGGGCTCGGGGTGACCGTCCGGAACCAGAAGCGCCCGTCGTCATCGCAGGTGAACAGGCCCCGGCCGTTGCCCGCAGGCTGGGCACCGGGCTGCTGGACGTCGTAGAAGCCGTGGTCGTCGGCCTGCCAGACGTCGACCAGGGCACCGGCCAGGGGCCCGCCGTCCAGGGAGCGGACCTGACCGGTGACCACACACGGCTGGCCGGTGCCGACCAGGTCGATCGAGTCGCCCAGCTCGCGCCGGGGCGAGGAGACCATGTGGAACGGCCCGAGCACGGTCGACTCGGTGGCCGCCGACGCCTTGCGGTGGTTGACGGCGTCGACCAGCATGGTCACCCCGAGCACGTCCGAGAGCAGGATGAACTCCTGGCGCTGGCCGTCGCACATCCGGCCGGTGGCGGCCAGGAACTCCATCGCCCGCTCCCACTCGGCGAAGCTCGGCTCGACCTCCCGGACGAACCCGTGCAGGTGGCGGACCAGGCTCTCCAGGACCTCCCGCAGCCGGGCGTCCCCGGTCCCGGCGAAGCTGGCCACCACCGCCTCGGTGGCCGTCTCCTCGGTGAAGTCCATCGCCCTCCTAGGGGTCCAGGCGCAGCCGGCCGTCGGAGCGGCGGGCCAGGTCGGCGGCGAGCTGCTCGCGGGTGGCGAACCCGAGCGAGCTCGACGCGTCGGCGGCGAGGCGTTCGGGGCTGCTCGGCGAGGTGAACCGCTCGCTGATGCAGCCGCCCGGGAACACGTAGGTGCGGGTCACCCGGACCGGGCTGGCGTTGCGGTCGATGCGGATGTAGCGCCTGGCCCCCGGCTGCTCGGAGCTGACCTCGGTGGCCCCGGTCACGTCGCAGGAGGGAGCCAGGTCGACCGTCACCGCCGCCTTCTGGATGGGGCGGTCGGTGTCGAAGACGATGGTGGCGAACCCGCGGGCGGCCTTGACGTCGTTGAGGGACCAGCCGGGCGGGGTGACCACCAGGCAGGGGACCAGGGTGGCCGACGGGACCGCCTGGGCCATCAGCCACAGCGCCTCCTGGTCCGAGCAGCCGATGTCGCCGGTGAGCAGGGAGCTGTTGGTCCGGTCGGTCTGGACCGCCCAGGCCACGAACGTCGGCACCACCACCAGCAGCACCAGCAGGACCGAGAGGGCGAGGCCGAAGCGGCGCAGGGTCCAGCGCTGGACGGAGATGGGGGTGGGCCGCTCGGGCAGCAGCCCGAGGAACTCGGCGTGCAGGTCGCGTCCCTTCTCGCGCAGCATGTGGCGGAGCTGGGAGGGCATGGCCAGCCCGCGGGTGGCCGCGAACCCCTCGCTGATCTCCTCGACCGAGAACTCGCGCAGGGCCCGCTGGTAGACCAGCTCGGGGCTGGACCGCAGGGCCAGGCACAGCATCATGTTGGCCAGGTCCACGGCCTGGCGCCAGGGGCTGGGCCGGGCCTCGACGAAGGCGACGTCGATCAGGAACATGTGGCCGTCCCGCACCAGCAGGTTGGCCGGCTTGATGTCACGGTGGGCCAGGCCGGCGTCCCACAGCCTGCGGATGATGCCCAGGCCGTCGTCGATCACGCCCTCGTCGACCTCGGCGTCGCCGAGCTCGACGGCGCCGTCGAAGAACTCCGACACCAGCAGGTACTCCCGGTCCGGGGTGAGCTCGACGAAGCCGTAGGGCCGGGGGGTCGGCAGCCCGGCCGCGTACAGCTTGTGGAGGGCGTAGTCCTCCTGCTGGACCAGCCGGCGGACGCTGTGGAACGGCTTCTCGTCCTCCAGGCGGCCGTAGAGGAGCTCCCGGCCCAGCTTGTACCAGCGGTCCGAGCGCAGGTGGTTCTGGGCGTACAGCTTGCCGAACAGGATGTCGTGCTGCTCGCCCTTGACCTTGATGCGCAGCGGGGTGGACCCGGCCGAGCCGGCCAGGCCGAACGGCTTGACCTCCTCGATCTCCAGGCCGAGCTGGTCGGCCAGGGCGCGGCGGATGGCCTCGCCCCTGGCCCCGCCCACGTCCAGGTGAGCGCTGCGGCCGCGCCGGTAGGTGATCGGGAAGACCTCGCTGGGGGTGAACCAGCGGTAGGCGAGCAGCGGGATGGTGACCCCGATGGCCGCGCCCACCAGCACGTCGCTGGGGGTGTCGACACCCAGGTACACGCGGACCAGGCCGAGCAGGATGACCAGCCCGGTGGCGACCCACTTGCCGGCCTGCCGCCAGCGTCCCTTGGGGACCAGGCTGTAGAGCATGATCACCACGATCGTCGACAGGTAGGCGACCGGCCGCGACGGCATCGCCCAGCCGGCCCAGGGGCCCTCCAGGGTCACCGCGAAGGGCCGCGGCCGCCGCACGACCGCCGACAGGCCGAGCACCAGCAGGGTGACCACCTGGAAGCAGATCAGCCCCACGAGCAGGTGCCGGTAACGCTTGTAGACGACCAGCACGATCAGGGTCGACCAGGCCAGCACCTTGACCGTCCACAGCGAGCCGACCAGCCCGCTCAGCCCGCGCACGGCGCGGGTCAGCCCGGGGGTGCGCACGGCGGCCAGCCGCTGCACGACCCAGTTGTCGGCCACCGTGAAGGAGATCCCCTGGCCGTAGCGGGTGGCGGTGAACACCAGCAGGGTCAGGGCGATCAGCCCGACGGCGGCGACCATCCAGCCGACGCCGGTGCTCTCCAGGTGGTGGGGCAGCGGCGGCGGCTCCCCGGTCGGTCGCCGCCGGCGCCGGCCCCGCCTCGTCCCCGGCGGGGTGACGTCGCGGGCCGCCGGGAGGGCGCGCCCCGAGCTTCCGTCCATGAACGGCAGTATCTCAGGACTGTCGATGCCTGCTCAGCGTTCCCATCCGGCGTACTCGGGGTCGCGGCCCTTCATGTCCTCGTACAGCAGCACCATGCGGTCGATGAACCAGGCGGTCTGGGCGATGAGCAGGCCGGAGACGACCGCGAGCAGGTCCAGCTCG
>Ga0307405_10001115_pt1 | contig 10995 bp, 7 predicted proteins | sample 322Cmetagenome_2_FD_203311 | JGI IMG/M metagenome (GOLD analysis project Ga0307405, IMG submission 203311) | Maize rhizosphere microbial communities from greenhouse at UC Davis, California, United States - 322HYB-C-1 | ecosystem: Host-associated > Plants > Roots > Rhizosphere > Soil | place... | reverse complement strand
GGGGTACCACTTCTTGAGGAACTCGGCGATGAAGAGCGGGCGCTCCTGAGGTTCAGTCTCGATGGCCTTCAACAGAAGTGGATGGGCTTTGAGAAAACGCAACATGTCCTTTGCAGGAAACGTCGGTAAGCCGAGCTTTCCAAGCAGCGTTTCGTACAAAGCATCCTTTCCTCTATTTTCGGCCCGGGCCACATCGAACAGCGCGACCACACGTGGAACGAGGTCGTCGTGGCGCAGCAGATTGGCCAACGACAGCAAGGTCATGGCGTAGTGGTAGCCGTCGAGTTCTTCGAGGAAAACAGGCTCCGTCTGATAGATCGGGTGAGGCAGGTTTTCGGCCTCAACGGCTTGAATCAAAGAAGGAAAAACTTTCGCGATTTCCTGCACCGGGCTCCCCACGGAATAGTCCCCAACGAACAAGGAAAACTTCGCACCGGCCAAGAAGCTGTGCCAGCGGGACCACGCATTTTCATCTGCGGAAGCCAGATCATTTTTTAGATAACCTTCGAGCTCCGCGACGTTTTCTCGGGTTGCGTTCACAAGGAGCAGGTATGGCTCATCGTTTAAGAAGCGCTCACGCCGATCCGAATAGAAGTCAGCCATTTTCTAGACGTCCATTTCTTTTTTTCGATGTCGTACCTGCGCAATGCACAAGGCGGGAAAAATGCCAGCCTTTGCATCCGTCTGCCGCCGCGCGCTCGCGCTTTCTTTCTATTTTGGCGTTGGCATATTGGCATCCATAAGGACAACGCACGTACCCGGCCGCCCGGCGGCAGCGCCGTGACGCTCAACGTCAGTGCCTCGACGCCACCAGTCACGTCGGACAGTTGCTGCGCCTCGTGCAGCGCGCCCGGCCTCGGACCATTTCTCGCACCGCCTCGAACTGAAATCTCAGAGCTTTGGACCCGACTGATCAATGTCCCATTGCCAGAAGGTCGATCCGTAACTACTCCCCCTGATGATTGGCATGACCTCCCCGACCTTGAAGTAGCTGCGACTGCCCGCTTTGGCCGGAGTCAGCCACCAGCCTGCCTGGGGGCAAGGCTGACCGCCGGAGATCGATGTGAGCGATTGGCTCGCCGAATCGATGGGTGCGCGCAAGCGCTGCTCCAAACTCGGCCAGTCGCTGTCTTCGTCGAAGCGACGCATCCAGCGCACCGCGTCTGTATTGGTGAATCGTTCATTTGGGTCGCCGTCCCATTCGCCGAAGTCCAGCAGGCCCATAGCGTCGTGACGTACAGGTCGCAACAGCTTGTTGAGCAGCGAGGGCAGTTCGGGGACACCGCTTTCTACGGGATACAACTCCGGCTCCGAGCCCAACTCAATCCACAAGCCCGCGTCGAGTTCGGTAGTGGTAATTCGAGGATGAGTCAGCGCGACCTTGACTGCTTCGCGTGTCAGCGATAGCTGTTCACGCCATATGTCGGACAACAGAAAGGCCCAGGTTGGCGGACGGACGCCCCAGAGCAACTCTCTGTGCATCCCGTACGGCGAGTCGATGTCCAGTCCATAGAAGCGCGGCGTCAGCGCGCGCTCCCAAACTGCAACTTCGGAGCGCGTGCCGAATTCCAGGGGGTTGGCCATGGCAAAGCCGCTGTAGACCTGTTCGGGCTGCAGCTTCTGGATGGTCTGATGCACAAAAGCACGCCAAGCTACCTTGTTGTCCTTCCACCAGGACCAGCGGTAGTAGAGCTGGATGGACGAGTAGGTGCGGTCGCGACGGCTTTCACGATCGTTCTGATAGGCGGGAATTCGCCATGAACTATTGGAGGTGGCAGGCGAGGACTTGTGATTTGTCTCGTCGTTGAAGCTGAACGCGAAATGGCCATCCGCGTCTGCATTTTTCGCGTACTCACGCAAATCCGGTATGCGCTTCGAACCGTACGGATGCGGCCGCTCTGAATCGGGGTGCGTCGCGGTCTTGTACGGTTTCCCAACAAGGCGCTCGAACTCCTCGTGAATATCGACCATCAGCAGGGACGTCTCGACGTAGCGTTTGGTGTTGTATAAGAAATAGAAGGTCACGAAAGGCGTGACGCCGAGTTCGAAAGCGTCGTTGCCACGTGCCGTGTTAGGCCATTCTTTCAGTTCGGTGGCAAGCTCATCGATATCCTGTTCGCTGAGAAATCTCGTAGTCAGGCTCATGATTGCCGTCGTCGGTCGTGGCCGGGGTCGACCTTGTGTTCGTCAACATCGAAAACAGTAGGCTCCGCCCCGTGCCATTTCATGCGCTACCTCGAACCGGAATCTCGAAGCTTTGGTGCAGACTGATCAACGTCCCATTGCCAGAAGGTCGAGCCATAGTCGCTGCCCTGGATGACCGGCATCGCTTCGCCTTGTGTGAAATAGCGTCGGCTTCCCTTCGATGCCGGAGTGAACCACCAACCTGCCTGCGGGCACAACTCGCCGCCAGGTGTGCGATTCGGGCCGGACGGCAAAGCTTCGGCTCGATGCTCGCGCGCCCAATCCGCAAGGTCCTTCGGATAGACCAAGTGGTCTCGATAGCTGCTGTCGTCAATATCCCAGAGCACCGTAACAAGCGCAGCCTCGAAGGCCCAGTAGCCGAAATAGCCAATTTGGTCCGTGTGGGTGCCGTGCCAGTAGCACTCCTTCATGCCTTTGTACCAACCGTCCAGAAATTCCTTGACCAGTGCGGGGCGGTCCTCCAGGGCAGCGACGGTGGCCTTGGCCAGAGGCTTGTAGGGCACGGGGTGCAGCAACACGCGCTCAGTGGCTTCCCTGGGCTGACCCAAGCGCTCGACCACCGACTCGAACAGGCCATCTCGGCCCCGGCTGAATTCACGGGCAATGTCCAACCAACTCAGAACTTTGGGCACCAACTCGGCGTGGCCCAGCAGCTTGCACAGGGCCAGCAGCCATATGACATAGACGTAGGCCTCGATCTGCGTGATGGTGAGGGTGCGAGCTTCGCTTGGAGGCGGATTGTTGAAAGGGATGTATCGGTCAAATGCTTCGATGACGGAGGGAAGCTCGCGCGACAGGTTCTCGATGGGACTGCCTGCGGTGTAGCGGAGGACGAGGAGCTCAAGGGACTCACTTGCAACTTTCCACGCATAGCTCCCTCGCGCGCCCTCTCGCAAAGCAGTATTTGCAATCTCAGCCCGAAAGTCATTGATCCGATCTTGCAAGTCCTCTTCTCGTTCCTTGGCGTGAGCCTCGTCAAGAAATCTCTGCCGTCGCACATCTTTGAATGCCATATCGTTTCCTAGTACGTGTTGCCCTCAGGCGTAGTCGATCCCTTGCGCGGCTTTGGCGTCATGCTCTCCAGGTCCATGCCCGAGGCCACTACGTCGATCAGGACGTAAAGCTTAGTGTTACTGCCTACAGGGCCCGGGAGGCACACGAAGATCCATCGGGCATAGCCCGCATTCGTGATCTCTTTTTCCTTCGCATTTCGAAACGCACTATTTCCCGCCCTCGGATACTGCCGCTCCAACGCCTGCGGAATACGTTTCTCCGTCCACGTCAGCCCCAACTGCTGCCCATCGCAGGTGTTCTTCAACCGATTCTTCGTCTCGTCCTTGATCCCCTCGGTGTCCTTCTCGTCGAACCCCTTGGCGATGTTCTTGGCCTCGAATACCACGAACTTCGGATAAGTGCTCTGCGGCGGCTTACCCGCAAAGTCGTAGCGCGTCTGGGGCGGCTTGGCATCTGGCGGAATGAAGACCAGCTTGCCCGGCTTGGGCTGCGTCACCTGTACGGGCATCGGGTTGGGCTGGTCGCCGGGTTCATGCTTCTCGAACAATCCATCGAGCCCGCGCCCTTTGGGTGGATCGACCAAGCGCTTGTAGAGCAGCGCCTGCTCCATCAGCACGTAACCGTCGTTCTCGCACTCAGCCCCGTTTTTTTGATTCTCTTCCTTCTGGGCCTTGCAGCGGTTGTTGGTTGTGTCGGTGTCGGCCAGTGGTTTCGACTCATCCAACGGCACCACGATCTGCGTGGGCGCGTCTTGCGGGGCGGGCTGGGGACTGGCGCCGCCTTGAGGATCGGCCCGGGGTACTGCCGGCGCCGGGGCTGGTGGGCGTCTGGGTGTGTCACCAGGGATCATCAATGGGACCAGCACGATAAGCCAGGGGTAGCGCAACAAGTAACGCAGCAAACTCTTTTCTGCCGCCTGCGCGCTGGCCGGCGGCAGGGGCGGCGGCACCAACCGCAGCTTGGGCTTGGGCCGCGGCATGCGCGGATCATTGGCCGGCACGTCCGTGACCGGCCCGCCTGGTGGCGCAGGCATCGGGTTAGCCTGCGCCAACAGCACCGGCTCGCCCCAGGCTGCTTCCTGTAACGCCTTGTCCTGTGCCTGCACGATGTCCGCCCAGGCCTTTATCTCGCTTTGCGCCTTCGTCTTGGCGCTCCCCCAGTCGAAGGACTCCACATACTGGCGAGCATCGCCATAGCTCTGGCTGTGCATGAAAGCCTGCAACTCGCTCCAGGGTTGCCCCTGAGCCGCCATCTTCATCAAGGTGCAGGCCGCGCCGTAGCTAGGCATGAAACCGCCGAAGTACCAGCCCAATTGATCGGCGACCTGCGAGCGTTCGCCGCCACTCAGCACGTAGCTAAGGAAGTCCCGGGTCAGATGCAGAAAGTCATCGTCGTTGTGAAAACCCTTGATCCGCGACAGCCACTGTCCTGCAACTGCCTTGCCCGCATCCGTTTGCTGGATGGCTTCCGCGGGATAGAAGAGCCCGAGGAAGCGCTCGATCTCGGCCACGGCCATGCGCACCGAGTCGTTGAGGTTTGGTTTGACCTGCTGGATAGGAATGGTGCGTGGAATCACGACATCAATCCCTTCACCAGTGCAATGGCTGCGGCGGCATCGCCAGCCGCGCCGAAGCGGTCATTGGGTCGCTTCGATTCGCCATCCCACTTCCGCTCGTCCTCGCCCCAGATAACCTTTGCTGAGCCCGGAGGAACACCGTCGTGCCGCGCGAAGCCGTTGGCGTCGAGCTTTCCGCGGATGACTGTGCCGTTGTCGAAGATGAGCTTGTAGGCGGCCCCTTTGACGGGTTCCAGATCATCGTATTGGTGGTTCAGTTCGATGAAGTGCGGCGCTTCGTCGATCGTCCCCGTGGGCAGATGCGGCAACTCCGCCGGGCTCCGCCCCGGCCCCACAAAGCTCTTGCTTGTCCCCTTGATGTCCAGCAGCCCTGGCATCTTCAAGGTGATGTTCGCCCCATCCATCTCGATGCTCGTCTGCCCGCCCTTGAGCGTGATCTTCTTCTGGGCCAGCACGTGGATCTCGTCGTTGCTGCTGGTGACCGTGAAGCCTTCCTTGGCCAGCCATTCGAGTTCATCGGTGTGCGCCTGAACGCTCACCGTCCCGTCCTGCGCGATGACCTGGATGCCGCCCTTGTGGCTGTACAGCCCCACGGATTTGGCGGCCGCAAAGCTCACTGTCTTGCCCGCCGCGATGTGGGCCTGCGCCTGCGCAGTCCAATGGATCGCCTCGCCTGCGTACACAGTCGCGCTGGCGGGCGTGGCCATGTTCAGGCTCATGGCCGCATCGAGCACCATGAGCGGCCGTGCAAAGGCGGGCACGGGGTCTTGCCCTTCGCGTGAGCCTGCACCTTCTCCCCCCTTCGGCTCGCGCGCGTCCTGCCCGTTGACGCTGCCCGGGTAGTGCCCGTTCTTCTGTGGATCGATGTCGTCGATGAGCGGCTGCAGCAGCGCCGTGGCGCTCAACGCCAGGGCCTTGGCACCGCCGGCCGCATCGGACAGTTTCTGCGCCTCGCGCAGCGCGCCCGCGAGCTGGCCGCGCACGCTGGTGGTGTCCTGCACGCTGCCCGCCGCCCGCTCCTGGGCGAGCGTGGAGATCAGCAGGCCCTCGCCGGCGCGTGTGGCGACCCAGGCGTCGGAGCGCAGCTCGGCGCCGCTGCCACGCCAGGCGCCGCGGCTGCTCTCGTCGGGGGACTGGGCATTGAGGTGGCCCAGGTTCAGCTGGCTCGCCGCGTGCGAGCTGGCCAGGCGGGTGCGCACCTGTCCGGGCGCGTCGTCGGCGATCCACTGGTTGTAGCCGCTGCCATCGAGCGCGCGGCTGTGCCAGCCTGAGAGCACGCCCGCATGGTTGGCCGATGAATCGGTGCCGGCCGACCAGGGCGGCAGGTCTTGCCCGTTGTAGAGCTGCTGGGCGACTACGGGTCGGTCGATGTCGCCTTCGATGAAGGACACCAGCACTTCGGAGCCGACGCGCGGCAGGTGGTGCGCGCCCCAATTCGGGCCGGCCACTGGTGCGGCCACGCGCAGCCAGACGGACTGGCGGTTGCTGGCGTGGCGGCCGGCTGCGACCAGGCTGCCTTGTCCGCTGCTCGTCGACTGCTGCTGGCCCGCACGCTGGGTCTGCCAATGGAAACGAACCTGCACACGATGGTCGCGCTGCGTGTGGACGGCAGTCGGTGCCTCGTCGTCATCGCCGCCGACCACGAGCGCGACCATGGCCTCGGGGGCCGTGGGCTTGGGGCGCCACAGCGGCACGACCTGCGCTTCGGCCGGCTGGGCTTCGAAGCTGTTGCGGTAGCTGCCCTTCTCGAGTTCGCCGGCTTCGAGCACCTGCGCGGCCTGTGCGCCGAGGTTGTTGGCGGCTTCGTGGCGCACGCGCAGCGCAAGGAATTTGCGGCCCTCGTAGCGGTCGTGCTGCGTGAGCGTGAAGCGCTCGCCCGCGCCGAGTTGGCGCACGCTGCCTGCCGCGCCGTAGCGTTTGATGCGCGACTCGAAGGCCACGAGCTGCTGCTCGGCGCGACGGGCGGCGGTGGCGCTGTCGGCGTAGCGCTGTGCGCCGGCGCCGTCGTAGTGCTCCAGCACGGGCACGTCGCCCATCGCGAGCGCGCTCTGTACGGCGCCGGTGGGCGCCTGCAGCACGCTGGCGTCCCAGGCGTTGCGCATGACGGCGTTGGTGGCAACCTGACGCCGGCTGCTCCATGCGGCGATGGCGTCGGTCGATTCGGTGGCGTCGACGCGGTGGAAGCGAATCTGCGGCAAGGCGCAATCGGGCGGGGTGGCCGCGCGATCGAAGATCACCAGGCGGTGGTGTGAGGGCGTGGTGTTGCTGCCCCCGCCACCGGTCGACTGTTGCTGCTCGTGCGCGAAACGAAAGCTCAGGCCTTCTTCCGCCAGCAGGCGCAGCACAAAGGCCAGGTCCGACTCGCGGTACTGCACGCAGGTGGGCCGCACGGGCATCTCCTGCGTGACTTCGAAAGTGAAGCTCGCGGTGGTGTGGTCGGAGAACACTTCGCTGACGATGTCCTGCACGTGCTTGGCGGCGTACACGAAGCTGTCGCGACGCAGGCCGAGCGCGGCGAGCCAGGGCTGCAGATGCAACCGGTAGCGCGCCAGGCCCCCATCACCACCGAGCGCATCAACGGCGGTGAGGTAGCCGTGCCAGGTGCGAAAGCTGCCACTGGCCAGCAGCAGGCGCAGGCTCAGTTCTTCACCGATCAGCGCGAACGGGTCGAACTCGCTCGACGTGGCAAGGGTGTCGATGGTGAACTCGAAGAGCTCGTTGAGGCCTTCGCTGCCGGTGAAGCGCTCGACGACGACGGCGTTCTGCGGCGCCGACGCGGGCAGCTGCAGCTTGATGAGCCGCGCCTGCTCCGAGAGCCGCGCGACGTTCAGGCCTTCGAGCTTCCATGGCGCGGCGCCATAGGTCGGCATGACGCTGCTTGATGTGTCTGATGACATGGTTATCCACCTCCCTGGTGTCAGTGCCGGTCGTGCCGGTCTTCGTTCGATGCATGGCCGCGCGCGATCTTCCCGCCCTGTCGGTTCAGGGGCTGGCCGATCGACATCGTGCGGACCGGAAAAATCCTAGTTCGCCAACGTTGCATGTGCGTTTGCTGTGCCACAGCTGAATTTCAGGACCGCAGGCGGCGGAAACACGGTGTTCGATCCGAACAGCTGGTAGCGCTTCGCGTTGATCGTGACGGTCTGGGTGAACGAGCCTGTCAGCCCTAGGCTGGACGCGGTCGGGTTCGTCTCATCGAAGCTCAAGATCTGCGCAGGCAGGAACGGATCTTTGGGCATGTCGAGGACCGCATGGATGGCGGCTGTCGGAATGGTTTCATTTCCAAGACGGATTCCGAACCAGCTGCGCGTCACGAACGTGGAGGACTTTTCCAGCCACGCGTCATGCACCGAGCAATCGCCAAAAGACGGCGCATCGAAACGAAGCTTTGCCAACAGCCTTCCCTGGGCCTGGCTCTCGTCGCTCGACACCGCGGTTGAAGTGCCGGAAGTGCTCGTGTTCACCCGATAGCCGCGGTACGCCACAGCCGACGCGATGAGGACTGCAACAACAACTGCGGCAAGTAGAGCGAATCGCTTCATAGGGCAAAAGAGCGGTGATGCAACGCGCAGCCCACACCAGCCGCATTCGCCAGCCGAGCAACCTCTTCCACACTCAACGCCGGCCCGCCGGCCGCTGCAATGACCTCCGGCGGCAACTCCGGCAGCTTGCCCGCACCGCTGGTGCGCAGGCTCTCGCCCGGCTGGATGGGCGGGCCGCCCTCTTCCATGTAGCGCCGGATGTGCTCCCACAGACGCCAGAGTGCAGCGTCTTCATACCAACCGAGGTAGCCGATCAAGGCGATGCCTTCCAGTTTGCGCGGATTCCGGGCCTCTCCCCAGAGCAGGCGCAGCACATGGGTGTCGCGGGCTGCCTCGCCGGTGAGCTGCATGATCTTGTAGCTGCGGGCCTGCAAATCGTCCCAAGACGTGGTGATCACTTTGTCGATGCCCACGCGCTCCCAGAAGCGCCAGAAGCGCAAGCGCCCCAGCACGCAGATGCTGACTTCTCGGGTCTTGCGGTTGAAGACCACGGGGATATCGCGGGGGGCAAGGTGGGACATCCGCAGGGCGAATGAGAAGGGGAAGAAGCCAATCGCAAAAATAATGCTTCCGCTAGCAAGAAAAAAAGCACTCGAAGACATCAATCCTTCCCAAAGAAACCAAGCCCCGAATCCCATGAATCCCAAGAAGAAAACCGCATAGGTATTCCCATTCCCCACCGCCTCCCCGGTTCCAGAGGGCGCGCCAACCTCAATGGCATGCGGATGCACCGCCAGCAGGGAATCGCAAGTGCTGGCACTCTCGTGCACCGGCTGCTTCTTGTCTTCAAACGCCACGCGCGTGATCGTTCCGTTGAGCATCGGCCGCAGCGCCTCGTCGATCTCGTCAAACTGCGTCTCCGGCCCTTGCCAATCCGGCAGCAGCACGTTGTATTCGGGTCGGCTCGCACCCGATGGATTGCTCGCCTTCGGGCGATCTGAAGCGGCAGCCGAGTTCATGCTCCCCTCGTCGTCGTATGCATGGGGAGTTCGTCGGAGGGCACCTCGGCGATTGACTGCCACGACCAGCTTCACGGCTGCCCTTGCTTGCGCAACTCGTTCCTGCGCACGGCGCGCTGGTAGATGGCACTGTCTTCGGCAAAGGCGCCCATGAACTCGGGCTCAGGCCAATGGTGTGGATCGCCTGGCTCCACTGCGCCCTCAGCCTCTATGTCGGCAGGCCACACGGGCTCTTTGCAGGTCTTGAAAGTCAGCCAACGGCTCAAGGTGAGCAGGCCGTACAACGGAAAAAGCGCACGCCGAAGCGGAAAAAGACCCTGTCCCAAGGCAAAGCACACCCACATGTAGCAGTTCTTCCAACTGGGCTTGAGTGAGAGGGTGATGACGCCATCAAGCGGGTCATCCACCACCTGGGCCGGGCCCTGCGCCATGTAGCGGCGGATGAATTCCCATTGCTCCCGGATGCGCAGGTCTTCATCGGTGCTATGGCCCACCGTGAAGGTGTCTTGAACCGATTGGTTCGAATCGAGCACGTGGCAGCGCAGGTCGCGCAGCGCCTTGTTCTGCGCGCCATGACCAATGTGGAAATGCAATTTGGGATCGCCCCAGGACACGCTCAGTACGCCGCCAGGCCCGTTGTCGCGAAAGACGTGGATCTTGCCTGTCTTGCGATTGAAGCGGACCGGATTGTGGGTGTAAGCGAAGAGGTCGTAACGGAGCAAATCCTTCCACATCAAGTACGCAAGAAAAGCAAATACCGCCACCCCCACAACCACAATGGCGTACGTTGAAAAATAGAGTTCCTGCTTTGATTCAAGAACCATGAGAGCGATGCCCAAGATCCCGCCAAGAACAATCAGTTCGCAGAATACAAAAGCCAGCGTCGCCGCCATTCCCTTGATTTTGAACCCACGGTCCACGAACTCCATGCAGGTGGAGTTGAAGTGGGTCAATCCCATGCCATCCTCTGGAATAACGTCCTGTGGGCTCTCAGGGGGCAAATGGTCCTTTTCCTCCTGTGCAGTCAGAGGACGGTTTTTTGAGAATCTCGGATACCAACCTGTCAACATGGGTCAACCCGCCTTTGCCGCTTCACGCGCCGCATTTTGAGCAGCCTCTCGCAGCGCCTTGATGGCATTGCTTTGGTCCAGCATGGATGAAAATCTTCCACTGGCGTTGTTTCCCCAATGCAGCGTTTTATCGAGCCATCGCTCCATGTCATCCGGCTTGAAGAACCCCACGACAACGGCAACGATGGCAATCACGATAAAAGCAATGATGGAGAACGGAACTGCCCAGCCGAACAGCACGAAAACGGCCAATGCCATGGAAGTGATACCCATGACGAACATGGTGATCCCGTAGCCCAGATTCAGGCTTCTGTCTTCCAATCCTTCCTTCGTCATCAAGAATCCCGCCACAAATGCGCCAATGGCCCCGAGCCATTTCCCGCCTGCAACGACCATCTCCGCACGTGTGGCCGCATTGAGCATCAAGCGACCCATGGGTTGAGCCAATTTTTGGGAACCCCAAGGGAGGTTCTTCGACAGCACACCCATCGCCTCGAAAGAGTTGCCCACCAAGGCCGTGACGCCTGCGATGAGTGCGGTGGTCGCGACGACCTTGGCATCGGGCGCAGCCTTGCTTTGATCTTCAATGAGCTTGGGCAAGCTGGCCCCGGCAAAAATGACAGCCACCA
>Ga0307405_10001114_pt1 | contig 10998 bp, 9 predicted proteins | sample 322Cmetagenome_2_FD_203311 | JGI IMG/M metagenome (GOLD analysis project Ga0307405, IMG submission 203311) | Maize rhizosphere microbial communities from greenhouse at UC Davis, California, United States - 322HYB-C-1 | ecosystem: Host-associated > Plants > Roots > Rhizosphere > Soil | place... | reverse complement strand
CGCCTCCCGCCCGCCGCGTCGGCGTCGGCGAGCATCTGGGTGTCGCCCGGCAGATCGCAGGCGACGTACATCCCGCTCGGGCGCGACCGCGTGGGCAGGCGGCGCTGGTCCACGCGCAGCCCGCGGGCGTCGACGACGAGCTGGCTCCACGTGAGGACGACGCGCCCGTCGGCGATCGGCGCGTCGGTGTCGGCGTCGCGGAGCCAGCCGACGAGAGCGCCGCTCGAGTCGGTGGGCGGCTTCGCGCCGCAGAAGGCGGCGAGCAGCCGCTGCCCCGACGGCACGGCGAGGTCCACGAGGACGGTGGGTCGTCCGGCGACCTGCACCCGCTGCACGGGCGGCTCGATCTCGAGCGAGTCGAGCAGCGGATGGAAGAAGCCGATCAGGTAGCGCCCCGCGGGGACGTCCGGAAACGCGAAGCTGCCGAGGGAATCGGTGCGCTCGGTGCGCGTGAAGCGGCTCGTGTCGTCCACCACGAGCTGCACCGCGGCGCCGACGAGCGGGGCCGACGCGATGCTGTCGAAGACGACGCCGCGGACGAGCGAGGTCGCGGTCGCGGCGCGTCGCGCGCTGTCGGCCGCCGCGGCGCTGCTCGACGGCCGCCGGATGCCGGCGGGCGGAGCGCCGCCCTGGCCGAGCGCGGGGCGCGCGAGGAGGGCGACGAGGAGGACGGCGGCGAGGGAGCGCAGGTGCATCGGGCGGAGGGGTCTGTCAGCGGACGAGGCGGCGAGAACGGACGCCGGCTCAGGCTCGGGAGGGTGCCTCGGCCGCGCGATGCACGAGGCGCCCGTCCACCAGTGTGTACAGCACGCGGCCGGTGAGGGTCCGCCCGGCCCACGGGGAGTTGCGCCCTTTCGAGACGAAGCGTGCCGGGTCCACCGTCCACTCGCGCGCTGGGTCGAACACCGTCACGTCTGCCGGGGCGCCGCGCCGCAGCGTGCCGCCCGGCAGCCGGAAGATGCGCGCCGGCGCGACCGACATCCGGTCCACGAGGGCGGCGTAATCGAGAATGCCGGGCTTCACGAGCGACGTGACGAGGACGGCGAGCGCGGTCTCGAGGCCGACGATCCCGTTCGGCGCGTCGGCGAACTCGCGCTCCTTCTCGTCGTAGTGATGCGGCGCGTGGTCGGTGGCGACGACGTCGATCGTCCCGTCGCGCACCGCCTCGCGTAGCGCTTCGACGTCGTCCGCCGTGCGCAGCGGCGGATTCATCTTGGCGTTCGTGTCGTACCCCTCGACCGCATCCTCGGTGAGCGCGAGGTGGTGCGGACACACCTCGGCGGTGACGCGGATCCCGCGCTCCTTGCCCCAGCGGATCATCTCCACCGAGCCGCGCGTACTCATGTGGCAGAGGTGGACGTGACCGCCGGTGCGGCGCGCGAGGAGGATGTCGCGGATCGCCATGATCTCCTCGGCCTCGGCGGGGATCCCCTTGAGGCCGAGGCGGGCGGAGACGAGCCCCTCGTTCATCGAGCCGCCGGCGGCCAGCGTCGGCTCCTCGCAGTGATCGGCGACGGGGATCCCGAAGGTGCGGGCGTACTCGAGCGCCGTGCGCATGAGCTGCGCGCTGACGACCGGCTTGCCGTCGTCGCTCACGGCGACCGCGCCGGCGCCGACCATCTCGCCGAACTCGGCGAGCGACTCGCCCTTCTGGCCGACCGAGATGGCGCCGATCGGGTAGACGCGGGCCGCGGCAGCGCGCTGCGCCTGCCGGATGATGAAGCCGACCGCGGCCTGATTGTCGGTCACCGGGTCGGTGTTCGGCATCGCGCACACGGCCGTGAAGCCGCCGGCCGCAGCGGCGCGCGCGCCCGAGGCGATCGTCTCGACGTCCTCGCGGCCCGGCTCCCGGAGGTGGCAGTGCACGTCGATGAAGCCGGGCGAGACGACGGCGCCGCGGCAGTCGAACACGCGCGCGCCCTCGGGCGCGTCCACGCGGTCGCCGACGTGCTCGACCCGCCCGTCCACGAGGAGGAGGTCGCCGGTGCGATCGAGCCCCTGCGAGGGGTCGAGGAGGCGGCCGCCGGTGAGGAGGACGGCGGGCGTGGCGTCGGCCATCAGCGCTCCCCGCCGCGCTTCGCCGCTTCGGCGAGCTCGGGGCGACCGCCGGCGAGCAGGTAGAGCACCGCCATGCGAATCGCGACGCCGTTCGTCACCTGGTGCAGGATCACGCTGTGGGGCCCGTCGGCGACGTCGGAGTCTATCTCGACGCCGCGGTTCATCGGGCCGGGGTGAAGGATGAGGACGTCGCGCGGCGCGCGCTCGAGTCGCTCGCGGGTGACGCCGAAGACGCGGTTGTACTCGCGCAGCGAGGGGATGTAGCCCGACGTCATGCGCTCGAGCTGGAGGCGGAGGACGTTGAGCGCGTCGGCCCACTCGATCGCCTGCTCGATGCGATCGAAGACCTCGACGCCGAGCTCGTCGATCGCGTTGGGGAGCAGCGACCGCGGGCCGCAGACGGCGACTTCGGCGCCCATCTTCTTGAGCCCCCAGATGTTCGACCGGGCGACGCGGGAGTGGAGGACGTCGCCGCAGAGGCAGACCTTGAGCCCGTCGAGGCGCTTGAAGTGGTCGCGCAGCGTCAGCAGGTCGAGCAGACCCTGCGTCGGGTGCTCGTGCGTCCCGTCGCCGGCGTTGATGACGTTCGACTCGATGCGCTCGGCGAGGAAGCGCGCGGCGCCGGACGAGCCGTGGCGCACGACGACCATGTCGATGCGCATCGCCTCGAGGTTGCGCGCCGTGTCCACGAGGGTCTCTCCCTTCGAGACGCTCGACCCCGAGGCGGCGACGTTCACGGTGTCGGCCGAGAGCCGCTTCTCGGCGAACTCGAACGAGATGCGGGTGCGGGTCGAGGCCTCGAAGAAGAGGTTGACGACGGTCGAGCCGCGGAGCGTGGGGACCTTCTTGATCGCCCGCTCGCTGATCTCCTTGAACGGCTCGGCGGTGTCGAGGACGAGCCGGATCTGGTCGCCGCTGAGCGGCTCGAGGGCGAGGAGGTCCTTGCCCAGAGCGCTCGACGGCGTCGGCGTCACTTCGCTTCCTCCCCCTTCGCGACGACGACCACCGCGTCGCGGCCGTCGAGCTCCTCGACGAGGACGTCCACGCGCTGGTCGGGCGCGACGTCGACGCGCTTGCCGACGACGTCGGCGTGGATCGGCAGCTCGCGGCCGCCGCGGTCCACGAGGACGGCGAGGGCGATGCGGGCGGGGCGGCCGAAGTCGGCCAGCTCGTCGAGCGCGGCGCGCACGGTGCGCCCGGTGTAGAGGACGTCGTCCACGATCACGACGCGGCGGCCGTCGAGCTCCCACGGCAGGTCGGTGGCGCCGACGACGGGGCGCGGGCCGATCGTCTGCAGGTCGTCGCGGTAGAGCGTGATGTCGAGCGCGCCGCGCGGCACGTCCACGCCCTCGCGCTCGCGGATCTCGGCGCCGATGCGCGAGGCGAGCTGCACGCCGCGCCGCTGGATGCCGACCACGACGAGGCCGTCGGTCCCGTCGTTGTGCTCGAGGATCTCGTCGGCCATACGCTTCAGGGTGCGGTCGAAGGCGCGGGCGTCGAGGACGGTCGTCTGGTTGGGTGCCATGTGCGGCCAATATGCCGGGTGGGGGGCGCAAAAAAAAGGCGGCGCCCGGTGTGGCGCCGCCTCGTGCACGGACGGGGTGGGATTCGAACCCACGGTACGCTTTCACGTACACACACTTTCCAGGCGTGCGCCTTAAACCACTCGGCCACCCGTCCCAACGGCGAAGAGCGAAAGAGGAAAGACGGCGGGCGCTACGAAGCAGCCTTCTTTCTTCTCTCGCCCTCGGCTCTCACGGACAGGGTGAGATTCGAACTCACGATACCGTTGCCGGTATGCCGGTTTTCGAGACCGGTGCCTTCAACCACTCGGCCACCTGTCCTACAGCCTTGAAAATTATCCGACCGCGTCGGGTGTGTCAACGCGGCCGCGACGCTCGGCGAAGAAGCGGCGCAACAGCGCGCCGCACTCCTCGGCCAGCACGCCGCCACGGACCTCGGGGCGGTGGTTGAGCCGCGGGTGACGGAGGAGGTCCCCGACCGTGCCCGCCATCCCGGCCTTGGGGTCCCAGGCGCCGAAGACGACGCGGTCCACGCGGGCGAGGACGAGCGCTCCGGCGCACATCGCGCACGGCTCGAGCGTCACGTAGAGCGTGGTGCCGCCGAGGTGCCAGCCGCCGATCGCTGCCGCCGCGGCGCGCAGCGCGAGGCACTCGGCGTGGGCGGTGGGGTCCCGGTCGCGCAGCGTCCGGTTGGCGGCCGCGGCGATGGCGTGCCCGTCGTGGACGACGACCGCCCCCACGGGCACCTCCCCGGCCGCGGCCGCTTGCTGCGCCTCGGCGAGCGCCTCGCGCATCCACGCCTCGTCCGCACGCAGCACCCATGGCACGCTCACCGGCGCGCGCCCCGCTCTGCCCTGCCCTCGGGGTGCTGGGGGTCGCGCCGGCGCGTCACGCCACGCCGGCCGGCTCCGGGCGCTCGGCGCCGGCCCGCTCGAAGGTGAGCTGGCCGTCGGGCCCGACGCCCACGAGGACGTGGTCGCCCTCGGCGAACCGCCCCTCGAGGACCGCCATCGCGAGCGGGTTCTGGAGCATTCGCTGGATGGCGCGCTTCAGCGGGCGCGCGCCGAACGCCGGGTCGTAGCCCTCGGTCGCGATCGCGCGCTTCGCCTCCGGGGTGATGTCGATCGTCAGCTTGCGGTCCGCGAGGAGCCGCTCGAGCCGCTTGAGCTGCAGCTCGATCACGCGCTCCAGCTCCGGCTCGCCGAGCGGGCGGAAGATGATGATGTCGTCCACCCGGTTGAGGAACTCCGGACGGAAGTGCTGGCGGAGCGCGGCCGTGACCTGCGTCTCGACGAGCGGCCAGTCGCGCGAGCCGTGCTCGAGGATGAAGTGGCTACCGATGTTCGAGGTCATGATGATGACGGTGTTGCGGAAGTCCACCGTCCGCCCCTGCGCGTCGGTCAGCCGCCCGTCGTCGAGGATCTGGAGCAGGACGTTGAAGACGTCGGGGTGGGCCTTCTCGACCTCGTCGAACAGGATCACGGAGTACGGGCGGCGGCGCACCGCCTCGGTGAGCTGCCCGCCCTCCTCGAAGCCGACGTAGCCCGGCGGCGCCCCGATGAGGCGCGCCACGGCGTGCTTCTCCATGTACTCGGACATGTCGATGCGCACCATCGCCTGCTCGTCGTCGAACAGGAACTCGGCGAGGGCGCGCGCCGTCTCGGTCTTCCCGACGCCGGTGGGGCCGAGGAAGATGAACGACCCGATCGGGCGGTTGGGGTCCTGCAGGCCGGCCCGCGAGCGACGGACGGCGTTGGCCACCGCGCGCACGCCCTCGTCCTGCCCGATGACGCGGCGCGACAGCTCCTGGTCGAGCTTCGTCAGGCGCTCGCGCTCGCTCTCCATCATCCGAGACACGGGAATGCCGGTCCAGCGGGCGACCACCTCGGCGATGTCGTCCTCCGACACTTCTTCCTTCAGGAACTGCGGGCGGCCGTCGGCGCTGGAGAGCTTGCGCTCCGCCTCACGCATCTGCTGCTCGAGCTGCGGGATCCGCCCGTAGGTGATCTCGGCGGCGCGTCCCAGATCCCCCGTGCGCTGCGCCTGCTCGGCCTCGACGCGCGCCGCGTCGATCTCCTGCTTGATCTTGCCGACGGCGCCGAGCGTCTCCTTCTCCTGCTGCCACTGCGCCTTCATCGCCGACGCGCGCTCCTTGAGCTCGGCGAGGTCGCGCTCCAGCGTCCGCAGCCGCTCGACCGACGCCGGGTCCTTTTCCTTCTGGAGAGCGCGACGCTCGATCTCGAGCTGCATCACGCGCCGCTCGACCTCGTCGATCTCCTGCGGCAGCGAGTCGATCTCGATACGCAGCCGCGACGCCGCCTCGTCGAGGAGGTCGATCGCCTTGTCGGGCAGGAACCGATCGCCGATGTAGCGGTGGGAGAGCGTCGCCGCGGCGACCACGGCGCCGTCGGTGATGCGCACGCCGTGGTGCGCCTCGTAGCGCTCCTTGAGGCCGCGCAGGATGGCGATCGTGTTCTCGACCGTCGGCTCGCCGACGTAGACCGGCTGGAAGCGGCGCTCGAGCGCGGCGTCCTTCTCGACGTGCTTGCGATACTCGTCGAGCGTCGTCGCGCCGACGACGTGCAGCTCGCCGCGCGCCAGCATCGGCTTGAGCATGTTGCCGGCGTCCATCGAGCCCTCGGCCTTCCCCGCGCCGACGAGGGTGTGCATCTCGTCGATGAAGACGATGAAGCGCCCCTCGCCCTCGGTGAGCTCCTTGAGGACCGCCTTGAGGCGCTCCTCGAACTCGCCGCGGAACTTGGCGCCGGCGATCAGCGAGCCGAGGTCGAGCGAGAGGAGCTGCTTGTTCTTGAGGCCTTCGGGGACGTCGCCGTTCACGATGCGCTGGGCGAGGCCCTCGACGATCGCCGTCTTGCCGACGCCGGGCTCGCCGATCAGCACCGGGTTGTTCTTGGTGCGGCGCGACAGCACCTGGATGACGCGGCGGATCTCCTCGTCGCGACCGATCACGGGGTCGAGCTTGCCGCGCCGCGCGGCGTCGGTGAGGTCGCGGGTGTACTTCTGGAGCGCCTGGTACTGGTTCTCGGGCGTCTGGTCGGTGACGCGGTGCGCGCCGCGCACGGCCTTGAGCGCGTCGGCGAGCGCGTCGCGCGTCGCCCCGGCGCCGGTGAGCAGGGTGCGGCTCTCGCTCCCCTTCACGTCGGAGAGTGCGAGCAGCAGGTGCTCGGTGGAGACGTACTCGTCTCCCATCGCGCGCGCCGTCTCGTCGGCGCGGTCGAGGACCTGGTTCAGCTCGCGGGAGAGGTTCGGGTCGGCGCCCGTCTGGCGCGGATAGCGCGCCGCCTCGCGCTCGGCGGCCTCGCGCAGTGCGCTCACGGAGACGCCGAGCTTCTGGAGGACGGGAACGACGATTCCCTCGTCCTGCGATAGCAGGGCGAGGAGGAGGTGCACGTCGTGGACGACCGGGTTGCCGGCCCGGCGCGCGAGCGCGACGGCCTCGGTCAGGGCCTCCGACGATTTCACGGTCAGCCGGTCGGGAGTGATCATGGATCGCTGGTCGAGAACGAGGTGAACGCAGGGCGAGCCGGCGCCTCCGCGACGACAGGCGGCCGAGGGCCGGGCGCGCACGAAGCAGCCCATACTCACCCACCGCGCACGGAAAAGGGCAAGGCCGGTGCCCACCGGCCTTGCCCTTATGACACCTTCGAGCGGACCGGACGGTCAGCGCGGCGCGCCGCCCCCCGACCGCTCCGCCGTTGCGGCGGGGCGCTGCTGGAGCCCCTGATCGGCCTGGAGGACGAGCTCGGACACAGTCTCGGTCGCCAGATCGGAGAGGGTGCGGACGACGTCGGTCATCGTCGACCCGGAGACCAGTCGCTCGCGACTCGCCGAGCCCGACCAGACGACCGAGTCGTCGGCGGTGCGCAGGATGCTCGCGTCCACCGAGACGGAGGCCGAGACGACCTTGCCGCGGTTCACCTCCTCGAAGCGCCGCACGCGGCCGCGCCAAAGGTAGGTCTGCGAGCGCAGCGACGGCGGGTTGTAGATCGCCGGCCCCGCCGTCAGCGGGCGGCGCCGCAGCACCTCCTCGGTGAGCACGCCGAGCATCTGCGAGAGCGGCAGCGCCCACTCTCGCGACGGGTAGGTGCCGTACTCCGAGTCGCCGATGCGGTAGGCGATGGCCGGCTCGGCGTAGATCCCTGCCGTGATGTAGGGTGAGATGCCGAGCGTTCCGACGAGCCTCGGGGACGGAGCCGGGACGGGGAGCACGGGCGCCGAGTCGGCCGGCGCGAGGGCGAGTCGGTAGAGCTCGCGCGAGGGGATCGTGCCGCGAATGCACGCGGCGGGCAGCGCGGCGACAACGACGAGCGCGGCGCCGAGCGCGGCGCGGGCGGAACGACTAATCACGGAGAGGTGGACCGGCGGTCTTCTTGGGGAGGGCGCGACGCTTGAGGACGCTCGTCGGGTCGCGCTCGAGGCGCGTCGAGAGCCGCGCCAGGTTGTCGGTCGCGATGGCGAGGTCTCGCATGAGCTGGTCCACGCCGCCGCCCTGCTGGAGGGCGCCGCGGACGTCGGCGACGAGCGCGCGGGTCTCGCGCAACGTGGCGAGCGCCTCGCGCTGCGCCTGCCCCACGCCGGGCCCGGCCTGCTTCACGGTGGAGTCGATCGAGCCGATGAGGCGGTCGGTGTGGGCGAGGACGCTCGACAGCTGGAGGCTCGCCGTGTCGAGGCGTGCCGCCACGCGGTCCGCGTTGCGCCCGGTACTGACGAGCAGGTCCTCGAACCGCGTAAGGGTGCGGTCGAGGCGCTCCCAGGGGTTCGTCGCCGAGAAGCGCTGCACACCGGCGAACAGCGTGTCGCTGTGCTCGAAGAAGCGCGCGAGCTGCGTCATCGCGTCCTGGAAGCTCAGGTTGTCTTCGCTCGGGAGCGTGCCGCCGATCGGCATCGGTGGTGCGTCGGCCGAGCCGGGCCGCAGGTTGAGGTACGGCTCGCCGAGCAGCCCGAGCTGGGTGATCGAGGCGCGGGTGTCGGTGCGCACGGGGGCGCGCTTGCGGACCCGGAAGCGGACGACGATCCGCGTCGCCTCGCCGGTGTCGAGGTCGATCGAAGTGACGGAGCCCACGGGGAGGCCGCCGTAGCGGACCTCGTCGCCCGGGTTGAGGCCAGCGACGCTCTCGAAGCGCGCCTGGTACTCGCGTCCGCGGGCGAACAGCGCCGGGTTGCGCGCGTACGCGACGAGCGCCGCGAGGACGAGCACGGTCGCGGCGAGAAAGGCGGCGATGCCGAGCCGCGGGTCGTCGGGTCTGACGCGGGTGGCGGCCATCGGTCAGGCGCGCTCGCGCTCGCGGCGGCGGAGGAGGCGGCGGATCACCTCATGGTCGCTCTGGAGGAGCGCCTCGCGCGGCCCCTGCTCGACGACGACGCCGTCCGACATCACGGCGATGGACTCTGCGCGCCCGTAGGCGTGGCGCACCTCGTGGGAAAAAAGCATGAGGGCGAACCCTTCGTCGTCCTGCAGCCGCGCCAGCGTCTCGTCGAACAGCTGGGCGGAGTGGGAGTCGAGGCCGTGCGTCGGCTCGTCGAGGAGGACGACGGGCGGACGGAGGGCGAGCGCGCGAGCGAGGGCGACGCGGCGCCGCTCGAGGCGCCCGAGCTGGAGCGGCGTCAGCTCGGAGTCCGCGCGGAGGCCGACCTCGTCGAGCAGCTCGCGGGCCGCGCCGCGCGCCTCGGCGGGCGAGGCGGCCGTGTGCTCGAGGAGCGGGAGCTCCACGTTCTCGAGCACGCTCAGCCGCGTGAAGAGCGCCGACCCCTCGAAGATGACGCCGATTCGGGTGCGCATTCGCCGCAGGACGGGCTCCGGCGCACCCGTCGCGTCGTACGGCTCCCCCTCGACGAGAATCGTCCCGTGCTGGGCGCACTCCAGCCCGACGATGTGGCGCATGAGGAGCGACTTGCCGCTGTGGATCGGCCCGAGCACGAGGTGGGTGCGTCCGCGGGGGACGGCGAGGCTGACGTCGTGGATGACGGGGGCGCCGGCCGGGCCCGTGAGGTGGCGCACCTCGAGGGCCGGCGGCACGGTCGCCGCGCTGGCGGCGGCGAAGCGGGCGGAGTCGGCGTGTGCCGCGTCCACGTCAGACAAGCCCCGGGATGAAGTAGAAGACGGCGTTGACGAGCGTGTCGGCGCCGAGCACGCCGATCATGCAGTAGACGACGGCGCGGGTCGCCGCGGCACCGATCGAGGTCACGTGCCGCTCCACGCTCAGCCCTTCGTCGGCGGCGACGATGGCGATGATGACGGCGAAGATGACCGACTTGCCGAGCCCGATGACGATGTCGCGCACGCCGAGCGCCGACTGGAACTGCTCGACGAAGACGCCCGAGCTGTAGCCGAGGAACGCCGTCGTCCCGATCCAGCCGCCGGCGGCGATCATCGCGTCGGAGAGGATGGTGAGCGCGGGGAGCGAAATGAGGAGCGCGGCGAGCTTCGGCGCGACGAGGTACTTCACCGGGTCGAGCCCCATCGCGCGCAGGGCGTCGAGCTCGGCGTTCGCCGCCATGGACGCGAACTCGCCGGCGATCGCCGCGGCGCTGCGCGAGACGACGAGCAGGGCGGCGACGAGCGGCCCCAGCTCGCGCGCCGCGAACCAGCCGATGGCGCGCGCGCTCATGATCTCGGCGCTGTACTGCTTGAGCTGGTAGGCGACCTGGAAGGTGACGATCAGGCCGGCGAGCAGCGACGCGCCGAGTACGAGGCGAAGTGCGCCGAGGCCCAGGCCCTGCAGCTCGCGCTCGACGCCGGAGCTGACCGCGGCACGGCGTGAGAAGACGAGCCAGGCGAGCCAGTACGCCGAGCGGATCGCCAGCCGCCCACGCCCGATGAAGCGCCCGCCGACGTCGCCGAACTCCTGACGGGGCGCCGCGCCGGCGGTCGGAAAGGTGCCGGTCGAGGTCGGGATGAGCGGCGACGAGGGCGGGACGCCGCCGCGCGAACCGGCGGTCACCGGGGGCCCTCCGGCGTACCGCACGCGGCGGCGCGCTTGACGGGCGCGCCGACCGCCGATAGCGTTGCCGCCCCATGCGACCGACGAACGCGACTCCTGCGACGGTGACTCAGAGATTCACTCTGGTGCTGGCGTTGATGCTGACGGCGATCGCGCCGGCCGGCGGCTGCCGGCGCCGGGCGGAGATCATCGAGGGAGTGAGCGACTCGGCCTTCGTGGCGACGATGGCCGAGCTCCGCCGGCTGGACGCCTCGGCGGCGACGACGACCGACAGCGCGGCGCGGGCGTCGGCGCGCGCGGCGGTGCTGCAAAGACGAGGCCTCACCCGGGTCCAGCTCGAGCGCGCCGCGGCGGCGTTGGCCGACGACCCGAAGCGCGCCCAGGAACTGTTCGCGGCGATCGACAGCGCCGCCACCGGCGCCCCCGGCCTGCTCCCCCGCCCCGTCCCGCCGTCC
>Ga0307405_10001110_pt1 | contig 11017 bp, 11 predicted proteins | sample 322Cmetagenome_2_FD_203311 | JGI IMG/M metagenome (GOLD analysis project Ga0307405, IMG submission 203311) | Maize rhizosphere microbial communities from greenhouse at UC Davis, California, United States - 322HYB-C-1 | ecosystem: Host-associated > Plants > Roots > Rhizosphere > Soil | place... | reverse complement strand
GCCGAGGCATTCGGCGAGGGCGAGGCGGCCGCGGAAGACCCGGCTCTTCACGGTGCCGACGGGGATCTCGAGGATCTGGGCGGCATCGGCGTAGGGGACTCGGTAGAGGTCGCAGAGGACGACCGCGACGCGGAACTCCTCGGGGACCTTGGCCAGGGCGGTCTGGACGGCCACGGCGGAGGCGACGACCTCGCCGAGCTCGCCGCCGGAGGCGACGGCCAGGCCGGCGTCCTCGGGGTCGAGGGGGGCCGTCCGGGCCCGGCCGCGGCGGCGGGCCTGGTCGGTGGCGGCGTTCACGGCGATCCGGTACAGCCAGGTGGAGAAGGCGGCCGCCCTGCGGAAGCTGGCCGCTCGGCGCAGGGCGGCCAGGAACGCCTCCTGGGTGGCGTCCTCGGCGTCCTCCCGGTTGCCGAGGATCCGCAGGCAGAGGCCGTAGATGCGGCGCTCGTAGCGGGCGACCAGCTCGCCGAAGGCCCGGGGGTCGCCGCGCAGATGGGCGGCGAGGAGGGCCTCGTCGCTCGGGTCGCTCACGACGTCAGCGTGACGTTCGCCACCCCGCCGCGGAACTTGCCCTCCTCGTCCGGGGACAGGCTGGAGAACCAGATCAGCAGGTAGCGATGACTGCCTTCGAGGTTGAAGGAGGCCTGGTCCTCGCCGGTCTTCGTGCCGGAGAGCTTCGTCCACCCCTCCAGGCTGGACGGCTGGTCGTCGGAGCCGTAGATGGTCACCTGGCTGCCGCCGGTCGGGGCGAGCGAGAGGGCCAGCCGCCGGACCTCCTGGGGGCGGCCGAGGTCGAGCACGAGCCCGACGCCGTCCTTGATGCCGCCGGCGCCGAAGTTCTGGTTGTAGCCCTCGGTCCGCCAGCTGGTGGTCCGGTCGCTGTCGATCGCCAGCGGAGCCTGGTCCGGGTTCTCCTGCCGGTCGTCGCCGTCGGGGTCGAAGGAGGTGGCGCTCTCCACCCTGACCCGCTCGGCGGGGGCGCTGGAGGCGGGCGCCCGGCTCGTCTTGGGGGGCTGCTGGTCGCCGAACAGGTTGCTCAGGTCGTTCCTGGCCAGGGTGAGGCCGACCGTGACGAGCACGGCGGCCAGGGCGACGAGGGCGAGGACCCAGCCGAGGAGGCGGCCCTCGTGGCGGAGGAACCCGCGCGAGGGCGTGACCTCGGGACCGGTCGGCGCCGGAGGGACCGGGAGGAACTCGGCTGGGGGGCCGTCGACGCCCGCGGCCGACCGGGACAGGGCGGCGGCCATGGCCTGGACGGTCTGGAAGCGGGCGTCGGGGTCGGTGGCCATGGCCTGGCGGACGATGGCGTCCAGGTCACGAGGCACGCCGGCCCGCAGGGCCCGGGGCGGGACGGTGGTGGACGGGTCGGCGCCCGGGGGCCGGCCGGTGAGCATCTCGTACAGGCAGGCGCCGAGCCCGTAGACGTCGGCCCGCCCGTTGGCGGCGTCGCCCTTGACCACCTCGGGGGCCAGGTGGCCGTCGGTGCCCAGGACCTCTCCGGTGCGGCCGGGGTCGTCGTCGCTGGCCGCCCGAGCGATCGAGAAGTCGGCCACCTTCACGGTGCCGTCGTCGGCGAGCAGGATGTTGCCCGGCTTGAGGCTGCCGTGGCAGACCCCGGCCTGGTGGGCGTAGTCCAGGGCCGCCGCCACCTCCATGGACAGCCTGGCCGCCCGTGACGGCGGGAGCGGGCCGTGGCGGCCCAGGGCCTCGCGCAGGGTCGGCCCGTTGACCAGCTCCATGACGATGTAGGCGACGTCGCCCTGCTCGCCGGTGTCGTACAGGGCGACGATGTTGGGGTGGGTCAGGCGGGCCGCGTTGACCGCCTCCTCGTGGAAGCGGGCCCGGAAGCTGGGGTCGGCGGCCAGCTCGGGGTGCAGCACCTTGACCACGACGTCCCGGCCGAGGACACGGTCGTGCCCGCGCCAGACGCTTGTCATGCCGCCCGTTGCGACCTGCTGGCTGAGCTCGTACCGCTCGGCGAGCAGGCGGGGCAGACCGGAACCGACCTGCGACATGCTCATATACGAGGTGCGGGGTGTTGGACCCCGGGGATCGCGACCCTCGAAGTCTAACAAGAAGCGCCCTCTCCGACCGCTTGAAGCCTCAGGACGAGCCAGGCGACGTCCCCCGGCGCTCCGGGGGCCGGCCTCGGGTCCCCCGGCGGCGGACGACGTCCAGCAGCAGGGCGAGCTCCTCGACCCGGAGCAGGCGGGCCACGGCCAGGTAGGTGCCGGCGCCGACGATCACCCCGGCGACCACGGTGACCAGGTCGCGGCCCAGCCCGGGGTCGATGGCCGCCGCGACCCCCCGGGCGACCAGCAGGGTCGCCGCCACCATGACCAGCCCGGCGACCAGCATGCGGCCGACGGCCCCCAGGATGCGCGACCCCTCGAGCCCGCCGATCCTCCTCGACAGCAGGTACAGCAGCAGGGCCGAGCCGACGGTGTAGCTGCTGACGTGCCCGAAGGCCAGGCCGGGGATCTTCCAGCGCTGGGGGAGCAGGTTGAACAGCAGCAGGTCGACGACCACGTTGACCCCGACCGAGACCAGGTTGACGCGGAAGGTGGTGCGGGTGTCCTGGAGGGCGTAGAAGGCCCGCAGCACCAGCTGGAAGGTGGAGAACGGGACCAGCCCGAGCACGAACACCATCAGCACCGGGACCAGCAGCGAGGTGCTGGCCTCGGTGACGACCCCGTGCTCCAGCAGCAGCCGGACGATCGGGCCGGCCAGGGCCAGGTAGCCGAGGGCGGCCGGCAGCAGCACGGCCGCGGTCAGCCGGATGCCTCTTGCCATCGTGGCCCGGAAGGCGGCCCAGTCCCGGGCGACGGCGTACTCGCTGAGCGGGGGGAGCAGGGCGGTCATGACCGAGACGGCGAACACGCCGTGGGGCAGCTGGAAGAAGATGAACGCCGTCGTGTAGGCGGTGTAGCCGCCCCGGACGCCGTAGGCCAGGACCGGGACCAGCAGGTAGCCGAGCTGGTTGGTGACCACGTAGCCGACGGTGTAGGCGGACAGGGTGGCCATCTTGCGGATCGCCCGGTCGCGCCAGTTCCAGACGAAGTGGAAGCGGAAGCCGATCCGGCGCAGGAACGGCCACTGGACCATCGTCATGGCCACCACCCCGGCGGTGGTGCCGAGGCCGAGCAGCAGCTTCTGGCCGGTCGTGACCTCCCCGACCTGGGGAACCTGCTGGCCGACGAGGGCGTGGAAGGTGAGCCCGACGGCGATCACGACCAGGTTGTTCAGGATCGGGGCGAACATCGGCACCCCGAACCGGCGGTGGGCGTTGAGCAGCCCGGTCATGACCGCCCCGACCCCGTAGAAGACGATCTGGGGCATGAACATGGCCAGGAGCTGGCCGCCGAGCTCGATCGCCTCGGCCCGCTCGGCCGGGCTGCCCGAGTGGACGTACAGCCGGATGATCCAGGGGGCGGCCAGCATGGTGATCCCGGCCAGCAGCCCCAGCCCGGCGATGGCGATGGTCATGGTCGCCCGGGCCACGTGCCAGGCCTGGCGCTGCCCTCGGGTGTTGCGGACCTCGACGAACACGGGCACGAAGATGGAGGACAGGATGCCGCCGAGGACCAGCTCGTAGATGATGTTCGGGGTGGTGTTGGCGACGTTGTAGACGTCGGCCAGGCGGCTCTCGCCGACGCCGAGGGTCGCGACCAGCACGGTGACCCTGAGCAGCCCGGTGATCCTGGACAGCAGGGTCCCGGTGGCCATCAGGGCGGTCGACCGGGCCAGGCTGGGCTCGGGCGGCCGCTGCCTCGATCCGCCCGGGGCGTCCGCCCTGGTCTGCTCCGTGCTCACGCTTCGGTCCCGTTGTCGGTCCCGTCGCGGCGGCGGCGGCGGCCGAAGCGCCACCACAGCAGGAGCAGCCCGGCCGCCCCGCCGGTCAGGGCCAGGGCCACCCGGTTGAAGGCGGTGGAGGTCAGCCGGATGTCGCCGCTGGCGATCCTCACCTCGCCGTCGGGGGTGAGCACGTCGACCCGGATCGGGAAGGTCCCGGTGGCCCTGGTCCCGACCTGGAGCAGTTGGGTCGTGCGGCGCCGCGGCTCGAGCACGAATGGCTCGCTGGCTCCCGGCAGGTCGACCTTGGGCGAGGTCAGGCGCAGGACCACGGTGATCCGCTCGGCCGACCCGTTGGCCACCGTGATCGGGATCTTCCCGCTCCTGGCGGTCAGGGTGACCGGGGTGGTGATGACGGCCACGTGGCGGTAGACGCTCTTGATGCCCTGGCCGATCGCCCTGACGAAGCCGCGGCCGCGCTCCCTGGCACCGGCCGGGCGCCAGTCGCTCGACTCGGCGACCAGCAGGAGGTCGCGTTCGAAGCTGCTGCCGTCGGCGGGCTGGAAGTCGTTGCCGACGGCGCGCCGGAAGCTGTCCAGCTGGGCCCGGGTCTGCTCGACGCGGTTGAGGTAGCTACGGGGCAGCCCGGCGGCGACGTCGGCGGCGGTCACCGTGGCCAGCCGGCGCTCGCCCTCGGCCGGCCCCTGGGCGACCTCGCCGGCCAGGGTCGAGGCCGGCTGGAGGCGCAGCCAGGGGGCCGCGCCCAGCCCGCGGACGAGCGAGCGGAAGAACGCCCGGGTGGGCCGCCAGTCCTGGGGCGGGGCGAGCAGGATGCCCCGCGGCTCGCTCGAGTTGGGGCGCTCCAGCCAGGTCACGGCCGTCTCGGCCAGGAGGCGCTGGGCCCATTCGACCGGGGCGCTGGCCGCCCGCGGGTCGGTGAGGGCCCCAGAGAGAACGGCGTCGCCGACCAGGGCCCGCTGCGGCGACGGGCCGCCGCCCAGGTCGACGGTGGCGTTCTGGGTGCCCTCGCCGGACGGCGCCGGGAGGTGCCGCGGCTCGAGCACCACCACGTCCCCGCCGGTCTGATACAGGGCCTGGAGCAGGGCGCCGTCGATCGCGCCGTCGACCGGCCAGGCCAGCGACTCGTCGGGAGCGGTCCCGAGGCCGTTGGCGAGCAGGTTGCGGCCGGTCCGCACCGGCCCCTCGGCCCTGGCGGCGCCCCCTGCCCTGACCAGGGCCGGGAGGTCGGCGTTGCCGTAGGCGAAGGCCGCCGGCCGGTGGCGGCTGGCCGCCGCCTTGAGGGCCTGGAGGAACTTGTCGGCCTGGACCGAGCGGGGGTCGCCCGGCGGGACACTGGTCCGCCGGCCGCCCTGGCGCAGGCGCCAGCCGCCGACCATGGCGGTCGCGTCCTCGACCAGCATGGCGTCGACCACCATGGTCGCCGCCGGCGCCGCGGGCCTGGCCAGCTCGGTCACGACCGCGCCCAGGGAGCCGCCGGGGGCGAGCAGGCCAGCCAGCTTGTCGTCGATGAAGTCGCCGGCCGGGTTGCGGTGGGTGGGCTCGCGCACCGGCACCAGCAGCGCGGCCCGCAGGGGCTGGCGGGCCCCGGCCGGCAGGTCGACCACATAGGTGACCAGGGCGGCCGTGACCGGCCCGTCCGGGCCGGACGCCTGGACCTCGATGGACAGCGGGAGGACCACGCCGGCGCGCTGGTCGCCGAGCCCGGGGGGCAGGTCGACCCGGCGCCGCTCGAGCGGCCGGGCGGCCCCGGGGGAGAGCTCGGCACCCGACGGGCGGAACGCGTCCAGCGGCTGGCCGCCGACGTCGCCGGCCGGGATGGCCAGCACGGTGGCCAGCTCCGAGCGGGTGTCCACCTGCGGGCCGAGCCGCGCCTGGACCAGCAGGTCGCGGACCGGCTCCTGGCCGCGGTTGCGCACCGTCACCTGGTAGTCGAGCGGCGCCCGCGGCCCGACCACCGTGGAGATGCCGGTCAGCACCACCTCGAGCGAGGGGGCGGCCTCCTGGGCCGGCGACGCCGGGGTGAGCGCGGCCACCAGGGTGACGGCCAGGGCCAGCGCGGCCAGCGCGCGGGTCGGGGTCCGCGCCGTGGTCACGGTCCGCCCGCGGCCTGCCCGGCGAGCACGTCCGGGATCAGGTCGAGCAGCCTACGCTCGTTGGCGAACGACATCTGCCGCCGGGCCTGTGCCGGCTCGAACCAGGCGGCGTCCTCCATCTCGTGGTCGTGCTCGGCGAAGTCCCCGCCCACGGCCCGCATGAGGAAGTAGTGGACGAACTTGTGATAGCGGGTCTGTTCGGGGGCCCACACGAACCAGTAGTCGATGGTGTCCAGGGGGCCGACGAGCTCCACCCGGAGGCCAGTCTCCTCCCTGACCTCCCGCAGGGCGGTGTCGGTGACCGACTCGCCATCCTCCTGGGCGCCCTTGGGCAGGGTCCACTGGAGGCCGCCACGGACCGAGCGGTGGGCGACCAGGGCCACCGGCGCGTCGGGGCGCAACTCGGCCAGGACCACCCCGCCGGCCGAGACGGCACGGGCTGTCCGCACGGTCAGTTCGCCCGCCTGCTGATCCTGGCCACGACGGCGCTGGTCGCCTTGATCAGGTCGGCGCCGTGCACCTTGAGGATCACGCCGGGCTCGCCGGCGGCCGCGTAGACGACGTCCTGGCTGGCCACCCGCTCGTCGACCACCAGGGTGGCCGGGCACTCCAGGGCGACCGGCGGGACGAACGGCAGCAGGTACCCGGTCAGGCCGGGGGCCCGGTCGGGCGGGACAGGGTCCAGGTCGAGCCGCCCCAGCAGCTCGGCGACGCTGGCCGTGTCGACCTCGGCGTCGGCCGGGGCGAGCACGACCACGCACCCGTCCCCGTCGACCAGCAGGGTCGTACGGGCGACGGCCACCGGCGGGAGGCCGAGGACCGACGGGGCGGCCGAGAGGTCGCGGAGCGGTCCCGGGAGCTGGGAGAGCTCATGCACGACGTCGTCGGCGAGCAGCTGGTTGTGGACGTCGATGCTTGAACGCACGGGGTCTCCAGGAATGCGAGCACGGCGGTCGAGCGCCCCCGAGTATAGCGGGAGGCCGGAGCAGAAAGCCCCGGCCTCAGCTCACGACCCCGACCGCGGAGGCCCGCTCAGCGCGACCCGCCTTTGCGGCCGATCTTCTGGTAGAACTCGATCCCGTAGCGCTTCTTGGTCGTCTCTCCGCCCTTTTTCCCGCCCATCCGGCCGATCTTCCCGAAGAAGTCGTCACCGTAGCGCTTCTTGGTGGTCTGGCCACCCTTACGGCCGGCTTCGGCCCTGCTCATCTTCTTGGTGTCCGGCATCCGCCCACCTCCTCCCCGATCCGGTTGCCCTGGTTGTTCGTGCGTAAACCACTTGAAATGACCCAGAGCGTGGGCGCGTATGCTGCCGGGATGACCGAGCTCTCCCCTGCCCAGCGCGAGGCCCTGGGGGCGCTGCTGAACGCGGCCCCGTTCGCCGGCGTCGTCCGCGACCTGGGCCGCCGCTTCGCCGGGCGCGGCCACGAGCTGTACCTGGTCGGCGGGACGGTCCGCGACGCCCTGCTCGACCGCACTTCCCCCGACGCCGACATCGACCTGACCACCGACGCCACCCCCGACCAGATCCTGGCCGTGGTCCGGGCCGGCAACTGGGGCGGCGGCGTCTGGCTGCAGGGCGTGCGCTACGGGACCGTCGGGGTCCGCAAGGGCGACTTCAAGCTCGATATCACCACCTTCCGCTCCGACAGCTACCGGGAGGACTCACGCAAGCCCGAGGTGACCTTCGGCCACTCGATCGAGGAGGACCTGGCCAGGCGCGACTTCACCGTCAACGCCATGGCCATGAAGCTGCCCGACGGCCCCTTCGTCGATCCCCACGGGGGGCTGGCCGACCTGGCGGCCAAGCGGCTTCGCACCCCGTCGAGCCCGGAGATCTCCTTCGAGGACGACCCGCTGCGGATGCTGCGGGCGGCCCGCTTCGCCGCCCAGCTGGAGCTGACCCCGACTCCGGAGACGCTGGCCGCCATCAGCGAGCGCCGCGAGCGCCTCCAGATCGTCTCGCGGGAGCGGATCCGCGACGAGCTCTCGAGGCTGCTGCTGGGCCGGGCCCCGGCCAAGGGGCTGTGGCTGATCGTCAATACCGGGCTGGCCGAGGAGTTCCTGCCCGAGCTGCCGGCCCTCGCCCTCGAGCAGGACCCGGTCCACCGGCACAAGGACGTGCTGCGCCACACCATCGCGGTGGTCGAGCGGGCGACCTCCTTCGACGCCGACGAGCCCGACCTCACCCTGCGCATGGCCGCCCTGCTCCACGACATCGGCAAGCCCCGCACCCGCCGGGTCGGGCCCGAGGGGGTGACCTTCCACCTCCACGAGGTGGTCGGGGCCAGGATGGCCGAGCAGCGGCTGACCGAGCTGCGCTATCCCTCCGACCTCATCGCCGACGTGCGCCGGCTCGTCCTGCTCCACCTGCGGTTCCACACCTACCGGCTGGGCTGGAGCGACTCGGCGGTGCGGCGCTACGTGCGCGACGCCGGGCCGCTGCTGGACCGGCTGAACTTCCTGGTCCGCTCGGACTGCACCACCCGCAACGTGTTCAAGGCCCGGCAGCTGGCCGCCTACTCCGACGAGCTGGAGGAGCGGATCGCCCGTCTCGAGGCCGAGGAGGAGCTGGCCAGCATCCGCCCGCCCCTGGACGGCCGCCAGGTCATGACCCTGCTCGGCATCCCGCCCGGCCCCCTGGTCGGCAAGGCCCTCGCCCACCTGCTGGAGCTCCGCCTGGACCGCGGCCCCATGTCCGAGGAGGAGGCCACCGAAGCCCTCCGTGACTGGGCCAAGGACCAGGGCTAGATGATTGATTCCAAGGGGTGCGGTGGGGGCTGAGGGTGCCCATGATCGGCGTTGTGAACCCAACGTCGAGCCTCTGGAGGCCCGGTGGACGCCGACCTGGACACCCTCGCCACGGCACTGTACGTCACCATCGACGAACTGCTGACCTCAGCCCCGCACCTGGCGCCGTGGCGGCCAGCGGTGGGGATCGCGCCCAAGCTCACCGATGCCGAGCTGGTCACTTTGGCGGTCATGCAGGCGCTGCTGGGCTACACCTCCGAGGCTCGCTGGCTGCGCTATGCCGACCGGCACCTGCGGCCCCTGTTTCCCTACCTGCCCGGCCAGTCCGGCTACAACAAGCGCCTACGCCGGGCCGCGGGGCTCATCGGCCACGCCATCCACGCCATCGCCACCGACACCGGGTTGTGGACCGATGATGTCTGGATCGTGGACTCCACCCCGGTGGAGTGTGGACGCTCGCGGGAGACCGCCAAACGCTCGGAACTGGCCGGGTGGGCCTCCTACGGCTGGTGCGCCAGCCATTCGCGCTGGTTCTGGGGACTGCGGCTGCACCTGGTGTGCACCCTCCACGGGCTGCCGGTCGCCTTCGCGCTGACCGGCGCCAAGGCCACAGACCGCGAGGTGCTGCTGGACCTGCTGGCCGTGGAACCCCAGCTGCTGGCCGCTCGGTCAGGGCAGGTCCTGCTGGCCGACAAGAACTACTACGGCCGTGAGTTCGAACACATCCTCGCCGAGCTGGGAGTGCGGCTGCTGCGACCGGCCCGCAAGGGCGAGGCCAAGCGGCCCGGTGCGCGGCTGTTCAGGCCGTTGCGGCAGCTGATCGAGTCGGTGAACCAGACGTTCAAAGGCCAGCTCGACCTGGAGCGCCATGGCGGTCACACCCCGGGTGGCGTGTGGGTTCGGGTCTTGCAGCGCATCCTCGCCCTCACGACCGTGGTCTGGCACAACCACAACACCGGCCAGCCCACCCTTCGATCCCTGATCGCCTACGATCACTGACCCCTTGGAATCAATCATCTAGTTGCGAGCGGCGACGACGGCAAAGCAGCCAGGGCACTTCTCGATGAAGCACGCTGCTTCCCAATCCTCATTCAAGACTTCAAGCGAGTCGGTCTTGATGCCACAGGCGGTGGCACCGGTGATGGCGCAGACCGCGTGGGTTGGGCCGACCGGGGCCGTCCGGCCGGCTCGGAAGCTCCCGCCGGGACGGTGGACCAGGGATGGGACCTGTTGGAGCTGTTCAGCACCGACCTTGTAGCGCATGGCAACCCTCCGTTGGACCGCGGGAGCATCCTCCCAAATGCTCCGCTTGTCCACTGTCGCCGTGCCGTTGAATCGGCCTCGCTGTCGGGGCCTCGGCGCCCTGGGCTGTGTGGGGATGGATGCTGTCCAGGAGCCCGCGGATCTCGACCTGCGCGCTGGCGGTCCACTCCTGGAGGTGGTCGATCGCGTCCGCGAGACTGCCGGGGATCGTGAGCCCGAGGTCGTTGGCGGTGTCGACCGCGGCTTGGAGCTGCCGGCGGGCAGCCGAGAACACCTCGGCGGCGTTGGCGACGACGTCCAACTGGTGTGCTTGCATGACTGCCTCCTGCTGCGTTGAGCTGGAGTTCCGGCGGACTGTTCAGCCGGCCAGCCCGGGGCCGCGGGGCAGCAGGGACGGGCAAGGCACCCGGAGGTCGGTGGGATGCACCCCGATGGGCCACCCTGGAACGGGTGGGTGGCCCGGGCCGGGCTAGAGGCCTCGTTCTGCGCTGGCGCGCTCGACCGCTTCCTCAAGGGCCGCGTCGGCGATCTCGGCGTCGATGTGGGCCTCAGATGCCTCGTGCTCGAGGGCGATGTCGAGGGCCTGGTCGCTGGGCACCTCGTCGCTCCACCAGTCGACGTCGCAGAAGAGCCTGGAGATGGCCTCGTTGACGGTGGGCGAGATGTGGACCATCGCGGCCTCCATAGATGCGAGCGGGCCGCTGTGACCCGCCGGGGCACCACCCCGTGCAGTGCCGGGGTCCCGGGACCGGAAAGGCCGGCCGGAGGCCGTCCCGGAGGGACGGGAGTACCGGACCGAGCGGGAGCGAGGGAGGAACGGACCGGCCTTGCAGGGGCCGGGGTGGCACTAGGCTGGAAGGACCCGGCGGGAGGGGAAAAAGAGTCGCCGGCCGCAGGCCGGCACCGCTGCCCGAGTCGCACACCATCCGGAGGTGGACCGGGGTCCGCTCCCGCGAGCGGTTCGGAAACAGGCTCGTGGCCCCAGCACGAGGCCGGGGCCACGGTGACGGGCGACTACCTACTGGCTGCCTTCTTGCGGCGCGAGGCCCGGCGGGGGCCGTCAGCGGCCGGCTGCGCGGGTGCCTCGACGGACGCTTGGG
>Ga0307405_10001107_pt1 | contig 11025 bp, 12 predicted proteins | sample 322Cmetagenome_2_FD_203311 | JGI IMG/M metagenome (GOLD analysis project Ga0307405, IMG submission 203311) | Maize rhizosphere microbial communities from greenhouse at UC Davis, California, United States - 322HYB-C-1 | ecosystem: Host-associated > Plants > Roots > Rhizosphere > Soil | place... | reverse complement strand
CGCGTTATGCGCTTGAAGAGAACAGAATCGGTTATATCATCCCCGGTCCTCAGGTCAGCCTCCAGCTCATCCTTCGTCACGTCCAGAATGAATATTTTCGACTCGGACGATGTTTCGGTCCTGCGCACCAGAAAAAACAGTCCGCGCCACGCCGCCTCAAGCTGCTGAAAACGCCGGTCGTGGAGTATCGACCGCATCAATGAGCTTGTCGCCTCGTCCACCGCAGCCACCATTGAAGCCTGTTCACCCTCATCGACCGTCAACAAATGCGGCCGGACAAGTTCACCCACCAATGCTGAGAGATCGCTCGAAATAGCGGGTTTCGGGGCACGCCCGCCGCCATCGGGGCTGGAAAGTATTGCGTCCAGCAAGCCCTCGCTTGGCGGTTCAGCCGGTTGTTTCTCTTCGGTAATTTCCTCCCGAGATGCCCCTGACCATTCACGCACTTCACGGGCGGCCGAGTGGAATGTGTCCGAGTTTCGCAGCCGCTTTCGCAGTTCCCGCAGCTCGGAAAAGAGCGGGACGCGTTTGTAGATCTCGTCCGGGTGAAAATCGTCAAGCGAGTTGAACTCAAGCTCGACGTCGGCGCCCGCGATCTCGAGCTTTAAACGTACGCCGAGGCCGTTCAGCACGTCGTCGAAATTGTCGCGGTCGATCGCGATCGGCTTCCTCGAACCAAGGTCTCTCCTTTCGCCGCTCCCGGCCCAATCGCCGAGAACAAGAATTTGAAAAACAGTGTCTTCAATGATCCCGGACTTTTCCGATTCAAGCGAAAAATCCATTTCCAGGTTCGAATTCCCGAACGGCATGCACAATGTCCTCCTGTCGAAGGTATTGTATTGCCAAATGCCCGTTAAACGTAATTAGGGCGGCAGGGAAAGAGTGGGACTTTGCGCGCGCACGATGCCGCCCGGCCTCCCTAAATCGCTCGAGCGACTGAATGCATCACTTAGTCTCTTCGTTTAATTACACCCGAGTCTACGGTTTTTCTTGCCTTAGACACGGCCTGAAAGTGCATTTCGTCACCGGTGAATTCGACAAGCATGAATGAAAGATCGGTGTCGAAACCGGCCGCCATTATCGGTGAGCGGTCTTTCAGATCGCCTTTTCTTATCTTGCCGGCGGCGCCGGCCACAAAATAAGTGATCCCGTCTTGCGGCTTCACTCTCTCGTAAAAATGATCGTGACCGGTGAAAACGACGTCGATCCCGTGTTTGACGAACAGTGGGTGCAGCACCGTCCGCACGTCCTCATCGGACCCGTGGCGGCCGCCGGACGAATACGGAGGGTGGTGAAAAAAGGCGATGCGCCATGAATTCGGATCCTTCGATAGGTGCTCAACCAGCCAGTCAAGCTGTCTTTTCTCGAGATAGTTGCTGTTAAGCGCGTAGATCGAAACTCCGTCCCGTTCTATGCGGTAATACTCCTCGCCTTTCATGTTGAAAGGCGCGTAGAAACGCTGGTTGGAAGTGTCGTGGTTGCCGAGGGAAGCGTAAAACTTCACATTTCGGTCCAGCAACGGGCGGTACGGGTCCTCGAATTTGTTCTTCATATCCGCCGGCCGATCGGCCCCGTAAATGTTGTCCCCGGTCAGAAGTACCGTATCGAACCCGAAAGCCTGCTGATACTCGGCCATGACAGCTCCAAGGTCGAACTGATCTTTCGAACCCCGGCCGGCGTCCCCGAACACCGCCAGCCTGAATGAGCCTTCGCGCATCGGAAGGGTGATCGATGGAGTTGCGGCCCGAACAGCCGCCGGAGCCCTGGCTTGTAATTGCTGCGCGTGAAGCTGGTCGGCCGTACCCCCGACAAAAAGTAAGAATGATAGAAATAACAGATTAATGCGCTTCATAATGAAACTCCCGTCTCAGGTATCAGGGGAGAGCGTTGGTCATGTAATCGACGATCAAATGATTTTCGCGGTCCACGAGCAGCAGGTTGTTGCCGACAAAACGGTACCTTACCTGCTTCGGCAGCTTCGGAAGCACGAGCAGCAGCGAGGGCGGCATTTCCAACAGTTCCGCCGTTTCCGGGTAGACGCCGTTCACTTTCACCGGCACATTCGCATTCTCCGCTGCCGCAAGCTCCCTTCGCAATTCCGCACGATCGCGGCCCTTATACTTCGTCGCGATGATCAAGCGGATCACTCGTTCCGCCTCGGGCGTGAAAGCAGCGCCTTTCCTTGCGGCCTTTCTCGCGGCCAAAACCTTCTTCAAAAGGGCGTTCTTGTGTGCCGTTATCTCGGCCGCCGTTGCCTCTTTGGACAAAGTCGGCATTTTCTCTTCGATATCCTCACGCTGTTGGGCGTAGTCGCGAACTCGCTGTTCGAACTCTGTTACGACAGCAACGTCAGCCGCCCCCGGCAAGGCTTGCGCGTTTGCATTCCCTACGAAAACGACGACCAGCAAGCCCAGAATGCAACATTTCCCTACACTTTTCATGGCTCTCCTCATTTTCAAAATTCCTATTTCGCAAGCGGTGTGCCTCGGGAGTTGCGGGAATTCGAGGATATCCAGGAGCCGGAACCGTAGTCGGCACACTCTTTGCTAGCGCTGAGGTCATTGGAAGGCCGATATATCAGTGCTTGGGAAGACGACAAACCGATCGCCGCTGAGAACAATACTTCAAGGGCAGTCGGCTTCAGCGGCCTTTTTGTCGAATTAATTTTATCGATTCAACGGGAGGGTTTGTTATGAAGCGATCAATTCCGGCAGCCGCGGCGGTGGCGGTCTTGGTAATTTTGGCTTTCGCCCCGGTGTCCGCTCAAAGAGCGTCCCGCCAAAGCGTGACCAGACCGGTAATGTGGACGGCCGTGAACATTCCGGCCCGAAACTTATACTACGGACCGGGCGGAACGGCGATGAGGCCGGACACGCGGCGGATCCGGTTCATCCGCAAGGAAACCGGCGGCAACAATCTCAAGTACAGGATCAGCGACGCCCGGGGCCGCGTCTGGGTCGCAAAGATCGCCGACGAATCCCAGGCGGAAGTCGCCGCCAACCGACTCCTGTGGGCGATCGGCTACCGCACAGAGATCGATTACCTGGTGCCGAGGCTTACCGTCCCGGGTAAGGACACGTACAGCAATGTCCGCCTCGAAGCCCGGCCGCGCGGCGTCGACCGTGACGGCCGATGGAAATGGGATGAAAACCCGTTCACGGGGACCCGGCAGTTCAGAGGGCTTCGGATCATGATGGCCCTGATCAACAACTGGGACCTTAAGGATTCGAACAACGCGATCCTTCGCACGGGCGGCGAAGTTCAGTACATCGTCAGTGATCTGGGCTCTTCCTTCGGCAAGCTCCCCGTGTCCAGCGCGTTTATCCTGAACCGCATCGGCCGCAGCGTCAGCGATCCAGAAGACTTCGCCAACTCGACGTTCATCAACGGAGTCGAGCACGACGGCGAGGTGGATTTTTTCTACAAGGCAAAGGGCAAGAAGATGCTGGAGGGAATATCAACCGACGATGCACGCTGGCTGGGCGGGCTGCTCGGCCAATTGTCCGATCGCCAGATCCGCGATGCGTTCCGGGCGGCCAATTACAGTCCGGATGAGGTTACGCTGCTGAGCCGAGCCGTGCGGAGTCGGATCACACAGTTGAATTACCTGCCGCACGGATATGAAGCTGTTCGCTAGGCCGACCTCGGAAAATCTGGAATTATTGCGGGGTAAGCCGCGTAAGGGCTCGGTGGAGCGCGTACGCGGCTTACTCACAAAGGGAATCGTTGGCGATCACCAACCCAATCAGTCCTGCGACCGATAGAAATAGTATTCAGCGGTGTATGGCACCCTTTTTTCCTCGCCGACTGCGCTACCGGGCGCTGCCGGTTCAAGGCCGCCGGCGGTGTTTACACGCTGAATATGATCGGCCTTGTCGAAGATGCCGCTGCCCCCGTTCGAAACCGATCTGAGCAGCAGCCACTGGATCGCGGCGGCATCGGGTGTGCAGCCCTCGACGCGCGAGGCCACGACGGTGCTGCCGCTGTTGCTCTCCCACGTCGGGCCGGCGTAATGAGTGCCGACCAGCCCTCGGTAATTGGCGTCCGCGTACAGCCTCGCCTCCGGGCCGACAAAATTCCACCTCACTCCGTTCCAACGGTAGATCTGAACGCCCAGAGCGTAGGTGTGGAACAGAAGCTGGCTGCCCTCCGGGGCCGCGATGACGCCGCACATGGGCGGAAGCTCGGGTCCATTGTCGGCCGCCCTGGCCGACACAAGAGCCGGCGAGGCAAGCAGGACCACGCTTAAAAGGGCTAAGCACGTTACGATCTTTTTAATGTTTATGATTTCCATTTTTCTATTTATCCTTTCCTTTCTTTAGGTATCAATCGGCGTTCCCACTGCGGGTCGCCTTCACTTCCAGGTATTCCGAGGAAACGAACGTAGTGCCGTCCGCCGCCTGGTTGTTTTCGGCCCAGAGGCCTACCAGATCTCGCCTGAGCGCGTCGCCGCCATCGCCGAGCGCTTCGAACGCTTTCAGCGTCGGCCCGTAGAATTGGCGGAAATGCTCGACCACCTCCGCCGGGCCGAATGGAAAGACGAAATTGATCGTCCGCGGCGTCAGCGAGAGTTCGGCCACTGCTTCATTGAGACGGGCACGCACCGTGTCCTGGTCTCCCCACAACAACGGCGACGGCATTTCGGCAGGAGGACGGACGTGTTTCGCGGTCAGCCTGAACATCTGCCCGATGAAGCCGGACGGCGTCCAGTTCGCCATGGCGATCGTGCCGCTGGGTTTGCACACCCGTACCAGCTCGCTTGCAGCCACGTCCGGGCGCGGAGTGAACATTGCCCCGAACATCGACATCACTACATCGAAGCTCTCGTCCTCGTACGGCATCGCTTCGGCGTCGCCGACGTCGAACCGGGCGTTGATCCCTCGAGCCCGCGCTGTCGCTCTCGCCTGATCGATGAGCCCGGAAACGATGTCGAGCCCCGTCACATCCGCTCCCGCCGCAGCGGCCGGGATCGATAGATTTCCGGTGCCGCAGGCAACGTCCAGGACGCGGGCGCCCGGGTTGAGCCGGAGCCTCTCGACGAACTCGACAGCTCCCGCCTGGTAAGACGTGGCGATGCGTCCAAAATCGCCGGACGTCCACGTGTCGCTAAGCCTATTCTTCAACGCTTCCATTTCACTTGTGATCTTTGTGCCTTCCATATTTGTCTCCTATCGAGTGCTTTTTAGCTGTCGCATCCACGCGGCCGCATCAGGTTCAGAAAAACGTAGTTGGCGACGTTTCGGCCAACCGATTGGCCTGCCGTTTGATCGAACGGAAAATGGATCCCGCCGTAGACGCGGCTTCGTTCTTCTTCGTTCGCCATCGCCGTGAAACCGGAGTACCAGCGCGTTGCGCCGCCGGCCCCCTCCCATGTGTGATCGAAACGAATATCATCGCGGCCGAAGAACAATGCGAGAACGGTCGACTGCGAGGTGCCGATCGCGGCGTGATTGCCAGCGTAGCTCGGGTACGGCGGATTGCCGAGCAGCGGCGACCAGTTCGCGTCCGGTGCGGTGTCCGGATTCCCGTCCTCATCGGCACGGCGGATCGCCGTCATCGGCCGCCAAAGGCCATGGACGAATTTGCTGGCCATCGTGGTCTGAAGGGCGTCATGAAAGGCTATGTTCATCAGGGCGAACAGCCTCGCGTTCTCAACCGTGCTGCTGTTGCGTGAAACGGCAACCGTGCGGGCGACGTTGTTCCAGACGAACCAGATGCTGGTTGGAGTGTTAACATTCGCCCAGAGCTGAGCGACCTTTGTCTGGTCGGCCGTGCGCGTGGCGCTCGTCGCCGAGCCGATCTCCTTGACCTCGTTCAGGGACGCGGCGTATTCCGAGCTTGTCAGCGCGGGCGGCGGATTCGGCGCGAACTGCGTGCCCGACGTTGTCGCGAACGGGATCACGGCCGGAAATTGCGTAAAACCCGCTGGTGCCGGAGCCGGCTGCCAGTTTCCCGGAGTGACCGGCAAAACGTACGGTGTCACTGGCGCGCTCCAGCCGTCGCTTGCTCGGGCCGCCAATAATCGGGCAGCGACAATTTCGCCGACCCTGATGCCTTGCGAGGAGCGATAAGACGCGATTCCGTCCAGCGAGGCAGCCAATTGCGCGGCGAATACGGCCTGCCGCGCGGGGTACAGAGACACAAGAACGTCATGTGCGGCTTTGGCGGCCGCGGCTTCTTTTGACGCTCTCGGGGTGCCGGGCACGTCCGTCAGATAAGGCGTGTAGGTGCCTTCGATGGAATTGACCGCATCGAACATTGCTGCGTGCATCATCGCAAAACTCCGCACGGGAAAGATCGTCCCCGGATGCTGCCCGGGCGTCCTGATGGTCTCCTGCAGTACGCGGTTCCACTGCAGCACCACGTTCTCGCCGGCCGTGTTCGAGTTCGCAGTTTCGATGTCCTGCGCGTCCGCGGCCGTAAAAGCCACGAATGAGATCGCGATCGCGAAAATATAGCTGATAAATAATTTGTAACTCATACAATTCGTTCTCCTGTTCTCAGGATGCTCATCCTCGCGGTTGCTCTATCGCTGCACCCTCCTACGCGATAGCCGCCCCGTTTTGGCGCCGGGTGCACTTGCCGCTAATTCGTCGCGGCCCTGGGCTCACCAGTTGTTTACATACCCGTCGAACAGATCCGGGTCCTTGGAAGCCGGATGATTCTTCGCCGCTCTTTTGTCCATCAGGGCGTTCATCGCCGTACCGAACTCTTTTATTTTTGTCCTGGTGACGGCGGGATTGAGCATTCCGGTGATCGTCAGATTGGTTTCCATAAGACTCATGACCCAACCGTCAAATGCCATCAAAGTCGCGCCGACCTGGACGTGCGTCGGGTCGCTGGTGAGCGGCTTCCTGGAATGTTTTCCGATCCGGAAAAGATTCTCCAACTGGTGAAGGGCCGTTTGAATGCGACGCAGTTCGCTCTTCGCTTCTTTGACCTGACCCAGAAGCGTCTCGTACGACCGGGAAAGAACTCCGGTGACTTGCGCGTCAGTTATCTGATCAGCTTTGATCAGCTTGTGAAGTCCGCGGAACGTTCCTTCTGTCATGAGCACGCTGACCTGCGCAGGACTGAGCGGTTGATTAGCCATTGTTGTAATAACCTCCTAATGTTTTTTGTCTATGCGGCCCTGGCGATCATTCTTTCGATCGTTTCGCGGGCAGCGGTTTTAGTTAACGGGATACATCTTCACGTTGATCAGGCTGCTCACCTCCGAACGCCATATAGTAGCTACGCCGTTTTTGGCCACATTCAGAATTGCGTATGCGATCCGGGACAAACCGACAGCCGGTGTGGCCTCGACACCCGAATACCACAGATATTTCCCGCTCAGATACTGTTTCGGTATTGGTGGAAAAACCGCCTGCTTTTTCACACTGTTGATCGCTTCAAGGATCATGATGTGACCGATCGGCCCGAAACCGCCGTCGATGACCTTTCCGGCATTGTCGACCATAGCGAGCACGTGCATTCGGGGAGTGAACATGTCCTCTTCGTTCGTTACCGGCTGGCTGTGGAGCCTCGTGACTATTCCATTGATCCCCATATCGCCGTTGATGATCTTGGAAGAACTTACAGGGTCGATGTACATCCACTGAGTTTCGGAATTTCTGTAGCGCAGGTAATTCCCGACGAAGCCGTTACAATCCAAACCGAGCCTCGGATAGGCATGATCGACCCGCTCGTCGCAGTAGTGCTGCAAACCGCCTGGGGCGACGACGCCACAGCGCGCCGCCAGCTGCAGCGTGAGCTGAACATCCTCAGGCGTTCCCTTTCCCGAAAAGGCTTGTGTGGCCCGTGGTAGTAGCGGTCGAAGCTCGTCCCAGGTCTTGAAACCCATGAGGACCTGGTCGCCCCAAATGTTCTTCACTCTCATTGCCAGCTCTTTCTTTTGTTTGAAGAGACGATTGGCGTACGTACTGATCGCACTCACCAACTCCGTCTGTCCCGGCGGAGGCTTGGATCCGCCCACACTCTCTGGGTTCCATCCCTGATACAGGCGGTACTTGCCGTATTTCACTTTTTCGTACCGGAGGATCTCGTTATCGTCATTGAAAATCGGCACTTCGAGTTCCCAATATTTTTTCGCGTATTCCAAGGCTCCCATCCTGCTCATAATTGAATTGCTCCTTCTTATTTCTTGCACTCCGCGCCGGTCCACAGCATGCGCATCTTGCACAGCGTCTGTGCCCCGACGCGTACCGGCGGCATCGGTTTCGCGTTCTGATCGTGCAGGTGTTCGATCAGCCCGTTCCCGTCCCGCATCATTTGCGGGTACATGATCCCGACAGTATCGTGATCGTCGTTCGGTGCTTTTGAACCGTCGGGCATTAGACCGTTCAACCCGGCGCAGTGGATCAGCTCGTGAAGGGTGACCACCTCCATTTGTCCCGGCGTCGGATTCGTCACCAAACCGGGCAGGAAGGTGATCGCGAAGAATATCTCAAGGCCCTTCCGTCCGTCCGACAGTGTCCGTGCCCGGCCGTGCAGGTCGGCTGCGTCGAAGTCGACGGTTATCGATTGCTGCGGGTGCGCGTAGGTTTCCTTCCCGTTCGAAAGCTTGACGACGATGTGCGCGTTGCGCTCGTCGTTGGTGGCGACCAATTGCACCCCGAACCCCAGGGCGTTGAAAGTGGCGATCGAGTTGGTGACCGCTGTCGACCACGAACCGCCTTTGTTGAAGACCGTTAGTTTGCCTTCCTTCCTGAACCGTCTGAACCATGGTGTCGGCATTTTCCTATCTCCCTCGCGTCAGATATCTGCGAGCTTTTTGATCTGCACGGTAAGGGTGAAGGCGATCGGGGTATTGCCGAGCGGTCCGATGAAGATCGTGTAATCGCCGGCCTCTTCGAGACCGACCTCGTACCGGCCGCCCCTTTCCGTCCGCAGCAGGACCATTTCGCCGTACCGGCTGACCGTTTCAACCTTGATGCCGACACCCGACGTTGGCGTGACATCAATGATCAGCTTTTGGCCCGGCCCGGCCCGCAGCACGAAAGAGGTGCCGTAGTTCGCGGCTGTTCCCTTCACAACGGCCGAAGTCCGTCCCTTCTTGAACTGGATCCGTTTCGGGATCTGCGCATTCGCCAACAGACCGGAACCGAACACGAACGCGACTGCGGCAAATGCCATCTTGTGTAATCTTTTCTTCATTTTTCTTCTCCCAGCTGCCCGCGTGGAACCGGAAAACTGCGCGAGCCTGTCCGACTCGGTCCGTGGACGTGAGCGTCCAGGTTCCCGCGATTTTTCCCTGCTTCCGGCCGCAGCTTTCTCGTTGTTATTGCACCCCGAACTCCGTCAGCGGATTTCCAAAGAAAGCCGTTCTCCACGTCGGCTCGATCCGCCTTCGCTCATTGGTATCTGAAATTCGATCTTCGGCAATCGCCTCCCAGCTGCCGTCGATTTCGGTGTAGGGGTTGCCGATCGTGGGGAATTTCGGCAGATCTAACATGATCTGTTGCGCCAAAATGGTCTGGCTGACCGTAAAATGGATAGCCGCAACAGCTATAATTGCGATCACTTCTTTTTTCATTTATTACTGCTCTCCTGCCCTTCTTGTTACTATGCGGATCGTTCTCTTTCCATCCCTCTGTTAAATCGCCGGAACATGTGTGTAATTATTCCCGCCGATTCGTGAATGGAAAAACTTAGGTTTTTTGCCGCATTTCGTCCTGAGAAAGCGTTTAGAAATACTATTAGAAAGTTATTAGAGAGCCGGAAGTCGTTTAAGGGTAGGGGGTTATACAGATACGGCGGTATTTAGACGTTCGCCGGTCGAAAGGCACTGCAGCGGGAGATTGAGGCCGGGAAGCGGACCGCGACAATGAATGGCGTGCCGCCAGGGCCGGTGCGCGGTCGCGGGCAGAACGCCGATAAGCTTTGGCACCGAGGGAGTCGGTAAATAAACTGAGCGGTTCGATCCTTGAAAAAGGCAAGTTCTCCGTACTTTTTGCGTCTATCTTACGCGTTAGTAATACAGAGAGCCTCCAATTCGAGGCCGCTTTATAGAGGTGATACGTAATGGACAGCAATAATACAACCGGATCGCAGAACGCCCTGGAAAGTAATTTCTTTTATATTTCCCTCGCGATCGTCCTGACGATGGCCCTGCTCGGCATCGTCAACGACATCGTCGCGAGATAGAAACTCGGCACTCGTACAACAAAGTTCGGCCGCGGAACGCACTGTCGTCCCGCGGCCGATTTTCTTGGTCAGCCCATATTCCGTCAACCGTCCGCCAGACCGCTGTCGAATCTCGAACCAGACTTATTTTCCAATGCAGAAGGTCGCGAAGATCCGGGTGAGCATGTCTTCGGTTGTGGTTTCGCCGGTTATTTGGCCAAGGTAGCGGAGGGCGTTGTGGAGGCCGATGAGGGTCAGTTCTTCACTGGCGTTTTGGTCGAGCAGGTCGATCGACGAGAGGATCTCTTCGTGGGCGCGGTTGAGGAGGTCGTGGTGGCGGGCGTCGGTTACGAGGAAGCCCTGGTCGGAGAGGGTCGTGTGGTCGCGATGGGTATTTTCACCGCCGCCGTCTGACGTGGCACTGGGAATAAATGGATCGAGGAGCGCTTGTTTCAGCTTCTCGAGGCCGTCCCCGGTTTTTGCTGAAACGGGAATAGCGGCCGCTGGCGGTACTCGAATCGCCGCGAGACGCTCGGAAGAACGGTCATCCTCCAACCGGCCGAGCCTGGCAATAACGGCTCCGACATCGCGATCCCCTATCTTGTCTATTTTGTTGATGACAAGAACGTGCCGCAGGTCTTTAACGCTTTCCAGAATCTGTTCGTCCTCATCACCGACAGGCTCGGAGCCGTCAACCACGAACACCACTATATCCGAATCGGCGACAGCACGACGTGTGCGTTCGACGCCGATGCTTTCGACGGTGTCGGCTGTTTCGCGAAGGCCGGCGGTGTCGATCAGCGAGACGGGAACGCCGTCGACCGAAAAGGTTTCGTTTATCTGATCCCGGGTCGTTCCGGCGATCTCGGTCACGATCGCCCGGTCGGTGCCGAGCAGGGC
>Ga0307405_10001105_pt1 | contig 11027 bp, 5 predicted proteins | sample 322Cmetagenome_2_FD_203311 | JGI IMG/M metagenome (GOLD analysis project Ga0307405, IMG submission 203311) | Maize rhizosphere microbial communities from greenhouse at UC Davis, California, United States - 322HYB-C-1 | ecosystem: Host-associated > Plants > Roots > Rhizosphere > Soil | place... | reverse complement strand
CGCACCCGCGCCGCGAGGCTCTGCACCGCATAGAACGCGCCTGCGGCGTCGCCCGCGGCGATCGAGATGTTCTCACCTGTGATCCGCAACCGATACGTCTCGGGGCCCAATGTCGAATCGGTTTCGATGACGAGCGGAATACCATCACTGACCTGCGGAATGCCGAGCGTCTCGAGACGTGCCATCGCCGGTGCCAGCGCCGCGGTCAGCCGGGCGTCGCCGCGTAACGCGAGACCACGCGCGAGATCGAGCCGCGCGCCATCCGGATCGCGCTCGACTTGGCTTGGCGTCGGGATGATCCCGCCATCCACCGCTTCGGCGACGAACGCGACATCGCGATTCTCCGCGCCAACCAGTTCTGGCGTCTCCAGCGGCGTCATGTCGCTGCTCGAACGGCGCACCGAGGCGGGCAGCGGTGCGAGATGCGGCATAGCCTTGCGGCCCTGGTAAGCCCCCGCGACCTCGCGCGTGCTGTCGATGACCGCCGCGTCGCCTTGTGGATCGACGACGTAGTAATTGGGCATGACCTTGGCCCGGGTGAGGATCACGCCGCCGACGACGAAGGGGATGCTGCGGCTCTCGCCCGGCTGCAGCGGCGGCGCATCCGACGCGAAGCGCAGGACGTGGAGATCGCCGTTGATATGCTCCACATGCGCGCCGCCATTGGACGTGAGCGCCACCGGATCGACCTGGCTGAAGTAGATTTCGCGCCCGGCAAGCGTGAGCGGGCGTGAGGTGCTGAGGACGATCTCCGCCTCGGCGCAGGGCTGGTCTCCGCTGACCCGGCCGTCGGGAAGCCGGCACGATCCCTCGCCGCGATTGGCGCGCACGCGATAGGTGAGATCGAGCGTAGTGCCGATGGTTTCGGCGTCGCCTGCGGGCCTCCGGGGCGCTTCGGCCATGGCCGGCAGCGCCCCGGCTCCGACGATCTGCGCAAGCAGCGCGGTCGCAACCCCTGGTCTTCTCACGTCAGCCATGAACCTTGTGCCCTCCGATCCAGGTAGATTGCAGTTGCAGCCCGGCGTCCAGCACCACAAAATCAGCACGCGCGCCCTCGCGCAGCGCGCCGTGGTCGTGTCCGCGCCCGAGGAAAGCCGCGGGATGGGTCGAGGCCATCGCCGCCGCCTGCGCCAGATCGACGCCGAGCGTCTCCACCGCATTGCGCAGTGCGCGCGCCATATCGAGGTCGGAGCCGGCGAGCGTGCCGTCGTCGGCCCGGCAGGTGCCCCCCTCGACATGGATGCGGCGGCCCTGAAGATAGAAGCAGCCGTCCTCCATCCCGACCGAGGGCATGGCGTCGGTCACAAGCATGAAGCGGTCCAGCGGTTTGCACCGCAGCGCGAGGCGCAAGGTGACGGGCGAGACGTGGTGCCCGTCAACGATCAAGCCGCACCAGCTCTCTAGATCCTCCAGCGCCGCGCCGACGACGCCGGGCTCGCGGCTGGTCAGCGGCGACATGGCGTTGAAGAGGTGGGTGAAGCCCGTGACCCCCGCGTCGAGCGCCGCGCGCATCGCCTCGTAAGTCGCGTTAGTGTGACCGGCGCAGACGCGCACGCCGCGCTTCCGCAGCGCGCGGATCACCAGCGGACCGGCCTGCTCGGGCGAGAGCGTCACGACCGTGGTCCCGCCGCGCAGGCGCGACATCAGTTCGACATGTTCTTCGAGGAACGGGCGGAACTTGGTTTCGTCGTGCACCCCCTTGCGGTCGGTGCTGAGGAAGGGCCCCTCCAGATGGATGCCGATCACGCCGGGGACGCCCTCGGCGATTGCAAGCTCGACTGCCTCGATCGCCGCGGCGACTTTGTCGAGTTCGTCGCTGATCAGCGTCGGCAGCAGCGCGGTCGTGCCGAAGCGCGCGTGGGTTTCGGCAATGGTGCGGATCGCCGCGACCGAGGGATCGTCGTTGAACAGCACGCCGCCGCCGCCGTTAACCTGAATGTCGACGAAGCCCGACAGGAGATGCGCACCATCGAGTTCGATCCGCTCGACCTCGCGCGGCACCTCCGATTCGTCGACGACCGCCGCGATCCGATCGCCTTCGACCAGCACGCCGCGCCCCTCCAGGAAGCGCCCGCCGACGAGGATCCTGCCGCCAACGAAAGCCTTCGCAGTCATGTCGTCTCCGTGATCTTGCTGAGGTGCGGCGGGGAATCCGGGTTCTCGCCCAGCGCGACCGCCCGCCGGTTGACGAGGCGATAGAACGATTGGGCGAGCAGGATCGGCTGCAGGCGGGGGTCGCCGGCCAGCGTCGGCAGCGTCAGGCATCCGCGCGCGGACGCTCCGGCGATGATCACCTGGGCGCCCATCTCGGCGAGTTTCTCGGCGGTTTCGACGACGTTGCCGACGGTCGCATCGTCCTGCGCCAGCGCGAGGACGGGGAAGCCCGGGCGGACGATCGCCGCCGGGCCGTGCAGGACTTCGGCGGCGCTGTAGGCTTCGGCGTGGATACGGCAGGTTTCTTTGAACTTGAGCGCCGCTTCCTGCGCCACGCAGAGGCCGATCCCGCGCCCGATGACGAACAGGCTCCGCGCGTTACCCAGCTTCTCGTCCGCCGCGCTCCAGTCGAGCTCCCAGGCTTCGGCCATCCGCTCGGGCAGTGCCGCGAGCGCGCCCGTCAGCTCCTCGTCCCCCGTCCAGGCGGCTACGATCCGGGCGATCATCGTGAGCGAGCAGAGGTAGGACTTCGTCGCGGCGACCGATCTCTCAGGAAAGGCATGGAGCGGCGCTACGTGATCGGCCAGCCCGGCGAGCGGCGACGAAACCTGGTTCACCAGCGCGACCAGCCGGGCGCCGCCCTCGCGCGCGCTGCGCGCCGCGGCGATGATGTCGGGGCTGCGGCCGGATTGCGATATCGCCAGGCAGGCCGCCCGCTCGAGCGCGCTTTCGGCGTCGTAGATCGAACTCACCGAAGGGGCCCAGGAGACCACCGGCACACCTGCCGCCGTCTCCACCAGATACTTGGCGTAAGTCGCGGCGTGATCCGAGCTTCCGCGCGCGACCGTCGCGATCAGTCGCGGCTCGAGTGCGCGCAAGGCCGCGCCGATCTCCGCGATCGCCTCGGTCGAATCGGCGGCCTGGCGTGCGACGCACTCGTGCGCCTCGCCGGCTTCGGCGAACATCTGCGTGGCGCTTTCGCGGGCGGTCTGGGTCATGCGCGATCCTTGCCGGGCGTCAGTTGCCGAGATTGAGTTCGGCAACGAAGTCGTAGGCATCGCCGCGATAGTAGGAGCGCGTCCACTCGACCGCGGCACCGGCCGCGTTGAAGCCGATGCGCTCGATGAACAGCCCGGCGCTGCCGGGTTCGACCAGCATTAGCTCCGCCTGTTCCTCGGTAAAGAGCACCGCGCGCAGGCGCTGGAGCGCGCGGACCGGGCGCTGGTTGCGGATGCGAAGCGCCTCGTAAAGCGACTCCTCCACCGCATGTTCGGACGGCAGGCACGAGGCGGGAACGGTGGCGTACTCGATCGCCATGGGGACGTTGTCGGCGCAGCGGAGGCGGTGGAACCGCAGCACCGCCGTGCCCGGGCTGAGCGACAGGCTGAGCGATTCCTCGGGCGTGACCAATCCGCGCTCGCGCATCAGCCAGTCGCTGCGGACCTTGCGTCCGCGCGAAACCATGTCCTCGGTGAACGAGGTCAGCGTGGCGAAGCTCTTCTCCACGCGGCCGGCGACGAAGGTGCCTGATCCGCGCTTGCGGACCAGCAGGCCGTCCTCGACCAGCCCGTCGATCGCCTTGCGCACGGTCACGCGCGAGATTTCCAGCGTCTCGGCGATATCCCGTTCGGACGGGAGCGGGTCGTCGGCATCCCACTGGTTCGACTCGATCGCGCCCCGCAGAACCTTGGTGAGCCGCTGGTATAGCGGTGTGCCGGTCGTGGTATTGAAGGTGCTCTTGAGGCCCTGAAGTCCGTTCACCCGCCCAAATCCCTGAATGTTGACGCTTATTGCCGTGCCAGCACGAAACCACTGACGAAGCCATATAAGACCAATATTACCAATTCCTACCAAAAACAACCATTGGTTATAGTTTGGTATTGCAATTGGCAATAAGGTTGTCCTACATAACGCTGCAGAAGAACCGACCGTCGGTCCGGAGTGGGAAGGGCTCCTCGGCAGCGTCGGACAAAGCGGAGAAAGCCATGAGGAAGTCCGTAGCATGGGTGCTTGGTGTTTCGACGTTCGCGCTGAGCGGCGGTGCGGCCCTGGCGCAGGAGACCGACCCGGCGCCGCCTGAGGGCACGGCCGGCGAACCGATCGTGGTTACCGGCATCCGGGCCTCGCTCGCCGATGCGGTCGACACCAAGCGCAACGCCGACGCCATCGTCGATGCGATCGCCGCCGAGGACATCGGCAAGTTCCCCGACCGCAACGTCGCCGAATCGCTCCAGCGCGTCCCCGGCGTGGTGACCAACCGCGAATATGGCGAGGGCGAGCGCGTCTCGCTGCGCGGGCTCAATTACAATCAGACGCGCACGCTGGTGAACGGCCACTCGGTCGCCACCGCGGACTGGTTTATCCTCGATCAGCAACAGGCGACTCGGAACTTCAACTATCTGGTGCTGCCCTCGGACATCGTTGGCGAGGTCCAGGTGTTCAAAAGCCCGACTGCCGACATCGAGGAAGGCGGCATCGGCGGTACGATCAACGTGCTGACGCGCAAGCCGCTCGATCTCGATCCCTTCGTCGCCGCGCTTTCGGTCGAGGGCGCCTATACCGAGAAGGCCGACTCGCTCGATCCGCAGATCTCGGGCGTCCTGAGCTGGTCGAACGAGGCCGGCACCTTCGGCATCCTCGCCGCCGGCGTCTTCCAGCAGCGCGAAGTGCGCCGCGACGGTATCGAGGTGCTCGGCTACGATCCGGGGCTCGACCCGACCGGGCAGGGCCGTCAGGTGCCGGTGCTGATCGGCTCCGCGTTGTTCCTCCAGAAGCGCGAGCGCCTCGGCGGCAATCTCGAAATCCAGTTCCGGCCGAGCGACAATCTGGAGTTCGGCATCAGCGGACTGTGGACACGCTTCAACGCCAACAATACCAACTACAACTTCCTCGCCTGGCCCTCGCGCTCGGGTCTCGGCGGCGGAACCACCGAATTGACCGACGAGACGGTGATCGGTGACACCATCGTCGCGGGCACGATCCGTAACGTCGGAGAAGCCGGCGGTTTCGGGCAGGTCTACGACATCATCGATCGCGAGGCCTATGCCGAATCGCGCTATATCGCGGGCAACTTCTCCTACGAAACCGACGGTGGCCTCACGCTCAGCGGCCAGCTCGGCTATACCGACGCCGACGGCGACACCGTGCGCCAGCCGTTCGTGGAGTTCCTCGGATCGAGCGACTTCAGCTACGACCTGACGGGCGACGCCCCGACCGTATCGTTCGACAGCGTCGACCCGACCAACCCGGACGACTTCGCCTTCGAATTCGCCTCCAACCACTCGATCGGCAACGACGACAGCGAGTTCTTCGCCTATCTCGATGCCGAGCAGGAGGTCGCGCTCGGGGTGCTCGAAGCGATCAAGGTCGGCGCCAAGTATACCGACCACAGCCGCAAGACCGACTTCCAGGCGACGACCTTCGGCGACTTCTTCGTCCCGTTCCGCGACACTGGCTGCAACGGCGGCGTGTGCACCGCGGCCTCGTTCGGCGGCGGGCTGACCCCCGACGACTATCTCGACAATATCGCGATCTCGGGCACGCTGACCGACTACTTCCTGCCCGATCCCGCGCGCATCCGCGACCTGATTGGCAGCTTTCCGGCCTCCACCGACCGGATCCCGCTCTATTCGGACATCTTCTCGGTCGATGAGAAGACTTACGGCGGCTACGTCATGGGGCGCCTTGCCGGCGAAGGCTGGCGCGGCAATCTCGGGGTGCGCGTGGTGCGCACCGATCAGGTTTCGCGCGGATACGTTCAGGGTGCCGAGGGACCGGGCCAGGTCTCGAACGCTTTCGGCGACTTCCTTCCGGTGACCGAGGAGCGCAGCTATACCGACATCCTGCCGAGCCTGAACGTCACATTCGATCTGACCGACGATCTGGTGCTGCGCGCGGCTGCGGCGCGGACCATTACCCGGCCCGACTACACCGATATCGCTCCGCGCGTGGCGCTCAATCCGGGCGCGCTGACCGGCTCGGGCGGCAACGCCGACGTTCAACCTTATCGGGCGAACCAGTTCGACCTGTCGCTCGAATACTACGCGCCGAACAACGCGCTGTTCGCCATCGCGCTCTACTACAAGGACGTGCAGAACTTCGTCACCGATCGCATCGTTAACGAAGTCTTCTCGATCGAAACCAGCGCGCCCGATCTGACCCGCTGCATACCGACGCCGGGCTCGACCAATCCTGATCTCTACGATTGCGAGTTCGCGATCAACCGGCGCACCAATGGCGGCACCGCGCAAGTGAAGGGGGTCGAGCTGATCGCCCAGACCCCGCTGTTCGGCAACTTCGGCATCAACGCCAACTACAGCTTCTCCGATGCCGAGACAGACAGCGGCGATCCGATCCCCGGCAATTCGAAGCACGCGTTCCAGGTCGGCGGCTATTACGAAGACGAACGGCTGAGCGCGCGACTGACCTACAACTGGCGCGACGACTTCTTCATCACCTTCGACCGCGCCTCGCCGCTCAACCAGAAAGGCTTCGGATCGCTCGACGCCTCGCTCGATTTCAGGCTGATCGATCAGGTAAGCTTGACCTTCGATGCGGTGAACCTCACCAACGAGAAAATCGTTCAGTTCGCGGGCGAATCCTTCCGCCCGCGCGCGATCTACGACAACGGCCGCTACTTCTTCTTCGGCGCCCGTTTCGAGTATTGACGGGCAGGATTTCCCGCGGCTCGCACGGGTCCGCGGGAATCTACCGGGGTCGAGGACGATGGAGGCAGGTGTGGCGCGTGGCGGGTCGGCAGCCGGGTTCGTGAGGCTGCGGGTCCATGCACCGGCGAAGGGCTGGCTGCTGCCGCTGGAGGCGACGCCCGACCCGGCCTTTGCCGGCGGCGCGCTTGGCCCGGGGGTAACGCTCGAACTGCTCGACGACCTGATCCGCGCGCCGTGCCCCGGCGAAGTGGTGGCAGTCGCCGGGGAACGCCATGCGATCACGCTCGATTGCGGCAACGGCGCGCAGATCCTGATCCATTGCGGGATCGACACCGTTTCCCTGAAGGGCGAGCCGTTCGAGCCGCTAGTCGCGGTGGGCGACCGGGTGGAGACGGGCGATCCGCTGCTGCGGGTCGATCTGGAGGCCCTCGTCGCCGCCGGAAAGAGCGCCGCCACGCCCATCGTGCTGGTGGAGGCCGGGGGCTGCTCGCTCAGCCTCCGCTCCGATCCCGACGGCCTGGTCGAGCCCGGAGCCGAGCTATTCGAGCTTTATCGCGAGGGAGTCGGCGGCGCGAACTGTGATCCCCACGTCGAGAACGGGCCCGTAGCGACCCGCGAAGTGATCCTGCCGCTCCCGCATGGACTCCACGCACGCCCTTGTGCGGCGATCGCCGCGGAGGCGCGCCGCTGGCGCGCCACGGTCACGCTCCGGACAGACGGGCGTAGCGCCGCAGCGGGGAGCACCGTCGGTCTGTTGAAGCTCGGCGCGACTCTGGGCGGCCGGGTCGAGATCGAGGCGCGCGGTGAGCAAGCCGAAGCCGCGGTCGAGGCCATCGCCGCCCTGATCGGACGCGGGGCGGGAGACGAGATCGTCGAACCACGCGCGGCTCCGCAAGCGCCGGGGCAGCCCGTCGTCCTGCGCCGCGCCGATCCTGACGGACCCGCCGAGCCGGGTCTGCTGTCCGGCGTCGCGGCCGCTCCGGGCAAGGCGATCGGCTCGGCCTACTACGTCCATCGCGCGCGCATCGAAGTCACCGGCAATGCCGAAAGTCCACCGGCCGAGAAGGCGCGGCTTCGCGATGCCCTCTCCGTTCTTCGCGCTCGGCTCGCCGACGAAGACGATGGCGCCGGTGCGGCAATCGCGTCGGCGCAACTGGCGATCCTCGAGGATGAGGAACTGGTTGCCGCGGCGGAGGCGAAGATCGACGCCGGGGGGAGCGCCGCGGGGGCCTGGCAGGCGGTGATGCAGCGCGAAGCCGAGGCGCTCCGCGCCTTGTTCGACGCGAGGCTTGCCGAGCGCGCCGACGATCTCCTCGATCTCGAACAGCGCATGTTGCGGATTCTGCTCGGCAGGGAGAGCGAAGCCACCGCGCCGGCGGGCGCGATCGTGATCGCAAGCGATCTCTATCCGTCCGATCTCAAGCCGCTCCGGGCCGCGGGCGTGGCCGGCATTGCTACGGTCGCCGGCGGCCCGACCTCACACCTGGCGATCCTTGCCGCATCGGCCGACATTCCGATGGCGGTGGCGTTCGGCGAGCCGCTGTGCGGGGTCGAGGAAGGCGAACTCGTCTATCTCGACGGCGACGCGGGAACGCTGCGTCATGCCATGGCGGAAGGCGAAGCCGAGGAGCTGCGGGAGCATCTGGTGCGGCGCGAGGCGAGCTACCGCGCGGCGCTGGCGACGGCGCAGCACGAAGCCCGGCTTGCCAGCGGCGAGCGGATCGAGGTCTTCGCCAATATCGGCAGCGTTGCCGATGCGGAGGAGGCCGTGCGGCTCGGCGCCGAAGGGTCAGGCCTCGTGCGCACCGAATTCCTGTTCCTCGACCGCGCCGAGCCTCCGAGCGAGGCGGAGCAGGCGGAAATCTACGCCGCGATCATCGAGAGCTTCGGCGATCGGCCGGTCATCATCCGCACGCTCGATATCGGGGCCGACAAGCCGGCGCCTTATCTGCCGCTCGCAAAGGAGGACAACCCTGCGCTCGGCGTGCGTGGGATACGTGTGGGCCTGCGTTATCCCGAGCTGCTCGCCGGGCAGATGCGCGCGATCCTGCGCGGGGCCGGCGGGCGCACCGCGCACATCATGGCACCGATGGTGTCTTCGGCCGGCGAATTCGCGCAGTTGCGCGCGATGCTCGATCGCGTTCTCGCAGAGACTGGGCATGCGGCACCGGTCAGACTGGGGGCGATGGTGGAAACGCCCGCCTCGGCGCTCATCGCCGGCACTCTCGCGCGGGAGGCCGACTTCCTGTCGGTCGGCACCAACGATCTCACGCAATATACGCTCGCGGCGGACCGCACCAATTCCGATCTCGCGCGCGACCTCGACGCGCTGCATCCGGCCGTGACCCGTCTCGTCGGAATCGCGGCCGAGGGCTGCCGTGCGCACGGCCGAGTGCTCGGCATCTGCGGCGGCGCGGCCGGCGATCCGCTGGGGGCTGCGGTGCTCGTCGGCCTAGGCGCGCGCGAACTGTCGGTCAGCGCCGCGCGCGTGCCTGAAATCAAGCAGTGGCTGTCGGCGCTCACGCTCGAGCAGTGCCGCGCCGCTGCCGAGGCGGCGCTGGCGGCCGCGTCGGCGGAAGAGGCGCGCGGCGAGCTGGGCAAGCTCCTGGGGAGGACGGAATGAGACGGCTGTTTGCAGGCATTCAGCAACTCGGGCGGTCGCTGATGCTGCCGATTGCCGTCCTTCCCATCGCCGGGCTTTTGTTGCGCCTCGGCCAGCCCGACCTGCTCGACATCGGCTTCATCTCCGCCGCAGGCGAGGCAATCTTCGCGCATCTCGGGATTATCTTCGCGGTCGGCGTCGCGATCGGTTTCGCGCGCGACAACCACGGCGCCGCGGGGCTTGCCGGGCTCGTCGCCTTCCTCGTCACCACCAACAGCGCGAAGATGCTGATTGACCTGCCGCCCGGGACGCTCGACGGAGGAACGGCGGGGGAGGTCGCCCGCGCCCTCGCCGGCTACCGCGACGCCGCCATGGCCAAACTCGGCGTTCCCATCGGCATCCTCTGCGGCATTCTCTCGGGGCTGCTGTTCAATCGCTATTCGGACATCCGCCTGCCGGAATTCCTCGCCTTCTTCGGCGGCCGCCGCTTCGTCCCCATCGTCAGCGGCGCGGCGGGGCTCGCGCTCGGCTTCTTGTTCGGCGAGTTCTGGCAGGAGACCGAAAGCGCGATGGACCATGCCAGCCGCGCGATCGTCGGCGCGGGCGAGATCGGCCTGTTCCTCTACGGCGCGCTCAACCGGCTGCTGATCGTCACCGGGCTGCACCACATCCTCAACAACGTCGCCTGGTTCGTGATCGGCGATTTCGAGGGCACGACCGGCGACTTGAGGCGGTTCTTCGCCGGCGATCCCACCGCCGGCGCTTTCATGGCCGGGTTTTTCCCGGTGATGATGTTCGGCATGCCCGCCGCCTGCCTCGCGATGTACCGCGCCGCCCCGCCGGCGCGGCGCAAGGAGGTCGCGGGCCTCTATTTCTCGATGGCGCTGACCTCCGCGCTGACCGGCATTACCGAGCCGATCGAGTTCACGTTCATCTTCCTCGCCCCGCTGCTCTACCTCGTCCACGCGGTGCTGACCGGGCTGTCGATGGTCGTGATGGACCTTCTTCAGGTCAAGCTCGGCTTCGGGTTCTCCGCCGGGCTGATCGACTACGTCCTCAACTACGGCATCGCCACCAACCCGCTGCTGCTCCTGCCCGTCGGGCTGGCCTATTTCGCGATCTACTACTTCACGTTCAGCTTCGTGATCCGGCGCTTCGATCTGGCGACGCCGGGGCGCGGCGCCGAAGCGACCCCCGCGCCGTCCGCCGACCTGCAAGGCGGCGAGGGCGCCAAGGGCGCCAAGGGCGCCGCCTGGCTGGACGCGCTCGGCGGGGCCGGGAACATCGTTCAACTCGGCGCGTGCACCACGCGGCTGCGGCTGATCCTCCGCGATCCCCAGCGCGTCGACCACGCCGCGCTCACCGCGCTCGGCGCCAGAGGCACGATCCGGCCGACCGCCAACACGCTCCAGGTGATCGTGGGGCCGACGGCGGAACTGCTCTGCGCCGAAATCGGCAGCGCGGGCCACCGCTCCCCGGAGGATACGGCGGCGTCAGCCGCGCCATCGGCGGCGGATGCACTCCGCCCCACCCCATCGGACCTGTACGAATTCCTCGGCGGACCGGTCAACGTCGTCAGCATGGCACAGGCCCCCGGACGCATC
>Ga0307405_10001104_pt1 | contig 11030 bp, 9 predicted proteins | sample 322Cmetagenome_2_FD_203311 | JGI IMG/M metagenome (GOLD analysis project Ga0307405, IMG submission 203311) | Maize rhizosphere microbial communities from greenhouse at UC Davis, California, United States - 322HYB-C-1 | ecosystem: Host-associated > Plants > Roots > Rhizosphere > Soil | place... | reverse complement strand
GCCTGCTCGGCCAGGTGATCCGCGTCATCGTCCGGATAGGACTGGACGTCGTTGGTGCAGATCCCGACGACGGCGAGGTCGGGGTAGTCGCCGACCAGCCGGCCGAAGGTCGCTTCCACGTGCTTGACGTACGGGCAGTGGTTGCACAGGAATGCCACGAGCAGCGCGGGCGCGTCGGCGAAGTCGTCACGCCGGATCGTCCTCCCGGTCAGGTCCGGGAGCTCGAAGTCGGGTGCGGGCGTGCCGAGCGCCACCATCAGTGAGGACATAGCCACGCCTCCACACTAACCGCATGGACGTCCGACGATAAAGGTCGCCCGCCACCGGGCGCGGCTAGAGTCCGGCAGATGCACCGTCTGCGCACCGCTTCGGTGGCGGTGTTTCTCGACCTGCTGCGCGACGCCCGGGCGCCGATGTCCGCGCGCGATCTCAAGCGCCGGCTGGGCGAACTGGGCGTCGAGCGGGCCGACGCCGACCAGGCCTGGCGCCGGGCCCAGCGCGCGCTGCGCCGGCTCGCCCGGTTCGATCCGGGCGCCCGCACCTACGAGTGGATCCAGGCCGGTCCGGGCCTGGCGCCGGAGCGGGCCCTGGACGAACTGACGGGGGCCGGGCTACGGGCGGCCGACCGGGTCCGCCTGGCCGAGACGGTGCGGGCCGCGTTGCGCGAGCGCGACGACCTGGAGACGCGGCTGCGCCAGGCGTACCGCACGTCCTTCCAGGCGCGCGGAGCCCGCGAGCGCCAGGCGCGGGTGGACGCGGTACGGGCGCTGGCCCGCGTGGCGATGGACGTGGAGGAGTTGGCCGCGGCCGGGGCCCGGCCGGCCGTCATGGTGGAGCGGGTCCGCGCGTTGGTCCGGATGTGTGACCTCGAGCCGATCGGCCGGGCCGGCGAGGAGGCGGCCTTCGACGGGGCCCGCCATGCGGTCGTCGCCGGCGCCGGACCGGTCGGCGCGCGGGTCAGCGTGATCCGGCCCGGCTATGCCTGGCGCACCGGCGGCCCGGGGGGTGGGCCCGAAGGGCAGGGCGGCGGGGAAGGCGAAACGCTGCTCATCGAGCGGGCGCGGGTCGTGCCCGTGTGACCGCGGAACGGGCACCCGGGCGGCGCGCGGCCGTCGGAGTCGACTTCGGAACGGCGACGACACTCGTCGCCGAAGCTCAGGCGGCCGGCCCGGCGGCGATCGTCCCGATAGGACGGTCGACGGCCTGGCTGCCCTCGCTGGCCCGCGCCGACGGTCCCGCGATCGTTGTCGGTGAGGACGCCGACGACGACGGTGCCGGGCCGATCCGGTCGGTCAAGCGGGCCATCACCGACCGGCGGACCACGGTGACGGGGTGGGGGCCCGACGGCACCGCGGTCACCGTCGAGGCCGACGCCGTGATCGCGGCGATCCTGGCCGAGGCGGCGCGCCGGGCCGGGGCGGCCGGGCTCGCCCTGCCCGATCCGGGGCGTGAGGTGCGCCTCGGCTGCCCGGTGCTGTGGGACGGTGCCCAGCGGCGACGCCTGCTGGACGTCGCCGCCGGCGTGGGGCTGGCCGTCGACCTGATGGAGGAGCCGGTGGCGGCCGGCCTGGCCTGGCTGACCCACCGCTACCTCGGCCTCGACGAGCGGCCGGCCGGCCGGCTGCTGGTCTTCGACATGGGCGGCGGCACGCTCGACGTGGCGGTCATGGCCGTGGCCGCCGGACCTCGCCCGCGGTTGGCCGTGCTGGCCGCGGCCGGCGCCGCGGTGGCCGGGGACGCCCTCGACATCGAGATGGCCCGCGACATCGCGGCCGAGCTGGCGGCCCACCGGGTCGATGTGACGCTGCATCCGCGGCCGGAGCTGGCCTGGGCGCTGATCGAGCGGGCCGCGCGCGAGGCCAAGACGCGACTGTCATATGTGGACGAACATCCGGTCGTGCTCCCGCCCGCGCTGGCCTACCCGCGCGCGGTGCGGTACGGCCGGGCCCGCCTCGAGGCCGCGTTGCGCGGGGCGATGGACGGCGCCGAGACGCTGACCACCGCGGCGTTGCGGGCGGCCCGGGCCCGCGACGGCCTGACCGCGGCCCAGCTGCGCGCGGTCGGCCGCTCCGACCTGGCCGACGACGTGGACTACGTCCTGCTGGCCGGCGGCATGAGCCGGATCCCGTACGTGGGGCGGCGGCTGGCCGCGCTGTTCCCGCGGGCCACGGTGTACGCCGACGCCGGCGTCGCGGCCGACGAGGCGGTCGCCGTCGGGCTGGCCGATGCCGCCGGCCCGGTGCGGGTGACCATGCACCGTCCGGGCGTCGACCTCGTCCTGGAGTTCGGTGGCGGCCGGCGGCACCTGTACGAGGCGTACACGCCGCTGTTCGAGCCCTGGCAGATCTACAGTGGATACTCCGACGTCGCCTACGGGCGGTGGCTGCGCCCACCCGAGGTCCCGTCGGCCGGCCCGGGCCGGATCCGGGCCTTCGGCCTGACCGGGACCGAGGTCGGCCTGAGCGTTGACGGGCGGACCGGGCCGCTGCCGGTGAGGTTCGGGCCGGACGGGGTGGCGCTGCGGCTGGGCCCCGACGGCACGGTCGAGGTGGGCGACGCCGACGGCGTCACGAGGCTGTTCGTCGACGGCTGGCCGGCCGGCCGGGACTCCGACCGGTTGGTGCTCACCCGACTCCGAACGCCACCGTCACCCTGACCCCGTCCGGTCCCGACGCGATGGAGAAGCCGTCGGCGACCTGCCGCACGATCCAGAGCCCGCGGCCGGTGCTGGCCCCGATGGCGGCGCGCCGCAGGCCGGCGCCGTCCGGATCGGCCATCCCCGGCCCACCGTCGGTGACCTCGCACACGACCCGGGAGTCCTCGCGCCACAACCGCAGGCGCCCCGGCGCGGCCGCGGCGACGCCGCCGTGGCGTATCGCGTTGGCGGCCAGCTCCTGCGCGGCCAGCACGAGGTCGGCCACCCGGTCCGCGCTCAGCCCGAGCTGCGTGCCGTGGGCGGCGACCGCGGACCGGAGGGCGAACAGGTTGGTGTCGTCGAAGGGCTGCTCCAGCGCCACGCCGTTGCGCGGCCGACCGGTCGGGACGGGCGGGCCGGTGGAGGTGGGGCGCTCAGGCGTCACCGGGCACCCCCAGCAGGCGCAGCGCGGGCAGCTCATCGGCGCCGAGCAGCTTCAGCGTCCGTCGCACCGGGTCGCGGCAGACCACGGTGACCGAGTGCCCGGGCGGCCGGGCCAGCGCCGTCTGCAGGATGACCGCGGCCGCCGCCCCGTCGATGAACCGCAGCCGGGCCAGGTTGACCTGGACGTCGCCGCCGTTGAGGCGCAGCGCCTCGGTCAGCCCGACGGCCAGAGGCTCCACGCGGCTGAAGTCGATCTCGCCGGCCACGCGTAGCCCGGGTGGGCTGTGCTGGCGGCAGATGCGCAGCACCGGGTCCTCGTGGTACACGGTCGCCGCCACCGCGCGCGGGTGGGCCTCGGCCGCGACGGCCAGGGTCACCGCGTCGAACGTCTCCCGGTCGTACTGGCAGATGGCGGTGAGCCGGCCGTCGGCGAAGAGTTTGCTCACCGCCCGCTCGAAGACCGGGAGCTGGTCGGCCGCGGCGCCGGGTCGGGTCGCCCAGGACATGTCGACGGTGAAGCGCAGCCCGGCGAAGCCCTCCCGGGCGGACTCGTCGACCAGCCGGCCCAGCCGCTCGACCAGCTCGGTGGCGGTGATCATCCCGCTGGCCAGCAGCGGACGTTCGCTGCCGGCGACGGTGAGCTGACCCGGCGGCAGCTCCCCGGCCACCGGCACGCCGCGGTCGGCGAGCTCGGCCTCCAGCCGCTCCGGTGACAGGGCCTCGGTCAGGCACACCACCTTCGCGTACCCCTCGATCCCGTCGCGCACGAACGCGGACACGATGTCGAGCCGCTCGTCGGGGTCGGAGAAGGTCAGGCAGGCGTGGTCACCGGGCGCGAGGCCCTCGACGGAGGTGATGGACGCCATGGGGTGGTCGAGCCCTTCTGCGACCCGGGTACCGCGGGCGCCGCTTCACCGTAACTCAGGCCCTGGGGGGTCGCAGCGCCGACCGACCGTGCCCGGTGGGCCTGTCACCGGACCTGACAGGGGTCGCCGTTGAGACTGAAGCCGGCGGGGGTCGGGTTGGCTCCGTCGCGGCTGGCCGTGAACCCGACCGTCGCCGACGCGCCCGGCGCCAACGCGCCGTTGTAGGCGGCGTTCCGCACGGTGACCGTGGTGCCCGTGAGCGTGACCACGCCGCCCCAGAGCTGGGTCACCCGTTGGCCGTTGCCGAACCGCCACACCAGCCGCCATCCGTCGACCGCGGCGGCAGTGGTGTTGCGGATGGTGACGTCGGCCTGGAAGCCGACGTCCCACTGGTTGATGACGCGGTAGGCCACCGAGCACACCGGCCCATCGCCCCGGCCAGCCGGCCCGGATGGCGTCGCCGGGGCGGTGGGCCGGACCGTCGGCGGGGGCGTCGCGGTGGCGGTGACCGGATAGGAGAGGCCGAAGTCGTACGGGAACAGGGCCGGCTTGCCGTCGCCGTCGTTGATGGGTTGCTGGGCCGCGCCCGTCATCCAGGTGACCGGCAGTCGGGCGGTCGGGTTGTGCTCGCCGTACAGCACGTCGGCCACCCCGCGGCCCTCGGTGCCGGGCAGCCAGGCGGCCAGGAGCGCGTTCCAGCCCGGCAGCCGGGCGGCCACGTCCAGGGGTCGTCCGGCGACCAGCACGACGACGACCGGGACGCCGGCGGCGCGGATCCGGTCGACGGCGGCGAGGTCCCGCGGGTCGGGCACCAGCGTCGACGGCCGGCCCACCGCCCCGTCCGGGGCCGGGGCCTCGCCGACCACGGCCACCGCCACCCGGTACGAGGAGTCGACGCCGACACCGTCACGGTGGTAGGTGACGGCGCCGCCGGCCGCGCGGACGCCGTCGAGGATCGTCGTGCCGGTCCGGCCCGATATCGCGGTGGCGCCCTGCCGGGACAGGTCGTCGGCGGCGGCGCCGGTGACGAAGACCTTGCCGTCGCGGCGAGACAGCGGCAGCACGCGACCGGCGTTCTTCAGCAGCACTACCGACCGCCGCACGGCGTCACGGGCGAGGTCGCGGTGGGCCGGCGAGCCCACGGTCGCGGCCAGCTTGCGGTCGGCGTACGGGTGCTCGAACAGGCCCAGCTCGAACTTCCTGGTCAGGATCCGCCGGGTGGCGTCGTCGACGCGTTGCGGGTCGACCCGTCCTGATCGGACAGCCGAGCGCAGCAGGGCGACGAATCGGCGGTAGTCGTTGGCCACGACCATGTCCACGCCGGCGTTGATGGCGTCGGCCACCTCGGTCTCGGTGAAGCCCTCCTGGCCGTCGATGGAGTCCAGGCCGTCACCGTCGCCGACCACGATGCCGCCGAAGCCGAGCTCCCGCTTGAGGACATCGGTGATGAGGTAGTGGTGCGCGTGGAGCCGGTGGCCGTTCCAGCTCCCGGCCGAGATCCGCACGCTGCCCACGCCGAGCCTCACCGCGGACCGGAACGGGGCCAGATGGATCGCCCGCAGGTCGGCCTCGGAGGTCAGCGTGTCGCCCGCGTCGATCCCGTCGATGGTGCCGCCGTCCCCGACGAAGTGCGTGGCGGTGGCCAGCACCGAGGCGGGCCCGCCGAGTGTGCCGCCCTGCAGCCCGGTCACCATCGCGGTCATCGCGTTGGCGATCTCGGGCTTCTCCCCGAAGGACTCGGGTGCCCGGGCCCAGCGGTCGTTGCGGGCCACGCACAGGCAGGGTCCGTCGGCCCAGTCCACGCCGGTGGCCGACAGCTCCTCGGCCATCGCCCGGCCCACCCGCTGGGCCAGGTCGGCGTCGCGGGAGGCGCCCAGCGCGATGTTGGCCGGGAACACCGTGCCGGTCGCGGACGCCTCCTCGACGCTGTGCAGGATCGGTACGCGTAGCGGGGTCGACAGCGCCGTACGCTGCAGCGCGTCGTACCCGTCGGCGGTCGTGGTGCCCCGGACGGCGCCGACCCGGTAGGCGGCGATGTCGCCGGCGGCGTACAGGGCGGCCCGGTCCACCTGCGTCATCTGGCCGATCTTGTCGTCGATCGACATGCGGGCCAGCAGGTCGTCCACCCGGGCCGGCACCGGTTGCCGGGCGTCGGTGTAGTCGCCGACGCCGGTGGAGTACGCGGCGAACAACGTCGCCGCCGCCGCGAGCGCGGCCGCGGTCACCGCGGCCAGGGGCACCGCTCGGCCGCGCGGGAGGAGCCCGGGCTCGAGACGGGGGAGGCGGACGGACATGGGGTCGATCTCTCCGGTGATCAGACGTTGACGGCAACCTATGGGTGCCGCGTCACCCGGTCAAGGATTTCCCCCACCTCGGCCCTTCGGGCCCATCCCCCTTGATCAACTCGTCACGTCGCGCCCCGAGAACCGGGCCCAGGCGGCCGCGCCGAAGATCAGGATGTAGGCGCCGGCCGAGACCAGCCCGGACCGGATGCCGTCCCAGGCGACCGGGTCGCGCAGCAGGTCGCCGAAGGCCAGCCACCAGTGCGTCGGCAGGTACGGATGCACCCACGCGATCTGCGGGATGCTGTCCATGATGAAACTGGCCACGCTCAGCATCACCACCGCGATGCCGCCCCCGATCGGTTGCTCGGTCAGCGTCGAGACGAACAGGCCGATCGCCCCCAGCGCGGACAGGCACACGGCGAGATAGACGCAGACGGCGGCCAGCCGCAGCAGCCCCTCGCCGAACCCGACCTGCGCGCCGGACAGCAGGGTGACCGGGCCGCCGCCGAAAATTACGAGGCCGACGAGCAGGCCCACGAGCGCGACCCACACGGTCGCCACGAACGCGAAGACGACCACGGCGGCGTACTTCACGGCCAGCATCCGGGTCCGCGACACCGGCACGGCGAGCAGGTAGCGCAGCGTGCCCTGGTTGGCCTCGCCGGCGATCGTGTCGACCGAGATGGCCGCCACCGCGATCGGCAGGAACAGGCCCATCTCGATGCCCAGCGCCGCCAGGGCGACGAAGAAGCCGTTGCCGGCGATGAGGGCGACGAACTCCGGACCGCCGCCCTCGCCGGCCTCGCCGTCGAGGCGGACCGCGAGGGCGAGCAGCACCGGTAGGCCGGCGAGCACGGCCAGGCCGGCCAGGTTGCGCCGCCGTCCGAAGATCAGCCGCAGCTCGGACCGGAGGAACCGGGTGTTCGGCCGGCGCGGCGGGGCGAGCGTCGCCGGCGGCGCCTGCGGGGCCGGGCGACGCGGCGCCTCAACCGCTGACATCGAAGCCTTCCCCGGTCAGCGCCACGAACATCTCCTCCAGGTCGGGGGCGACGACGCCGAAGCCGCGCACCCCGATGCCGTCGTGGACCAGGCCGGCCACCACCTTCTCCGGGGCGACGGGGCCGAGCAGGGCGGTGACCTCGCGCCCCCGCACCACGACGTCGGTCAGGCCCAGCTCGCGCAGCGTCCGCGCCGCGTCGCCGGGCCGGTCGGTCTCCACCCGGGCCCGCGGCGCGGCCTGGCCCCGCAGCCGGTCCAGGGGCGACTGGGCGACCAGCCGGCCCAGGTGCATGACGCCGACGTGGCCACAGATCTGCTCCACCTCGGAGAGCAGGTGGGTGGACAGCATCACGGTGGTGCCGTCGGCGGCCAGCGCGGTGATGAGCGAGCGCACCTCGCGGGTGCCCTGCGGGTCGAGCCCGTTCGTCGGCTCGTCCAGCAGGAGCAGCTCCCGCGGCGTGAGCAGGGTGGCGGCCAGGGCCAGGCGCTGGCGCATGCCCAGGGAGTACGCGCGGTAGCGCTTGCCGGCGGCGGCCAGCAGCCCGACCCGCTCGAGCGCGGCCGCGATTCTCGACCGGGCCGTGGCCGGGTCGGCGGTACGGTCGGCCGCGTCGAGGCGGGCCAGATTGGCCGCGCCGGACAGGTACGGATGAAAGGCCGGACCCTCCACAAGGGAGCCGACCCGGGGCAGGACCCGCGCCGCTCCGGCCGGCATCGGCTCGCCCAGCAGCTCGTGCGTGCCGGCGGTGGGCCGGATCAGGCCGAGCAGCATGCGGATCGTCGTGGTCTTGCCGGAGCCGTTCGGGCCGAGGAACCCGTACACGGCGCCGCGGGGCACGGCCAGATCGATGCCGTCGACGGCCGTCTGCCGCCCGAAGCGCTTGGTCAGGCCATGGCTGGCGATCGCGGTCCCGTCCGCCAAGGGGGGTGGGCCCGAAGGGCTGGGGGGCGGGGAGATCATGCCGTCTCAGTCGGCCAGCTTCGCGGCCGGATCGGCCGCCGCCTCGGCCAGCCGGGCCGGCGTGACCGCGCCCACGAGCAACCGCCCGTCATCGGTGACCAGGACGCTGAACAGCGCGCTCGACAGCACGTGCCCGCCGCCCCAGGAGCCGCTCACCCGGGGCAGCCTTTTGATCATGTTCTGGAGCTGCTCGGCCCCCTTGGGGTTCTCGCCGACCTCGGTGTCGATCTCCTTGGGGACGCGCATGACCAGCACGCTGGTCCACCCGGACCCCACCACCGCACGACGGAGGTCCGGCCTGTCCTTCGGGTCGGCCTTGGGGTCGGCCTTGCCGGGCGCCGGCGTGTCGGGCCTCTCCTCGACGACCTTGGCTCCCGGCGGCGGGTTGAACACGAACTGGTCCGGGTCGGGGCGGGTGAAGCTGATCCGGGTGAACGCCACCTCGATGGCGGCCTGGTCGGCGCCGCGGGCGTACACCGCGACCCGCAGCGGCAGGTGTTCGGTGGCGTCGATGGCCAGCCGGACCGAGCCGATCAGCGAGGCGCGGTCGCGGGGGACCAGCACCAGCTCGTAGGCGTCGCGGCCGGCCACCTCGGCCGAGCCGTCGACGCTGACCTGGGTACTCGGCTCGATGAGGGCCAGGGCGGCCCGGGCCACCTGCTCCGGGTTCGTGCCCGGCATGGTGAACGTGGACGGCAGGCCCATGACCCCGGGCGGCAGCGTCGCGTGCGAGGCCTCGTTCTTGCGGCTGTTCCAGGTCCACACGTCGTTCCCGTTGCGGATGACGTCGGTCTCGCCCAGGGTGTCGAGGATGGCCACGCGCGCCTTGTCCGGCCCGGAGTACCACACGCGCATGGTGTGCGTGCCCGACACGAGCGAGGCCAGGTCGGCGTCGCCGTCACCGGTCAGGCCGGGCAGCGGGGGCAGGCCGAGGTCGGAGCGCAGCACGACGGTCCCGGAGAGCCCTTCGAGGCGGGCCGTCTGGAGATCGACCAACAGTTGCGCGGCGCCGCGGGTGGGCAGCGCGGGGTCGGCCGCGGCGGTGATCGCGCCGATCGCGACGCCACCGCCGAGCACGGCGAGCGCGGCCGCGGCCGGCGCGAGCCAGCGAAGGCCCGGACGTGTGGTGAATACGGACATCTCTGTGCCACCTCCCGCATAGAGAGTGCGCCGTCGGGGCTGTGAACGCGCTGAGGGTACCTGTGAGGCGACTGAGCGGCGTGACACCCTGGACAGCGTGCGGGTGCTGGTGGTGGAGGACGAGGCGAGGCTCGCCACGGCCCTGCAGCGCGGCCTGCACTCGGAGGGCTTCGCCGTCGACATCGCCGCCAGCGGGCCGGCCGGGCTCGAGGCGGCCCGGCACGGCGAGTACGACGCGATGATCCTGGACGTGATGCTGCCGGGCCTGTCCGGCTACCGGGTGGTGCGGGCGCTACGGGCCGAGGGGCACTGGCTGCCGGTGCTCATGCTCTCGGCCAAGGACGGCGAGCACGACCAGGCCGACGGGCTGGACTGCGGGGCCGACGACTACCTCACCAAGCCGTTCTCCTACGTCGTGCTGCTGGCCCGGCTGCGGGCGCTGCTGCGCCGGGGCGCCGCCCCCCGTCCGGCCGTGCTGAACGTGGGCGGCCTCAGCCTCGACCCGGCCCGGCGCCGGGTCACGCTCGAGGGCGCCGACGTGGCCCTGACCACCCGCGAGTACGGGCTGCTGCAGTACCTGATGCGGCGGGCCGGGGACGTGGTCTCCAAGACCGAGCTGCTCGACCACGTCTGGGACGCCAACGAGGAGACCGCCCCGAACGCGGTCGAGGTCTACGTGGGGTACCTGCGGCGCAAGCTGGGCCGCGACCGGCTGGAGACGGTACGGGGAGTCGGCTACCGCCTCGTCGCCGGGCCATGAGACTGATACCGGCGCAGCGGTGGTGGCGGCGGCTGTCGCTGCGGGCGCGGCTGCTGGTGATCGGCGTCGCCGGCATGTGCGTCGGGCTCTTCGTCGGCGGCCTGGCCTTCCTGGCCGCATTGAGCTTCGTGCTGCAGCGTTCGGTGGACGCCGAGGCCGAGCACGCCGCCCGCGACGTGGCCGCCCTGGTCGACGCGGGCGCGCTGCCCGACCCGCTGCCGGTGGCCGGGGCCGAGCGGGTCCAGGTCATCGACTCGGCCGGACGGGTACTGTCGGCGTCGATCGAGGCCGACCGCCTGGTGCCCATGGTCGACGCGGCCGACCGGGCGCGACTGCGGGCCGGCGAGAAGATGTTCATCCATGGCGACCGGATCGGGCTGACCGGTCCGGTGCGCGTGCTGGCCGTCGCGGCGGGCCCGGCCGACGACCCGCAGACCGTACTCGTGGCGCGGTCCATGTCGGACGTGCTGCGCGGGGTGGGGCTGCTGCGCACCACGCTGCTGGTGGGCCTGCCGCTGCTGGTGGTGATCCTGGCCGGGGTGGCCTGGCGGGTGATGGCGGCGGCGCTGGCTCCGGTGGAGTCGCTGCGCCGGGGGGCCGAGGACATCACCGGCACCGGCCGGGCGGCCCGGCTGCCGGTCCCGGACGGCGACGACGAGATCCACCGGCTGGCCGTCACGCTCAACGGCATGCTGGACCGGCTGGAGGCCGGCCGGGCCCGGCAGCGCGAGTTCGTCGGCGACGCCGCGCACGAGCTGCGCAGCCCGCTGGCCAACATGCGCACCCAGCTCGAGGTCGCGCTGCGCCTGGGGACCTCGGCCGACTGGCCCCGGGTCGCCGACGACCTGCTGGCCGACACCGCGCGGCTGGCCCGACTGGTCGACGACCTTCTGCTGCTGGCCCGCTCGGACGAGTCGCCCCGCCCGGACCGGCTCGAGCC
>Ga0307405_10001103_pt1 | contig 11033 bp, 11 predicted proteins | sample 322Cmetagenome_2_FD_203311 | JGI IMG/M metagenome (GOLD analysis project Ga0307405, IMG submission 203311) | Maize rhizosphere microbial communities from greenhouse at UC Davis, California, United States - 322HYB-C-1 | ecosystem: Host-associated > Plants > Roots > Rhizosphere > Soil | place... | reverse complement strand
CTCCACAAGGTGCAGATAGACCTCTTCCACGAAGAACGGATTGCCCTCAGTCTCGCGGTCGATCACCCGCACCAACTGCTCGGGCGCGGGCTGCCCGGCCAGCGCCTCCACCATCGCGCGTACGCCATCGAACGACAGTCGGCGCAAGTTCACGCGTTCCACCAACCGCTTGCGCCCCAATTGGCCGATGACGCGGGCCAACGGATGATGGAGATCCACCCCAAGGTCTCTATAGGTGCCGAGTACCAGCACTGGCATGTCGGGCAGTAAGGGCGCCAGGTATTCGGTGAGCAGCACAGTCGACTCGTCGGCCCAATGCAGATCCTCTAGCACCAGCAGCAGTGGCTGGCCCTGCGCGGCCCGGCCGACGAACTCGCCGAAGCTGTTCCACACGTACCGGCGCGCCAACTCCGGCGGCAGCTCAACAGGGGGTGGGATGTCCGGAAAGACTCGCCTCAGCTCCGGCGCGATACGGGCTATCTCTGCGGCAACATCGCCAAGCGCCCTCCATAGCTCCAAGGAGCTTCGCGGGATGTTTATTGCCTGTTCGATGATCTCGACGTATGGCAAGTACGGTGCCCCACCGCTCATCTCCACGCAATGCCCGGTAAGCACCCGCATGCCGCGTGCCTGCGCTTCGTCACCGATTTCGGCCACCAGCCGTGACTTGCCTACGCCTGCTTCGCCCGCGACCAGCGCCATCCTGCCGCGCCCTACCAGGGTGTCGTCTACCAGCCGCCGCAGGCGGGCTCTCTCTGCGTCACGCTCCACGAACGCGGTGAGCGGCGCCAGCTGAGTACCGGGCCGTGGCCCCGCTGACACATCGTTCCAGGACACCTCGTAGAGCCGCCACAGCTCCGGGAATCCTCGCAGCCAGAAAAGCCCGGAGTCGACGAACGAGTAGTCCAGCTGCGGCTCGGCATCCTTTCGTATCTCGTCGGTGATCAGGATCTCCCCGCCGACTGCCTCTGTCATGACGCGGGCCGTGGCATGCACCGCCTGCCCCAGCAGGTCGCCATCCCGCTCAGTGACTTGGCCGGAGTGAATGCCGATGCGGACTTCGACCGGGCGTTGTGGATCGGCAGTGTTGTGCTCCTCCAACGCATGCTGGATCGCCGCGGCGGCACGGATCGCCGCAACAGCGGAGGGGAAGGAGATGAGAAAGCCATCGCCCAGGGACTTGCGTATCCGGCCACCGAACGCTGCGACCTGGTGCCGCACTATCGCTGCCTGTAACGCGAGGATGTCGTCGGCGTCCCGGTCGCCACGCGCCCGCCGCAGCTCGGTTGAGCCCACGACGTCGGTCATCATGATCGTGAGCGCATTTGCCGCTGCGCGGCTGCGATCCGGCAACGCCGCCTCCCTTCACCCTGCCCCATTCAGACTACGGCGGCAACGACTGACCTTGCGTCCTGGCGGACTCAGCGGGCATGCTGAAGGCCGCGCGCGCCTAGGGCGGTGAGGTGACCACAATGTTGGGAGCCGCGATTCGGCGAGGATTGCGTCGCCGACTTCCCATCCTTACTTGGCTGCCCCGGTACAGCCGTAAGCAGCTGCGCCGGGACCTCATTGCCGGCGCGATCGTTGTGGCCCTGGCGGTTCCTCAGTCCCTGGGTTATGCAGCGATTGCCGGTGTCCCGGTGCAGGTCGGTCTGTACGCAGTCCCGATAGCCCTCGCTGCCTACGCGGTCTTTGGCACATCGCCGCAGCTCATTGTGGGGCCGGTGTCCACCGTCTCGGTGCTCTCTGGGACCCTCGTCGTCGCCCTGGGGCCACGTGATGTTCGCGAGGCAATGACCTACACCTCCGCCATCGCGCTGCCGCTGGAGCCGTCCTTGTCATCGCAGGACTGCTGCGGATCGGCTGGGTCGCAGAGTTTCTCTCCAAGCCGATCGTTACCGGCTTCGTCTTCGGGCTTACCCTTCTCGTGATCATTGGCGAGCTGCCTAACTTGCTCGGCATTCGCGTCCCGATGGGTGACGTCGGAGATCGCATTGTTTCGCTGGTACGCGGCATCGACCAGGTCGACTTGCTCACAGCCAGCCTGAGCGCCGCGGCGCTGGCCGTACTGTTCCTCGGTCCACTTCTCAGTCGAGCTGTGCCCTGGTCACTTGTGGTTCTCGTCGGCGGGCTCGTTGCGTCACGTGTGTTCCATCTCGCCGATCGTGGCGTCGCCGTCGTCGGCCACGTGCCAGGAGGCCCGCCCACGCCGTCGATCCCGTTCGTACCGGCCACGAAGCTGGTCGACGTGGCGCTGGCCGGCGCGGCCATCGCGCTCGTTGGCCTGGCCGAGGCACTAAGCGCAGCACGGCTGTTTGCGGTCAAGCACGGCTACCGGCTAGACACCGATCAAGAGCTCGTCGCCAACGGTGCCGCCAACATCGGCTCCAGCATCGTCGGTGGTCTGGGCGTGGCTGGAAGCCTGTCCAAGACCGCAGCCGTCGATCGCGCTGGCGGGACGTCTCAAGTGAGCGCACTCGGCGGGGCTGCTCTCGCGATTGCCGCAATCCTGCTTGCGGCGCCGGCGCTGTCCGTGCTTCCGAAAGCCGTCCTCAGCGCCATCGTGGTGCACGCCGTCTGGGGACTGATGGATGTCAGGGCAATTCGCCGCTATATGAGGATCCGCCTAAACGACGGCATCGGGGCCATCGTCGCCGCCCTCGGTGTGCTTATTGCTGGCCCGCTTCTCGGCCTCGGGATCGCGGTGGGCCAGTCACTGCTCGGATTGGTGTACCGGTCGAGCCGGGTTGACGTCGAGATTCTTGGCAAGGTCCCGGGTGAGAAGGCGGCCTGGGGTGGCATCCGACAGCATCCGGAACGAACCCTGGTCCATGGAATCCTGGTGCTCCGCGTCGATATCGCACTGTTCTGGGTGAACGCCACCGAGGTACAAGATGCCATTCTGGAGAATGTCGATGCCGCGGAAGGCATCAAGGCATTGATTCTCGACCTCGAGTCGACTGACCAATTGGACACGACAAGCGCCGATATGCTCGCGTCCCTGCACAAGCAACTGAACGAGCGCAATGTCGACCTCTACCTCGTCCATGTGCGCTGGCCGGTACGGACCGTCCTTCGACACCACGGCCTGCGCGCGGAGCTGGGCGAGGACCACATCTGGCACAGCATCTCCCAGGGCATCCGTGAGGCTCGGCGCCAACACCAGATTCCGAGTGCTGAGCCGGAAGTGGCGGAGGTCGCGAGCACCGAAGAAGATGTCGTCGTCGCGACGCCGACCGACGGCCAAGATATCGGGCGCCGCTCCGGCCGGGGATCTGCAGAGCCCGAGCCAGCCGATGTCGAAGCGGAGGAGGAGATAGTCGTCGCGTCGACGTACGAGGAATTGCCCGATGACGAGCCGCTCGACGGTCGCGGTCGGCGACGTGGGGCCGACGACGGCAATCAATTAGGCGTCAGATCCGGCGCTCGGTCTCCGGATCGGGGCCGGCGAAGTACTGGTCGATGACTCGCTTGAAGATCTCTCGGTCGGGATCCGCGTTGGCAAACAACGTCATCGAGGAGCGCAACTTCATGGCATCAATGCCGCCGAAGATCTGTTGCGCGCTGAGTCCTCGATGTGCCGCAAGGATTTCAGAGCATTCATTGAGCCGCGGCCCGAGCACGGGATGTGCGAGATAGGCCCGCGCCTCAGCAAGATCGCTGATCGCGTACGCCTGGGCCATAGCGCTATGCCCCAGGCCAGCGATCTGCGGAAAGATGAACCACATCCAATGACTGGTCTTGTGGCCGTTGCGAAGCTCCGCGACCGCCTGCTGATAGGTGCCACCGCTGTCTTGGGCTCTGATGAAACGCTCGAGATCCATGTCTGGCGAGGCTAGTGGGGCGCCGGCGGGGCTAGCGTTCGGCGCCGCCTGCAACCGCCGGAATGATCGAGATCTTGGTGTTCTCGGTCACCTTGGCATCCAGACCGCCGATGAAGCGGACGTCGTCATCGCCGACGTAGACGTTCACGAAGCGACGCAGTGCACCGGCATCGTCGAGGATCCGAGCCCGGATACCGGGATGGTTCTCTTCCAAGGAATCCAGAACTTCCGCCAGCGTCTCGCCGTCGGCACTCACCTCGCCTACGCCGCCAGTGTAAGTGCGCAGAATGGTTGGGATGCGGACGGTGGCACTCATGAATTCCTATCCTTCCAAAAGTCGAGGAACGCCTCATAGTGCGGCGGAATCGTGATCTTTGGGCCCACTCGTTCGGCCACCGCGTCAAGAGTTTTCAATCCGTCACCGGAGTTGATCACGACAGTCTCGGCCTCCGGATCGAGCGCGCCGTCGGAGAGCAGCTTGGCGGTGACGCCGACGACGACGCCGCCAGCGGTCTCAGCGAAGATGCCCTCGGTACGCGCCAGGCGCTGGATACTGGTTGTCAGAGTCTCGTCATCCACATCGGCGACGACTCCACGCGTACGCCGCACCACGTCGAGGACGTACGGCCCATCGGCCGGGTTGCCAATAGCTAGTGACTTGGCGATGGTGTCCGGCTTCACCGGCGCGACGAAATCTTGGCCTGCGCGAAAAGCCTGCGCCACAGGCGAGCAGCCGGTCGCCTGTGCGCCAAAGATCACGTAGGGCTTGTCCTCCACCAGCCCGAGCTTGATCAATTCCCGGAAGCCCTTGTCGATCTTGGTTAACTGCGCGCCAGAAGCAACGGGAATAACGACTTGATCAGGCAACCGCCAGCCAAGCTGCTCAGCGATCTCAAAGCCCAAGGTCTTGGAGCCTTCGGCATAGTAGGGCCGCACATTGACATTGACGAAGGCCCAACCCTCTTCCTCGGCTGCAATCTCGGTGGCCAACTTGTTGACATCGTCGTAGGTGCCTTCGATGGCGATCAGGGTCGTGTCGTAGATCGCGGAGGCCAGGATCTTTTGCTGCTCAAGATTGTGAGGGACCATGACGACCGATTCGATGCCTGCTCGAGCCGCAGCTGCAGCAACGGCATTGGCAAGGTTCCCCGTAGAAGGGCAAGCGAGAACCTGGAGTCCGAGTTCGCGCGCGGCGGAGAGGGCGACCGCGACGACGCGGTCTTTGAAGGAATGAGTCGGATTGCCCGAGTCGTCCTTCACCCAGAGCTGTTTCAGACCAAGATCATCCGCGAGGTTGCGGGCATCGACCAGCCGGGTGAAGCCGGGGTCGGTAGAGCGAAAAGTGGCGATGTCTGCTGGGACCGGCAATAGCGGGGCATATCGCCAAATGCTCCGCGGGCCCGCCTCGATCAGTTCCCGAGTGATGGCCGGAAATTCATAGCCGACCTCGAGCGGACCGAAGCACTCGGTACAGGCGTAATAGGGGCCGAGCGGAACAGTCGCCGCGCACTCCCGACAGATCAGGTGATTGGCATTTCCGAAGGCGCCTACCCGGACGCCAGGGACGGAAGCTGGATCGGTGTCGACCACCGCAGTCATCGTTAGTCCTTACTTCATCTTTCTCAGCCGACTTTCGACTGAGCCGGAGTTGGCACCGTTTCTGATCCGTCAGCCGGTTGCCGGGGAGTCCTTGGGCCGGTCCCTCGTCCCCTCTGGATGAACACGGCTCAGCCTAGGGGTGCGTTTGGTTAAGCCGCAGCTCGATTCCGCATCCTGGGAATCGTGTCCACGTTTTGGATGCGGCGATGCGGCTGCGGTTCCCTGGCGGGGTGTTACGGCCGACTGCCAGGAGGCTCGGGGCGCAAGTGGAGGATCAGAGCGGCGCATATCAGACCGAAGGCGATACCAGGCGCGACGAAGGCAACCAGCATGGCGGTCATGAAGCCGGCAAGAACAATGAGTGATCGCCGCCTCGCCATACGCCGCGTGTGCGGGGACACGTGCAGGGGGTCGGCGCGGGCCAATACTTCGCGCTCGAAGATGTTGTAGGCAATGTCGATGCACACGAACAGCCCTGCGTAGAACGCGACAGGCGCTGATGCAAGCCGGGTACGCGCAACCCATGCGGTTGCGAAGGGCAGCAGCGACACCAAGAAAAGGTGGACAAAGTTGATCCAAATCAATCTCAGCGTTGGCGGACCCACGAACCGCATCAGGTAGTGGTGATTGATCCAGATGATCGCGATGAACAGATAGCTCACCGCATAGCTGATAGCCGTGGGCCACAGAGGCCAGAGAGCTGAAAAAGTCGGCTCGTCTGGTGCGCTGAGCTCCAGCACCATAACAGTCACGATCACCGCAAAGACCGCATCTGAAAATGCAGCGAGCCGATGCGCGGTCATCTTTTCGTCACTCACAGCGCTCCTTTGAGCGAGCAGGCACGGAAAGCCGCCATGCTAGCGGCGCACAGGCTAGGCTCACGGGCATCTCCGCCGGTGCACTGCCAGGATTGACACCGTGAGACCTGGCTGGCCCGAAACCGGATGGCAATGGGTGCGCTTTGGTGGCAACTTCATCAACCTCAGCACTATCGTCGGGCTCGCAGTTGCAAAGCTTGGCCGCGCCGAGATCAAGCGCGGCCCACGTGGTCTGTTTCTCGGGGAGCACTACCGCCTAAAGTTCCCCATTGCCGGCGCGTTCACGATCGGCAATGTGATCACCACCACCAGCACCTGGGACCAGATGCTGCGCGAGTACCCGTTATTGATCAAGCACGAAGAGGTTCACACCTCGCAGTACTTCTATTGCCTGGGACTGCCCTACTACATCCCGTACGTGATCTTTATGGGCTGGTCGGTGCTGCGTACCGGCGACCGCGCAGCGCGGAACTTGTTCGAGCGCCAGGCCGGGTTGGCCATCGGCGGATACCACGACTACCCGGTGAGGCCAATGGGACAAAACATTCGTGACGTACTCGGAAAGCTGAAACTCACTCGATCGTAAGGTCGATGCCCAATCGCTTCGCTGAGCGGTTGCGTTGCCGAGTCGCGCGTAGCCGACGCAACCGTTTGACCAGCAGCGGATCCTGGGCGAGCGCTGCAGGCTTGTCGATCAAGGCGTTCAAGATCTGGTAGTAGCGCGTCGCCGACATCTGGAACTTGTCTCGGATTGCCTGCTCCTTGGCGCCGGCGAACTTCCACCACTGTCGCTCGAAGGTAAGGATCTCGGCGTCCCTGGTGCTCAACTCGGCAACAGGCTCCCTACCGTCATGTGGACTCGACGCGACGATCATAGGGTCATCGTAAATCGAAATCACATCGATGTCATTCGTAGCATCGCAGGATTCGGCATCCGCTGCCCTCGAGCTTATGACCGTTCGGCGCACCGGAGCACGATAGCTGTTGATGACTGACTCAGCTACTACATCACGTGTCACCGAGCAATGTTGTTGGATGGGACCGTGACGGATCTCGTTGGCTGGGGCATCCTCGCCACTGGACACATCGCATCGGTGTTCGCTCGTGATCTTGCCCTACTGCCCAACGAGGCACGTCTGGTCGCGGTCGGCTCGCGCAGCCTCGAGAAGGCGATGGCCTTTGCAGCTGATCACGAAATTCCCCGGGCCTATGATTCCTATGCCGAGCTCGCCGGGGACCCCGATATCGATGTGGTGTATGTGGCCTCCACTCATCATGATCATTTCATGTCAGCGAGGCTCTGTTTGGAGGCCGGAAAATCCGTACTGGTTGAGAAGCCGTTGACTACTAGCCCAGCCGACACAGAGGATCTGATCAATTTGGCGACGGATCGCGGTCTGTTCTTGATGGAGGCTATGTGGACCCGGACGAATCCGCTACTTCGCAAGGCGGTGGAGCTCACCGAGTCAGGTGATCTTGGTGATATCCGACATGTCGGGGCGGACTTCGGCTTCACATTTCGGGGTTCCTCGACTCACCGGCTGCTTGATCCGGCCCTGGCCGGTGGAGCGATCTTGGATGCCGGCGTGTATCCGCTCCATGCAGTCAATCTCTTCCTCGGTGAGCCCGCCGACTTGTTCGCTTTCGGTAGCCATGCGGCGACTGGGGTGGACAGTCACGCCGCTGCCCTACTCAGCTACCCCGCGTCTGATGATCGTCCTGCCGCCACCGCAACGGTGGTCTGCTCATTGGAGGCGGACATGCCCACCAGTCTTCAGGTGTACGGCAGCTCCGGCCGGATCATGATCAACGACTTCTTCATTCGGCCGCGGGAGATGCTGGTCTATCGCGGTCATCATCGCGATGTTGCGCCTGAGGTCATGGTGACCCAGTGGCCGGGCGGTGGCTATAGCTTCCAGGCCCAAGAAGTCATGCGCTGCCTGCGGACCGGCGAGGTCGAGTCGCCAATGGTGCCGTGGCGTGATTCGCTGGCCGTTTCGCGTACGCTCGCTCTCTGGCAAGCCGCCGTCGGTGATGCCCAACAACAAGAGGACTTGCCACAGCAGGTGGACGCGCCAGACCAGGAGGAATCATGATGGAGCGGCTGACTGGCGTCATCCAGCCGTACGCGTGGGGTTCGCGGACGGCGATCCCGGAGTTTCTTGGGAGCGAGCCCACTGGGAAGCCACAAGCCGAGCTCTGGTTCGGCGCGCACCCACTGGCGCCGTCGACGGTGGAGGGCGAGCCGCTGGACAAGGTTGTAGAGCACGACCCGGTCGATGTGGTCGGGCGGCCCTCGGTCGAGGCGTTCGGCCCGCGGCTGCCTTTTCTACTTAAGGTGATCGCTGCCGCGCAGCCGTTGTCGTTGCAGGCTCATCCATCACGTGAGCAGGCCGAGGCTGGATTCGCACGGGAGCAGACGGCCGGCATACCACGAGACGCACCGAACCGTACCTATCGCGACGGCTGGCCGAAGCCTGAAGTGCTGTGCGCCATGGTGGAGACGGAGGCGCTTTGCGGCTTCCGGGAGCCGCATGAGACGTACCAGCTGTTCGAGAAGCTCGGCGTTGCGACCGCACTTGAGCTGGTGAAACCGCTGGCCGACGCCGAGGTTCCGGCCGAAGAGCGATTGGCCACGGTGTTCGGCCGACTGCTACGGCTCTCACCCGACCAGCGTTCAGTGATCACAGAAGTAGTGCAGGCGGCCGAAGCGGTGGACCAATCTGAAGATCCAAGATCCTTCACGCGTACCGCTCGTGAGCTGGGCCATCACTATCCGGGCGATCCCGGCGTACTGGCTGCGCTGCTGATGAACAGGATCACTCTGCATCCGGGTGACGCTCTGTATATGCCGGCAGGAAACCTCCATGCCTATCTCAGCGGCGGCGGTGTGGAGATCATGGCGAACTCGGACAATGTGATGCGAGGCGGCCTGACACCCAAGTACGTCAATGTCGACGAGCTGTTACAGATCTTGGACTTCAGGCCGGGCCTTCGTGGCTTGATCACTCCGGTCGAAGAGTCGCCGGGAGTGTGGCGCTATCCGACCCCAGCGCCTGAGTTTGCTCTTTGGCGCATCGAAGCTGCGGGCGAGCCGGTGAACGTTCCCGCGGGAACGTCCGGCCGGATCCTCCTGGTGACTGACGGTGAACTCCGAATGAGGTCGGCTAAGCAAGAACTTGATCTGGTACGCGGTGAGGCTGCCCTGCTTACTGCCAACGAGGAAGCCGTGGTGAGCGGTTGCGGAACGGCATTCGTCGGCGGTCCCGGCGTCTTCTGATCTTGGGTAGGCTTTCCCGGCATTGCTGGCGTGGCGCAATCGGTAGCGCAGTTGTCTTGTAAGCACCGCCTGCTCATCACTGCTCTCCCCGACAGGCACCCAGAGTCCTTTCTACGCGAGGAATTGATGCCTGAGGTGGCCTTACATCACCTCTAGTCCCCAGCAATTCGCACACACAGGTGCACACACCAAGCCGCTATTTGAAGATCAAAACAGAAGCGTCCGCATCGGCCCCGCTGTGCCATCCCGCGTTCGTGCCGTGCGCCGCAGCCTTTCTCACTCGGGCGAGGGTAGCGAAATCACCGCTCTCCCGCCGCGTCGCCGTTCCTTGATTGAATCCGACTCGGCTCCATCGGTCCAGCCCGTAAAGACAGCTACTTAGTCAGCCGCGCGGTCCTCCATGCCATCGGCCCAGCGAGCCCTGCTCGCTCTAGCCAATGCTGCGGCGGAACTCGATCGCTTCATTGGCGATCCGGGTCCCTTCCTGACTGTCCAAGACAGGGTAGACGTTGAAGTTTAAGAACGGGCTGAAGATCGCCGTGTCATGCGCGATCAACGTGGGGTCCTCTGTCTCAACGACCGCGAAGCCACCGCGGCCATCGATCCTATCGAGGAACTGCAAGAAGTCAGTGCCCTCCGCCGGTGCCCACTTTCCGAAGACCTCGTAGGACCGGGCCTGCGTCTCCTCTGAGGCATTCTCGCGAACCTCCCACGCGATTACGTACTTCATGCCGACTCCTTGCGACTCAGCGGCGCCTCTCTGCGGGCGTCGTGCCCTGCTTTCCCACCCAAGCACCGCAAATCACACGCGGTCAACCGTTCTGGGGAGTCAACCGGAATCCACCTGGGGACCTAAAGGTCAAGTGTCGAGACGCGGAGTGGCCATCCTGACACCCTAGGTGCACGGCTCGCTGCACACGCAGCCGAGCATGTACGCCCGCGTTCGTGCCGTACTGGGGTCTTCCCGGCGGGTCACCACCAAAGGTTAGGGGCGCCTCACCGCAGCCCGCGCCGCGATGCCATTTCCTCGCTCGTATCCCACTCGGGTCCAGCGCTCCAGCTCGTCGTCGGTTGGCCGCCGTAGATCGCACCAGGGCCTGATGGCGCACCTCGACTGGTAGCCGCTTCTGCGCTGGAAGCGTGCCTGGCAGTGGTTAGCGATGTTTGATCACGGGCTTGGTTCGCCTAATTGTCCAGCTCCTCGGTCTTAAGGAACAAATGCCGCAAGCCGATGAGACCGGACAACTCGCCGCCGACCTCGTCCACCGAGCCAAGCTCTCGAGGCCGAGGACAAAGCCGGGCCTCGCGGAGCTAGTGCTCCCTACTTATGGCTGACATAGTCAGAGAGAGCACCACATCTCAGCGCCGATCTACCCGACTATCAACCGATTCGAAGAAAGGGAGTTTGAAAATGGCCCAGGCCAAGAAGCCACAGCAGGAGAACGAGCCCAGTGGTCCCATGTCACCAGAGCGGATGCAACAGTTCGGCGAGCAAGCTCGGGCGCTCAACGA
>Ga0307405_10001102_pt1 | contig 11034 bp, 12 predicted proteins | sample 322Cmetagenome_2_FD_203311 | JGI IMG/M metagenome (GOLD analysis project Ga0307405, IMG submission 203311) | Maize rhizosphere microbial communities from greenhouse at UC Davis, California, United States - 322HYB-C-1 | ecosystem: Host-associated > Plants > Roots > Rhizosphere > Soil | place... | reverse complement strand
TGCTGTTCGTGCGCGCGCTCGGCCTCGGCCCCGCGGCCGGCGTGCTGGCGCTGGCCATCACCTACGGCGGCATGCTGGGCAAGGTCTACGCCGAGATCCTCGAATCGACCGACACCCGCCCCGCGCGCGCGCTGCTCGAAAGCGGCAGCGGCCGGCTCGCGGCGCTGTGCTACGGCCTGCTGCCGCACACGGCGCAGGAGCTGGCCTCGTACACCGTCTACCGCTGGGAATGCGCGGTGCGCGCCTCGGTGGTGATGGGTTTCGTCGGCGCGGGCGGCCTTGGGCAGCTCATGGACCAGTCGATGAAGATGCTCAACGGCGGCGAGGCGAGCAGCATCCTGCTCGTGTTTCTCGCGCTGGTGCTGCTGGCCGACATGCTGAGCAACGCGCTGCGAAAGCTGCTGGCATGACGACGCTGCCACCACGCCCTCCGCTGTGCCTGCGCTGCTGGCTCGCCGTGGCGCTGATCGCCGCGGCGGTGGCCGCGAGCTTCGTCTACCTGGGCATCGACTACGGCGCGCTGGGCTCGGCCGAATCGCTGCGGCTGATGGGCAAGTTCATCGCCGAGTTCTTCCCGCCCGATGTGTCGCCCGAGTTCCTTGCCAAGGTCGGCCACGGCGCACTGCAGACGCTGGCCGTGTCGGCACTGGGCACCGTGCTGGCCGCCGTGGCGGGCGCCGTGCTCGCGCTGCCGGCCTCGGGGCGCACCGGCGGGCCGCTGCGCCATGGCGCGCGCTTCGTGCTCAACTTTTTGCGCAGCGTGCCCGAGCTGGTGTGGGCCGCGCTGATGGTGCTGGCCGCGGGCATCGGCCCGTTCGCGGGCGCGCTGGCCTTGGCGCTGCACACCACGGGCGTGCTCGGCCGCCTCTTTGCCGAGGCACTGGAGAACGCACCGCGCGAACCCGAGCAGGCGCTGACGCTCTCGGGCGCCGGCCCGGTCGCCGCCTTCAGCTACGCCAGCCTGCCGATCGTGCTGCCGCAGTGGGTGGCCTACACGCTCTACCGCTGGGAAATGAACATCCGCATGGCGGCCGTGCTGGGCTTCGTCGGCGGCGGCGGGCTGGGGCAGCTGCTGTACTTCCACCTGTCGATCTTCCAGCAGCAGCAGGCGATGACGGTGCTGATCGCGATGTTCGTGCTGGTCACCTTTGTCGACTTGGCGAGCGCTCGCTTGCGAAAAGGCTTGGGTCCCGCCTACGCCTGAGTGGCCGACAATTGGGGCATGAGGTCCCTACTGCCATGAGTCATCGCCAGCCCGTACGGATCGGCGACCGCCACGCCTTCGACACGCTGATCGACGCCCGCTCGCCGGCCGAGTTCGCGCTCGACCACATCCCCGGCGCCATCAACTGCCCGGTGCTCAACGACGAAGAGCGCCACATTGTCGGCACGGTCTACGTGCAGACCGGCGCCTTCGAGGCACGCCGCATCGGCGGCGCGATGGTGGCAGCCAACATCGCAACACACCTGCGCGACACGCTGGCCGACCGGCCCGAAAAGTGGAAGCCGCTGGTCTACTGCTGGCGCGGCGGCATGCGCAGCGGCTCGATGGTCACGTGGCTGCGGCTCGTGGGCTGGGACGCGCAGCAACTCGCGGGCGGCTACAAGAGCTTTCGCCGCCATGTGATCTCGCAGATCGACGCGCTGACACCGCAGCTCGACCTGCGCGTGGTGTGCGGCGCCACCGGTAGCGCCAAGACGCGCGTGCTGCACGCACTGGCCGAACGCGGCGCGCAGGTGCTCGACCTCGAAGACTTCGCCAACCACAAGGGCTCGCTGCTCGGCGCGCTGCCGGGCGTGGCGCAGCCTTCGCAAAAGCATTTCGAGACGCGCATTGCGACGGTGCTCGAAGCCATCGACCTCTCGCGCCCGCTCTATGTCGAGGGCGAGAGCGTGCGGATCGGGCGGCTGTCGCTGCCGCTGGCGCTCGTGGCGCAGATGCGCGCGGCGCCGTGCATCGAGGTGGCGGCCACGCCCGAGGCGCGCCTGAGCTACCTGCTGCGCGACTACGCCTACCTGGGCGACGACCGCGCGGCGCTCGCCGAAAAGATGGGCGTGCTGAAGGAAATGCAGGGCAAGGAAACGGTGGTGCGATGGCAGCAGTGGGCGCACGACGCCGACCTGCCGCACCTGTTCGCCGAACTCATGTCGCTGCACTACGACCCGCACTACGAGAAGTCGCAGGAGACGCACTTTCGCGCGTGGGCCAGGCGCCAAAGCGTGGCGGCGTCCGACCTGTCGGATCAGGGCATCGAGGCCGTGGCCGACGCGGTGCTGGCGCTCGGCGACCCACCCGTCGCACCGCCGAGCCCGTCGGCGTAAAGCACGCCGCGCGGCGCGCGGCACAGCCCCCAGAAACGCAGGCCGCTGAGCTCGGCCATGCGCACGCCCATCGCGGTCGGCGCCGAGATGGTCGCCATCGCCGCGATGCCCAGGCGCGCGCACTTGCGCACCAGCTCGTGGCTGCCGCGGCTGGACATCAGCACGAAGCCCGGCTCCTGCAGCCGATTCGCACGCGCGAGCTTGCCGAGCAGCTTGTCGAGCGCGTTGTGGCGGCCAACGTCTTCCATCAGGTCGGTCAATTCGCCGTCGACCGTGGCCCAGGCCGCCGCATGGATCGCGCCGGCTTCGGCATTGAGCACCTGGCGCGGCGACATGGCCGCGAACGCGCGCAGCACGGTGGCGAGGTCGATGCGTTCGATCCAGTCGCGCGGCGACACGCGCTGCGGCGACAGGTCGAGCCCCGCGAAACTTTCGACGCCGCACACGCCGCAGCCCGTGCGACCCGCGAGGCTGCGACGCCGGTCCTTCAAGCGCTCGAAGCTGCGCGTGGCAATGTCGAGCTGCACCTCGATGCCGGGCATGCCCTCGGGCAGGCCGGCGTCGGAGGCATCGACCACCTGCACGTCGATGCCGCGGCAATCGGCGGCGCTGTCGAGGATGCCTTCGCTCAGCGCAAAGCCGAGCGCGAAGGCTTCGAGGTCTTGCGGTGTGGCCATCATCACGGCATGCGAGACGCCGTTGAACACCAGCGCCACCGGCACCTCGGCGGCCAGCGTGTCGTCGCGCACCACGCCCTCGGGCGCAAGGCCGCGCTCGCCGAAGACGTGCACGGCATGCCGCGCGAGCGGCGGCAGCGAATCGGATTCGGGGGTGTTGTTCATGGCCGCGGCCATTGTCCGCTCAGCCGGGGTTGTCGTCAGCCGGCAGACTGTCGACCATCGCGCGCCCCGCGTCCGTGAGGTGCGCGACCCAGCGCTCGCCCTGCTGCACCACGCGCACCCAGCCGGGCCCGCGCACACCGCCGAGGGTTGCATCGCCCATCAGCGTGAGCTGGCGCATGACCACGCTGGCGCCCTGCCCCAGCCGCTTGCCGAGGCGCGGCAGCGACATGCCGCCCTCGCCCGGTGCTTCTGCGAGCGCGCGCAGGATCGCGATGGAAAAAGCGTCGGCGTCGAACCCCGCGCTCATGCCGCCACGGCGTCGACTTCCACCGCGACCGGCGCCACATGCAGCGACAGCACCACGGGAATCGACTTGGACGTCGGCGTGCCCGCGTTCTCGGCCACCGACGACAGCGGCACCAGCGGGTTCGTCTCGGGGTAGTAGGCTGCCAAGTTGCCACGCGGGATGTCGTACGCCACCAGCTTGAAGCGATCCGCACGGCGCTCCTGGCCGTCGCTCCACACGGTCTGGATATCGACCCAGTCGCCGTCCTTCATGCCGAGCTGGCGGATGTCGTCGGCGTGGATGAACACCACGCGGCGCTGGCCGAACACGCCGCGGTAGCGGTCGTCCATGCCGTAGATGGTGGTGTTGTACTGGTCGTGCGAGCGCGTGGTGAGCAGCGTGAACACGAGGGTGTCGCGCTGCGATGCAAAGCGCGCGCGGGCCCGGTGCGCGTGCGTGTCCAGTGGCACGGCGTGCGTGAAGAACACGGCCTTGCGCGACGCGGTGGCCCACACGCGCTCGCTCGCCGTGTTGCGCAGACGAAAGCCGCCGGGGTGCGCCACGCGCGCGTTGAAGTCCTTGAAGTCGTCGAACACGGCTTCGATCTTGTCGCGGATGCGGGCGTAGTCTTCCACCAGCCAGAGCCACGGCGTCTTGCTGCGCGCGCCGATGGTCGCTGCAGCCAGGCGCGCCACGATGGCGGGCTCCGACAGCAGCAGTTCCGACGCAGGCGGGTTGATGCCCATCGAGAGGTGGACCATGCTCATCGAATCTTCGACCGTCACGCCCTGCGGGCCGTTGGCCTGCATGTCGATCTCGGTGCGGCCCAGGCACGGCAGGATGAGCGCCTCGCGCCCGTGCACGATGTGGCTGCGGTTGAGCTTGGTGGTCACGTGCACCGTGAGGTCGCACTGCTGCAGCCCCTTCCACGTCTGGTAGGTGTCGGGCGTGGCCGCCGCGAAGTTGCCGCCGAGCGCGAAGAACACCTTGCCCTTGCCGTCGAGCATGAGCTGGATCGCCTCGACCGTGTCCACGCCGTTCTTGCGCGGCGGCTCGAAGCCGAACACCTGCTGCAGCCGATCGAGCAGCGCCGCTGGCGGCTTCTCCCAGATGCCCATGGTGCGGTCGCCCTGCACGTTGCTGTGGCCGCGCACCGGGCAGGCGCCTGCGCCTTCGCGCCCCATGTGGCCGCACAGCATGAGCCAGTTGCCGATCATCTGGATCGTGGCCACCGAATGTTGGTGCTGCGTGATGCCCATGCCCCAGCAAGCGATGACGCGCCTGGCGCCCAGGTACACGTCGGCCGCTGCGCGGATCTGCGCTTCGCTCAGGCCCGACTCCTGCGCCAGCAGCGGCCACGATTCGGCACGCAGGTCGTCGGCCAGCGCCTCGAAGCCCAGCGTGTGGGTGGCGATGAAGTCATGGTCGAGCACCGAGGGTTCGCCGCGCGCCACCGCCGCGTCTTCGCGCTCGATGACGTGCTTCATCATCCCTTTCACGGCCGCGAAGTCGCCGCCCACGCGCAGCTGGAAGTAATGCGTGCTGATCGGCGTGGAGCCCAGCGTGGCCATCTCGAGCTTGTCCTGCGGATCGGCAAAGCGCTCCAGCCCGCGCTCGCGCAGCGGGTTGAAGCTCACGATGCGCGCGCCGCGCTTGGAGGCCGCACGCAGCTCGCCGAGCATGCGCGGATGGTTGGTGCCCGGGTTCTGGCCGAAGATGAAGATCGCATCGGCCTTCTCGAAATCTTCGAGCGTGACCGTGCCCTTGCCCACGCCGATCTGCGGACGCATGCCGCTGCCGCTGGGCTCGTGGCACATGTTCGAGCAGTCGGGAAAGTTGTTGGTGCCGTACTCGCGCACGAACAGCTGGTACAGAAAAGCCGCCTCGTTGCTCGCGCGGCCCGAGGTGTAGAAGATCGCCTGGTTCGGGTCGGGCAGCGCGTTCAGGTGGCGCGCGATCAATGCGAAAGCGTCGTCCCAGTCGATGGGCACGTACTTGTCGCTGGCCGCGTCGTAGGCCATCGGGTGCGTGAGGCGGCCCTGGTCTTCGAGCCAGAAGTCGCTCTGCTGGGCCAGCTCGGCCACGGTGTGCTTCGCGAACAGTGCCGGGCCCGCGCGCCGCGCGGTGGCCTCGGCCGCCACGGCCTTCACGCCGTTCTCGCAGAACTCGAAGGTCGAGGCGTGGTTGCGGTCGGGCCAGGCGCAGCCCGGGCAGTCGAAGCCGTCGGGCTGGTTGGCCGAGAGCAGCGTCTTCGCGCCCTTGACCGGAATGTCCTGCCGCAACAGCGCATTCGTCACGCTGCGCAACGCGCCCCAGCCACCGGCCGGACCCTTGTAAAACTCGATCTTCTGCTCGCTCATGGCGGCAGTGTTGGCTGGTGGGGGGCGTGGCGTCAAATTGAATCGGGACATGCGGCGATTCAAAAGGGAAATGAGGGGGAGGAAAGGCGCTCAGGCCTCGCGCGCACCCCCCATCAGCAAACCCCGCAGCTTGCTGCGCAGCGGCGTCTCCTCGACCTCCTGCACACCCGCAATCTCCCGCAGCGCGAAGTCGCGGCTTTCGGCGTTGTGCAGGTCGATCTCCCGCACTACCTGCCCGTCCTTGTAGACGAAGGCCACATCGGCCAACGCGAGCACGTCTTCGATGTCGTGCGTGATCATCAACACCGGGATGCCCCATTGCTTGCGCACCTGCGCCAGCTCGTTGCGCAGTTCGGCGCGCAGCATGGGGTTGAGGGCCGCAAAAGGTTCGTCTAGCAGCAGCACCTGCGGCTCGCAGGCCAGCGCGCGTGCCAGGGCCACGCGCTGCTGCTGGCCGCCCGACAGCTTCTGCGGCCGGCTGTCGGCCAGCGCGGTGAGGCCGAAGCTGTCGAGCAGCGCCTGCACACGCTCGGCGTCACGGGCCTGCAGCGTGCGACGATGCCACGCCGTGAGTCCGAAGGCCACGTTCTCGCGCACGGTGAGGTGCGGGAACAGCGCGTAGTTCTGGAACAGGTAGCCGATGCGGCGCGCCGGCGCGGGCACGTCGATGCGCTGAGCCGCGTCGTAGAGCGTGCGGCCGTCGAGCCTTACATGGCCGGCCGACGGATGCAGCAGGCCGGCGATGGCCTGCAGGGTCAGCGACTTGCCGGCCCCCGAGGGGCCGTAGAGCGCGGCAAAGGGAACGTCGGTCTGGAAGCGCACGGCGAGGTCGAAGCGCCGGGCGCCGTCCTTCACCGTGAGCTGCAGATCGACGTCGATCATGGCTTGCCGAATCCGTAGCGCGTGAGCACTTCCTGGGCCGCGGGCGTCGACAGGAACGCGATGAAGTCGCCGGCCAGCGCCTTCTGTCGGCTCTCGGCCACCACGGCGATCGGATACGTCACGGGCGTGTGGCCGGTGGGCGTGAAGGCGATCTTGACCTTGTCGCCGGCCACGGCGGCGTCGGTGCGGTAGACAAAACCAGCCTCGACCTCGCCGCGGCTCACGTAGTCGAGCACCTGGCGCACGCTGTCGGCCTGCACGAACTTGGGTTCGAGCGTGGTCCAGAGGTCGGCGTTGGCTAGCACCTGTTTGGTGTAGCGGCCGACCGGCACGGTGGCGGTCTTGCCGATGGCGATGCGCTTCACGCCGGCGCCGCTCAGGTCTTGCAGCGACTTCAGGCCGACGGCGCCCTGCGCGGGTTCGATCAGCACGAGGCTGTTGGTGACGAAGTCCTTGCGGGTGGCGGTGTCGATGAGCTTCTGGTCGGCGCCGCGGTTCATGGTGTCCTGGTCGGCGCTGGCGAACACGTCGACCGGCGCGCCCTGCGCGATCTGCTGCAGCAGCACGCCCGAGGCGGCGAAGTTGAAACGCACGGTGCTGCCGGCCCTGGCGGCTTCGAACCTGGGACCGATCTCCTTGAACGCGTCAGTCAGGCTCGCCGCGGCGGACACGGTGATCTGCTGCGCGGCGGCTGCGAGCGGCAGGGCCAGGGCAAGCACGACGGACAAAAGACGCAACGGACGCATGGGCACAGTCTCCAGGAAAAAACGGAAATCAACGAAGCGAAAAGAAGCGGTTGGACACGACCAGCACGGCAATCGACAGCACCGACGTGACGACGACCAGCAGCAGCGCCAGGTCGTCGTGGCCGGACTGCACGGCGTCGTAGATGGCCATCGACAGGGTCTGCGTCTGCTTGGGAATGGAGCCGGCCACCATCAGCGAGGCGCCGAACTCGCCCATGGCGCGCGCGAACGCGAGCAGCGTACCGGCCAGGATGCCGGGCCAGGCCAGCGGCAGCGTGACGCGAAGGAAGACGGAGAACGGCGACTGGCGCAAGGTGCTGGCGGCGGCTTCGAGCGAGCGGTCGACGTTCGAGAACGCCGCGCTGGCCGACTTGAGCACCAGCGGCAGCGCGACCACGGCCGAGGCCACCACGGCGCCGTGCCAGCTGAAGATGATGGTGTAGTCGAAGTGCTCGCGCAGCCACGCGCCGAGCGGGCTGCGGCGCCCCGCCGCCACCAGGATGGCGTAGCCGATCACCGTGGGCGGCAGCACCAGCGGCAGCATGAACACGGCCTCGAGCACGCCCGAGCCGACGAACTGCTTGCGCGCGAACACCCAGCCCAGCGCCACGCCGACGACCAGCGCCAACAGCGTCGCAACCGCCGCGACCTGCAGCGACAGGACCAACGGAGACCAGTCGGTGGAGGCGATGAGCGAAGCGGTCGTCGTGTTCATTTGAATACGGCGCGATTGTTGCACGTGTCGCCATCTTTCCGCTTACGGGGATGCACGGATGTGTCTGTCTTCATATACTGGCGGATACAGCGTCGGAAACTTTCAATCCTTCCCATGCGCCCTTCCATTCACGACACCGTGGTCCGCTCGACCTCCGGCAGGCCCGAACTTCGCCATGTGACGCAGGTCCACGAATGGCGCATCGAACGCACGCTGGACGCTGGCGGCGTCGTGCTGTCGATCATTGCGCCGGGCGGCGAGAGCCAGTCGTTCCTGGTGGCGGCAGGCGATGCGCAGGACATCGGCGAGGTGCTGCGCCGCAGCGCGGCATGGAGCGACCGGCACGAGCCGCCGACCGATGCGTCGCTGCGGCTTACGGGGCCAGCAAGCGCGTGAGCGCGCGAACATCGGCCGCCGTCGCAAGACGCGCGGCGTTCTCGATGGCGCGGTAGCGCTTCACGATGTCTTCGCCCACGGGCGTGAGCGCGGTGCCGCCGCCGCGCGAGCCGCCGGCGGCCGTGTTCACCGCGGGCGAAGCCAGCGTCTGGTTCATCTCGTCGATCAGCATCCACGCACGTCGGTACGACATGCCGAGCAGGCGGGCCGCCGCCGAGATCGAGCCGGTCTCGGCCACGGCTTCGAGCACGGCGATCTTGCCGGGGCCGATGGCGATGGCGTCGTCCCGGTAGATGCGCAGGCGGAACTGGGCTTTGGATTTCATGGTGGCGCGAAGGGTAAACCATCCAGTGCCATCGGCACTCGGTTGGGGGCTACGCGGCGTCGAGCGCGCCGCTGTGCTCGCGCGCCTGCGCCTGCCATTCGGGCGTCTGCAGAAAGGCCAGCGCCGCATCGAGCGCACGCGCGGGCCGCACGCCCTCCTGCGTCATGAAGCCGATGGGCGTGCGCACCTCGGGCGACACCAGCGGCAGCGCCTCCAGTTCGCGGTGGCTGCGCACGGCCGCGACCATGGCGCCGGGCAGCACGCTGCTGACGATGCCCGCGCTCACGGCCAGCGCGAGCGTGAGCACGGAGTTGGTTTCGATGGCCGGCGCCACCGCGGCCACGCCGGCATCGCGCAGGGCCTGATCGATGATGGCGCGGTTGTGCATGTCGGGCGTGAGCAGGCACAGCGGCAGCTTGCCGGCTTCGGCCCAGGGGATGGGGCGGCCGATGCGCAGCCGGTCGGCCGAGGGCTTCTTCGCGCGCCGCAGCAGGAAGTAATGTTCGACGCTTTGCGGCCAGGCCTTGAGCTTGACGCCCGGCAGGTGCATGCGCTCGGTGTAGCCCAGCGCGAGGTCGACCGAGAGGTTCTCCAGGCCCGTCTCCAGCTCCTGCGAACTCATGGAAAGCACGGCCGGCACGATGCCCGGATGGCGCTGCTGCAGCATCGCGGCAAAGCGCGACAGCATCGGGATCGCGGTTGGCACGGCGGCCATGCGCAGGCGACCCCGTGGATCGTCGGCCTCGCTGCGCAGCTCCTGCAGCAGCACCTCGTTGTCGCGCAGCATGCGCTGCGCTGTCGCCAGCACGCGCTCGCCTTCATGCGTGAGGCCGACGTACACGCGGGAACGCTTGACGATGACGACGCCGAACTCGCCTTCCAGTGCGCGCAGCGCGTTCGAAAGGGCCGGCTGCGTGATGTGGCAGGCCTGGGCGGCGCGGCCGAAATGCTTGTGCTCGCTGAGTGCGACGAGGTAGCGCATGGAGGCGAGCAGGTTCATCTCTTTGCCTTTCCGCCGGCGCTCCGCCCGCCCGACGCCGCCATACCGTCAGGTATTTTTGCTGATCGAAATCGTCGGGAACTTCGCCGAGAAGTCCTTCGCCTTCTCCGCAATCCCCACCGCCACGCGACGCGCCACAGCCTTGTAGAGCGCGGCCACTTCGCCGTCGGGGTCGGACACCACGGTCGGCGCCCCGCTGTCCGCCTGCAGCCGGATGTTGATGTCCAGCGGCAGCGCGCCCAGGTATTCCATCTCGTATTCGGCCGCCATCTTCTTGCCGCCGTCCGCGCCGAAGATGTGCTCCGTGTGGCCGCAGTTCGAGCAGATGTGCACCGCCATGTTTTCCACGATGCCCAGGATCGGCACACCGACCTTCTCGAACATCTTGATGCCCTTGCGCGCGTCGAGCAGCGCGATGTCCTGCGGTGTGGTGACGATCACCGCGCCGGTCATCGGCACGCGCTGGCTCAGCGTGAGCTGGATGTCGCCGGTGCCGGGGGGCATGTCGACGATCAGGTAGTCGAGGTCTTTCCAGTTGGTCTGGCGCAGCAGCTGCTCGAGCGCCTGCGTGGCCATGGGGCCGCGCCAGATCATGGCCTGGTCGGCGTCGACCAGGAAGCCGATCGACATCACCTGCACGCCATGGCGCTCCTTGGGCTCCATGTTCTTGCCGTCGATGCTCTCGGGGCGGCCGTCCAGGCCCATCATCATGGGCTGGCTCGGGCCGTAGATGTCGGCGTCGAGCAGGCCCACGGTGGCGCCCTCGGCGGCCAGCGCCAGCGCCAGGTTGGCGGCCGTGGTGCTCTTGCCCACGCCGCCCTTGCCCGAGGCCACGGCCACGATGTTGCGCACGTTGGGCATCAGCTGCACGCCGCGCTGCACCGCATGGCTGATGACCCTGGTGACGATGTTGACCGACACGTTCTCCACGCCCGGCACCGTCTTGGCCGCGGCCACGAGCGATTTGCGAATGGCCGCGTGCTGGCTCTTGGCCGGATAGCCCAGTTCGAGCTCGAACGAGACGTCGCCCTCCGCGATCTGGAGGTTTTTGAGCGAGCGCGTCGCTGCGAATTCTTTGCCGGTGTTAGGGTCCGTGACGCTCTTGAGCGCGTCCATGAGCCCGTCGGGGGTGAGTGCCATTGATCAAACTCCTGAATGGC
>Ga0307405_10001101_pt1 | contig 11041 bp, 11 predicted proteins | sample 322Cmetagenome_2_FD_203311 | JGI IMG/M metagenome (GOLD analysis project Ga0307405, IMG submission 203311) | Maize rhizosphere microbial communities from greenhouse at UC Davis, California, United States - 322HYB-C-1 | ecosystem: Host-associated > Plants > Roots > Rhizosphere > Soil | place... | reverse complement strand
CGCCTGGTTGTGCACGGGTTCTTCGCCGATATCATCCGCAAGGTCGGCGTACCGGAGATCGAGAAGCGGCTGCTTGAGGCCGTCGAGGCAGAGCTGGCGATCAACATAGGACTTCCGTCGTGAGCACGCTAGTTCGCGTGTGCTCCGTCGATGACGTGCCGCCGGAGTCGGCCATTCCGGTCGAGGTGCCGCAGCACGCCGGCCGGGTTGAGCTGGCCGTCGTCCATAGCAATGGGAATTTTTACGCGATCTACGACGAGTGCTCGCATGCCCAAATCCCGTTGTCGGAGGGAGATGTTGGCGACGGCGAGATCGAGTGCTACCTTCACGGGTCGCGCTTCGATCTGCGTACCGGTGAGCCGATCGGCCTGCCGGCGACAGAGCCGGTGCCGGTTTACCGCTGTCTCGTTGAGGGCAACGATGTCCTGGTCGACGTCTCCGCACCACTAGATCCGACCGCTACGCCTACCTACGCACAGGAGTTCTGATTCCTCATGTCCACTCTCGCTATTCGTGACCTTCACGTTTCGGTCGACACCGAGGCGGGCCCGAAGGAGATCCTCAAGGGGGTCGACCTGACGGTGAGCAGTGGCGAGATCCACGCGATCATGGGACCCAACGGCTCCGGCAAGTCGACCTTGGCGTACTCGATTGCCGGGCACCCGAAGTATCAGATCACATCCGGCAGCGTGACCCTCGACGGCCAGGACCTGCTCTCACTGACGATCGACGAGCGGGCCCGCGCTGGCCTCTTCCTCGCCATGCAGTATCCGGTCGAAGTGCCCGGTGTGTCCGTGTCGAACTTCTTGCGTTCGGCCAAGACCGCGCTCGACGGCCAGGCGCCGAAGCTGCGTACTTGGGTGAAGGAAGTCAACGCTGCTATGGAACGGGTTCAGATGGATCCCGACTTCGCGAACCGGAGCCTCAATGAGGGCTTCTCGGGAGGGGAGAAGAAGCGGCACGAGATCGTTCAGCTCGAGCTGCTGAACCCGCGGTTCGCGATCTTGGATGAGACTGACTCAGGGCTCGACATCGACGCATTGCGAGTAGTTGCCGCCGGAGTGAACCGCTTCTCCGCGCAAGGCGACCGCGGGGTCTTGTTGATCACTCACTACATCCGGATCCTGCGCTACATCAAACCGGACTACGTGCATGTCTTCGTGGCCGGTCGGGTAGCCGAACAAGGCGGTCACGAGCTCGCAGAGCGGCTCGAAGCCGAGGGCTACGACCGCTATGTACGCGCGGCTGCGACGGCTGGGGCGGAGTAGAGAGCATGTCGCTCGATGGCGGGCCGGAGTACCCGGATACCACTAATCTCGCCGATGTGGCGGCCGGCAGCGTGGCGCTGGCCGAGGAGCCGATCGCCTTTGATGTCGACGCCATCCGAGCCGACTTTCCGATCTTGGAACGGACCGTCGGTGGGCGGCCCTTGGCCTACCTCGACAGTGCTAACAGCTCACAGAAGCCACGCGCTGTCGTCGAAGCGATCGAAGATCACTACTTGAACCACAATGCCAATGTCGCCCGCGCTATGCACATGTTGGGTGCCGAAGCCACTGAGGCATTCGAGGGTGCGCGGGCTCAGCTGGCGAAGTTCATCAGCGCGAACCGCTCGGAGGAAGTGGTGTTCACCAAGAACGCCTCCGAGGCATTGAACCTGTGCGCGTACACGCTCGGTGGCTCCCTTCGACCGGGCGACGAGATCGTCATCTCAGTCATGGAGCACCATTCCAACATCGTTCCGTGGCAGCTGCTCGCCCAGCGCACTGGCGCGGTGCTGCGGTGGTTCGATGTAACCGACGAGGGACGGCTGGATCTGGACAAGGCAGCAGCCGAGGGCCTGGTGAACGAGCGTACCAAGATCATCTCGGTGGCCTACGTGTCGAATGTGCTTGGCACCATCAATCCGATCAGCAAGATCGCCGCACTGGGTCATGCTGTGGGTGCCACGGTGATCGTGGATGCCTCTCAGGCTGTGCCGCAATTGCCGGTCAGTATGGCTACCTTGGGTGCGGATCTGGTTGCCTTCACCGGACACAAGATGGTGGGCCCCACGGGTATCGGCGTGCTATGGGGACGCTACGAGATCTTGGCAGCGCTACCGCCCTTCCTCGGTGGCGGCGAGATGATCGAGGTCGTCACCATGGAGGGCTCGACTTACGCCCCGCCGCCGCATCGCTTTGAGGCGGGCACCCCGCCAATTGCCCAGGCGGTGGGACTGGCTGCGGCCGCGCAGTACCTGACGGCGATCGGAATGGATGAGATCAGCGCGCACGAACGTGACATCACCGCGTACGCGCTGCGCGGACTGCGTGAGCTGCTGGGCCTTAGAATTCTCGGACCGGACGAGCCGGTGGATCGCGGTGGCGCAGTGTCGTTCACGCTGACGACTCCTGATGGGCAGGAGATCCATCCGCATGATGTCAGCCAGTTGCTCGACTCGAGGGGTGTCGCGGTACGAGCTGGGCATCACTGCGCACGGCCGCTCCATGAACGTTTCGGGGTGCAATCCTCGACCCGCGCCTCGTTCTACCTCTATACGACGTATGCGGAGATCGATGCGTTGATCGAAGGCTTGGACTACACGATCGATTTCTTCGGGGGACTGCGATGAAGGTCGAGGAGCTCTACCAGGAGATCATTCTTGATCACTATCGCAGCAAGCATCACAGCGGGCTGCGAGAGCCGTACGACGCCGAGGTCCGCCACGTCAATCCCACCTGTGGCGACGAGGTGCGGCTTCGCGTACACCTCGACGGGGAGACCGTGACTGATGTGTCGTACGAGGCAATGGGCTGTTCGATCTCCCAGGCGTCGACCTCGGTCATGACCGACCTGGTGATCGGCAACGAGGTGGCCTATGGCTTGGACTTGTACGAGGAATTCTTGACCATGATGCAGGGCAAGGGTCAGATCGAGCCCGATGAGGAGCGCCTCGAGGACGGCATCGCCTTTGCCGGCGTGGCGAAGTTCCCGGCGCGTGTGAAGTGCGCCTTGATCGGCTGGTCAGCCTTCAGAGACGCGGTCATGCGAGCGCAGAGCGCGTGCAGTTAAGGAGATGATGCAATGACCGACACTCGCAGCTATGAGGACCTTTCGGCCGATCCTGGAGAGCGGCAGAGTCGGCCGTCCGATCTAGTGGCGGATGATCTTCCCGAGGTTGACCTTGAGGAGCAATCGGAGCGCGATGATCAGGCGCTGCTGGAGGAGATCGAAGAGGCACTCAAGGACGTCGTCGATCCTGAGCTTGGTATCAACGTAGTCGATCTTGGGCTGGTCTACGGCCTGCACTTGGAGGATGACGAATCCCTGACCATCGATATGACGCTGACTTCGGCCGCCTGTCCGCTCACCGACGTGATCGAGGATCAGACTCAGACAGCGCTCGAGGGGCTGGTCGATCGGTGGGTGATCAACTGGGTCTGGATGCCCCCGTGGGGCATGGAGATGATCACCGACGACGGTCGCGACCAACTGCGCGCTCTGGGCTTTAACGTCTGAGCGCTTCTCGGGAGCCGGTTCGGGGAAGCTCGGTCAGCAGGCGCAAAAAGTTGATGGTCGGTCTGGGCGGCACGTTTGACTTCGTCGTGCCGCAAGTTTCAAGCACCTTAGCCTTCTGCGCCTGCTGGCCGAGCTTCCCCGAACCCCTTCGCGTCGGGCGCTCAGACGTAGCCGAGTGCGGTTGGTCGCGATCTCGACGGTGATCATCTTCAGCTGGGCGCGGCTGGGCGTGGCTGGATGCGGCAACCTGCGTGTACGTAGGTTGCATACGGTCTGCACAGGTTGCAACCTATGCCGACCGTATGCAACCTGGGTTTACGCAGCTTTCTTCGCACTGCTTGGTGGAGGCGCACAGCAGGTCCTTGACCCGTTTGGCTCGCTGACAATGAGGTTGTTGTGATGGAGGAGCTGCGAGACTCGGCCGCATTGAGAGCAGCATTCAGTGGCGATCCGCTGCTGCTCTGCGCGGGAGCCGCTACTGATCCCAACTTCCGAAGCCAACGCCTTGCCGAACGCGTGTGCGGTTTGGTGTCGCACACTCTTGTCAGTGAACGCGGGCGCGCGGCCTTGATCGCAGATACCTGGAACACCGCGGCAATTGCGCTTTACCAAAGACTCGGACCTGGCTGGCCAGACCTCGCACAGCCAGAGTCGGAACGGGCTGTTATTGATCACTGCTTCCCGGAGTACGGCGAAGGGTTTCGTCGAGCCAGTCGAACATGCGTTGCTCGAGCAGTGATCTTGCCAGAGGTTCGCAGTGGCGGTCGGCGCCGTTGTCGGCAGTGAACGCGACCAACTGCTTCGCGCACTGGAGCTTCTCGAAGAGCTGCCTGGGGGCGCCGCTGGCCCGGCTGGAAGGTCGGATTGCATTGCAGACGGTGTTCGAGCGATGGCTGGCAATCCATCAAGCCGGCGAGTTGGTGTACGCGGACAACTTCAACATCCGGATCCTGCGCTCACTCCCTGTGGCCACTTCCTGAGCTCACCGCATCGTCAGAAACCTAGGTTTACGTAGTTTCCTGGCAGTCTGCATAGGTTGCAACCTGCGCAGACCGCCAGCAAGCTACGTGAACGCAGTTCTGACAGGCCAAATCGGGGCGGTGAGGCCGGTGAAGAACGTAAGAGGCTTGAAACCCTGGGAATTGTAGAGGCAAGTCAAGCGCTGAAGGTGACCGTGGTCGTCCTGAACCGTTCCCTACGGCTCTGTGACCGACCGAGAGTCTGGAAGAGCGATCTTTGGTCGCCACAATTCAGGAAGAGTGGGTCCGATGCTGGTCGCGAGGGATGTGGAGGTACGCGCCGGTGCGCGTCTTCTGCTGGAGCATGCCTCGTTCCAGGTGGCGCCCGGCGACAAGATCGGCTTGGTTGGCCGTAATGGTGCTGGCAAGACCACGCTGACCAGGATCCTGTCCGGCGAGGCACAACCTGTAAGTGGAATGATTACCAGGACTGGCGCTGTCGGCTATTTGCCCCAAGATCCGCGGACTGGTGATCTCGATGTGCTGGCCAAAAACCGCATTTTGTCTGCCCGCGGTTTAGATGCAGTTGTTGCTCGACTACGCCGTGCGGAGCTCGCGATGGGTGATGACTCCGCCGCAGTCCGAGACAAGGCCATGACCGCCTACGCGCGAGCCGAGGCCGAGCTCGCGGCTGCGGGTGGCTACGCAGCAGAGTCTGAAGCGGCACGGATCGCCAGTAATCTCGGATTGCCAGAGCGCGTGCTCCACCAGCCGATCGGCACATTATCTGGCGGTCAGCGGCGGCGCGTTGAGCTGGCGAGGATCTTGTTCTCTGGAGCCGAGACCCTGCTGCTGGACGAGCCGACCAACCATCTTGATGCCGATTCGATCGTCTGGTTGCGCGACTTTCTGGCTGCCCATTCCGGTGGGTTGCTGGTGATCAGCCACGATGTGGGCCTGCTGGAGCGATGCGTCAACAAGGTGTTCCATCTGGATGCGAATCGCGCCGAGCTCGACATCTACGCGCTGGGCTGGAAGCAATATCTGCAGCAGCGGGAAACCGACGAGAAGCGCAGGCGTCGGGAGCGACTGAACGCGGAGCGTAAGGCGGACCAGCTCTTCAGCCAGGCCGACAAGATGCGTGCCAAGGCGACAAAGGCCATGGCGGCCCACAACATGGTCAGGCGGGCCGAGCGCCTGCTGGCCGAGACGGATGGGGAGCGGGCTCAGGATCGAGTTGCCAAGATCAAGTTTCCGGACCCGGCGCCGTGCGGCAAGACTCCATTAACGGCGACAGACCTCAGCAAGAGTTATGGGTCTCTTGAGGTATTCACCGATGTTGATCTAGCCATCGACAAAGGTAGCCACGTCGTGGTGCTTGGCCTCAACGGCGCAGGCAAGACCACGTTGCTGCGGATCCTCGCCGGCTTGGATGATCCAGACACAGGCCAGGTTCTAGCTGGTCACGGTCTGCGCATCGGCTACTACGCACAGGAGCATGAGACCTTGGATATTGGCCGATCCGTGCTGGCCAATATGAAGACCGCTGCACCGCAGCTTGGCGAAACCGATGTCCGCAAGGTGCTCGGCTCGTTCCTGTTCTCTGGTGACGACGTCGACAAGCCGACGAGTGTGCTATCCGGCGGCGAAAAGACGAGGCTGGCATTGGCCATCCTGGTGTGCTCCAGCGCCAACGTGTTATTGCTCGACGAGCCGACCAACAACCTTGATCCTGCGTCACGTACCGAGGTGCTTTCCGCGATCAAGCGTTACGCCGGTGCCGTCGTCTTGGTCACCCACGACGAGGGAGCGGTAGCTGCTCTTGATCCTGATCGGGTGCTGCTGCTGCCGGATGGTGTAGAAGATCTTTGGAGTCCGGAGTATGCGGATCTGGTCGCCTTGGCCTGATCACGCCGGCCCCATGATCAGGTCTTCGGACCGGAGATCAACTGGCCGTCGTTGAGCTGATCAGTCACTTACATCAATCGATCAGCCAGAAAATGCCCAAACGCCTCAGAAACGTGCTAGAAATGGGTGATCATTGATCTTGAAGTGTCGATCAGTGGTCTGAAACACTGCTCTGGCAACGTCGTCGCTCAACCGGCGATGACCTCAAGACAAAGGGAGGCGCAGTGGCCAAGGCATTGGCTAAAGGTTCACGCATCACCGGGACGCAGCGAACAGAGCTTGCTTCCCGGTACGCCAAGCGGTACTCCGCGGGCGAGAGCATCCGGAAGATCGCTGACGACGCCGGTCGTTCCTTCGGGTTCGTACATGGTGTCCTGAAGGAAGCCGGAGTTGAGCTGCGCGGTCGCGGAGGCGCAACGCGCGGTGCCAAGAAGGCGGCATCGAGCAGCGCAGCAAAGAAGAGCGCAGCGGGTCCTACTAAGAAGACAGCTGCGAAGAAGACGACCGCCAAGGCCGCTAAGGCTCCGGCGAAGAAGTCAGCTGCTAAGAAGGCACCTGCGAAGAAAGCACCCGCCAAGTCTGCGGCGAAGAAGTCAGCTGCGAAGAAAGCACCCGCCAAGAAAACGACCGCCAAGGCCGCCAAGGCTCCGGCAAAGAAGTCAGCTGCTAAGAAGGCACCTGCGAAGAAGACGACCGCGAAGAAGGCTCCTGCCAGGAAGCGCTGATCACCAGTCATCACCAATAGGCCCGGACGCAGTTGCGTCCGGGCCTTTGCGCTGCGTTCAGGCCGCTTCTTCGTCGCCTTCGCTGAAGCGCAGGCGTTCCACCCGGCTAATGGTGGCGAGGCGCTTCGCCGAACGCTCCTGCAGCGACGGGATAGCGCTGTCTCCATTGCACTCTGACATCGTGGTAGCGCTGCCTGTCACTGGCTCCGCATAGCCTGGGAACCCAGTGTTTCCAAGCCTCTGGAGTAAACCGTGTCGATGTACATGATGATGCGGCGCATGTCGCAGGATCCTGACATTGCCCAACATCAGCTCAGTCCCGGTGTTGTCTGGCGCATCCTGCGCTTCGCGAAGCCGTATCGGCTCCTGATCACCATTTTCGTCATAACGGTAGTGCTGATGTCGGCTCTCAGTGTTACGCCGCCGCTGCTTTTCAAAGAGATCATCGACAAGGGCATTTTGCAGGGCGATAGACAGATCGTGATCATCCTGAGCGTGACAGTTGCTGGCCTAGCTGTGTTGCAGGCGGTGCTCAACCTGGTTCAGCGCTGGTTTTCCTCAACGATCGGCGAGGGCTTGATCTTCGACATGCGAACACAGGTCTTCGATCATGTGGTCCAGATGCCGATTGCCTTCTACACCAGAACCCAGACCGGAAAGCTGGTATCGCGACTCAACTCAGATGTGATCGGAGCGCAGCAGGCGTTCACATCCACCTTGTCGACAGTCCTGTCTAACTTGATCAGCCTGGTGCTCGTACTGGCAGCCATGATCGTCCTGAGTTGGCAGCTCACCCTTGCTGCTCTGATCATGTTGCCGATCTTCCTGATCCCGGCCAAGATCGTCGGCCGCAAGCTTGCTGATCTGACGCGTACTCAGATGCAACTCAACGGGGACATGTCCGCCACTATGACCGAGCGGTTCAGCGTCAGCGGCGCGCTGCTGGTCAAGCTGTTCGGTCGGGTTCCTGAGGAGCACGACCGGTTTGCAGAACGTGCCGGAGCCGTACGCGACGTCTCGGTCAAGATCGCCATGAACGGGCGGTTCTTCTTTACCTCGTTGGGCCTGGTCGCGGCATTGGCCACAGCACTGGTGTATGGCGTGGGTGGATCGCTGGCCATTGACGGCGTTCTGACCGTAGGCACACTGACAGCCTTGGCTGGGCTGTTGGCTCAGCTGTACGGGCCGCTCACCCAGCTCACCAATCTGCGTATCGACGTCATGAACGCCCTTGTCAGCTTCGACCGAGTCTTCGAAGTTCTCGACCTGGTGCCGATGATCCGCGACGCCGAGGACGCCGAGCCAGTCAAGGGCCCCGCCTCGGTGAGCTTTGATCATGTCTCGTTCAGCTACCCGACCGCCAATGAGGTTTCATTGGCAAGCCTGGAGTCGATTGCCTCACTTGATCAACGGCCCAGCGGGGAGGTGCTGCATGAGGTGACCTTCGATGCCCCGGCCGGCCAGACGGTGGCACTCGTCGGCCGTTCCGGTGGCGGGAAGACCACGATCACCCACTTGATTGCACGGCTTTACGACGCCACGTCCGGAACGGTCTCAGTGGCCGGCACAGATGTCAGGAAGCTCACGCAGCAGTCGTTGCGCGCCAAGGTCGGTTATGTTACGCAGGACGCGCATATGTTCCACGACACGATCCGCGCAAACTTGCAGTACGCCAAGCCTGACGTCACCGACGCGGAGGTGTGGGAGGCGCTCGAGGCGGCACAGCTCAAGACGCTAGTCGAGAGCTTGCCTGACGGCCTAGACACGGTGGTAGGCGAGCGCGGCTATCGGTTGTCGGGTGGGGAGCGGCAGCGCCTTGCCATCGCCCGGCTGCTCCTTAAGGCACCGCCAATTGTCGTCCTCGACGAGGCCACTGCCCACCTGGATTCAGAATCCGAAGTCGCCGTGCAGCAAGCACTTGATCTTGCCATGGAGGGCCGCACCAGCATCGTCATCGCGCACCGGTTGTCGACGGTTCGCAACGCCGACTTGATCATCGTCGTTGATCATGGCCGGATCGTGCAGCGCGGTCGGCATGAGGAGCTGCTGCGCGAGGGCGGGCTGTATGCGGAGCTCTACCGGACGCAATTTGATCAAAGTCCGCGTTGGGCGCCGCCCTCGACCGGGATCACCGAGCCGGTCAGATAAGACGCGGCAGGGGAGAGCACGAATGCCGCGACGCGGCCGAATTCCTCGGGTCGGCCATACCGGCGCAACGGAATCGCCGCCTCAGCGCTGGCCCGCGCCGCCGCCGGATCGTCCTTGAGCGAGTCAAGGTACTGGACCCGTTCGGTTTCAATGGAGCCGGGCAACAAGCCGATGATGCGCGTGCCCTGAGGGCCGAGTTCGTCGGCGAGCTGCTTGACAAGCATGGCGAGCCCGGGGCGCAGACCGTTCGATGTAGCAAGTCCGGATATCGGCATCTTCGCCGAGATCGACAGCACCCAGGCGATGCAGAGATCATTTGCTGTGCCGTGCCTCACGACGGCTCTGCTGACACGCAACGCCGCCAAGAAAACGGAGTCGAAGGCGCTGCGCCATTGCTCCTCGCTAGTGCCCAGCGCTGATCCGGCCGCCGGGCCACCAACACTGATCAACGCGCCATCCAGCCGGCCGAAAGCGTCTAGCGCCAGCGCGCAGGCCGTCTCGGCCGTGTTGGCGTCGGTCAGGTCAGCGGCGAGCGCAACGGCCCGGTCCGGCCCCATCCGGCTTACGGCTTCGGCCAGCATCTCTGCTCGCCGAGCCACGAGTACGACGCGGGCGCCCTCTGTGACGAGCTGCTCGGCCGCGGCGCGGCCAAGACCGCTGCTGGCAGCCGTAACCACGAACGCACGGTCAGCCAGCCCGAGATCCATGATCAGACTCCTTTACACCGTTACGCGCGCGTCGGCGGCGCCCTCGCGCTCCTCGCGTCTGGCCCGCAGATCACTCCGGATGAACACCACGATGCCCGCCGCGGCGACCGCGGTGAACATAAACCACTGCACCGCATACCAGAAATGTGGACCTTCGGAGAGCTCAGGCAGCTGGATCGGCTGAAGGCCGCCCTGCTGCTCCGGCTGCACCGTAAGCAGCCCGATATAGCCTGAGGCAATTGGATAGGGCAGCGTGGCTGCGATGGCCTCGGAGTTGATCAGGCGCATCTGGTTGCCTGCCGGCGTGATAGCGGCTCGCCGACCTTTCTCGTCGCGGCGTACGTGTCCGAGAACCGTCACTTCGCCAGTCGGTGGGGCTGGAGCTACTGCCGGAATCCGAGCGCCGCGTTCGAGCGGGATAAAACCGCGATCCACCAGCACGGCGCCGGTGGCGGTGCGGAGCGGTGTCACGACCTCGTAGCCGTCGGCATCACCATTGCTGCGATAACGCAAGACAAACTGATGTTCTGGATCGAAGGTTCCGCGCGCCTCGACACGCTGCCATTGATCAGCATCGGTGATGGGATGAGTGAACACTTGTTCGTACGGCTGAACCGGTTTCTGCTCGTTGGTGATAGTTGTCGCGTTGCGCTCCTTGCGCTGAGCCAAACGGTCGAGCTGCCACTCACCTAAGTTGACGAAGATGACACCGAGCACTGCGACGAACATGATCAGCAGTGCCCAGCGGAGCCACAAGCGGCGCACGGAGCCAGGCTAGTCGGAGGTCTCGCCCACGTTATCGACGTTCATCAGCAGCGCGGTCGCGGTGGTGGCGGCGCTGCCCAGCGTGGCACCTCGACCAACGGCAACCCCGACAACGAAGGTCGTTAGCGGGGCGGCCACCCGTTCTACCTCATGTGCGGAATCTCGCGCCAGGTCCAGGAGGATGTGGACTGCATCTTCATCCATGGTGACGTCGCTGGTTTGAAGCTCGCTGGAAAGGGTGGTCAACCATTGCTTGAGTTCCATAGCTCGGAATGCTCCTGAGAAGGCAAATTGTGTAACCCTGTTGATCCTATGGGCCAGGATGATG
>Ga0307405_10001100_pt1 | contig 11042 bp, 9 predicted proteins | sample 322Cmetagenome_2_FD_203311 | JGI IMG/M metagenome (GOLD analysis project Ga0307405, IMG submission 203311) | Maize rhizosphere microbial communities from greenhouse at UC Davis, California, United States - 322HYB-C-1 | ecosystem: Host-associated > Plants > Roots > Rhizosphere > Soil | place... | reverse complement strand
TTCTCCTGGCCCCGGACCATGCCCCAGACCTCGTAGCCCTGCTCGAGCAGGTACTCGGCCAGGTACGAGCCGTCCTGCCCGGTGATGCCGGTGATCAGTGCGCGTCTGCTCAAGAATGCTCCTCCTCGGTGGCGCCGTGGGTCGGGGGCGCCGCGGTCGCGATGAGCGCGTACTCCTGGGGGCCGAACAGCACCTGGTTGAGCTTGGCGAAGGCCTCGTTGATCCGCTTGGTCCAGGGCGGCGCGTCCGGCTCGTCGATCATCGGGAGATGGTAGTCGCTGGCCGGGGCGTGGAAGCGCAGCCGCACGTCGCGGAACCCGGCCCCCTCGCACAGGAAGGTCAGCAGCGAGGGGTGCAGGGGGCGCAGGTGGGTCGGGTCGAGGATGAAGGAGTTGCCCAGCACGACCAGCGAGGTGGGGTTGGGGGTCTCGGCGATGAGCACCCCGCCCGGCCGCAGCCGGGTCGCGGCCAGCTCCAGCAGCTCGACCAGGTCGGCGAACTCCAGGTGCTCGACCAGGTGGGTGGCGATGATCGCCCCAAGGGAGCCGGGCTCGCGGCTGCGCAGGAAGCTGTTGCCGTCGACCTGACGCACGTCCAGCCCGCGGTCGCGGGCCTCGGCCACCATCGACGGGTCGGTGTCGACCCCGATCGCCTCCACGCCCCGCCTGGCCAGCATCTCCACCAGCTCGGCCCGACCGCAGCCGATGTCCACCACCGGCGGGTTGGCCACCAGCAGGTCCAGGTAGCGCTCGGCCAGCGCCGCCGCGACCGCCTCCGGGTCGCCGCGGAACCGCCGCTCGAACCCCACGTAGTCGAACAACGCGGACGAGGGGGCGGCCGGCACCGGCCCGGCACCGGCCCGGGCCGGGCCGGGCGCCGGGGTGGCGGCCTGGGCCTGGAGGGTGCGGAGGCGGCGGTCGAGGCCGTTGACGCGTTCGCGAAGCTCGCTCAGGCGCTCGCCGGCGCCGGGCAGGCCGGCCGCCGGGGCGATGGCCATGCCCAGGTCCTCAAGGGTCTGGATGACCGAGCGGACCTCGCCCTTCAGCAGCTCCAGGTTGATGCTGGCGGCGTGCGCCTCGGCCTGGACCAGCTCGGCCCCGAGGGCGTAGCGCTGCATGGAGGCGACCTGCTGCTCCAGCTCGGCCGTCCGGCGCAGGCTCTCGCCGCCCATGCGCAGGGCCTCGTCGACCCGCAGGTAGCCGCGCAGCTTGTCGACCCCGCGCTCGCCCAGGAGCTGGCGGGCGGCCCGCTTGGCCAGCCGCAGGGCCCGTCGCCGCGGGCCGGCCACCGGGGCCGGCGCCGCCACCGCCACCGGCGCCGGTTCGGGTGCGACCTCCTCCTCGGGGACCTGGTCCGGCTGCGGGGGGCGCAGACGGTCGGTCTTGTCGCGGCTGAGCTCTCCTGGCAGGGCCAACGGAGTCACCTCACCTCATCGACGGCCACGCGGTGGCCTCGGCGAACCTGCTGGTGATGTTGGCGTCGCTCGGGGTGCCGAGGAGGCCGAGCTGCAGCCTCGCCGGGGCGAACGCGCCTTCGGGAAGGGTGGGGCGCAGTCCGAGCAGCTCCACCAGCCGCATGGCCGCCCGGCCGGCGTCGTGGCGCCATTCCACCAGCCGGCGGCCCGCCCACGACAGCCGGGAGGCGAGCGCCTGGTCGGCGGCCAGCTCGGTGGCCAGCCGGCGCCGCTCGTCGGCGTCGGCCCCGACCAGCACGTGGGTGCCGGCCACGGCCCCCACCCGCCGGGCCGAGGCGGGGTCGCTGACGGTCGGCGCCCCCCAGGCCATGGCCTCCAGCAGCCGCGCCGGCTCGGTCACGGCGACGGCCGAGGCGCAGGCCATGGCCGTCGGCACCAGGTCGTCGGCCAGCGGCTCGGCCAGGCCGGGCCAGCGCCAGCCGTCCCCGGCCTGCTCGAGCACGGCCGCCTCGGGCAGCCCCCGGGCCCAGCGCAGCCGCCGGCGCACGAACGGCGACACCACCGAGCGGCCGGCGGCGGCGTCGGCCGCCGGAGCCAGCACGCCCCGCTCGCCGGCGGCCTGCACGGTGGCCGGGTCGTCGGACAGGATCGCGGCCGCCCGCCCGGCCGCCGCCGAGCCGACCTCCTCGGCCGAGCCGACCCACAGGGCCAGCGGCCGCCCGGCCGGGACCCGCCCGGCCGAGGCGACCGTGGCCATGACCGCGGCCGGCTCCGGCGCGCCCGCCTCGATGGTGGACGGCACGCACCACCGGTACGACGCCACCAGCAGCGGGACCAGCGACTCCGGAGGTCGGCGGTCCAGGGCGAGCCCGAGCAGAGGAAGGGTCATGCGCCCAGCAGCTCCCGCACGACCGGGGGCCAGCTGAGCCGGGCCACCCGCTCCCGGCCGGCCGCGCCCAGCCGCTCGGCCAGGGCCCGGTCGCCGGCCAGGCGGTCGATGGCCGCCCCCATGGCCTCGGGGGAGCCGTCGGTGACCAACCCGGTCACCCCGTCCTCGACCCACTCCAGCACCCCGCCGGCGTCGGTGGCGGTGACCACCGGCTTGCCGGCCAGGAAGGCCTGCAGGGTGACGTACCCGTAGTCCTCGTCGGAGGGGGCGTAGACGACCGCCAGGGCCCCGGCGAACAGCTCGACCAGCTCCTCGTCGGGCACGAAGCCGCGCAGCTCGACCCGGTCGCCCAGGTCCTGGCCGCGCATCCTGGCCGCCAGGTCGTCCAGGAGCTCGCCCCGCCCGGCGACCACCGAGCGCACCCCGGACTGGGTGAAGGGCAGGCTGTCGACCAGCAGCTGCGGGCGCTTGTTGGCCTCCAGCCGGGTGGCGCAGAACACATAGTCGCCAAAAGGCCCCGGGTGCAGCCGCTCGGCCAGCGGCGGCGGGTGGTACAGGGGCTTGGCGGCCAGGCCGCTGAAGTCGCGCAGCCGGTCGGCCACCACCCCTGAGATGGTGTACAGCCGCTCGGCCTCCTCCAGGGCGCGGTTGTCCCACTCGCTCAGCAGCCGCTGGACCTCGATGGCGGGGTCGTCGGGGCCGAAGTCGGACCAGGCGGCGTCGGCGGCGTCGTAGGCGCCGCGGTGCTGGTGCAGCAGCCACACCACCTTGCGGGGGTGGCGGACGAAGTAGGAGGGGAAGTTGGTGGCGATCACCAGGTCGGCGTCGACCGGGACCAGCCGCCAGGCGAGCGGGCTGTCGAACAGCCGGTCCTTCTCCCAGGCCACCGGCAGCCGCACCAGCTCCACCCGATGCCCCTCGGCGGCGATCGCCTGGACGAGGTTCTCCTGCAGCAGCTCGGCGCCGCCCCGGACGAACGGCTTCTGGGCACCGCAGACCACCACATCCACCGCTGCTGACTCCTCCTGCCTGCTCAGAGCGGCCGCGGCCGTTGGCCGCCTGGCACCGCCTTCCTCGCACCGCACGGTACTATACGGCGCGATGCCCTCCCGACCACCGCCCAGCCAGCCGACGCTGGACGCCATGCAGGCCCGCGTCGCGGCTGTCGAGCGTCTGCCGATGGAGCGGGTCAACGCCGGCGCCGACGCGCCGTTCTGGCGAGGCTTCGGCCGGGCCGCCCGCGAGGTCTACGACTACCGCGAGCTGCTCCTCAACCTGGTCCGCAAGGAACTCAAGACCCGGTACAAGGACTCGTTCCTCGGGTTCCTGTGGTCGCTGCTGCGGCCGATGTTCCTGCTGGCCGTCTACTACATCGCCATCGGCAAGTTCCTCGGGGTCCCGTTCCCGCTGTTCCCCATCTTCCTGTTCTGCGGCCTGGTCGCCTGGACCCTGTTCACCGACGTGCTCGGCGGCTGCACCGGCAGCATCGTCGGCAACGCCGGGCTCATCAAGAAGATCTACTTCCCCCGGGAGCTGCTGCCCCTGTCGGTGCTCGGGGCCGCCCTGGTCAACTTCGCCATGCAGCTGGTGGTGCTGGTGGCGGCCGTGCTGATCTTCGGCGGGGAGCTGCACGGCCAGCAGCCCTGGCTGCTGCCCCTGGCCCTGGTCGCCCTGCTGCCGTTCATGCTCGCCTGCGGCCTGTTCCTGGCCGCCGCCAACGTCGCCTTCCGTGATGTCGAGCACCTGATCGAGATCGTCCTGCTGCTGTGGTTCTGGACCACCCCGATCGTCTACGGCGTCGGGGGCGTGCTGAACCGCATGCACCACGCCGGGCTGGACTGGCTGGCCAAGCTGTACCTGGCCAACCCCATGGCCAATGTCGTCATCGGGTTCCAGCAGGCGGTGTACGGCGACTACCACGACGGCACCACCCAGCAGACCTTCAAGGGCGCCATCGCCCCGCGGCTGCTGGCGGTGGCGGCCGGGTCCCTGGTCCTGCTCTGGCTGGCGCAGCGCTTCTTCAGCCGCGCCCAGGGCAACTTCGCGCAGGAGCTGTAGAGGCACACGGTGGCGGCCACGATCATCCGGGTGAACAACGTTGCCAAGAAGTTCACCATCAACAAGGACAAGTCGCTCAAGGAGCGGCTCACCGAGATGGGCCGGTCCCGCCGCTACCGCCAGGAGTTCTGGGCCCTCAAGGGCGTGTCCTTCGAGCTCGAGGCGGCCAAGACCCTCGGCCTGATCGGGGCCAACGGGTCCGGCAAGAGCACCCTGCTCAAGGTCATCGGCGGGATCCTGAGCCCCGACGAGGGCTTCGTCGAGCGCCGTGGGCGGCTGGCCGCGCTGCTGGAGCTGGGGGCCGGCTTCCACGGCGACCTCACCGGTCGCGAGAACGTCTACCTCAACGCCTCCATCCTCGGCCTGACCCGCCGCCAGACCGAGGCCTACTTCGACGCCATCGTCGACTTCTCCGGCATCGAGCGGTTCATCGACACCCAGGTCAAGTTCTACTCGAGCGGCATGTACGTGCGCCTGGCCTTCGCCGTGGCCGTCCACGTCGACCCCGACATCCTGCTGGTCGACGAGGTCCTGGCCGTGGGCGACGAGCCCTTCCAGCGCAAGTGCATGGAGCGGATCAGGCAGTTCCAGCGCGACGGCCGCACGATCGTATTCGTCACCCACGGCCTGGACCAGGTCCGCCAGCTGTGCGACCGGGTGATCATGCTGGAGAGCGGCGAGGTGGTGGTCGACGGCACCCCGGTGGACGCCCTGCGGGCCTTCCGGGAGCGCTACAACGTCCAGGCCGGCCAGGAGCCCGAGCACGGCGACCGGCGGCTGGAGATCCTCAAGACGATCGTGACCGACGGCGACGGCCACCCCAGGGACCGCTTCACCCCCGGCGACGCCCTCGGGATCGAGTTCGAGGTCGTGGCCCACGAGCCGACCGACGACTGGGTCGCCGGGGTGGCCATCAACAACCACCTCGACCTGCTCGTCTACGGCACCAACACCCGGCTGCAGGGGGTCGAGCTGCCGCCGATCTCGGGCCGGCGGCGGCTCTGCTACCGCTTCGACAGCATCCCGATGGTGGAGGGCCAGTACTACGTGACCGTGGCCGTGCACCCCAAGGTGGGGCCCGAGTATCACCGGCTCGACCGGGCCGTCTCCTTCAAGGTCTTCAGCGAGGCCGCCGACCACGGGGTCCTCTACCTGACCCCACGGATCGAGGTGTCCGAGTGACCGCCCAGATCGACCGGGAGGGACGGATCGCCCTGGTCCCGGCGCGCTTCGGGCAGGGCGCGGTCGGCGGGGCCGAGATCGTCCTCGAGCAGATGGCCAGGCGCCTCCAGGCGCGCGGCTGGGAGGTGGAGATCCTCACCACCTGCGCGCTCGACCACCACACCTGGGAGAACGTGCTGCCGGCGGGCAAGGCCATGGAGGACGGCCTGCTCGTCCACCGCTTCCCGGTGGTCACCACCCCGGGCCCCGAGCGCGGCCAGCTGGAGCAGGCCATCCTCAGCGGGGCGCCGCTGCGCCTGCACGAGCAGCAGCGCTGGATGAACTCGGGGATGCGCTCCCCGGAGATCTTCCACCACCTGCTCGACCACGCCGGCGAGTACCGGACGATCATCTTCACCCCCTACCTGTTCTGGATCACCTTCGCCGGCTCCCAGGTCGCGCCCGAGCGCAGCGTCCTCTGGACCTGCCTGCACGACGAGCCCTACGCCCACCTGGAGCTGTTCCAGCCGCTGCTCACCGGCGTGGGCGGCCTGCTGTTCCAGACCCCGCCCGAGCACGAGCTGGCCCACCGGCTGGTGGCCACCCCGGCCCCCCACGCCCTGGTCGGCTGCGGGGTCGAGGTCCCCGCCGGCTACGACCCCGAGGGGTTCCGGCGCCGCCACGACATCGACGGCCGCTTCCTGCTGTACGCCGGGCGGCGTGAGGGCGCCAAGGGCTGGGAGTCGCTGCTGGAGCAGCTGGCCGCCATCCTGGGCCGCCGCGACCTGCCGTTCTCGCTGGTCACGATGGGCGCCGGCGAGGTCAGGCCGCCCGCCGCCATCGCCGACCGGGTGATCGACCTGGGCTTCCTGCCCGACGAGGAGCGCGACAACGCCTTCGCCGCCGCCGACGCCTACCTGCAGCCCAGCCGGTACGAGGCCTTCTCGCGGACGATCATGGAGGCCTGGCTGGCCGGCACCCTGGTGATCGCCAACGGCGGCTCGGACGTGGTCCGCTACCACTGCGAGCGGTCCGAGGCCGGCCTGCTCTACGACGACGAGCTCGAGCTCGAGGAGTGCCTGGCCTTCCTGGCCGGGGCCCCGGAGACGGCCGCGCAGCTGGCGGCCCTCGGACGGCCCTACGTCCTGGACAACTACCAGTGGGACACCGTGCTCGACAAGATCGAGGCCGCCCTGACCACCTGGACCTGAAAGGCCGGGACCGCATGCGCATCCTGATGGTGTCGCCCTACCCGCCGATCCGGGACGGGATCGCCGCCTATGCGGTGCAGTCGGTGGCGGCGCTGCGCCGCGAGGGCCACGAGGTCGAGGTCCTCTCCCCCGGCCCCTCGGCCGCCCACCACCACCTCGACCTGCACGGCCCCCGCGGGCCGCTGGTCCTGGCCCGCCGGGTCCGCGGCTACGACAAGGTCATCATCCAGTTCCACCCCGACTTCTTCTATCCCCACCCCTCCACCCCGGCCCGCCACGCCGCCGTCAGCCTGGCCCTGCTGGCCGCGGTCCGGACGGCCCGCCGCACCGAGGTGGTCGTCCACGAGATCGACTACTCGCTCGGGCGCCGGCGCGGCCCCGACGCGATGGCCGCCCGGCGGCTGTGGCGGCGGGTGCAGAGCATCCAGCTCCACACCGAGCTCGAGCGGCGCAACATGATCGAGGCGTTCGGGGTCCGGCCCGAGCGCACCACCGTGACCGCCCACGGCGCCCACTTCATCCGTCGCACGGCCATGACCAGGGAGGCGGCCCGGCGGTCGCTCGGCATCCCCGACGGGGAGCTGGTCTTCCTGGCCATCGGGTTCATCCAGCCGCACAAGGCGTTCGACCAGGCCGTCCGGGCCTTCGACGGCCTCGGCGGCCAGGGCTGCTCGCTGCACATCGTCGGCTCGGTCCGGGTCGATGAGCCCCAGCACCTGGCCTACCTGGCCGAGCTCCAGGCCCTGGTCGAGGCCACCCCCGGCGCCCACCTGCACAACCAGTACGTCAGCGACGAGCAGTTCGACCGCTGGCTGGTGGCCAGCGACGTGGTCGTCCTCCCCTACCGCAACATCTGGAGCTCCGGGGTGCTGGAGCGGGCCCTGCTGTACGACCGGCAGGTCATCGCCACCGCCGTCGGCGGCCTCAGCCACCAGGCCGCCGCCCGCCCCGGGGTCACCCTGGTCGAGCCGGGCGGCCTGGCCGCCGCCATGTGGCGGGCCCGGGGCCAGCCGGCCCTGGAGCCGGAGGGGGTCGAGGCGGCCTGGCCGGCCGGGCCCGAGCGGCTCCGCGAGCGGGTCCAGGAGCAGGTCGTGGCCCGGGCGACCAGACGCCGGGGCCTGCCCGTGCGCACCGACCACGGCCGACCGGCCGCCGTCGTCGGCCAGAGCAGCCTGCCCGTGCGGCGGCTGCCGCCGCTCGGGCTGCCCCCGGCGACCTCGGCCCGCCCAGGCGTGTCGCTGCTCAAGCGGCTGGTCCGCCGGGCCACCGGCTGGCAGGTCGACCCCCTCGTGGCCCAGGTGAACGCGCTGCGTGAGGTCACCATCCAGGCCCTGGAACGCAACGCCCAGCTCGAGCGCGAGGCGGCCGCCGGCCGCGATCGGCCCCCTGGCTGAGGCGCCGGCGATGCAGGCGGCCAGCACGGCGATGCAGGCGGCCAGCACCGAGGGCGCGGCGGGCGGCGCCCGACCGTCGCGACGCCCTGGCCGCCCTCCTGGTCGCCGTGGCCCTGTCCGGGCTGTTCGTGGCCGTGCGACGGGAACCACGGTCGACGGTCCGGCCCACGCGGAGACGCCGGCCCCGTAGTCCGGCCCTCGTTCGGCGCCGGGCCGGCACCTACCGGTCCAGGGCCCGGCGGTAGGCGGCGACGGTCTCGGCGGCGCAGCCGTCCCAGGTGAACTCGGCGGCCCGGGCCCGGCCCCTGGTGGCCGCGGCCTGGCGTGCCGAGGGGTCGCCGGCCAGCTTGGCCAGGGCGGCGGCCAGGGCGTCGGGGTCGCCGGGCTCCACCAGGAGGGCGGCGTCGCCGGCGACCTCGGGGAGGGAGCCGCCGGTGGTGGTGACCACCGGGGTGCCGCAGGCCATGGCCTCGAGGACCGGGAGGCCGAAGCCCTCGTAGCGGCTGGGGTAGGCGAACACGTCGGCCCCGGTGAACAGGGCCGCCTTGTCGGCCTCGGGCAGGTAGCCACAGAGCAGCACCCGGTCGGCGACCCCGCTGTCGGCCACGGCGGCGGCCAGCGCCCCCTGGCCCCAGCCGGCCAGGCCGGCCAGGACGAGGCGGTGGGGCAGCTCGCCGGCCAGGCTGGCGAAGGCCCGGACCAGGGTCGGCAGGTCCTTGCGGGGCTCGACCGTGCCGAGGCCGAGCAGGTAGGGGCCGTCCAGCCCGAGCCGGCGCCGCAGGGCGGCCACCTCGGCCTCGCCGGCCGGGCGCAGGTCGGTGCCGAGCCGGGTCACGTCGATGCGCTCGGGGGCCACCCCCAGCCGGTCGGCCAGGTCGCGGCCGGTGGTCGCGGACACGCACAGCACCCGGCGGGCGACCCGGACGGCGCGGCGCAGGGCCCAGCCGAAGTAGCGGACCTTCCCCGGCTCGTGCCACTCGGGGTTGGTGAGCAGGGTGAGGTCGTGGACGGTGACCACCGCCGGCAGCCGGGCGGCCAGGGGCAGCTCGTAGTGGACGCCGTGGAGCAGGTCGGCGCCGGCCGCCCGAGCGGCCCGGCCGGCCAGCAGCTGGGTCCAGACGATCCGGGCCGGCCGGCCGGCCCGGGCCGCGGCCACCGGGTGCAGGCGCAGGCCGGGGACGGCCAGCGCCGCCGCCGACCCGGGGGCGCAGAACACCTCCGCCTCGACGTCGTCGCGGGACGCCATGGCGGCCAGCAGCCTGGCCACGTACACCCCGGCCCCGGTCAGCCGGGCCGGGACGGCGCTGGCCTCGATCGCCACCCTGATCACCCGGGCACCCCCGTGGAGCTGCCCGACCCCGCCGGCCGCGTCACCCGGTCAGCACCTCGCGGTAGGCCGCCCAGGTCCCGGAGGCGGTGGCCGGCCAGGTGAAGCGGGCCGCCCGCCGCGGTCCGGCGTCGGCCAGGCGGCGCCGCAGGGCCGAGTCGTTGACCAGCCGGACCAGCCCCTTGGCGATCGATCCCCGGTCGAGCGGGTCGACCAGCAAGGCGGCGTCGCCGGCCACCTCGGGCAGGCTGGACCGGCCGCTGGTCAGCACCGGCAGGCCGTGGGCCATGGCCTCCAGCACGGGCAGCCCGAACCCCTCGTACAGGCTCGGGTAGGCGAGGCCGTCGGCGCCACGGTACAGGGCGTGCAGGACGGCGTCGCCGACCGGGCCGGCCAGCTTCACCCGCACCGAGTCCCAGGTCGGCCGCAGCGTCGGCCCCCACCCGACCGGGCCGGCCACCACCAGGTGGTGGTCGGGCAGCTCGTCGGTGACCTCGCCGAAGGCGGCCAGCAGGCGGGGCAGGTTCTTGCGCGGCTCCAGGGTGCCGACGGCGAGCAGGAACGGCCCCCGTACCCCGAGGTCGCCCAGCAGCCGCGCCGCCGCCGCCTGGTCGCCAGGGCCGGGGGGGTCGGCCCCGAGGGGGACCACCGTGATCCGCCCGGGCTCGACCCCGTACAGCTCGGTCAGGTCGTGGGCGGTGGCCTGGGAGACGGCGATGACCCGGGCCGCCTCGGCGGCCACGATCCGGGCCGCCCGGTCGTGGTAGCGGCGCCCGGCCGACGGATAGGCGTCCGGGTAGTGGCGGAAGGCGAGGTCGTGGACGCTGGCGACCAGCGGCCGGCCGCCCGTCGGGGGCACGGCGGCGCTGGTGGCATGGACCATGTCCAGCTCGGCCAGGACGCCCGCGGGCAGCCGCGGCCGGCGCGCCGTCACCCAGCTGCGGGTGGCGACCCGGCCCGGCCAGGCCAGCCGGCAGGTGACGGCCGGCACCAGCCCGGCCGCGGCCAGCCGCCCGGCCGGGTGGCGGCCGACGATCCAGGTCACGGCCCCCCTGTCGGCGGCGGCCACCGCCGGCAGGTGGTCGGTCAGGGCCCGCACGTACCGCCCGATCCCGCCCGGGACCGGCCGCAGCAGCTGCTCGGCGACCACCCCGACCCGCGGGCCGGGCTCCGGGCTCACCGGGCCGTCCCCAGGGCGCGGTCGTAGGCGGCCAGGGTCGCCCGGGCGCAGGCGTCCCAGGTGAAGCCGGCCGCCCGGGCCCGGCGGGCCGCCCTGGCCGGCTCCCCGCCCGGGTCGTCGAGCACCCGCAGCAGCGCGTCGGCCAGGGCGTCGGCGTCGCCGGGTGGGACCAGCTCGGCCTGGTCGGCCAGGACCTCCCGCAGCGCCGGCAGGTCGGCCGCGACCACCGGGGTGCCGCAGGCCAGCGCCTCCAGCGCCGGCAGCCCGAACCCCTCGTACCAGGAGGGGAAGGCGAGCGCGGCCGCGCCCGCGACCAGCCTGACCAGGTCCTCCTCGGCCAGGTAGCCGGGCGTGCGCACGGCCCCGGGGGGCAGCCCGGCCAGGTCCAGCGCCTCCCCCCAGCCCGGC
>Ga0307405_10001096_pt1 | contig 11055 bp, 12 predicted proteins | sample 322Cmetagenome_2_FD_203311 | JGI IMG/M metagenome (GOLD analysis project Ga0307405, IMG submission 203311) | Maize rhizosphere microbial communities from greenhouse at UC Davis, California, United States - 322HYB-C-1 | ecosystem: Host-associated > Plants > Roots > Rhizosphere > Soil | place... | reverse complement strand
GACATCGGGGGGACCATCAAGAGGATGAGGGGTGTTGGGCATGGGAACGATCCGCTATGCGGTGCGCTTGAGGGGCCGGCCGAGCGACGCGGCCATGGCGGCACTGCCGGAGGAGCTGGACGTGACCATCGACCCGGTGCGGACGGTCCTGCGTGGCTGGCTGCCCGACCAGGCCGCGCTGCTCGGGGTGCTGACCAGGGCGCGGCTGCTCGGCCTGGAGCTGGTCGAGGTCAGGCGACGGCCCCTGGTCAGAGGAGATGGAGCTCGCGGGCGCTCCGTACCGCCTCCCGCCGCCCGGTGACGCCGAGCTTGCGGAAGATGCCGTAGGCGTGGGTCTTCACGGTGTTGAGGGACACGTACAGGTCCGAGGCGATCTCCTCGTACGTCATCAGGCTGGGCAGGTAGCGCAGGACGGTGTGCTCCCGCTCGGTGAGGTGCTCGATCAGCTTCGGCGCCGCGACCGTCACCCGTGCCGCCTCGGCGGAGGCCTGCAGCAGCTCGTCCAGGTAGGACCAGGAGGTCGGGACCCGCTGGCGATAGCGGGCAAGCAGCGACCGGGCGGGTGCGCCGGCATCCAGGAAGCTGCGGCGAAGCCCCCCGTGCTCGGCCAGGCTGAGGGCACGCTCCAGCGATGTCGCGGCCGCGTCGTGGTCGGCCAGGGCGTCGCTGGCCACGGCATCGACCAGCCACGCCTCGGCCGGGACCATCAGGAACCCGGCCGGCCCACCGCCGTCGAGAAAGGGCCCAAGGGTCGCGGCCGCGGCGGCCGGGTCGCCGTCGGCGAGCTGCAGGCGCGCCAGGACCACGGCCTCCCCGCCCGACAGCGGACCGCTCTCCTCCAGGTGCTTGCGGATCGCGGACGTCGGCTGAGGCTGCCCGGCCGCGCTGCGAAGGTCCGCCTCGGTCAGGACCAGCCAGCGCCACAGGTACCGAGGTGGCGTCCAGCCCGTCAGGTCCCGATGCGCGGTCGCCAGCGTGCCCAGCGAGCCGGCCAGGTCGCCCCGGGCCTGCTGCAGCCGTGCCCGGAGGATCGCGAGCCCGAGCGTCATCGGCTGCCAGCCGGCCCCTGAGGCGGCGGCCTGGTCCGCATAGCGGCTCGCTTCGCCGAGATCGTCCCAGTAGTAGTAGACCCACGCCAGGGCGAGGTAGCTGGGGGCCGCCTGCATCGACGACGACCAGCTCTGCTCGGCGGCGACTTCGACCGCGTTCGTGCCCCACCGAAAGGCCTCGTCCAACTCACCCCGCACGGCATACAGCAACGCAAGCTGGCTCAGGCAGGCGAACTGCTGCAGGAGCAGTCCGGCCCGGAGGGCGACCGCCAGGCCCTCGCGCAGGTGCAGCTCGGCACCGTCCAGCTGGCCGGCCCACAGCCCCGCCGCGCCGACCGTGGACAGCGTGATCGCCCGCGCGTCGTCGTCCACCCCATCCGTCCCCACCCTCGACTGCAGCGCCAGCGCCTGCTCGCCGGCCACCAGCACCTGGTCGAGGTCGCCCAGCTGCCATGCCAGCGCGGTGTTGACGATCGCCAGCAGCAGCGCGAACCGGTCTCGTCGCTCCTCGCTCAGCAGCTCCGCACGCTGCGGCGCGACGGGTAGGTAGGTGGCGGCCGCGTCAGGGTCGCCGCGGACAATCCGGTCGGCAGCGCCCAGCAGCGCAAGCTCAGGATCGGCCTGGACCAGGTCGGCGGGCAGCCATCGGACCAGATCACCGAGCGTGACAGCGTCACCCCGCAGGATGAGGCTGGGCCCGTGCCTGGCCATGAGGTCCGCCGCATAGGGCCATTCCTCGGCCATGAGCGCGTGCCGGATGGCGTGCACCACAAGGCCACGCGCGGCGTACCAGCCGGCGGCACGCCGGTGCAGCCCGACGACCTGATCTGGCGCCTCGCGGCGCAGCTCGTAGCGGAGCAGCTCGGCGAACAGCGGATGGTACCGGTAGGCGCTGCGCCGCGATCCGACCCCGACGACGAACCCGTTGGCCCGCTCCAGCCCGGCCAGCATCGACTCGCCGTCGCGGCCGCCGGTCAGCGTGTCGGCCAGGTCGCCGGTCAGCTCGTCGACGATGCAGGTCCGCAACAGAAAGGTGCGCAGCTCCTCCGGCTGCCGGTCGAGCACCTCCCCGGTCAGGTAGTCGGCGATGCTCTTGTCGTCGCCGGCGAACTGGGTCACGAACCGGTGCGGGTCCGGCTGGCCTTCCAGTGACAGGGCCGCCAACCGTAACCCCGCGGCCCACCCCTCCGTCCGCGCCTGGAGCAGGGCCACGTCCTCCTCGGACAGCATCGGCTGGCCCTGGGACTCGGCCAGCAGGTCAGCCGCCTCGGGGACGGTGAAGGCCAGGTCGGCCGCCCGCACCTGGGCGAGCCTGCCGCTGACCCTGAGCCGCTGCATCGGCAGGGGAGGGTCGAACCGGGTGGCCAGCACCAGCCGCAGCTGGGACGGGGCGTGGCGCAGCAGGAGCTCCAGCCCGTGGAGCACCGCCGCGTCGGTGATGTCCTGGAGGTCGTCGAGGACCAGCACGACCGGGGTGGACAGCTCGGCCAGGCCGCTGACCAGCAGGGGCAGGAAGCTCTGTTTGGAGCCGGGCTGCGGGGCCAGCCTCCGGAGCGCGCCGTCGCGCGGCACCGCGCCCGACTGGCACAGCGCCGCCAGGACATAGGCCCAGAACCTGGCGGCGTCGTTGTCGCCGGCGTCCAGCGACAGCCAGGCGACCGGACCGGGGGGCCGCCGCGAGGAGCTCCAGGAGGCGAGCAGCGTGGTCTTGCCCGTGCCGGCCGGGGCCGACACCAGCGTCAGCAGCTGCTCGGTTCCGTCATTGAGCAGGTCGAACAGCCGCGGACGGGACACCTGTCGAAGCGACGTACGCGGCGGCGTCAGCTTGGTTGCAAGCAGGTCCCTGCCGAGCTCGGCGGTGGGCCGCTCGGTCGGCCGACGGCGGGGCGCCCGGGTTGCGGGTGCGACCACCCTTACCTCCCGTCTAACCGACTTCTGCGGATGCTGCGGGTCCGAGGGTGGGATTGCCGCTGATGAGCTCAAGGCCGAGGTCGCCGATACGGTTCAGCAGGCCGTGCAGATGGGCCTGGTCGATCACCGGCCCGACGATCGCGGTCTGGCCATCGCCCGTCGCCAGGGTCATGCCTTCGAACGCCGGCACATAGCGCGGCCTCAGCTCGCCACGGCCAACGATCCGGAAGACCGTCGGTCCCATCGCGCCGGAGGATCGTCGACACTTCATCGCCCCTGTCGTCCTGCCAAGCTGAGAGAATGACTATATCCTTTGCCGCGCATTCGCCTAGGTGAGATGTCACGGGGGGTGGGTCGATCCGGGGAGCAGGTGGAGCTCGTCTCCTGATCTCCCGGGTCGACAGCGGGGTGGCAGCAGCCTGTTCATGCCTCCTACCTCCGCGGCGATCAGGCCACCTATTGTGCGGCCCGGTCGGTTGGGCGTCTTCACCCTGTTGGGGTGAATGTTCCCGAGCCCGACGGTCAGAGACCGGTCGGGTCCGGGAGCCTCAGCGCGTCGGCGTAGAGCCGCAGGAGCTCGGAGACGACCGCCAGCAACGGCGTCGGTCAAGGCCGAGGTCGGCGGCACGCTCGGCCTGCGGCAGGACGTCGCCTTCCGGGAACCCGTGCAGCAGCCGGCTCAGCTTGGCCGCCATCGTCTCTGCCACTGGCGCCTCGTCGAGGAACTCGGCGACCTCGGCGGCCAACGCCTCCAGGTCCAGCACACGAGCCGGGATGGCATGCGACATGCCTATGAGGTACCCGCCCCGGGCGGCCGCCCATCCTGGCCGGGCCGTCGCCTGGGGGCGGCGCCGTCCGTCATCGGCATCCAGCGGCCGGAAGGCGGTCTCCCCTGTCAGCAGGACGCGACGGCGGCCGCCAGGACCACGGCGGTGGTGTACCAGGCGGGAAGGCGGGGTTGCCGGTGCGCTGGACCAGGGGCGCGTTCACGAGCGGCGCGGTCCTCCGAACAGTGCTGGCCACGCCGTAGGTGATCTCATCCTGTCCGGATGAGGGCAGGTAAATCGGGGTCTGGCGATGCTGTCCGGACATGGCGCCGGGAGGAGGCTCGCGCATGCCTGAGCAGCTGAATGTCGAGGTCGCCCACCGGCTCAGCGAGCAGGAGAAGGCGGACAGGCAGAAGCACCGCTGGGAGGAGGTCATCGAGATCCTGGAGGTCGTGGTGCTGGCGCTGGCCGCGATCGCCACGGCCTGGAGCGGCTACCAGGCCGCCAGGGGAGACGGCCAGCAGTCGGTGCTGTACTCGGACGCGAGCGTCGACCGGGGCCGGGCCAACACCGCCGCCACCCTGGGCCAGCAGCGACTGGCCGCCGACGGGGCCATGTTCAGCGCCTGGCTGGAGGCCAGGGCGGCCAAGGACACGCAGCTCCAGGCGATCCTGGTGCGCCGGTTCAGCCCCGAGTACCGGGCGGCCTTCACGGCCTGGCTGGCCACCGAGCCGTTCACCAACCCGGACGCGCCGCCGGGGCCCGGCTACCTGCCCGAGTACCACAATCCCGGGATGGAGCAGGCCGAGAAGCTCAACGAGCACGCCGCCGCCTTGGAGAGGGAAGGGACGGAGGCGCGCCACACCGCCGAGGAGTACGTCCGCGCGACCGTGCTCTTCGCGCTGGTGCTGTTCCTGGTCGCGGTGGGCCAGCGCTTCCGGCTCCGCGGCGTGCGCATCGCCACCATCGCCCTGGCCCTCGGGCTGTTCGCCTACGGCCTCCACGACCTCGGCACCCTGCCGCGGCTCTAAGTCGCCGGTGGCGTGATCAGATGAGCCTGCGGACCTCCTGGTCCAGCTCCCGGCGGTAGGCGTTGTCCCTGATCGGCGACCCGTAGGCCTCGCCCAGGTGGATGCACCCCACAGGATCAGCAGGATGGCGGCGAGCACGCGAACCACGCTCAGGGTCTCCTCCGGCCACACCAGCAGCACGACGACCAGCAGGAGGGTCCCGACGCCGCGGAGCAGGTACAGCCACCAGCGAGGGTCCCGCCGACGGTTGACCACCGCGCCGACCAGGTCCACGGCGGCCAGGGCCAGTCCACCCAGGACCAGGGTCCAGACCAGCGCGGTCAGGGTGATGGCCGGCCAGGCGAGCACGACGAGCCCGGCCACCACCGCGGCCACGCCCGAGAGGACCAGCCAGGCCCGGTCGCGCCGGGCGGCCTGGGCGACGTGGACCAGTCGCAGCACCCCCCACCCGGCCAGGAACAGCCCCACCAGCCACCGGATCAGCCGAAGATCGGCCTCCGGGTTCACGAGCAGGGAGACACCGCCGGCGAGGGCCAGCACCCCGGCCAGCCACAGCGCCCATCCCTGCCCGACCGCCCGGCCGAGCGACTGCCGGCCCCGGGGCGCCGGCTCGGATCCAGCCACTTGCCTCACCTCATTCGCCGACGGGTGCAACCGACCGGCCCAGTCTCGCGGATACCGGACCGACGACCATCCCCCGTAGCGGGTGATCTGCCCCGCGGGTACCGGGCTATTCGGCGAGAGCACCGGCCCTGCCCTCGCCGAACAGCCCGGCCTCGCTGAGCAGCCGGATGGTCCGCAGGGTCACGGCCGTGACCGGCGCCGCCAGGGTCGCCCCGAGGACGCCGAACAGGAGCGTGCCGGCCGTCGTCACCAGCAGGACGACCAGCGGGTGCAGCCGCAGCGTCCTGCCGAAGGCCACCGGCTCCAGCAGGTTCTGCAAGGTGTTGTTTGCCAGCAGGGTGATCGCCAACATGGCCAGGGCGACACTGAGCCCCTTGGCGCCCAAGGCGACCAGCTCCGCGAAGGCGCCGGCGAAGAAGGCTCCAAAGAACGGGATGTAGCTGGTGATGAAGGTCACGATGGCGATCGGCCCGGCCAGCGGGACCCGAGCAGGAGCGCACCGAGGCCGACCACGGCGCCGTTCATCAGCCCGACGATGGTGAGGCCCCAGGCGTAGCCGCGGAAGGAATGGACGGTGTCGAAGACGATCTGGCGGCCCACACGGTCCGGAAGGCCCAGCACCGCGGCGATCTGGTCGGCGGCCCCGTCGACGACCAGCCGCCAGTCCTTCATCAGGAACAGCAGGATGAACAGGCCGGTGACGATGCCCACGATGAGCACGGTGACCGAGCTCAGTCCGGACACCAGCCCGGACACCAGCGTCCGGACCAGCTCACCCAGGGTCCTGATGGCCTGGTCGGTGTCCAGTGCCGCCATCCCCGGCAGCGAGCCGGCCTCCTCCAGTCCGGCCGTGGCCTGGGCCAGGATCTCACGGCCCTGGCCCACCAGCCCCGCCACCACCATCCAGGCGACGACCAGGACCACCCCGATGACAAGGAGGACCACCAGGGGGGCGCCCAGCCAGCGGGGCACGGCCCAGCGTTCCAGCCGGTCGACCAGGGGCACGAAGATCGCCGCCAGGATGGCCGCGAAGACGAGCGGGATGACCAGGTCACTGACGAGCCCGAGCAGGAAGAACGCGATCGCGAGCAGGACGGCGATGCCGACCAGCAGCCAGGCACCCCGTCCCAGGGCCTGGAGCCAGGCAGGCACCCGCAGGCCCGGCAGCCGGTCGACCGCCGGGATCTTGGGACCGCCCCACTCGGTCGGGCTCACGCCGGGTACTGCCTGCCGAGCCGGATCGCGCTCCTGGCGGCCCCCGAGACCAGCGACCCGATCGCCATCCCGATCACCAGGCCGATGGCGGCGGGGCGACCTGGGTGGCCAGCTTGGCGTCGGTCATGAACGGGGCCAGCACCGCCAGCAGGGTCAGCAGCGAGACGATCCAGGTGAAGAACCGGAAGGGCCGAGGGGTGGACAGCAGCAGCAGCAGGTGCATCAGCCCGGTGGCGACGAGGGCAGCCGCCGCGGCCAGTATGGCCAGCCTCGCCGTGTTTGCGTTGCCGAGCGCGCCTTCCCGGGTAGGGGCCAGCACCGGAACGTCGAACAGCCCCCTGGCGATCAGCACGCCCACCACCGCGACGAGCGCGGCGACCAGCGCGGTGGCAAGGCCGCCGGTCCATAGCCTGCCCGCGTCGACACGAACCCGCCCTCGGCCAGTCCCATCGTCACCCTGGACGTATGGAGGTACCGCCATGGTCACCCCTCTGTACTCGGCGCCGCCCTCTCGATGAGCAGCGTGATCGCTAGCAGTTGCCGGCAGGCGCCTGGTCGGCGCCGGCGGCCTTGGCGTCGCGTTCGATCTCGGCGGTGTCGGCCCTGAGCTCCTTGGACTGCAGCTTGTCGGCGTGCTGCATCGCCTGCTCGATCCTCGCTCCCATGTCCGAGACCCCGACCACCACCAGCCCGGCGTCGTAGGCGTCCAGCAGTCCGGCCTGGGTGTGCAGGTCCTTGACCAGCTCGTAGTCCGCCTCGGCGTGGGCGAGATCCGAATAGACTCCGCCATAGGCCACGAAGGCATCGACCGCCATCCTCATGCCTCCTCGTCCTGCTGCCGGGTCGCGCCCCAGCGCCCAGAGGATCGTGCAGACGGCGGGGAGGTCAGGTCTTCACCTGCAGCGGATGAGTTGGCGGCACGCCTGGTACGGCGGGCGGCCGTGACCCGCCACCAGAGGAAGGTCAGGACCCCGAGCAGGACCTGGGGGACGTACGTCGCCGCGCGCCACACCAGGTCGGCGGCCAGGGCCTGGCTGCTGCTCGCCCCGTAGCCGGTGAGCAGGGCCGCGAGGGCGGCGTCCACCGTCCCGAGGCCGCCGGGGGTGATGGGGATGAACGAGGCGACCCGGGCGAACGAGAACGCCGCCAGCGCCTCGGTCCAGGTCACCGTCACCGTTCCCGTCCCGGCCTCCAGGCCGCGCAGGGCCAGGACGAGGATCGCCCAGGAGGTGAGCTGCAGCAGCAGGGTCGACACGGTCACCTGCCACCATCGCGTCTGCATGACGTCGACGACGCTGGACCGAAAGTCCAGGATCTTCCCGGTGAGGTCGAGGGTCCGGCCGTGGCCGACGCGCCGGGTGAGCGGGTGGGCCAGCCGGTCCGCCCAGTGCCCGACCCTGCGGGCGCCGCGCTCGCTGCGCAGCACGACCGCGAAGGCGACGACCCCGACCACGATGGCCACCACGCCGATGGCCGCCATCAGCAGGTAGGTCCCCTCCACCACGCCGCCGGCCAGCAGCGCCAGCACCCCGATGACCGGCATGACCAGGGTGGCGAAGACGTTGAAGACGCTCACGATCGCGATGGCGCTGGCGGCCGCTCCCGCGCCGAAACCGTAGGAGTCGAGCATGCCGTACTGCACGCCGAGCCCGACAGCGCCGCCGGCCGGCACGGCGTTGCTGATGGCGAACGAGGTCTGGCGGACCACGAACCCGGGCCCGTAGCCCAGCCCGGGCAGGGCCGCCTGCAGCGGCCAGACGTAGACGGCGACGTTGAGCACGGTTGCCACGCCCAGGGCCACAACATAGGCGGTGGGCATCTGCTGGATCGACGACCATGCCTCGGAGTAGTCGGCGACCTTGGGGAAGATGCCGACGAACACCACCAGGAGCACGACGACGGTGACGGCCGTCGAGACCACGATCCGCCAGGGACTCCCGCGAGGTGCCCGGGCCGGCTGCGTTCGACTGCTGACAGGCATGCCGGCAAGCATGTCCGAGGAGCCGCTCCCACCACCTCATCCACTTGGGATGAACCCGCCGCCATCGCGGCCGGGTAGGCTGGCCCCCGAGCGCGCGACGCCACCTGATCGACCGATGCAGGAAGGAGCGCAGGACATGGAGGGCGACGCCAGGAGGATCTCGTACCAGGCCCTCGCCGCGGGCGTCCCGGTCCGGGCCTCGGGTGGCGAGCAGATCGGCACGGTCGAGCACGTGCTCCAGGTCCCGGAGCTGGACGTCTTCGACGGCATCGTCGTGAAGACATCGGATGGGCTTCGCTTCGCCGACGCCGACCAGGTGGCCGATATCACCGACCGCTACGTGCTGCTGAACCTCCGGGCCGAGGAGGCCGAACGACTCGGGCGGCCCCAGGGGCCGGCGGCCTACCATGCCGATCCGTCCGAGCACGCCGGCGGCTCGCTGCATGACCGGTTCGGTCGCCTGTTCGGCCGCGCCCACTGGAGGCGGGACGAGTAGGTCGGGCGCTCGACACCCGGGTGGAGCTCGGGAGGGAGCATGAGCCACTGGGCCCTACCCGCCCTTGCCGTGATGCTGATCGCCTATGGCGCGGTGTCCGGGCGGCTGCGGTCGACGCCGGTCAGCCAGGCCATGGTGTTCGTCACGCTCGGCCTGCTGGTCGGCAACCGGGCTGTTGACCTGTTCGGGGTGGGTGCCGACACGCCGGTCATTCGCCACCTGGCCGAAGCCACCCTGACGCTGGTGCTGTTCTGTGACGCCATCCGGGTCAACCGGGGCAGGCTGCGGCGCGAGTCCGGCGTACCGGCGCGGCTGCTCGGGATCGGCCTGCCGCTCACCATTGTCGCCGGGACCCTGGCCGCCGTGGCACTGTTCCCGTCGCTGGACCTGTGGACGGCGGCGGCGCTGGCCACCATGCTGGCCCCCACCGACGCGGCGCTGGGGTTGCCCGTGGTCACCGATCCGCGGCTTCCCTCCCGCATCCGCCAGGGCCTGAACGTCGAGAGCGGCTTGAACGACGGCGTGTGCGTCCCGCTGCTGATCATCTTCCTCACGATCGCGCAGGCCGAGGAGGGCGTCGGCCACGTGGAGCCCGTGCGGGTGGTCGTCGAGGAGATCGGCGGTGGCGCCGCCGCCGGGGTCGTCGCCGGCGCACTCGGCGCCGGGGTGTTGCGGATGTTCACGCGCCGCGGGTGGATGGAGGGGACCTGGCGGCAGATCGATGCGGCGGCCACCGCGCTGCTGGCCTACACGCTCGCGGCCGCGCTCGGCGGTAGCGGCTTCATCGCCGCCTTCACGGGCGGCATCGTCTTCGGCGTGGTCGCGGCCGACCAGGCCGAGGACGCGACCTTCCTTGCCGAGCAGACCGGCGAGCTGCTCAATGCCGTCACCTTCCTGCTGTTCGGGGCGGTGCTGCTGGGTCCCGCGCTGGGCGAGCTGGACTGGCCGATCGCCCTGTACGGGGTGGCGAGCCTGACCCTGGTCCGGCTGCTGCCGGTGGCACTGGCCATGGCCGGCACCGGCCTGCACCGGGTCACCGTGGGGTTCCTGGGCTGGTTCGGGCCCCGCGGGCTGGCCTCGATCGTGTTCGTGCTGATCCTGCTCGAGGGGACCGAGCTTCCCGAGCGTCCCCTCATGCTGACGGTGGTCACCTGGACGGTGGCCCTGTCGGTCTACGCCCACGGCCTGACCGCCCGGCCGGGCGCCACCCGCTACGCCGACTGGTACCACGCCCGCCACGAGGACCATGGGGTCATGCCCGAGAGCGTTCCCGTGTCCGAGCAGCGGCCCCGCGTTCCCGCACTCCACCAGCGGCGATAGTCCGTCCGAGGTCAGGTCGCCGCGTCCAGGCTGTCGGCGATGACCGTGGCGACCTCGGGATGGGCCAGGTAGTGCTCGATGGAGTGCTCGTAGGAGCGAGGGTTGGCCACGGCGAGCTGCCCGCCCAGCCCGCCCCCCTGGGGGAGGGGTGAGCCGAGGGTCACCCAGTCCCGGAGGTCGTAGGCGTTGATCCACGGTGAGGTGGGCCTGGCCGAACCGCGTGGCCGCATCCCGGCGGTCACCCCGTCCAGGCCCAGCGGCGCCCCCACGGCCACGAACAGGCCGGCCCGGCGGCGAACCTCCTCCTCGGCCAGGAGCTCGGCGCAGACCACCCCACCGAGGCTGTGCCCGACCAGCACCCAGGCGGGGTCGGCGAGCAACGCCGGCCGGACGACCTCCTGGACCGCGGACCGGCAGCCGGGCAGCTCCAGGTAGGCCGAGACGTCGCGCAGGAAGCCCCGGATGACGGCTTCGTCGACACCGGAATGGTTGGCCACCCACTCCAGCAGGCCGCGCAGCAGGACCGAGCTGGGCACCGCCAACGCCGTCGCCGGTTGCGCGGCCGCCGGGAGGCCGAGCTCCCTGGCCATGGATTGGAGCACGGCGACCTGGCGGCGGTTGACCGCGTCCGGCAGCCCGGGGTCGACCCGCTGTACGGCGT
>Ga0307405_10001095_pt1 | contig 11056 bp, 9 predicted proteins | sample 322Cmetagenome_2_FD_203311 | JGI IMG/M metagenome (GOLD analysis project Ga0307405, IMG submission 203311) | Maize rhizosphere microbial communities from greenhouse at UC Davis, California, United States - 322HYB-C-1 | ecosystem: Host-associated > Plants > Roots > Rhizosphere > Soil | place... | reverse complement strand
GCCGGCTTCTCGGCGGACCTCGCGCTGTTCGACGCCGACGACGTGCGCGAGCTGCCGTACTGGTATGGTGACCGTCGCTGCCGCGCCACGTGGACGCGCGGCAAAGCTTGTCACCAGTATGAGTTAGGGCTAACTTGCTAAATTCGCTCGAGCCCGCCCGCGAGCGGTCCGCCGTTCTCCTCCCGGAGCCCTTGCCGCGCTGATGTCGAACCTCGCGAAGCTCAAGAAGAAGGCCGCCGAATTTGAGCAGAAGAAGCAGTTCGACAAGGCGCTCGCGCTCTACGTGCAGATCCTCGAGGAGGGGGCCGCGCGTGGCGACGACGAGGTGGACGTCGCGCTCTACAACCGCGTCGGCGACCTCATGTTCCGCCAGGGCAACGTTCCCGAGGCGCTGACCTACTACGAGAAGGCCGTCGACGAGTACGCCGACAGCGGCTTCTTCAACAACGCCATCGCGCTCTGCAACAAGATCCTCCGTCAGAGCCCGGGGCGCACGTCCATCTACTACAAGCTCGGGAAGATCAGCGCGCGGAAGGGGTTCAAGAGCGACGCGAAGCAGAACTTCCTCGAGTACGCCGACCGCATGCAGAAGGCGGGGCAGATGGACGAGGCCTTCCGCGCGCTCAAGGAGTTCGCGGACCTCTGCCCCGATCAGGAGGACATCCGCCTGATGCTCGCCGAGCAGCTGTCGCGCCGCGAGCGGAAAGGCGAGGCGCTCGAGCAGCTCCAAACGCTGTACGACAAGTTCAGCGCCGAGGGCAGGTCGGTGGAGGCGCGGGCGACCGCGGACCGCATGAAGGCGATCGATCCGGCGCTCGAGCCGCAGGCCGGCGCGCCGCCGGCGAGCGCCGCCAAGGGGCTCGTCTTCCTCGACGTCTCGTGGGACCAGGCGGGGGGCGCGCCGGCCGCGTCGCCGCCGCCGGCGGCTCGCCGCGAGCCGACGCCCGCGCGCCCCGCACCGCGGAGCGCCATAGACGACCTGCCGCTCATCGTCACCGACCCGAAGGGCGCAGCGACCGTGGCGCCGCGGGCCGCGCCCGCGGCCCCCGCGGCGGAACCGCCGCCCGCGGCGCCCGAGCTGCCCGCCGCGCTCGACGCGGCGCCGCTGAGCGGGAGTCAGTTCGGCGCCCTGCCGCTGCAGGCCTCGGCCGACCAGCCGGCGGTGGCGCCCGCGCACGACCTCGCGCTGCCGGGCGATCTGCCGCCACTCGAGCTGATCGCCGATCCCCTCGGCAATCCGGGCCTCGACTTCGACTTCGGCGTCGGCGAGCCCGACATGGGCGCCGCGAGCCTCGGGCAGCTCGACGTCGTGACGACCGGGTTCGAGTCCACCTCGCTCGCCGGCGCCTTCGGCGAGGAGTCGCCCGAGGGCGGGACGCTGCCGATGCTCGACTTCGGCGACGCTACGGGCGGCGCGCCGCCGCCGGCAGCGATCGAGCCGGCGACGCTCGACTTCCTCGCGCAGCCACACCACGCCGGCAACGGCGACGGGAGCAGCGCGTCGCTCGGCGACGGGCTGCTCCAGCTGGAGCCGTCTGCTCCGGCCGGACCGCCGTCCCCGCCGCCGAAGTCGGTGCACAACGCGGCGGGCGACGGGGACGCGGAGTTCCTCGCGATGATGTCGCCGCCGGGGGCCGAGCTTCCGCCGAGTGCCGCCATCGAGCCGAGCACGCTCGACTTCCTGGCGCACCCGCCCGGCCCTGCCGCGCCTGCGTCGCCCGCACCTGCGCGGTCGGCGGCGACCGTCGAGCAGCTCCGGGCCCGCGTGCAGCACGACCAGAGCGATTGGGCGCTGCGCCGCAGCTACGCCGAGGCGCTACTCGAGCAGGGCGAGCGCGAAGGCGGCATGCACGAGCTCGAGATGGCGATGATCGGCTTCGAGCGCGCCGACGACCTCGACGCCGCGCAGTCGGTGGCCGACGAGATCATCCGCATCAACCCGAGCTCCGTGCGGCATCACCAGAAGCGGGTCGAGTACGCCTTCCGCACGAACGACAAGGTGCGGCTCTGCGACGCCTACCTGCAGCTCGCCGACGCGCTCTTCCGCACGGCCCAGGCGGAGAAGTCGCGCGCCGTCTACCGCCGTGTGATCGAGCTCAACCCGAACGACCCGCGGGCTCGCGCCGCGCTGAGCGCCTTCGTGGATGCCGACGAGCCGGCACCGCCCGCGGCTGCGCCGGCGCGCCGGCCGGCGGCGGACGCCGAGCGCGCCGGGGCGGCCGCCGCCCCGCGGGCCGCGGCTCCGAAAGCTGCCGCGCCGCGCCCCGCCGCGGCGGGCGCCGACAGCTTCGTCAATCTCGGCGAAATGCTGCGCGAGGACGCCGCTCCCAAGTCCACGCGCATGGTCGTCGCCGAGCAGGAGCCGACGGGCGACGAGCAGGCGGACTTCGCCGACATGCTGCGCAAGTTCAAGCAGGGAATCGCCGAGAACGTCGAGGAGGACGACCACGAGAGCCACTACGACCTCGGCGTGGCCTACAAAGAGATGGGACTGACCGACGAAGCGATCGCCGAGTTCCAGAAGTCGCTGCGCGCGCCGGACCGGCGCGCCCGCACCTATGAGGCGCTGGGGCAGTGCTTCCTCGAGAAGCGGCAGCTGCCGGCGGCGGCGGCCGTGCTCGAGCGTGCGCTGGCCGAGCCCGGGGTCGGGGACGACCAGCTCGTCGGCGTGCTGTACCTCCTCGGCTACGCCTGCGAGGCGATGCAGCGGCGCGACGAAGCGCTGGCACACTACAATCGCGTCTTCGCGGTGGACATCCAGTTCCGCGACGTTGCCGACCGCCTCGCATCGCTCGAGCGGGTGGCGCGGTGAGCATGACGTTCCGGGCACGCGCCGGCGTCTCCTCGCCGCTGAGCGACATCCAGCGGCCCGTCCGCGGCGGCCTGGACCGGGTGGCGACCGAGATCCGCCGCATCGTCGCCGACGACCTTCCGCTGATCGAGGACGTTAACGACCATCTGATGGCGACCAAGGGCAAGCTGTTCCGCCCGACGCTCGTCCTCCTCTCGAACGAGGTCGAGGAGCGGCCGTCGCCGCGCGCCGTGACGCTCGCCGCGGTCGTCGAGATCCTGCACGTCGCGACGCTCGTCCACGACGACGCGGTGGACCACTCCGTGCTGCGCCGCGGCATGCCGACGGTGAACGCGCTGTTCAGCCACCAGGTGTCCGTGATCATGGGCGACTACCTCTACTCGCGGGCGTTGCGCGAGATCGTCCGCGGCGGCGACCTGGACGCGCTCGGCGTGCTCACCGAGGCGTCGAACGAGATGACGCTCGGCGAGCTGCGGCAGTTGGCGGCAGTGGACCGGCTCGGGTTCAGCGAGGACGACTACGACGCGCTGATCCGCGCCAAGACGGCGTCGCTGTTCGCCGCGGCGTGCGAGGTCGGCGCGATGTGCGGGGCGCCGAGCCGCCGCGTCGCCCTCGCCCGCTACGGCGACCGCCTGGGAATGGCGTTCCAGGTGGCCGACGACTTGCTGGACTACACGGAGACACAAGAAATGACGGGAAAGCCGACGGGCCTCGACTTGCGCGAGCGCAAGGTGACGCTGCCCCTCATCGCCGCGCTGCGGGAGATGCGGCCGGCGGCGCGCGAGCGGGTGGAGGCGTTGTTCGCCTCCGACGATCCGCCCGACAGCGCGATCGCCGAGGTGATCGGGATCGTCGCCGAGTGCGGCGGACTCGAGTACGCGCGGCGGCGCGGCGACCAGTTCGCACAGGAGGCCGAGGAGGCGCTCGCCGGACTGCCCGACACGCCGGCGCGGGCCGCTCTCGGCGACGCGATCGGCTACGTCATGGACCGGCGGTGGTAATGGCCACCCGCAGCGGGTCGTCCCGCTACCGCCCGATGTTCCACGCGCTCGTACTCGCCGCCGGCTTCATCGTCGGCGGGTTCATGAACGTCTTCGCCCGGCGTTTCCTGCCGCTCGGCGCCGTCAAGGAGTTCCTGACCACCGGCGTCACGCCGTCGGTCGGCCCGCTCCAGATCGATCTCGTCATCCTCAAGTTCGCGCTCGGGCCCATCGCGCTGGACGTGTCGCTCCTCAGCCTCGTCGGGGTCCTGGTGGCTTATCTCATCGCGCGGTCCCTGTTCTAGGAGACGCTCCCTATGTTCGGCAACATGGGAATGGGCGAGATCGCCCTCATCATGGTCGTGATTCTGCTCCTCTTCGGGGCCAAGCGCATTCCGGAGATCGCCGGCTCGTTCGGCAAGGGGATCCGCGAGTTCAAGAAGAGCGTCAACGACGTGGACCGCTCCATCCGCGAGGAGACGCGCGACAGCCGCCTCGACGACACGCGCGCCGACCGCATCCCCCCTCAGCGCGACGCCGCCGCGCCGCGGACCCCCGACGACGACGACCGGCCGGCGCCGAAGCGGCTGCTGGGCTGATCGGCGCGCGCGAGGTCAGGAACGAGCGACGGGCCGCCGCCCCCCAGGGGGCGGCGGCCCGTCCGCCGATCGGGTAACCCGTCGCCCTAGCTGGCGCGGCGCGCCGCCGATTCGATCTCCCGGCGGTTGTCCTCGATGTCCGCTCCCTTGCGCAGACCGTCGAGGTAATCGCGCACGCGCTGCTCGCGCATCGCCTGCAGCATCTCCGCGCGCTGCGTCTGCTTCTGCGCTACCCACGCCGCGCTGTCGGCCTCGACGCGTCGGTCCACCCGGACCACATAGACGCCGGCGTCGATCTTGATCGGCTCGCTCACGGCGCCGACCGGGAGGCCGAACGCCGCGCCCACCACTTGGTTGAGTTGTCCGACGCCCGGCACGGGCGCGACGCGCGTGAACGCCGGCGTGGTCGCCACCGTCGCGCCGCGGGCGCTCGCCGCTGTGGCCAGGGTCTGGCCGCCGGCTGCGGCCCGCGCGATCTCGCGCGCCATCGGGACGAGGCGGTCGAGCTTCTTCTGGCGGGCGAGGATCGTCCGGATGACGTCCTGGAAGCGGGCCACGGTCGGCTCGGCGCGCGGCACGAGGGAGTCCAGGCGCGCCAGATAGTAGCCCTCGTCGGTGTCGAGTAGGTCGCTCGTCTCGCCCTCGCGCGCGCCGCTGAACGCCCACGAGCTGACGTTGGGGATGAACCGCCCCGCGATCGTCAGCGGCTGGCCCTCGATCGCCGCACCCTGCGAGACCGTGAGGCCGAGTTCCTTGGCGGCGGCGTCGAACCGCTTCGGGTCAGTCGCGCCGCCGGCGAGGCGGCTCAGCTGGTCGGCCCTGCGGTCGGTCGCCGTGGCCGAGGAGTCGCTCTGCGCGATACGCAGCAGGATGTGGCGCAGGTTGAGCGTGTCCGCCTTCCGCGAGTCGAGGCGAATGAGGTGGTAGCCGAACGGCGACAGCACCGGGTCCGACATCTGTCCGGGCGTGAGGGCGTACGCGGCCTTCTCGAACTCCGGCACGAAGCTCCCGCGCACCGCGGGCGGCAGCAGGCCGCCGTTGACCGCCGACCCCGAGTCGGAGGACTCGCGCTTTGCCACGTCCTCGAACTTCGCGCCGCCGAGGATTTCGGCGCGCAGGGCTGCCGCCCGTGCGCGCGTCGCCGCGGTGTCGGCGGCGGTCGCCACGCGGGGGATCGTGACGACGGAGACGATTGCCCGGCCCGGCCGCTCGAAGTCCGCCTTGTGCTTGTCGAAGTACTCGCGGATCTCCTGCTCGGAGACCGAGACCTGGGCGTCGGGGATGGTGTCCGGGCGCAGCACGGCGTAGGTGATCTGCGCCGAATCGTGCCCGTCCTGCCACATGTGCCAGAGCCGACTGTCGCCGATGTAGACGTCGGACGCGATCTGGTCGAAGAGCTTCTGCTTGGGGATCTCGCTCCGGTAGTAGCTCTCGAGCTGCGCCAGCAGACCGCCCTGGCGGGCGACCGGCGTGGAGAGGAAGCGGCGGTACTTCTCGGGGTCGAAGCGCCCCTCGGTCTGGAGGTCGGGCGCCTGCATCAGCTCCGGGGGTGGCGCGTAGAGGGCCGCCTCGCGGATCTCGTCGTCGCTCACCGAGATGCCACGGCGGCGAAACTCCTGCTGCAGCAGGATGTCGGTCACCATCTGGTCGAACACGCGCTCGCCGATCCGGTCGCGCTCCTCCAGCGTCAGGCTGCGGCCGGTACGCTGCTCCTCCTCGCGCGCGGCGTTCTCGCGGGCGTTGAACCACGTCGTGTAGAGGATGTCCTGGCCGTTGACCGTGCCGACGGCGGACGAGGTGGTGACGGCGCCGGTGGTGAAGAGGCCGGAACTCTCGTAGAAGACGAAGCCGCCGACGAAGACGATGGCGATGGTGAGCCAGATCCACTTCGCGGCGCTCCGCATCGATTGCAGCACGGGGCGTGACTCCTGGAACGGTGGGGCGGAAATGACGCGGCGATGACGCGGCGGGATGAGGACTCCGCAGCCGCGTAAGCTATTCGGCGTCGTCACCTAAAAGCAAGAGACGGCGAGACTTCTGCTGTCACCTCTGATTGACTTCGCTCGTCAGCAAGATGTATCTTCACCGCCTTGCCGCCCCCGGCTCTCCGGGGCCCGACTGCAGCGTCCTCGAGGGCACGAATGGCCAGCTCCGCCCGCATTGACGAGCTCCTGAAAAAGTTCGAGGAGAACCCCCGCCGGTACTTCGCGCCGCTGGCCAACGAGTACCGAAAGGCGGGGGACGTCGAGCGCGCGATCCAGCTCTGCCGCGAGCACCTGCCGCAGCAGCCCGGACACATGAGCGGGCACATCGTCTTCGGCCAGGCGCTGTTCGAGGCCGGCCAGTTCGACGAATCGCGACGCGTCTTCACCGCCGCGCTCGCGCTCGACCCGGAGAACCTGATCGCGCTTCGCCACCTCGGCGACATCGCGCGCGGGGAAGGCGACCTCGGCGCGGCGCGCGATTGGTACAAGCGCGTGCTGGACGCCGACCCGCGCAACGAGGAGATCGCCGCGCAACTCGCCTCGCTCGACGCCGACAGTGCGCCGCCGGCCCACGTCGGCGAGCCGGACGCGACCAACGACAGCGTGGATTTCCTGGCCGGCGTGACGCCGGTGGAGAGGGCGGCGCCGGCCGGCGCCGACGCGCCGCGCGACACGGCCGCGGCGTCGGAGGAGCGCGAAGTCGAGCCCGCCGCACAGCGCGACGAAGCGCCCGCCGAGCCCGCGGCCGCCGAGCGGCGCTACGGATACACGGCCGACCCCGTGACGGCGGACGACGCGCTCGAGATCGAGCACATCGAGCTGGAGCTGGATTCGCTCCACGCCGGCGCGGCGGGCGCCGAGTCGTCGCTCGGCGGTCTCGATGGGCTCGAAACGAGCCGCGACGAGCTGGCCCTGCACGGCCTCGAGCTGGAAGGCGGTAATACGCTGGGCGGTCTGGAGTCGGCCGACGCTGAGCGCCAGCCGCGCGGCGACGAGCGGGGCGCGCGCGACGCAGTCGGCGAGGTCACCGACGCTGAGCGGGAACAGCGCGGGGCGCGCGCGGACGCCGCCGCCCCAGGTGAGTCGCCGCAAGCCGCGCGGGCTGCGTTCGATCTCCTGGACGAGACGGAGCCGGCGCCCGAGCGTCAGCCGTCCGTCGCCGAATCGGAGCCGGCACCGGTCACCGCGGCCGCGTCGCCGCCTTCGCTGGGCGATCAACCGCTCGGGCTCGAGTCCATGGAGTTCGTGCCGCCGTCGCGCACCGAGCAGCACGACCCGATGGAGGGTCACCTGCTGCGCGACGAGCCGACCGACGCCGCTACGCCGGCCGCTTTCGTCACCGAGACGATGGCGGAGCTCTACCTGCAGCAGGGGTTCCGCGACGAGGCGCTGGCCGTCTACCGGCAGCTGCTCGCGCACAATCCCGACGACGAAAACCTCCGCGATCGCGTGGCGCAGCTCGAGAGCGGGTCGCGCTCCAGCGTCAGCGTCGCGGGCATCTCCGACTCCGTGATCGAGGCGGCGCGGCAGCGGCAGACCGCGCCGGCGGCGCCGAAGTCGGCGCGCTCGTTCTTCGCGTCGCTCGCCATCCGGCGCCCGTCCGGGCCCCCGCCACCGGCGGACATGGCGGACGCCGAGCAGGGCGACGCGCCCGCGAGCGACGCGATGCCGGCGGAGCCCGCGTTCGACGAGTTCGGCTTTCCGGTGAACTTCGCGATGGGTGGCGAGACCACCTCCGGCAGCGCGGAGGCGCGGGCCGACGCCGTCGATCGTGACGAGGCGCCCGCCGCTTCGCTCGCCTTCGACGCGACCGACGAGCTGCCGGCGTCGGCGGCGATCGAGCCGGCGACCCTCGACTACGCGGCCGAGAGGACGGCCGGCGAGGGCGAGGGCAGTACGAGCGCCGCCGCGGCGGCGACGGAGCGCTTCGACGTCGTGCCGACGGCCGAGCTCGAGGGCGACCGCTACGGGCTGGCCGAGGAGGAGTCGCGCGACGAGGCGGCAACTTCGGAACATGAGGCGAGCGCGTCGCCGGCGTCCGACCGATCGTCGTCTCGACTCAGCGGGCCGGTCGACACGCTGTTCGGCGACGCCGGCGTCGGCACGCAGGACGACGCGGCGGCGAGCGCCCTGGCGGGCGCCTTCGGCGAGGCGGCTCCGGGTGAGGAGGTTCGGGCGCCGGCCGAGGCGCCGAATGGCGCGGGAACGCATCGCGCCGCCACGCCGACGCCGCGTGCGACCGGCACGCAGCCCGTCCCGCCGGAAACGCCGGGCGCGGCGCGCCAGGCGGCGTCCGAGCTCTCGCTCGACCACGTCTTCCGGGAGACGCCGCGGCGCGCTGCGGGACAGCGCCGCGAGGCGCCCGCCTTCTCGTTCGACCAGTTCTTCTCCGACAGCGCCTCGACGGCCGCACGCCCGTCGTCGGGCGAGTCGGCCACGCCGGCCGCGCCTACGGAAGGCGTCTCGGGCGGTGGGAGCGAGGGCGACATCGAGCAGTTCAACGCCTGGCTCGAAGGTCTGAAGCGGAAGTGAGGATCGCCGTCCTCAACGGACCGAACCTCAACCTGCTCGGCACGCGGGAGCCGGCGCTCTACGGCAGTACCACGTTGGCCGAAATCGAGACCCGGCTCCGCGGCGTCGGCGCCGAACTGGGTGTCGAGGTCGAGTGCGTCCAGCGCAACGGTGAGGGCGAGCTGATAGACGCGGTGCACGCGCTGCGCGGCCGCGCCGCCGGCGCGATCGTCAACGCCGGTGCGTACAGCCACACGAGCCTCGCCCTGCGCGACGCCTTCGCCGCCGTCGCCGTGCCGTACGTCGAGGTGCACGTCACGAACGTCCACGCGCGCGAGCCGGAGCGCCGCGTCTTGGCGCTGGCGCCGGGCGCGCGAGCCGTGCTCGCCGGCTTCGGCGCCTACGGTTACGAGCTCGCCCTCCGCGGACTGGTGCACACCCTCGCCGCCCGTGGCTGACCGCCGGGGCGCGCGGCTCGCGGCCACCGTCGCCGCGCTCGAGGCGGCGCGCCTCGACGGCATCCTGCTCACCGGCCTGCCGAACATCCGCTACCTCACGGGCTTCTCGGGCTCGAGCGCGCTCGCCTTCGTCACCGCGCGCGGTGAGGTGCTGTTCCTGACCGACTTCCGCTACGAGACGCAGGTCCGCGACGAGATCGGCGACTTCGCGCGGGTGAGCGTCGAGTCGCAGAGCCTGTGGGCCGGGCTCTGGCAGCTGCTGCCGCAGTACCCGCACGTCGAGGTCGCCGGCTTCGAGTCGCCGCACCTCGTCCACCGCGACTTCCAGCGACTCCTCGAGGCCGGCGCGCGCTGGCAGTGGCGGCCGACGGTGGACGTGGTCGAGGCGCTGCGCGAGCGCAAGGACGAGGACGAGGTCGCGCGGATCGCCGAGGCGGCCGGCGTCGCGACCCGGGCGCTGGCGCGGACGCTGCCCCAGCTGCGCGCGGGGATGAGCGAGCTGCAGGTCGCCGGCATCCTCGAGCACGCCCTGCGCGACGAAGGGAGCGAGGCGTTCCCGTTCGAGACGATCGTCGCCAGCGGCGCGCGCGCCGCGCTGCCGCACGCGCGGGCGTCCGACCGGCGCGTGGAGCCCGGCGACTTCCTCCTGCTCGACTTCGGCGCCCAGCGCGGCGGGTACTGTGCCGACGTGACGCGGACCGTCGTCGTCGGACGGGCGAGCGAGGAGCAGCGCGCGGTCTACGCCGTGGTGCGCGAGGCCAACCAGACGGCGGCGGCCGGCGTGCGCGTCGGGATGCGCGGCCGGGATGCCGACGCCCTGGCTCGCAGCTACATTGAGCGCCACGGCTACGGTGGGGCCTTCGGACACAGCCTCGGACACGGACTCGGGCTCGAGGTCCACGAAGCGCCCCGCCTGGCGAAGACCGCCGACGCGCCGCTCGCGGCGGGCGCAGTCGTCACGATCGAGCCCGGCATCTACCGCCCGGGCTGGGGCGGCGTGCGGATCGAGGACGACGTGCACCTCAGCTCGGCAGGACCGGCAGTACTCACCGACTTCACCCGGGAACTCATCGAGATCGGCTGACGGCCCTCGCGCCGCCCGGCGCTCCGGCGACCGCCCCACCGCCCGCGCCGCGACCCTCCCCACTCCCTATGATCGACCTCCGCTACGTCAAGAAGCTCCTGGACATGCTCGACGGGTCGTCCGTCGACTCGATCGAGATCTCGTCCGAGAAGGGGATGAAGATTCGGATCTCGAAGACGCCGGCGCAACGCGGCACGGTGCAGGTTGCGGCGCCGATGCCGAGCCTTCTGCCGCCGGCGCTCCTCCCGGCCGCGCCGGCGCCTGGCGCGCGGGGCACGCCGGCCGAGGGGGTGGGGATGGTGGGGGAGGGGGAGGGGCGGGCCGAACCGGCCCGGCAGAACCTGCTCGAGGTCAAATCGCCGATGGTCGGGACGTTCTACGCGTCCCCGGAGCCCGGTGTCCCCGCTTACGTCTTGGTGGGCTCGCGCGTCGCTAAGGGGCAGGTCCTCTGCATCATCGAGGCGATGAAGATCATGAACGAGATCGAGAGCGAGTTCTCCGGGGTGGTCCGCGAGGTCCTGGCGCAGGACGCACACCCGGTGGAATACGGGCAGGTCCTTTTCCGGGTAGATCCGAATGGCTAATCGTTCCAGCGCCGCGGGAGCGTCGGAGTCGTCCGTCGCCTCG
>Ga0307405_10001094_pt1 | contig 11058 bp, 9 predicted proteins | sample 322Cmetagenome_2_FD_203311 | JGI IMG/M metagenome (GOLD analysis project Ga0307405, IMG submission 203311) | Maize rhizosphere microbial communities from greenhouse at UC Davis, California, United States - 322HYB-C-1 | ecosystem: Host-associated > Plants > Roots > Rhizosphere > Soil | place... | reverse complement strand
ATCACGGGCGGGGCCCGCGTAGATCAGTCTCTCAGCCTGCGCCGTAACTTGGTGTCAGTAAACGCCTTGACTTCCCGTCGGGGGAAACCCTGAACGGGATCGACGGCGCCGACACCGCGCGCGGCGACGGCGGCCGCCATGCCCGACCTCGCGCCGCGTCGAGCTAGGCTGCGCGGCTCACCGGGCTCGGCGCGGCAAGCGACCGGCCGCTGGCCGGGTCGAAGAGATGGACCGCGCCGGTCTCGACCGCGAGGCCGACCTTGTCGCCCGGCTGCACGGTCGAGCGGCCATGCAGCACGAGCACGATCTGCGAGCTGCCGACCTGGACCAGCAACTCGGTCTCGGCGCCGGTCGGCTCGACCACGATCACCTCGGCCTGCACTGACGCATCGGGACCGGCCAGCGACAGGTGCTCGGGGCGCACGCCGTAGGTCACCGCCTGGCCGTCGCTGCCCGGCGCGTCGGCGGCGACCGGCCAGCGCGCGCCGCCGTCGCCTTCGACCCACGCCTGCGGGCCCTGGTGACGCAGCGTGCCGGAGACGACATTCATCGCCGGCGAGCCGATGAACTGGGCGACGAACAGGTTGGTCGGCCGGTCGTAGAGCTCGAGCGGCGAGCCGATCTGCTCGATCCGGCCGTCCTGCATTACCACGATCTTGTCGGCCATGGTCATCGCCTCGACCTGGTCGTGCGTGACGTAGACCGTCGTCGTCTTCAGGCGCTGGTGCAGCGCCTTGATCTCGGCGCGCATCGCGACGCGCAGCTTGGCGTCGAGATTCGACAGCGGCTCGTCGAACAGGAAGACCTTCGGGTCGCGGACGATCGCGCGGCCCATCGCGACCCGCTGGCGCTGGCCGCCCGACAGCTCGCGCGGGTAACGGTGGAGATAGCTGTCGAGGTTCAGGATCTTCGCGGCCTGCGCGACGCGCTGCGCCGTCAACGCAGGGTCGGCGCGGCGCAGGCGCAGGCTGAAGCCCATGTTGTCGGCGACCGTCATGTGCGGATAGAGCGCGTAGCTCTGGAACACCATCGCGATGTCGCGGTCCTTCGACTCGATGTCGTTGACGACCTTGCCGTCGATCGCGATCGTGCCGCCGCTGATCTCCTCGAGGCCGGCCAGCATGCGCAGCAGGGTCGACTTGCCGCAGCCCGACGGGCCGACGAGGACGGTGAACTCGCCGTCGGCGATGTCGAAGCCGATGCCGTGGATGACCTTCGTGTGGCCGAAACTCTTTGCGACGTCGCGGAACGAGACCGATGCCATCGCTGCCTTCCGTTGCGTGACGCGCTCAGCTCTTCACGGCGCCGGCCGTCAGGCCGCCGACCATGTAGCGCTTGAAGGCGTAGTAGATCGCCGCCGGCGGCAGCGCGTAGATCAGGCCGGTCGCCATCAGCAGCTCCCAGGGCGAATCGTCCGCCGACAGGAAGTTGCCGAGCGCGACCGCGAGCGTCGTGCTGGTGTCGTTCGACAGCAGCAGGAACGCGTAGAGGTACTCGTTCCAGGCCAGCAGCAGCGCGTAGGTGCCGACTGCGACCAGCGAGGGCACCATCAGCGGCAGGTAGACCAGGCGGAACAACTGCAGCGGCGACGCGCCGTCCATGCGCGCGGCCTCGTCGAGCTCCCACGGCAGCTTGTCGGACGCCTGCTTCAGGACCCAGATGCAGTACGGCGACGCGATCGTCACCATCGCGAGGATCAGCGCCCATTGGCTGTTCAGCAGCCCGTAGTTGCCCATCGTCTTGTACATCGGCACCGCGAGGAAGGCGGCCGGGATGAAGTAGGTGAAGAGCGCCAGGTTCAGCACCGTGCGGCCGCCGCGCACCTTCAACCGGCTGATCGCGAACGCCGCCGATGTGGCGATCAGCAGCGTGATCGCCGCGACGGCAACCGCGATCAGCACCGAGTTCCAGAGCTGCACCCAAAAGTGGTCGAGGTAGAAGTGCTTGCGCTGGAACACGATCGCAAAGTTCTGCAAGGTCGGGTGGTCGGGCCACAGCTTGCCGGATGTCGCCGAATCGCGCGGCGAGATCGCGAACAGGAACAGGTGGTAGACCGGGATGATCGTCCACAGGAACAGCGGGATGCCGATCAGCAGCAGCTTCGCTTCGGTGGCGACGGCCTTCCACCTCATTTCGACAACCGCTTCATCATGAAGTAGACCAGCGGCAGCACCAGCGGCAGCGCGACGACGATGGCGGCCATCGACAGGTCGACCTCGTCGAGGCGCAGGTAGCGGATGCCGAGCGTCGCCAGCACGTGGGTCAGGTCGGCCGGACCACCCCCGGTCAGCAGGTAGACGCTGTTGAAGTCGCCGAGGGTCCAGATCATCGACAGGATCAGCGACGTGACGTAGAGCGTGCGCATCGACGGCCAGGTGATGAAGCGGAACTTCTGCCAGGTGGTCGCGCCGTCGACCGATGCGGCCTCGTACTGCTCGTGCGGAATGGCGAGCCGGCCGGCGATCAGGATCAGGGTCCAGAACGGCAGCGACTTCCAGATGTGCATCAGCATCGCGAATCCGAGTGCGAGCGGCGGGTGGTTCAGCCAGTTCGGCCCGTCGGCGCCGCTCAACCGGAAGATCACCGAGTTGATGACGCCCCACTCGGGGTTCAGCATGAAGCGCACCGACAGGATCGTCGGGATCGAGGGCAGCGCCCACGGCAGGATGAAGATCAGCGACAGGATCTTGATCCACCAGCGCTGCTGCACGAAGAAGCCCGAGAGCAACAGCGCGACCATCATCTTCAGGTTGATCGCGACGATCAGGAAGATCAGCGTGTTGATCACGCTGCGGAAGAAGATCGGATCGTCGAAAAGCCGGACGTAGCTCGACGGGTGGCGCGCCAGCCAGAGGCCGTAGCCGACCGGATACAGCACGAAGACCAGAAACACCAGCACGTAGGGCAGGACCAGCATCCGGCCCCAGAACTGCCAGCGGTCACGCGTGCGACCGGCAGCGGGCGGCGGCGCGGCGGCGACGTTCGCGCTGGCGACGGTGGTGGTCATCGAGGACCTTCGGCGGTTCGACCGGAGGCACGGCGCGGGCGCCGCCGGTCGAAGTGGCGGTGCGTCAGCCGGCGACGGCCTTGATGCGGGCGATCATCTCGTCGACCGCCTTCTCGACCGGCACCTTCTCGTTGACGATGCGGTTCATCGCCTTGGCCCAGACGTTCTCGTTGTTGAGCACCGTGAACTTGTAGTTCTTCGTGAATTCGAACGGCACGGTGCCGGCCTTGTACTGGTTGTAGACCGACAGGCGGTGCGCATCGGCCTTCCAGAACGGCCTCTCCTGCGCGACCTTGGTGACCGGGAACCAGCGGCCGAGCGAGCCTTCGACGTACGGCGTCAGGTTCTCCTCCTCCATCAGGAACGCGACGAACTGCTTCGCCGCCGTCTTGTTCTTCGCGTCCTTGAAGATCACGCCGGTCTTGACCGCGGTGCGGTAGATCATCTTCGTGCCGTCCGGCTTGTTCGGGAAGCCCGCCGTGTGGATCGACTCGGTGTAGTACTTCTTCGCGGTCGCACGCTGTTCCGGCGTCAGCGTCGCGTTGTTCATGTCGTCGAGCCACTTCGCGGCGATCGAGATCGTCGCGTTGTGGGTCATCACCGTGGTGCGGTTGTGGAACGCGACGTTGTTGTCCGGGTCCTTCCAGCTCGTCGACGACGGCGGCGAGCAGCCCTTCGTGTACGGCGCGGTGTAGTCGGTCAGCGCACCGATCAGGCCCTGCTTGACGGCCGGGTCGTCGACCAGCAGCTTGCCGCTGTCGCTGACCAGCTTGACGTTGTAGGCGTCCATGAAGGTCAGGAACGAATAGAACGAGTCGCTCGAATCGACCCCCATCGGCATGCCGATGCCGTAGACGCGCTGGCCGGTCTTCTGGCGCGCGGCCGGCTGCACCTTGTCGCACCAGAAGCTCCAGTACTCCTTCCAGGTCGTCGGAATGTCCGACGGCTTGAACCCCGCGTCCGCCAGCATGTCCGACCAGTACTCGATGTGCATGGTCTGCTGCTTGATCGGGAACGCGTAGTAGGCGCGTGTCTTGTCCTTGTCGTTGTAGAGGAACGCGGTCTCGACGGTGTTCGGTGCGAAGCGCGCGCGCAGCGGGTCGATCACGCTGCTGATGTTCTCGAGCTTGCCGTCGAACGCCCACTTCGCGGTGACCTGGAAGTCGTAGACGTCGGCGTAGGCGACATCGGGCGGGCTGCCGGAGTCGAGCGCCGACACCGTCTTCGGGATCATGTCCTGGATCGGGTACTGCGACAGCTCGATCTTGATCTTCGGATGCTTCGCCTCGAACTTCTTGATCGCCTCGAACAGCGCGTCGTCCTCGGACTTGTAGAAGCCCTTGACCCACCAGACGGTGAGCTTCTCCTGGGCGCTCGCCTGGCCGGCGAACGCCAGTGCGAAGCCGGCGATGATGCCGACGATCGTCTTCCTCATGGGGTCTCCTTGGATTCGATGATGGACGCGGGCCGGGCGCCGCAGCGGGCGACCATACCGGATCGCCTACGAAGTCTCAATCCGTAGTTAGCGAGGTTGTCCGACGACGGGCTGGCGGCGCTACGCGGGCCAGTTCGGCCGGCGCTTGTCGATGAATGCCTGAACGCCTTCGAGCGCGCTGTCGTCCATCATGTTGCAGGCCATCGTCCGGCCCGCGTCTTCATACGCAGCCTCGATGCCGCGTTCGAGCTGGCGATAGAACAGCCCCTTGCCGAGCGCGATCGCGACGCGCGGCTTCGCGACGATCGTGCCGACCAGCGCCTCGACCTCGGCATCGAGCGCATCGATGCCGACGACCCGGTTGACCAGCCCTTTCTGGCGGGCTTCCTCGGCGCTGATGAAGGCGCCCGTGACCAGCATCTCGAACGCCGCCTTGCGGCCGACGTTGCGCGACAGCGCGACGCTCGGCGACGAGCAGAACAGGCCGAGGTTGACGCCGCTGACCGCAAAGCGCGCGCTGTCCGCCGCCACCGCGAGGTCGCAGGCGGCGACGAGCTGGCAGCCAGCCGCAGTCGCGATGCCGTGGACTCTAGCGATCACCGGCACCGGCAGGCGCTGGATCGTCAGCATCACGCGCGCGCACTGCGCGAACAGCGCCTCGTAGTAGGCCTGAGAGGGTTCGGCGCGCATCTGCTTCAGGTCATGGCCGGCCGAGAACGCCTTGCCGGCGCCGGCGATGACGACGACCCGCGTCGTCTCGTCGGCGCCGCAGCCGTCGAGCTCGCCCTGCAGCGCATCGAGCATGCCGGTGCTGAGGGCGTTGAACGCATCCGGCCGGTCGAGCGTCAACGTGACGACGCCGCGCGCGTCGACGGTTCTTCGCACCAGCGGCGTAGCCGCTTCTGCACCGCGGCCTGCGGCGGCTGCGGCGCTCGGCGCCGGATCGTCGTGGTCTCTGGCCATCGCTCTCTCCTATTCGATCGCCGCGGCCGAACGGGCCCGTTCGCGCAGCTGGAATTTCTGGATCTTGCCGGTCGAAGTCTTCGGGATGGGCTCGAAGCGGATCTCGCGCGGCACCTTGTAGCCGGCCAGCAGGCCGCGGCAATGGGCGATCAGGTCGGCCGCCTCGACCGGCGCGTCGGGCTTCAGCTCGACGAACGCGAGCGGCGCCTCGCCCCACTTCGGGTCGGGCCGCGCGACCACCGCGCAGGCCAGCACCGCAGGATGGCGGTACAGCGCATCCTCGACCTCGATCGAGCTGATGTTCTCGCCCCCCGAGATGATGATGTCCTTGCTGCGGTCCTTGATCTTCACGTAGCGGTCCGGCTCGAGGACCGCGAGGTCGCCGGTGTGGAACCAGCCGCCGCCGAACGCCGCGTCGGTCGCTGCCCGGTTCTTCAGGTAGCCCTTCATCACGATGTTGCCGCGGAACATGATCTCGCCCATCGTGTTGCCGTCAGCCGGCACTTCTTGCATCGCCTTGGGATCGAGCACCGTCATGCCCTCCTGCAGCGGATAGCGCACGCCCTGGCGGCCGTTCAGGCGGGTCTGCTCGGAGAGGCTCTGATTCGCCCAGCTTTCGCGCTTGACCGCGACCGAGGCCGGGCCGTAGACCTCGGTCAGCCCGTAGACGTGCGTGATGTCGATGCCGATCTTCGCCATGCCTTCGATCATCGACGCCGGCGGCGCGGCGCCGGCAACCATGCCGCGCACGTTCGGCCCGATGCCGTCGCGCAGCTCGGGCGGCGCAGCGATCAGCAGGTTGTGGACGATCGGCGCCGCGCAGTAGTGGTCGACGCGGTGGGCGCGCATCGCGCCGAGGATCGACGGCGCGTCGACCTTGCGCAGACAGACGTGCGTGCCGCCGAGCATCGCGACCGTCCAGGGAAAGCACCAGCCGTTGCAGTGGAACATCGGCAAGGTCCACAGGTAGCGCGGAAAGTGCGGCATCGTCCAGGTCGCCGCGTTGCACACCGCATTCAGGTAGGCGCCGCGGTGGTGCGTGACGACGCCCTTCGGATCGCCGGTCGTGCCCGAGGTGTACGAGACCGCGATCGCATCCCATTCGTCGGCCGGGCCGGACAGCTCCGCGAGCGGTTCGTGCGCCGCGAGCAGCGCTTCGTATTCATGCGCGCCGACGCGCGCGCCGGCGCCGCTGTCCTCGCTGTCGCAGACGTCGATGACGACCGGCGTGCGGCCGTGCTCGTTGCGCAGGATCTGCAGCGCCGCCGCCATCGTCGGTGAAAACTCGCGGTCGGTGATCAGCACCGCGCACTCGCAATGGTTCATCTGCCAGGCCAGCAGCGGCGCATCGAGGCGCGTGTTCAGCGTGTTGAGGACGGCATCGAGGGCCGGCACCGCGTAGTGCGCCTCGACCATTTCCGGCGTGTTCGGCAGCATCGCGCTGACGGTGCTCCCGCGTCCGACACCGAGCGAGCGCAGCGCCGCCGCGAGCCGCGCCGAGCGGTCGCGCGTCTGGCGCCAGGTGTAGCGCCGGCGCCCGTGGACGACCGCTTCGAGGTCGCCGAACACCTCGGCGCTGCGCTCGACGAAGCTGACGGGCGACAGCGCCACGAAGTTCGCGGGGCCGCGGTCGAGATGGTCGTCGTAGATGCTCATCGGAACCTGCCGGTGGTGATCGGTCGATCTTATGCTCGGCCGGCAGCGGGCCGCGCCGCCCAGCGTGCCTCGAACTCGGCTCGGTCGACCCACAGGAAGCGCAGGGCGTCCACGTACGAGAGCAGCATCGCGATCGGCAGCGTGAGCACGTAGACGATGCCGCGCCGATGGCGGCCCAGATAGAACCACTGCGCGCCGACCCAGCCGAACGCCAGCGCGAGCACCACCGCGAGGGCGCGCGACGGCCGCACCGGAGTGGCGACGTCGTGCCCGGTGGCGCGCAGCAGGTCGCGCCAGGCCTTGCGCAGCGGCGGCGCCGATGGCCGCCCGATCGTCAGGAACGCGAGATCGCGCAGCGCGACCGGCCAGCTGCGCACCGGCACCGCGACGACCGCACCGTCCGACCGAAAGCCGATCAGCCCGCCGATGCGCCGACGTGGATCGCGGAAGAACCAGGTCGTCCACGCGGCCGGCGGGGCCTCCGGCCGGGACGCCCCGAGCGCCGGACCGAGCACCGGCGCGAGCCGGGCGGCGAGCGCCGGCGCCAGGGTGCCCCGCCCCAGCATTGCGAACGCCAGACGGCCGCGCGGGATGCGCACGAGCGCCTGCTCGATCTCCCACAACACGCCCGGCGACGTGCCGACGCGGATGACGACGAGCGCGGCCTGCGCCATCAGCGCCTGCACCTTCGCCTGCCACGCATCGTGCGCGACGTAGAGCCGGGCGGCGCCGAGCTCCGGCAGTTCCTCGCCCGGCTTGCCGATCGCGACGACCGGCCCGAGCCGCTCGAGGATGGCCGCCAGCTCCTCCTCGGGCGACGGCGGACGCAGGATCTTCAGCCAGCCGCGCGTCCAGGCCGAGGCGTCGTCGTCGATGGTCGAGTCGGCATCGTCCTGGAACGAGCGCAGGTAGAGGATCGGCGGCCGCGGGTCGAGCGTCATCGCTTCCTCGGCGCTCGGCGCCTCGTGCTGGCGGCTGCGCCGCCACAGTCGCCAGGCCGCGACCAGCAGCGCGTAGGCGGCGACGGTCGGCACGATCTCCCAGGTGCCGAGCTCGGTGCGCGGCGATTCGTCGTTGACGAGCGCCGTCCACAGGATGGTCGGACCGAGCAGGTTGGCGAGCAGCAGCTGCAGGCCGATCGCCCAGCGCCGGCGCGGGTCGTCGAGGCGCAGCCGCTCGCCGCAGCCGGCGGCCAGAACCAGCAGGCCGAACGCGAGCAGGTTCGCCGCCACCATCGACATCCACATGCCGTCGACAAGGATCGCGCGATCGAGCTGTGCGGCATCGGTCACGCGGGTCGATGCCAGGACGATGAAGCCGACGCCGGCCGCGATGAGGGCGAGGCCGAGCGCCTTCAGGCGCCGATCCTCCGTGGATCCCATCGACGGCTTCAGGGGCGCAGGTGATGGTGACGGAGCCGAAGGCGATGCGGCAGCGCCCAGCGGTGACGTGACCGGAGCCGGTGGCGATGTGGAATCAGCCAGCGGCGAGACGAGCCCGCCGGCGTCGATCGATGGAAGTTCGACGGCCGTTCGAACGTCAGCCGGCGGAGGCGGCGAGCGCCTGGTCGATGTCCCAGAGGATGTCATCGATGTGTTCGAGGCCGACCGAGATCCGGATCATGTCGGGCAGCACGCCGGCCGCGACCTGCTGCGCTGCATCGAGCTGACGGTGGGTGGTGGACGCCGGGTGGATGACGAGTGTGCGCGTATCGCCGATATTTGCAAGGTGGCTCATGAAGCGTGCCGCTTCGATGAAGCGCACGCCCGCCTCCAGCCCGCCGTGGACCCCGAAAGCGAGCAGTCCGGACGCGCCGGGCAAGCCGTCGACCATGCGCATCTGGCGCGCGACGAGATCGTGCTGCGGATGGTCCGGCAGGCCCGGGTAGTTGACCCAGCCGACGTGCGGGTGCGTGCGCAGGAACGCGGCGACCTTCAGCGCGTTGCTGCAATGGCGCTCCATCCGCAGCGCCAGCGTCTCGACGCCCTGCAGGATCTGCCACGCGCTCATCGGCGACAGCGCGGCGCCGTAGACACGAAGCGCTTCCATCCGCGCCCGCATCGTGAAGCCGAAGTCGCCGAACGTCTCGTAGAACTTCACGCCGTGATAGCCCGGCGACGGCTCGGTCATGCCGGGGAACTTGCCGTTGTCCCACGGAAAACGGCCGCTCTCGACCATCACGCCGCCGAGCGTCGTGCCGTGCCCCGCCAGGTACTTGGTGGCCGAGTGGACGACGATGTCGGCACCGTGCGCGATCGGCGTGCACAGGAACGGCGACGGCACCGTGTTGTCGACGATCAGCGGCACGCCGTGCGCACGCGCGACGGCGGCGACGGCGGCGATATCGAGGACGTGCAGGCTCGGGTTGCCGATGCTCTCGGCGAACACCGCGCGCGTCGCCGGCCGCATTGCCGCGGCGAACGCGTCGGGCTGCCCGGCATCGACGAAGGTCGTCTCGATGCCGAGCTTCTTCAGATTGACCGCCAGCATGCTGACCGAGCCACCGTACAGCGCACCGGCCGCGACGACATGGTCGCCCTGCTGCAGCAGGGTCAGAAGCGCCAGCGCCTCGGCCGCCATGCCGCTCGCCGAAGCCAGTGCGGCCCGGCCGCCCTCGAGCGCCGCGACGCGCTCCTCGAGCGCCGCGACCGTCGGGTTCGAGAGCCGCGAATAGACGTTGCCGAAGGTCTGCAGGTTGAACAGGCTGGCCGCGTGGTCGGCGCTGTCGAACACGAAGCTCGTCGTCTGGTAGATCGGCAGCGCGCGCGCGCCGGTCGCCGCATCGGGGATCTGGCCGGCGTGGATGGCCAGCGTTTCGGGCTGGAAGATGCGGTCGGCCATCGCAGCGTCTCGTCAGACCGGCCGGCGTGCCGAGACGACGCCGGTGTTGACGCCGGCCCAGTGCAGCCCGCCGAACAGGCGTGCGTGCTCGATCTTCACGCAGCGGTTCATCACCGAATCGAGGCCGGCCTCGCGCACCAGCCGATCGGCTTCCTCGTTGCGGACGCCGATCTGCTGCCACAGGCAGCGCGCGCCCTTCGCGATCGCTTCGTGAGCGATCGGCAGCACGTCCTCGGTACGCCGGAATACGTCGACGATGTCGATCGCATCGGGCACGTCCGTCAGCGTCGGGTAGCAGCGCTCGCCGAGCACCTCGGCGTAGCGCGGATTGACGGGGACGATGCGGTAGCCGTGCTGCTGCATGTACTTCGCCGCGAAGTAGCTCGGCCGGTGCCATTCGGCCGACAGGCCGACCACCGCGATGGTGCGCGCGGAACGCAGGATGCGGCGGAGGGTGGCGGCGTCGTCGGACATCGGATGGCTCGGCAAGGCCGACAACCTTAACCGAAGCGCCGGGGCGCTCGCACGCCGGGCGCCCACCCGGCGACTTTCAGCGAAGCCTCGCCGAGGCAGTCAGGACCGGGCAGACGGGTGCAGCGCCTCGTCGAACAGCTCGTGCGGCACCGAATCGGGCGCGGGTACGCGGCCCTTCGCCTGCAGCCAGGCCGGGTTGGCGTCGCGCTGTTCGATGCGGTTGCGCATCTGCACCAGCGCATCGGTGTCGCCGAGCAGGCGCAGCCGCCATTCCGGCTCGACTGCGGCGGGACCACGCGCCAACGCGCGGCCGAGCCGCTCGGCGCGGGCCGCCGCCTTGCTGCCGGTCGGTTGCGGCCGCACCGGATTGGCAGCGATGACGCCGTGCTGCACGTGCGGGTCGACCACCGCGTCGACGAAGCCGGCGCCGCGCTCGGCGATCAGCGCGGCATGCCGGCGCGCCTCGGTCAGCACCAGCGGCGGCTCGATCTCTTCGGGGATCAGCAGCAGGCCGGCGCGCTCGAGGCGGCGCCCGGCGCGCACCCTGCTCCCCCAAACCGACAGCGGGATGCCGGCGAGCAGGCCGAGGATGATCGGCGACAGCCAGATCGGAAACGGCGCCCCGGTTGCGTGGATTGCGCCGATCCAGGCCAGCGCGAACAGCGTGTGCAGTCCGTGCCGG
>Ga0307405_10001093_pt1 | contig 11059 bp, 10 predicted proteins | sample 322Cmetagenome_2_FD_203311 | JGI IMG/M metagenome (GOLD analysis project Ga0307405, IMG submission 203311) | Maize rhizosphere microbial communities from greenhouse at UC Davis, California, United States - 322HYB-C-1 | ecosystem: Host-associated > Plants > Roots > Rhizosphere > Soil | place... | reverse complement strand
CCTCCCCTTGTCCCAAGGGGCCTGCAACGTCCGAGAGACGATCAACGAGATCCTGATCGGCCTTCGGGAGCTTGACTGTTCCAGACAGGAGTTGATGTCCATTCCTGTAACCATGGAGTTGTTGGTCGAGCGCTTCCATTTCGTATCGGTCAGTCGCCTACTGCCCAGGCGATTGGCAAAGTAACGTCCGGATCCTGCCGCCATTCGGCTCCTTCTCGGACAACGACCCACCCTCGATCAACAAGGTTCTTCTCGAAGAACTTCTGCTTGAAATCCTCATCGTCTTCTAGATCGCCGCCTACGATCGAAAGCCCGAAAAGTTGCAGGTCGAGTCGTCGAGGGTCGGACAATCGACCTGCAAAAAGAGGAAACTCACGCTTCAGGTACGCCATCGGTCCTCCCGTGCGCATGCCAGGGTCAACGAGATCCCAAGCAGCCACGACAACTGCCACTCTTGGCGGTTTTCCGTCATGACGGTTCGAGAGAAATAAGTCGAGATAGCGAAGTAACTCGCAAAGCACCACTTGCATTGGTAGCTCGGGCGTTTCAGGAACGGCGATGTCCAATTCAGCGGTCGCGCTGGAACCTGCCGATGCGAGGTCCCCTTCTTTATGTGCTTCTTCTGCTTCTACAAGGTCATCTTCCGCATGGAGCTTCATTAACTTTCGCGCCGTTACCCAGTCCATCGGCTGCACGTTAGCCTCAGATTGCACACGAACAAACAGGATTGCACCTTCGGCTGTTTTCATTGCATTCAGCCAATCCTCCGAGAGCTCGTGTGATCTGACTGCATTGAGCCAAAGTTCGCCTGAGATATCGGGAACGACAAGATTCGTGAGATGGCCCGTGCCGTCCGCACCCCGTACTTGAATGGAAAAGTCCTGGCGGCCTTTTTCAAGATTTCGATCGGACCGAGGAGCGAACTTGCCCTGCATCAAGTGCTCAACTGCGCCATCGACGTACACGATGTCATTCGGAAGCTTTTGTGCCCGCAAGGTCCCTCGGCGCTCTCGAAACGACGGCCACAGCCTTGCAACATAGTTGGTTTTTCCGGAATCCGGGCCGCCAATGAGAATCACGGATCTAGAAGTCATCGGGCGGCCCTGAAGGTAAGGATGGACCTTGCCGAATGAGATGGTGCCTCTTCGGGCCAAAAGGAAGGTGCAGTTCGATCATGAACAACTGTTCGCTCGATCAGGTCTGCCAGCCCTTCGCCTGGAGAAATCTGGTCATTTTGTGAAAAGGAGGCGATAGGTGCCAGCGTGATGTTCATGTCCCATTTTTTGCCCTCTTCACGAATCGCGTCGTATGCGACTTGAGGAAATTCCCCTGAGTCCTTCCAGCTGGGGACCAGCATGATGCGTGGCCGCGGACTGGCGAGCACATTCGCGAGTCGTTCGACGAGGCACTGCGCTCTATATGTTGCGTAGCCCCGTGTCTTGATGTCCGAAAATTGCCTGCCATCGACCATCAGCCAAACAACGGTGGCAGATTTCAGGAAATCGAATCTTTCGGCGTCGCTACTATCGATAAGCGCGCGCGACCATTCGCCGGGTAGATCAGGCAGCAGGAGATCAAAGGTGCGATCGTCTCGATCGCGATTCAGCCGTAGATGCAGAAATCCTGCTGTTCTGTCGTCTGCCATTTCGGTATGCAGAGTCATCTGCGTTGGCGCATCACCGAGGTTCCATCTGCGGCTGCCGCGCGCGATCTCTTCGAAAGCCATAAGCGTCAAGCTGTCGCTATAGCTGAAGCCGGCGAACTGGTTGCGGGATAGAAGAAGGTATGCGCTGACGAGGCAAGCCGTTTTCCCCGAGGCCGGCAATCCAACGATCCCGACCATGGTTGTGTACCGTTCAGTCATCAAGCGAGTCGCTTCGTCGATGCCTAGAGTTCCGCTACCCGGGAGACGAGGAGTCTCGGGAGGTCGACCAAGAACCGCCCCCCCGATTGATGGCGATCGAGAATCTAGTGCTGGATCAGTGGATGGTGAGTTGTCGCTTCTCCCAGTGGGATCCAGCACCACTGGCACGCCCGCTACTGTTCCTCCACGATGCGTGCACTCGTCAACTTGAAATCCTCTCACGCATTGTTTGGTGACGTTGAAAGTGCACTCTGCCAGTAGGCATTCTCCGAGGGCCATTGGTCACCCCGTCCTGAGAACTTCGAGATGAAGAATGCCGGCCTCAAGTAATGCACGTCCACCCCAATCGCGCGCGGACCTTGGCTCAGTAGCACCCGGAATTTCCGGGTTGGCTCCGGAAAGGGTCGAAAGCAGTGGGAAGACCGGTCTGGACTTCTCAAGCAAGTTCGACTGAAAAGTAGGTAGAAGTGCTTCGCGATATTCGGCTAGCGCAGCTACAGCCTGAGCCAGAGTGGTTTCGTCACCCGCGTTCACTGCACGGAGTACTACGTGAAGATGACCCGACGCAGGTAGCTTTCGCAACCGCTCCCCTCCTGCGAGTCCAGCGACCACAGCACGAGCAGTGTTTTCGAGGGCTGAGAGTGGGAGCTTCAGATGCTCGCTCCAGTCCGACATTGCCCACCAGAGAAAATCGATCTCTTCTCGATCAAGCTCCGCGTTGTCACGAAGCGCATCAACCAACGGCGCAGTGGCCTTCTTGAATGCCGTGTTCGCCTTAGAACCTGTTGGAGCTGTCTCAGGAATAACCAGCGGACCGATCTCAGGCACAGCCGTTCGCACGCGCGCGGCCTCGGCGACTTCCATCACTCGGACTTGAGCGGCGGTCAAGATGTCGTGACGAAGCATCTCGATGCCTTCCTTTTCGATTGGGCTCTGAAAGGACAAGGAGGACCAAAGTCCTGCAGCCAGTGCATCGGCAGCCGACCAACCTCGCGGGCTGACTGGTCGAGATCGAACGAGATCGAGCGCGGCAACCAACGCGCATACGAGTATTTCAGCGTCTTTTCCTTCGCGCACAAAAGCGTCGCTACCTGCAGCGACGATCGCCTTCTCCACAACCTCTACTGCGTACTCTGCGAGGGTGCCTCCTGCAACGGCGTCGGACAGCGAACCGGCCAATTCGACAGCCTCAGTTGAGGATAGCGCTGCCAACCAGTTGCGGATATCCGCAACTGCACGATTGCGGCGGCCTACCTCTTCATCCTTTGGGTCGACCCAAAAAATCCTTGCGTACTTGGCCATGATGCTCATGCTTGATCCTCATTTCCTCTCTTTGAAGCAGCCGCTTCTATTGCGGCCGCAAGTTCTGCACTTTTCCCCAGTTTGATTATTCGCTTGAATAAGTTCTGCTCCATCGAGTGATCAAGCTGCTCCCGCAAATCGTCGGGAACTGCACCGAGTGCAAACAGGATTTTTAGGCGTTGCCCCTCGGTGAGATCACGAAAGAACCGAAGTCGGAGCATGCGCTCTCCGGCGTTGGTGGACACGTTCTGGCCTCCCCCGGCAATCGGGTTCGCGATTGGCTCCACGGTTGGCTTCTCCGGCGTTGCATCCGAAGGCGCGACCACCTTCAATGGCAGAGGTGCTCTTCTGAAATTCGGTGACGCCAACACGTTTCGTCGGTTCCTACCTTCGAGGAAGGCCGAATCCTCCATGAACCGTTTGTGCTCATCGTCCCAAGTGCGAGGGTGGACCGTCACCGCCAATCCATCTGACTGCTGATCCCACGCGAACTCAATGATGTTGTATTTGTAGGTGTATTTACCAGCGGCCTCATCCGGAGCAGTGGCTCCCGCTGCCAGCATCAACAGATCGCAATCGGGCTCAACCGTGCTGATGTTCAAAGACGGAAAATGCTCGTGTCCCGAGATCAGTACGCGGGCACGATTACTGATGTATCTTTTCGCGTCATCGGAGTCCTGAAACCAATGCAGCGGGTGGTGAACGAGAACCACCACTTCCTCGCCGTCCGTGAGCGGGAGTGTTCGCTGCCGCCGACCGAGAATCAGCTTGCCTTCATCGTCTTTTCGAGAGCAGATCAGTGCTGAGTTGAACCGCACAAATCGCAGCGTGCGCCCTTCGGCCAGTCGGACCGCGAGGTCGGCAGAATATTCACCCGCACAATCCAGTTCGCACCCATAGCCTGTTGCAAAATCTCGATATGCCGAGAATCGGGTGAACAAGGCCTCTCTGCTAGCTTTGTCATCTAACAACATATCGAGAGTCGTATCCCCCTGATCCCTTATGGCATCCAAGTGCCACTTTGTGGCTGGGGTAATGCTCTCTCGATCAATGTCATGGTTGCCGGGGACCATTTGGATGTCATACCGACTGCAACCAATTTTTAAGGTCAGGCGATCTAACCATCTCCCCGCATCTTCGTATTGCTCGGGCTGTGCGGAGTAGGCGATGTCGCCGGTCAAAATTACTCCCGCAGCTGCTATGCCCATCTTCTTGAGCTCCGCTTCCGCGTCGTCAATCAACCGCTCTTTCGCATCCGCATCGACTACGACCTGGCCGCCATCCTTTTCTTGGCCAAAGTGGATGTCAGACAGGTGAACAAAGACAGCCTTCACATCGCCTCCCTCATCGTTTTGGGATGTAATTTTCGAAATACAAAGTACTTATAACAAATATCACTGGAAGGGGAAGTGAAGACCGGGTGTACGTGAGCTGCATCACGCGCAGGCCCAAGGCGTGGTACGCGTCAATGATGTCGACGCTGCGATCAAGGACTTCAGTGCCCTGGAAGTGCAGGATGACTCCGATCTGACCTGCCTGCTTGGCCGCTTCGATGTCAGCGGCCCGTCGCACGATCACGAGGTCATCGCGCTCTCTTTCTCGGCGATGCCAGTATCCAAACTGAACGATCGCATCTGCGCTTGTTCCGGTATTCGATCGGATCGTGGGCGCGACAGCAGTGAACCCTCCAGCCTGATACAGGCTCAGGTGGGTGTCGTCTTCCATCAGCAGGGGACAGGTGGCATCGATGATGATCGCATCCCGATGCAGGGTTTCGGCGTTCACCCGTTGCATCTGGCCATCGAGGTCGACCCACTGTTCAAACGTCTCGTCGATCCGCTCGAATACCTTTCAAACGCGGGCGAGTGTCCTAGGTTCGACAACCATGTCGGTCAACAGTTGGGGTCGTTCGAGAATCCAACACGCTGCCGGCAACTCGGGCTCACTGGCGAAACGGGCGCATGCACCACAAAGCTCAGGTTGGATGCAGCCTCGTATTGATTTTTTGAGCCCGCGATTCTGCTTCATCGAGTAGTTGACGCAGCAGTTTGTTCTCCGCGCGCAAGCTTGCGTTATCTGCCAGGATGGAAAGTGACCGGCTTAGTCCCAGTTCAGCTTTCTTCAAAGCTTGAGTGACTTCATCACGTCGATCCTGTCGCTTGGTGGCGGCAATCTGCTTAGGACGAGGACCTCGGCGTGATGACCGATACGCTTGAATATCAGCGACAAGTGCTGGATATCGAGATCGACGCAGGGCACTTGGATCCGTTCCGGCCTCTTTCGCAACGTTGTTCTGCGTTACTTCTGTGTCCTTGTCGAGTCGAAGTGGCTCCCCGGCCTTCAGCCGCTCGAAGGCTTCGCGAAATCGCCTTTCGGCCGCGGCTACCTCAAGCTTGTCTGTTCTGGCCATTCTTACCACGCTCCATCGCACGTTGAAACACCGACACTGCCGCTTGCTGCGCCTCAAGAGATTGTCGGATGAGGCCGTCAGCGGGCCCGCATGCCGCCAGATCAGCATCGATTAGCGAAAGCATGGCATCTGCCCTGGGCTTCTTCGCTCGATCGGCCCGCGCATGGATGCAGCCCGTGCAGTCAGCGATATGCTCCCAGCCGCCAAAGGGGCATGGCTCGCTGTTCAAGCAAAGACCGAGTGCTGTTCTACGCACCGAGATCTGATGACTTCGAATAAGCTTGTGCAAGCCCTTATCGTCCGATTCGGAAATCACGCGTTCCGCGATTCGATTCTTGTCTACAAGCGGAACATATCGATCGGATGAAACTTCCTTGATTGTCAGTTCAAGGAGATTGGCTTGCTCCTCGGCAAATTCTTTACTGATACTCCTAGGCACAGGCATGCGGAAATAGTTGTTTCCATAATATTCAGTTACCGCGGCGCCGGCATGTTTGGCTTGCCAACTCATGGCTGCCAGGGAGACTCCCTTATCGAGACCCATGCAGATAAACGTTCGTCGAAATTGATGCCAATGAAGCTTCCATATTTTGCCTACGCCGAAAATATTTCTGTCAAGGTTCGGCGTGAGTCGAAGGGCCTGCTCAAAGTCTGCGGGAGTTATGCGAAATTCTTTCTCATCGAAGATGATTTTTAAAGGCGGCATCTGCATGTTAGAGCCACGCACGATTCCGCGTTGCTCCAACTTTTCAAGGTCAAAGGGATTCCAGGGTGCAGGATAGGAGCCGAAGAGTAAGTCGCTTTTTAAGGCCTGCTGATATTTTTTCGGGAGGTCTGGCCTGTACGCCAGCATCTGATCAAGTTTTTCTACTGCGCTGATTGCCAACTCCACATCTGCGGAGCTAACCCATGATGCGTTGGGATTTTTTTGGGTTTTTGTGGTTACGCCATTAACAAAAAATACTTCCCCCAGATGAGGATCTTCGTGTTTGCTCAGGCAGCCAAATCGAAGCTGTTGGAGTTCGCCCTTTCGCATTCCTGTCAAGGCAAAGATTAATATCCTCGATGCGCAGCGAACGCGAGAAAGATAGCGGTTAAAAGCCATGAGATTGACTTTATTTTCCAACGCACAAGGGCGGAACACTTGCATTAGTTCGTTGGCGTCAAGATATTCAGTAAAACTGAAGCCGTACTTTTCACTAAACGAGTCATCATCAATCGGTTTTGAGGCCTCACCCGATTGCTTCGCCTCGGTCTTGAACTCGACGCATAAATCATGCATGTCTCGAATGGCGTTGTAGTTTTCCAGAAATGTAGAAACGATATCCTTGGATCTATCAGAAAGTGCAAAAAATATTCTTTCCGGGATACAAGCGGTTTGCTGATGCTCTTCACTTGCCCCCGCATTGGGCGTCAGCTTTTTAAGCTGAACTGCTGTCAAGATTGTGAATCCAAGAATTTCTCTTCCAAGGTAGGCTGAATGAAAAAAATCTGCGAATTTTCCTACAGTCTTTTCCGAGCCCAGTGATTTGCCTAGAAGCGATATACAGGATAAATTTTCTTTCAGAGAGAGCGGCGAGAGGGAGTTGGTGCAACAGAATCGAATCAAATACCATGCCATCCAATAGTAGGCATTTAGCGTGTTGGGCGAGTAGTTTTCGCCTTTTGCGTACATTGCCCAAAGCATAATTCGCTTGAAGACTGCAACCAATTCGCTTCGTAATTCTGGCGGGATATGAGATGGTATGCTTGGGGCGAACTTCCAAATACGACTGAAGCCAAAAAATGGGCTCATGTCCCATGAATGGTCCCCATATCTGGAGAGTACTTTTCCCCGGGCATTCATCGATATTGCCAGATCGTCAGCCACATCAAGCGATATGATTGCCGGGCTGAATTTTCGGCTAATTGGATGATTGATTGAGCATGTCAGCATGATCGTTACTCACCAGTAGTAGATCAACCCAGCCTTGCCATGTGGGATGGAGATTTCCTGCCTCCACCAAGGCCTGCGCACGTTTCAAGTCCTCGGAAAGCTTGATACTTCGCCCCGAGATCAAGTCGAGAAAATCATTGATGCGTTCGATAAGTGGAAAATCCTGAGCGTACCGATTTTCTGAAGGAAAGCCAGCGCAGCTCATCCGCAGTCGAACAAATTTTCGATAAGAAATAAGACGATGCAAATAGTCGAAAGATTCAACCGCCTTGTAGTGCTTGCAGAAAAGACATCCCGCCGGATTTATGCAATCTGGTACCGGGAGTTGCTCTGCCGCAATTTCGATGACTTTGGGGTTTGAAGGACTGCTGCAGCCCCCGCCTGCTCGAACTTGCGAAAACTGCCTCTTTCCATGGATGCTGTTCAGGAATTTTGATAGTTCTTCAGAGGCAATTTGCTTTGACCCTTTGACGTAGCTTCGAAAAAGAACTGGAAGGGAGTTCTGAAGGAACTGGCTGACGTCGCGAGGATTAGCACCTTGCGTTGAGTGAAGGCGTTTTTGAGCTTGTCCCCAACGAATTGCTTGAGGCCGAAAAGATGGCCTCTTGAGGCGTCGAAATATTCGCTCTACCCTCCCTCCCTTGGTCCTGCCGATCGGAAATAAGTGCAACTCATCTTTCGTGTATGTCCGCGATCGAACGCTGAGCCATTTTTCAAACTCTTTTCGATAAGTAGTAGGGATCCTGATTTCAATTGCATGGCCGGCGCGATTCTTAAAACCTTTGACCAAATATGTGGAGGCGTGACTGCGGAAGCTGAGCGAGCCAACCAAGAGATCTCGCGCCGGCTGGTCATTCATGCCTGTTTGGTCGACAAAGCGAAGAAACTCCGCCTCCGCTTTTAATTGAATCACGCTTCTCCGCCGTTCTAGCGACGTATCAGAGTCTCGAGCAATGAGCTGTGCGAAGGAGGAGTCCGGGAGTTCACCGTTTTTTCTTATCTCAGAAGCTGGACGACCTTGCCCGTTATAAAAAAACTTTGCACCATCTCTGAAGTGGATCGGAATAGGCCAGCTCCCCATCATTGATTCGTATGTCAGGGAAGTGCAGATATCTTCGATGTCTTGGTTGAAGCGCCAAATGGCACGAAGATCGTAGTTCTCGGTTCGCTTGCTTTCATTCGTGTTGATGCGAGGCATTCGAATGCCGGCTGCAAACTCTTCGGTGGAAATATTCTGGCTTCCTGCCAAAATGGCGGCGACACTCCAGCAATAGGCCCCCGCCGATTTTTCATTCAATACCTCTGTGTCAACTCTAATCCAAATGGAGTTGACCCAGATTTTGAAAGACGTGTGCAGATCGTGATTTTCCCTGATGATTGGGGCATGCCCTTCATCGCAAAATCTGATGTACATACGAAGTGCATTGAGGTGCCCGTTCAAGGTTCGGGCAGAGCCGCCAGATTCCTGCTGATCTCTCAGATACGCATATACCTTCCCTATCAGATGAAAACGCTGAGGTGCTGGCGGAGGTAATTGTCTGATTGCCTCCTCATTTAACGTCTCCCGCGGAGATTTTTTTGCTCCGCCGATAGCAGATAGAACCCTGAGGTCATAGCAGTATGTACGGAACGGACTTTGGACCGTAAGCAAAAGCGGCGGGCCAAAATTACTAGTGCCCTTCACTTGAATCTCCTTCGAGCTCTTTTTCAACGAGCTCGTTGCGCTGCTGACTTTCAACAAAATCAACGTACTTGAGAGAGATCGAGGCATCTTTGTGGCCGAGCAAATCCTTGAGCCTGTTGACAATGATGTCAAGCTGCTCTCCCACTCTGAGGCCTGCAAGCACGATGCTAGTTCCAAATGTGGCCCGGGTGCAGTGAAAATAAAAGCTACTTAAATCGAGATGCGGAAGTCCTTTTCTCAGTTTGTGCAGCTCTTGACTGGCGTTGCTGCTTGCAGCACCGTGTTCAGAGTTATAGGGCTTTCCAAAACGATTCAGGAAGAGTAGACCCTTGTCCTTTTCACCGGCCCGATTTTCACGGGCCAGTCGCCGCAATGACGTTGCATAGCCTTCCAGGCGCTGAAGTAGCGAAACCGGAATGAGAGGAGAATACGTGACGTCGAATTTAGTTGGGATTCCATAGGCCGGGCCTACGCGGATGTACTTGTAGCTGGCTAATTCAGCTTCCCGAGCTAGGCGAAGCGCGTCAATGGTCAAGCCTGTAATCGTGCCCAGCCGCATTCCTGTCAGAAAACCGATTTCCAAAATTAATGAAAACTCGAGGCTGCAGAATCTTCTGGCGGCCTCAATCATTTGGTTTCGATATTCGATCGACACAGGATGAAGTCCATCTTCAAGAATTGATGATGAGCTGGACCTTCCTCGTCGAATTGTCAAGTCGGTGGTTCTTACTTCAAGGGAATAATTTCTGGTCGAAGTTTGCCGTTCCAGGGTTTTGCGCTTTTCTACAAAGGGTTGGGCAGTAGGGGAGAGTTGCCCGGAATCAAGAAGCCATCGATAAAATGAGATTACTGCTCGAATTCGAGATTGGGCGGTTGATGTAGCCAAGACAGGAGAAATTTCGCCTCTTATGCGCTTTATCAGATGGCCTCTGAACCTATAGGTTGGCTTGTCGATTCGCGCAACACCAAATCGCATGGGATCAAAGTCCATGCTTTCGCAAAACACGAGGTAGTAATGAAGGTGCCAAGCGATCGAGGATGCCGTCTCGATGCTGCCGCCGAGTTCACTGATATCGCGCGCCAACGCGCATAGGTAGGCGCTGCCTTCCTCCCAAAGCTCCCCGTTGCTACGAAGTAGGACAGGCAACGGGAGACGCGCGCATTCAGCCAGAGGGTTGCCCTCTGCGTTGTGGAGAACGTAGTCGATCTGAATCAGCCGGCCCATCGATATTTCCCCTCCTGCGCGGAGGAGGTCAATGGTGACATCGAAACTATGTGATGTCTATAGTGACAATTTGACGGTATCCAGGAACAGCACGCCGTGGTGCGCGCGCGAGATCTCGCCGGGCCGCGGCGGCGAGCCGCCGCCCACCAGCGCCACCGCGCTCGCCGTGTGGTGCGGCGTGGCGGTCGGTCGGCTCATCCAGCGCTCGGGCGCGAGCCGGCCGTCGAGGCTGGCGATGGCCGCGCTTTCCAGCGCCTCGTCCACGTTCATCGGCGGCAGCAGGCCGGCAAAGCGGTGCGCGAGCATCGACTTGCCCGAGCCCGGCTCGCCCACCATCAGCAGGCTGTGGCCGCCGGCCGCGGCGATCTCGAGTGCGCGCTTGGCGCCGGTGTGGCCCTTGACGTCGGCAAGGTCGGCATAGCGCGGGGCGCCGTCGCCGGGCGTGGCGCGCACGCGGGCCCAGCCGTCGTCGCTCGCATCGACGGGCCCGCAGCCGCTGGCGACGAATTGGCGCACCACGTCGAGCAGGTGTTTGGCCCCGTACACCTCGGCGCCGGGCACGAGCGCGGCCTCGTGGGCGCTGTCCATGGGCAGCACCAGCCGCACGGCCGTGCCTTGCGTGTAGGTGGCGACGGCCA
>Ga0307405_10001091_pt1 | contig 11064 bp, 11 predicted proteins | sample 322Cmetagenome_2_FD_203311 | JGI IMG/M metagenome (GOLD analysis project Ga0307405, IMG submission 203311) | Maize rhizosphere microbial communities from greenhouse at UC Davis, California, United States - 322HYB-C-1 | ecosystem: Host-associated > Plants > Roots > Rhizosphere > Soil | place... | reverse complement strand
GTTCCTCCGTTACTGGACAGCTAAGAAAATCTAAGTCTTTTCATAGCACATTCTAGCCAGATCCGGAGATGGAGGCTCGACGAACCGCGTAGCGCGACGTGACGACTCGAAATCCGTCCTCGAACTCGACGAGCACAGACCCGAGGCGGCGAGAGCGTGCGACTACGCGACAGGCCCGGCCCTTCCTTTCCGGGAGCCTCGAGCGCCAGTGCCAGCGATGGTCGTACATATAGGCCCGACCGAGCCGAGAATACCGTCCCCCAAACGCGCGAAGGCGCCCGATGGGGCGCCTTCGCTGGGCACTCCTGAGGCCCCGGCTAGGTGCGGTCGCTGACCTCGTCCTTGGCCTCGTCGGCCTTGTCCTTGGCCTCGCCCCACTTCTGCTGGGCCTGGCCCTGCTTCTCACGCATCTCGTCGTCGGTGAGCTTGCCTTCCTGTTCCTTCAGCTCGCCTTCGACCTTGTCCATCTCACCAGACATAAGACCCCTCCTTGGTTGTGGAGTCAGGTCTATTTCCCCTGCAAATCTCCTTCCAAAACGGGGGCCGGCCGACGCCGCAGGCCGCGTCCGGGCTCGAGCACCTCGCCGCTTCTCGCGACGATGAGCGCAACCGAGGCCAGGATGACCGCGCCGGCGGCGAGCATCTGACCCGTGATCTCCTCGTCCAGGAGGAGGGCGCCGAGCGCGACCGCGATCACGGGGTTCACGTACGCGTAGGTGGCGACGAGCGATGTCGGCGCGTTGCGGAGGAGCCAGACGTAGGCGACGAAGCCGACGAGTGTCCCGACGACCACAAGGTAGGCGATCGCCCCAAACGCGTCGGCGGTGGGATGCAGGTCGCCGAGCTCACCGCGGGCCGCGCCGGCGAGGAGGAGGAGCACACCGCCACAGAGGGCGGCGAGCCCGGCGGAGACGAGCGGCCGCTTCGGAAGCGGCGCTCCGCGTGAGTACAGGGACCCGGCGGCCCATGCGAGGGCCGCGAGGACGCAGACGGCGGCGCCGAGGCGGTCGAAGCTGCCCTCCCCGAACGGGTCGAAGAGAAAGGCGAGGCCGGCGAAGCCGATGACGAGGCCGAGTGTCGCGCTCGGGTGCAGGCGCTTGCCGAAGAAGACACGGTCGAGCAGCGCCATCCAGAGCGGGATGCTGCCGATCAGGAGGGCGGCCACCCCCGAAGGCACCGTCTGCTGCGCCCAGGCAAGGCCGCCGTGGCCGAGCAGGAAGAGCGCGCCGCCGAAGATGAAGCCGGCGCGGATCTGCGTCCGGCCGATGCGGTCGCCCTCCCGATCGCCGCGCGGAAGCGCCCAGGCAAGGAGGAGCGTCCCCGCCGCGACGTGGCGGATGCCCATCGCGAGGAGCGGCGGCACATCGCGAACCGCGATCGTCACCGCCATGAACGTCGAGCCCCAGACGACGTAAATCGTCGCCAGGGCGAGCCAGACCTTCGGCCGATAGGTCGCCGCCATGACCCGAGGATGCCCGCGCCGGGCGATCAGCTCAAGTCGGATTCCGGGGCGAATCCATTACGCGCGCTAATCGCCCGGAATTGAAGGCTAGGGTATGTCCGTGGCGCTCGAGGACGCACTTCACCGGCCGCTTCGGGACCTCCGAGTCTCGATCACTGACCGCTGCAACTTCCGCTGCGTCTACTGCATGCCGAAGGAGGTCTACGGGCGCGACTACGCCTTCCTCCCGCGACGCGACCTCCTGACGTTCGAGGAGATCGCGCGTCTCGCCCGGGTCTTCGCCGGCCTCGGCGTCGCGAAGATCAGGCTCACCGGCGGCGAGCCGCTCATCCGCCGGGAGGTCGATCGCCTCGTCGGGATGCTCGCCGAGATCCCCGGTCTCGACCTCACGCTGACGACGAACGGCGCCGCCCTCGCGCAGAAGGCGCAGGCGCTCAAGGACGCGGGGCTCCGCCGGATCACGGTGAGCCTCGACTCCCTCGACGACGAGGTGTTCCGGGCCATGAACGACGTCGACTTCCCCGTGCAGCTCGTCCTCGAAGGGATCGAGTCGGCCTCGGCCGTCGGGCTCCCCGTGAAGGTGAACATCGTGGTGAAACGCGGCGTCAACGAGGACAGCGTCCTTCCGATGGCGCGCCATTTCCGCGACCGTGGCCACATCGTGCGCTTCATCGAGTACATGGACGTCGGGCACACGAACGGCTGGCGTCTGGACGACGTCGTGCCCGCCGCGGACATCGTCGCGGCCATCGACACGGAGCTGCCACTCGAGCCGCTGCCACCCCGCTATCCGGGCGAGGTCGCCGAGCGCTACCGCTATCGAGACGGCAGCGGCGAGATCGGAGTCATCGCCTCCGTCACGCGCCCGTTCTGCGGCGCCTGCACGCGGGCCCGGCTGTCCGCAGACGGCTCGCTCTACACGTGCCTCTTCGCCACGACCGGCCACGACCTGCGCGGCCCGATGCGCGAGGGTGCGACCGACGACGAGATCGCCGCCGCACTCGGCGGAATCTGGCGCGAGCGCACCGACCGCTATTCGGAGCTCCGGTCGTCCGCGACACCTGACCTCCCGAAGGTCGAGATGTCCTACATCGGCGGCTGAGGAGTAGGCTCGCGTCGTGCCCAGCCCGAAGCTCGAGCGCGCGAAGCAGGCCTACACGGACGAGGCGCGCCGGCTGGCCGCCCAGTCCATGGCCCAGCTGGAGGAGGCGAAGGTCACCCCCGACGCGCTGACGATCTCGGGCGTCGCCCTCTGTATCGCGGGCTCGGTGGCCGTCTTCTTCGAATACGCGGGCTGGGGCTTCTACTGGCTCGGCGCGGTGCTCTTCGTGGTCGGATCCGTGCTCGACGTGCTCGACGGCGCGCTCGCGCGGAGCCGGGGAATCGGAAGCCCCTTCGGCGCCTTCCTCGATTCGACCGTCGACCGCGTCGGCGAGGGCTTCATGATCGGCGCGATCGGCCTCGTCCTCATGCGCCACGACCAGATGTGGGGCGTGGGACTCGCGTTCGCCGCCGTCGCCGGTTCTTTCCTCGTCAGCTACGCCCGCGCGAGGGCCGAGGCGCTCGGCCTGCGCGGGGATGTCGGCCTCGGGAGCCGTGCCGAGCGGGTGGTCGTGATCACGGCCGGGCTCGTTTTGGCCCCCCTCCACGAGCTCATCCTGCCCGCGACTATGGCCCTCCTCGCGACGACCGCGTGGATCACCGTCGTTCAGCGGATCCTCTTCGTTCGCAAGCAGCTTCGTAGCGCCTGATAGCACATTTGTGCTATCACTAGTGCGGATGGCACGTGAGCGCAAAGACGTCCTCGTCCGCATGCCCGCGGATCTCAAGCGCAATCTCGCACGCAAGGTCGAGGCTAGCGAAGGGAGTCTCAACGATCTCGCGGTCGGCATTCTCGCCTCCCGTTTCGCCGTCCCCTTCGAGCCCAGCGGGCGTAAAGGGAGCGCACCCACCACCTCGGGTGACGTGCTGCTCCGGATGCCTCCCGAGCTGAAGGAAAAGCTTTCACGGCGTGCGCGCGAGCGGAAGCGGACGCTCAATCAACTCGTCGTCGAAACGCTCGAAGAGCGCCTCGGCGGATCCAGAAAGGAAGAGATGGCTTCGAGCAACGGCTCCAAGAACGGCCGCACGCGCGGCAACGGCAAGGTGCGCGTGGCGATCATCGGCGTGGGCAACTGCGCCAACTCGCTCCTACAGGGCGTGGAGTACTACAAGGACGCCGACCCCGAGCAATTCGTTCCCGGCCTCATGCACGTCGACCTGGGCGGCTACCACGTCTCAGACGTGGAGTTCACCGCCGCATTCGACGTCACGAAGAACAAAGTCGGCAAGGACCTGTCCGACGCGATGTGGGCACATCCCAACGACACGTACAAGTTCGCCGATGTGCCGAAGACGGGGGTCAAAGTCGCCCGCGGGATGACGCACGACGGCATCGGCAAGTACCTCTCCGAGGTCCTCGAGAAGGCGCCCGGCGAGACCGACGACGTCGTCGGCATCCTCAAGGAGACCGGCACGGACGTCGTCGTCAACTACCTCCCGGTCGGCTCCGAGGAGGCCACCAAGTGGTACGCGGAGCAGATCCTCTCCGCCGGCTGCGCGATGGTCAACTGCATGCCCGTGTTCATCGCGCGCGAGGCCTACTGGCAGCGGCGGTTCGAGCAGGCGGGCGTGCCGATCATCGGCGATGACATCAAGTCGCAGGTCGGCGCGACGATCACACACCGCGTCCTCACGAGCCTCTTCCGCGAACGCGGCGTGCACCTCGACAAGACGATGCAGCTGAACGTCGGCGGCAACTCCGACTTCCTCAACATGCTGGAGCGCGAGCGCCTCGAGTCGAAGAAGATCTCGAAGACGAACGCGGTCACGTCGATGCTGGACTACGATCTCGGCGCCAAGAACGTCCATGTCGGTCCGTCCGACTACGTGCCGTGGCTGACCGACCGCAAGTGGGCCTACATCCGCATGGAGGGCTCGGCCTTCGGCGACGTCCCGCTCAACCTGGAGCTCAAGCTCGAGGTGTGGGACTCTCCCAACTCGGCCGGGATCGTCATCGACGCCGTCCGGCTCGCGAAGCTCGCGATGAACAAAGGCGTGTCGGGCGCGCTCGAGGGCCCGAGCTCGTACCTGATGAAGTCGCCCCCGAAGCAGATCGCCGACGACGAGGCGTACGACCTCGTCGAGCAGTTCATCAAGAAGAACGCGCTCAAGACGGCGAAGACCGCAGTCAGCGCGTAGACCCCCGCCCGCGCGGGTCGACCGCCCTCGCGGCTGCTGTCACGGTCGGCCTCCTTCCAGGGATTTCCGCCGGAGGGAGGCCATCGTGGTTCGGCAAGGGCGTTCTCGTGTGCAGGGCTTCATCGCCGTTGGCGGCACGAGAGCGAACGGCCAAGGCGTCGTCAAGATCCTCGCCATCTCGCACGCGAACGACCAGGATCTCTCGGTGACGCTCCTGCACCTCCCGACGGGAACCCCGGTGCCACTCTTTCACGAACGTCGGCAACACCGACGACGGGTCCTCGTCTGGATCCTCGACTCTGCCGCAACCGACATGGGGGTAGCCGACAACGCGACCGGCGGCGCCATCACCGGGACATTCAACCTCGAGGGAGCCGAGGTGCTCTCAGAATTTGCCAGCGAGGACGGATCCGGAGAGTGGCGGCTTCGATCACCGACGGCACGGCGGGCAACACCGGGCAGATCGTCGCCTGGAGCCTGCGAATCGGCTACTGAGAAGTGGACGGAGGGCCGGCGCGAGCCGAGTGTCCGGCACGTCGAAGCCCGGCAGGATGAGGTCAGAGGCCGTGGGACGTGAGTTCACGCCCGGGAAACCAACCCCGCCCGGCGACGGACTAGACTCAGGGAGTGGGCCTACGGATCTGCATGGTCACGCCCTTCGCGTGGTCGCAGCCGCACCCGGTCAACGAGCACGTGAGGGCCGCGTCGGACGAGCTTCGCCGCCGCGGCCACGAGGTCGTCGTGCTCGCCCCGTCGAACCGCGCGGTCGATCTTGCCCAGGGCCGGCGCGCGCTAAAGCGCCTCGGAGCGCAGGGGGAGGCGCTGTCCGGAGTCGTGGCCCTGGGCCCCGCCGTCCCCGTCTCGAGGAAGAGCCGCCTGGGCGTCCCGATCGGTGTCCGTGCAAACCTCGAGCTCGCCCTCGGCGCGGACTCGTTCGACGTCCTGCATGCGCACGAGCCCGGGCTCCCGAGCCTCTCCTACCTCGCGCTTCGCGACTCGCGCGCCCTCTCGGTCGCGACCTTCCATTCTCCTGAGCGGCTTGCCTACCCGCCCAGCAAGAAGCAGCGCGGACGGCTCCTCTCCCGGATCGACGGCCTCACCGCAGTCGGCGAGGAGACGCTGTCGGCGGCGCGGGCGCGCTTCCCCGGCGACTACCGCGCGCTTCCGTACGGGATCGAGCTCGACCGCCTCCGCGCTGCCCGGCCCGCCAACCGGTTCCTCTTCGAGTGGCGAGCCGACGAGCTCCCGCGCGGGCGGGCGGCGCTGCGAGCGCTGCGCGAGCTCCAGGACTGGGAGCTCGTCTTCGTGCGGACGAGCGCGCTGTCTGGCCGCCCCTACATTCCCCGGCCGCTTCGCGACCGCGTCACCGTTCGCACCGCCCTCGACGGCGAGAGCAGGGCGCGCCTCCTGGTCGGCGCCGCCGGGCTCGTCCCCGCCCAGCGGGGTCTGCGCCGCTTCCGCGCGGAGGCCGCCGCAGCGGGCGTGCCGCTCGTTCATCCTGCGGCGGGGGGCGAGCAGCCGGAGCTCGTCGGCGCCGCTCTCGGCCGGCTCGCGGCCGACGCGGACTGGCGTCGCCAGCAGTCCGCCGAAGCGAGGGAATCCTCCGAGCGGGAAAGCGCGGAGGCCCTCGGGAACGAGCTCGAGAAGCTCTACGAGTCCGTGCTGGGCCGGAGGCGAAAGGTGGTGCGAACGCCCGCCGAGCCGCTCGCGGACCGCCCGTTCATCCTCGCCGACTTGCACATGCACACCGACCACTCCCACGACTGCGCCGTCCCGGTGGCCGACCTCCTCGACTACGCCGAAGCGCAGGGGATCGGGGCGATCGCGATCACCGACCACAACGTCTTCACCGGCGCCCAGAAGGCAGCCCGGCTGGCGCGCGATCGCGATCTGGTCGTCATCCCCGGCGAAGAGATCAAGACCCAGAAGGGCGAGGTGATCGGGCTCTTCCTCGAGGAGAAGATCGAGCGGGGGCTGCCGATGGCCGACACCATCACCGCGATCCGGGAGCAGGGCGGCGTCGTCTATTTCCCTCACCCGTTCGACCGCCTGCACACGATCCCCGACGCTCCCACGCTGCACCGCCACCTGCCCGAGATCGACGTCTTCGAGGTCTACAACGCGCGCCTGCTCTTCGAGGGGTTCAACGACGAGGCCCTCCGCTTCGCGCGCAAGTACAACCTCACCATGGGCGCCGGCTCCGACGCGCACGTCCTCCAGGGCGTGGGAACGGGCCTCGTCCGAATGCGTGCCTTCGAGAACGCCGCCGAGTTCCTGATCAGCCTGCGCTCCGCCGAGATCGTGCGCCGGCCGAAGTCCCTCGTCTACCTCCAGGGCCTCAAATGGGTGGCGCAGTCGCGCGCCCGGCGCTCGAAGGCCGCCGTGTAGGAAGAGGGGCTCCCCGCCCCGAACTACTCTCCGGAACGCTCTTGCCCGTGCCCACGGACGACATCTCACAGCGCTACCTCGAGAAGGCGATCGCCGAGATCAACGATCTCAGCCGCGAGATCGCGCAAGAAGCAGGCGAGGATCGCGCGTCGGTGGTCGGCTCCGGCCATCCGCAGGCAGACCTCTTCCTGCTCAAGTACGGGCCGCAGACCGCCGAGCAGCACGAGGGCGTCGCGTTCTTCGGCCGCGCCGGGCAGGCGGTCTTGAAGTCGCTCCAGCGCCTCCATGTCGACCCGACGGCGATCTACGGGACGAACTGCCTGAAGTTCGCCGAAGCCGACGAGGAGCAGGCGCGGGAGTGGCTGGCACGGGAGATCCACATCGTCCAGCCCAAGCTCATCGTCGTCATGGGGCAAGATGCGCTCACGTGTCTGAACGCAGTCCGCTTCCCGCTCGCGGTGGAGATCACGAGCCAGCAGGGGTCGATCCAGAAGTTCACGCCGACGATCGAGGCGGTGGTGACCCCGGATTTGGACGCGTCCCTGGACGAGGCCCCCGCGAAGAAAGGCTTCTGGGAGGCGTTCAAGGCGATCGGGCCCTGGTGGTCCGAACAGCCGCCGTACTAGCGGTTCTCGCGCTTCTCGCCTGGTACTACGCGGTCTCGGAGGATCTGCCGGCGCTCGGAATCTGGGGCGACGTCGTCTTCCTCTCGTTCGGCCTGATCCCGCTCACGTTCCTGCTTCCGCTCATCGCCCTGCCCCTGCGGCGCTCGAGGATGGAGCGGTTCGGATGGGCGGCAATAGCGCTCGTCGCGGTCAGCGTCCTGCTCGAGTGGGGCGATCTCGACATCGCCGCCAACTTCGTGAAGATCGCGGCGGTCGTCTGCGTCGCGTGGTGGTTTCTCTCCTTCTTCGAGGCGCTCAGCTGGGTGCTCCTCATCGCAGTGCTGATCGTCCCGGTGGACATCTTCTCGGTCGCCCGAGGGCCGACGAAGGAGATCGTCGAGAACCAGCCGCAAGTCTTCAACGCACTCTCGATCTCGTTCCCGCTCCCCGGAGAGCACAACTCGGCGCAGCTCGGCCTGCCCGACGTCCTCTTCTTCTCCCTGTTCCTCGGCGCGGCCGACCGCTTCGGCCTGCGCGTCCGGCTCACGTGGATCCTGATGACGCTGTCGTTTGGAGCGACGCTGGCGCTCGCGGTCGGCTTCGACATCTCGGGCCTGCCGGCCCTGCCGCTCCTCTCGGTCGGGTTCGTGCTCGCCAACGCCGACCACATGTGGCGCTACTACAGGGACTGGCGCTCTGCGACAGACTCGAAGTGAGCCGTGACCTCCTCGGCGCTCGGCGGATGGAGGAGCGCCTCGTTCACGAGCTCCTCGGCCTCCGGGAAGCCGGTCTCGCGGATGAGCGCGGCGGCAGCTTCGACGTCGTAGGGCGTCCTGCGAAGCTCCACCGTCGGCCCGAGTAGCGCCCACGCGGCGATTCCCGGCTCGCCCTCGTAGGCCATCCCTACGCTGCCCGCGTTCACCAGCCGCCGGTCGCCGACGAGCCTGTCGAACTGGGCATGGGTGTGGCCGCAGACGACGAGATCCTGTGTGACACCGTCCAGGATCGGGTCGAGCCGCTTCGGCGACGTGATCGCCGTGAGGATCTCGTCGTCGCTCCGCGGCGAGCCGTGGCAGAAGAGAACCTCCCCAAGGCCGTCGACCTCCATAGGGAGCGGGTGCGGGAGATCGCGGAGGAAGGCAAGCTCCTCGTCGTCCAGCTGCCCGTGCGCCCAACGAGCCCGCCGCGTCCAGAGCTCATCCCCTTCGCCGGGAGTCGCGACCTCGCGATCGCAGTTGCCGCGGATGAAGGTCGCGTCGCGCTCGCGCAGCAGGCTGAGCGTCTCCTTGGGCATCGGCCCGAGGACGACGTCGCCGCCGACGAGGATGGAGTCCGCATCGACCTCCGCGAGCACGGCTTCGAGCGCCGGCAGGTTCGCGTGCACGTCGTAGAGCGCCGCAACCCTCATGCGCGCCTGAATAGCGACACGGACTCGACGTGCGGGGTGTGCGGGAACATGTCCACCGGCCGCACCCGCACGAGCGTGTAGCCGTGCTCGGAGACGAGTGCCTTCGCGTTTCCGGCGAGCGTCGTCGGGTTGCAGGAAACGTAGACGAGGCGAGGCGCCTCGAGCGCGCCAATATGGGCAAGCGCCTTGCCGGAGAGCCCGGCGCGCGGCGGGTCGACTACGACGACGTCGGGATCGCCGGCGCGGTCTCGGAGCTCCTCGACGTCCGACCCGACGTCGCCGGCGAAGAACGCGGCATTCGGAAGGCCGTTGAGCTGACCGTTCTCGACGGCACAGGCGATGGATTCCTCTGAGGAGTCGATGCCCCAGACGGTCAGGGCCTCGCGGGCCATGGAGAGGCCGATCGTTCCCGTGCCGCAGTAGAGGTCGAAGACGGTTTCCTCGCCGGTCAGCCCCGCGTAGGAGATCGCGAGCGCGTAGAGGCGCTCGGCCATCTCTGTATTCGTCTGCAAAAAGGCGTTCGGCCGCACGCGGAAGCGGAGGCCGAGGATCTCCTCCTCGATCGCCTCCTCGCCCCACAGGAGTCGCGACGGGACGTTGGTGATCTCCGCGGGCGTGTCGTTCACGGCCCAGTAGGCCGAGCGCACCTCGGGGAACTCCTGCACAGCAGCCACGAAGCTCTCCCCGTCCAGTTCGCCGGGCGCCGTGACGAGGACGACGAGCGCCTGCCCGGTGTTGCGCCCTTCGCGGACGACGAGATGGCGGAGGTAGCCCTCCTGCGACTCCTGGTCGTAGGCGAGCAGGCCGACCTCGTTCGCCCACTTCTTCACCCGGTTGCGAATGGCGTTGCCGAGATCGGTGGTGAGCCAGCAGCGCTCGATGTCGAGCACCTCGTCCCAGCGGCCCGCTCGGTGGAATCCGAGCGCGACCTTCCCGTCCTCCTCCGTGAACGAGTACTCGAGCTTGTTGCGGTAGTGGAAGACGGACTCGGCCGGCAGTATCGGATCGAGCTGGAAGCTTTCGAGCCGGCCGATGCGGGCGAGTGCATCGGCGACCTGTGCTTCCTTCGCGGCCGTCTGCGCCTCGTAGTCGAGGTCCTGGAAGCGGCAGCCTCCGCAGGCCGGGTAGTGGACGCACGGTGCCTCGACGCGCGGAGCTCCCGCCTCGACGATCTCGAGCGCAGTCGCCTCCGCGTGATTTCGCTTCACCTTCGTCACCTTGGCGCGCACGGTGTCTCCCGGCAGGCCGCGGCGGACGAAGACGACGAAGCCATTCAGGCGTGCGACGCCGTTCCCGCCGTAGGCAAGCGAGTCGATCTTGAGATGGAGCTCCTGGTCCTTCTTGAGAGGGGAGGCCACGGCCCGATGGTATCGGCGGGCTCGAGCGGTAGAGTTGCCACGTGCTCATCGGGGTCGTCGGCGACTACAACTCCGCGAACGAGACCCACACGATGCTCGACGCGAGTCTCGCCCACGCGGGCGCCGAAGGGGAGTGGATCTCGACGGACGCCGTGCCCTCGGCCGACGAGCTTGAGGAGCGCTTCGCCGGGATCTGGCTCGCGCCCGCGAGCCCGTACCGGAGCATGGACGGCGCGCTCGCCGCCGTAACCGGCGCACGAGAGCGCGGCATCCCGCTCGTCGCCACCTGAGGCGGCTTCCAGCACGTGCTCGTGGAGTACGCACGGAACGTCCTGGGAGCGGAAGGCGCGGAGCACGCGGAGACGAGCCCGGACGCGGCGGACCTCGTGGTCACCTCGCTCTCCTGCTCGCTCTGGGGCCAGGAGCACCCGGTCGTCCTGGTGCCCGGCACCCGTGCCGCCGGCCTCTACGAGGTCGAGTCAGCCGTGGAGGACTACTTCTGCAGCTACGGCCTGAGCCCGGAGTACCGGCTGCGGATGGAAGAGTCCGGCCTGCGCGTCAGCGGGGTCGACGAGGAGGGCGAGCCGCGCATTGTCGAGCTCG
>Ga0307405_10001090_pt1 | contig 11074 bp, 9 predicted proteins | sample 322Cmetagenome_2_FD_203311 | JGI IMG/M metagenome (GOLD analysis project Ga0307405, IMG submission 203311) | Maize rhizosphere microbial communities from greenhouse at UC Davis, California, United States - 322HYB-C-1 | ecosystem: Host-associated > Plants > Roots > Rhizosphere > Soil | place... | reverse complement strand
GCCCGTCGGCGAGACCGGGGGTGCAACCGGAGTGGGCGGCTTCGCGGGGAACCGGCTGCACGGAACGCAAAGCGTGGAGGAAGCTGGGCGGAAGCCGCTCCGAAGGGCGCCAGGGGCAGAGCCCCAAGCATCCGCCGCGTCTGCGGCGCACGATATTATAGTCGCCGGCTATCCGGGTTGTGATGGTGCGAAGACGCCCAGGCGGCTAAGGCCGAACCATGGTTGCCACCGATCTTCTCGACGACGCGCAATTGCTGCTCGATCGCGCCCAGGCCCACAAGCGCGAGCTTGGCAACCTCCTTGGTGCCGGTCTCGGCTTGCTCTGGAACATCGGACGCTCGACTTCGCCCGAAGGCCAGCATTTTGCCGAATTGCGGATTGATCGAGGCGTGCAGCACCGGGCCAAGCCGATCCTGGCCGATGTCGCCAACAATCTCGTCCATGCACTTGACCATGTCACGGCCGCAGCCCGAAAATCCGCTGGCCTTCCCAACCCAAGGAATCTCTATTTCCCGATCGAGCGCGACGATGATGACTACGCCAAGGCCATCGAAAAGAAAGTCGCGGTCCATCTCGACCGGCCTTGGATCGACATCTTCGCTGCGGCACGCGAGGCGCACCGCCCCTATCTCCACTATCTCCAACTGGTCCGGATTCTTTCACGGGAGTCGAAACATTGGGAGCTGGCCGCCGGGACGGCCGGAGCGCTTGCCGTTCAATGGTTCCCGCCGGGATCGCACCAGCACAAGATCGTCGAGATGCCGGCGGACCATTTCGCCGTGAATGATAGCTACCCGATCTGGGAAGCCGCCGAGCCCTTTCCGAATGTCGCAGTCCAGATCGTCACAAACTACCGGATCGCCGGTGAGGACATCGAGGAGGCGTCGCTGGAGTCTGTATTGTCGACCAGCTTCACCTTCGTGGCGGGTGTGATCGCCACGAGCCGGGCGCATCTGGCAACCCTACCTCCGTCAGATTGACGGCTGGACGCCCCGCTCGGGTGAGCGGGGCGTCGTCGGCCCGTCAGCGGGACCAGATGAGGACGAATTCACCGACGGTCTCAGTCTCGGACAGCGTGGCGTAGATGGGAGCCGGGAAGCTCGGATCGTCCAGCTTGGCCGAGATATAGTCGCGGCCTTCGCGGCTGGTCTTCTTCCAGGCGGCGCCGATATCCATGTCGCCGGACTGGATGCGGAAGTCGGGGGACTTCTCGCCGTCCTTCTCGACCGGGCGGAGGGTCGTCTTGGTATTGAGGGTGAGTGTCTTGATGACGCCGTTGAGCTCGCCCTTGCTGTTGGCGGTGAAAGTGCCGATCGTGGCCATGTCAAAAGTCCTTTCGTGTCGCTCGGACCGCGCCCATCGCGGCCTCGATGGCGGTTCACGGGTCGGAGCGATCGACCGCGCATCCCTACGGGACCGCAGCGCAGCGGAGGATGGCGGGGACGCAGCTTTTTTGTCTCGCGATGCAAAGCGCGCCGCGCGGCGGAAAAAAGCTGCGTCCCCGCCATTGCGCTTGAGGAGAGCGAGGCGAAGCCGTCTCCGACCAGACCAGCCATGCGAAAGGCCGTGTGGGCTGCGTGCGTTACTCGAACGATTATGGCGAATCGATGGCCCGGCGCTAGGGAAACCCATGCTTGGCGCATGCCGCTTCAATGGCGTTCTGGATCTGCTCCACCACGCCAGGGTCAGCCGGTTTGCCCTTGGGAACCTGGACGTTTGCGAGGAACCACCGGGCTGTCTCGACACCTTCGGCAGCCTGCCGCGGGTCGCCGCTGGCCAGCGGGTCGAGGATGCGGCGGATGATGACGGGGTTACGGGCCGAGCTGCCGCTTCGCATGGGCTCGTGCGGATAGTCCTGCGGTGCGAACGCCATGTTGAGGTTCAGGGCGGCGCGGCGCCGATCGGATTCCTCCTTGGCCCTGACCAAGTCATCAAGCGGCATTGCCATGCGGCCATAATATTCGGCCTGTTTTGCGAGGATGTCCCGGTGCGTCACGGTGGGCGCGCCGGGATCGTTGCGCGGAAACATCCGCTCATCGAGCGGGCAGATCAGCCGGCGGACGGCGAACACCATCGCGTCGAGCATATGGAGGTCTTCGCTTCGCGTCGTGAAGCCATAGATCAGATAGCGGTTGTCGGCGTTCCCATTGCGCAGAAGATGCGCAATGAAGTCCTCAGCCGAGCGCTCGAACCAATGATGGATGTCGAGGTCGGCGGGCTTCTGCAATTTGTCGGGCAAGAGCGGGCCGGCGAGCGCCTGCACGTCGGCATAGAGCCTGACGATGTTATGGTTGTAGCCTTTGGACGTGTGACCGTTCACCAGCAGCGCGGCCTTCAGGTATTTCTCAAGGGCGTGGACGGCCAGCCACAAGAAGTCGGTATTGAGGCGGTTGATCGCGCACCAGCGCGCGGCGATGTAGTTCTCGTCCGCCGTGCGCACGAACAATTCGTGGACGAGATTATTCTTGGATGCCGAGATGCTCACTCGCCGCCTTTCATGCCGCATAGGTCGGGATTCGGCCTCAGGCTACTTAGTCCGCGACGCTAGGCGATTCAAAAGCAAGAGCGGCCGCGCCCGAAAAGGGCGCGGCCGCGATTTTGGCGAGCCATGAAGGCAAGGCCGGAACCGCTTACGCGGCTCCGGCCCGGTATCACTATTCGGCAGCGACGGCGTAGGACGCTTCGTCGTCCTGCGCTTCGGTATTGGAAGTCTCCGCTTCGGACGGCTGCTCCACCTCCGGCTCGGGGGTTCGCAGGGTCGAAGGAAGCCAGCCAGTCCCGGCCAGAAGTTGCTCGGCGGTCTGCGCCATGTCCGGCTTCTTCATGTCCGCGATACGGCGTGCGGCGTCCTCCGATAGGCCTTCGGCCACGGCCTCAACGATATGCGCCTTGGTGACGCGGCCAAGATAGCTGTCCACGGTCGGTGTCCAGTCCTTCGCCACGTCCAGTACCAGCGCGCTCGCCAGTCGGTCGGCGGTTTGTAATGTCCGAGGCTTGCGATCCCACGGCAGCCGCAGCGCATTGACGGTGCGGGACGCGCAGTGTGCCAGCAGCGCCAGCCGCTTCTCGTCGTCCAGCCCTACGATGAAGCCCCACAGGTCCGCCACGTCACGCGGCATCCGCTCGGCCCATGCTTCGTGCGCCTCACTCGCCCGCGCCGCCAAGGGCGTGTCCTCGATTCCGTCCGCATGGCTGCCAAGCGGCGTCACGGTCGGTCGGATTTCGAGGCAACCGGCCTCGGCATAGCTGTAGAACAGTTGCGCGGTCAGCGTGTGGGTCAAGGCGATTAGCGCCATGTCGGGCCGTTCGCCGAGCGCCACGCGAAGCGCCAGCGTCCGGTAGGCGGACAGGTCGCGGGTGAGGCTGTCGGAAATCGGCTTGCCCGGTTCCTCGTCCTCATCCTCGATCTCCTGCACGTCCTCGTCGCCGTCCTCGGCCTGCTCGTCCTCCCCGGCCTGCGGGTAGGTCGCGTCGGCCTCCGACTCCGGCTGCGGGTCCGCTAGCGCCTCGTCCTCGGCCCTGACGAAACCGCGCTCGATCCTGACCGTCCCGTCATGGTGAAGCACGACGAACACGCCGCCGTGCGCGATCACGTTGGCATCGTAGGCGGAACGCTTCTCCGAAATGGCGTCGATCTCGTCGGACACGGCCTCCAGCTTCGCCGCCACGTCCTCGGGCATCTCGTCATAGGACGAATAGCCCTCGGCAAGCTCGTCATGCTCGGTAGACAGCGCCTCAAGCCGCGCCTCGTCCCCGTCGGACAGGGGAACCGACAGCGGATAAAAGCGCCGCATCCCGTGGGCGTGGGGATAGTCGATATGGGCCTCGGCCCATTTCCAGCCCTCGGCCTGAACCTCGCCCGCGATCTCGCGTAGCTTCTCGGCGGCGAGCATGTCGAGCAACCCCGCATCCTCGAAGAACCCGCCCCGGTCCTCGCTGAACAGGTCGCGGATGATGGTGCCGCCCGCCTCGACATAGGCGTCGGCGCCGACGAACACCGCGCGCCGGTCGGTCGCCGGAACATTGCTCGCGGTCATGTCGCGCCGGATGATCCACGGCTCGCGGTTGTGGTGCAGACCCTCGAAAACCTGCTCCTGCCGGGAATGGTCCTCGGTGATGGCAAAGGCCATAAGCTGATCCAGCGTAAGCCCGTCCTCGCGATAGACCTGCAACAGCTTCGGACTGACCGCGCCAAGGCGAAGCCGCCGCTTCACCACGGAAGCCGACACGCCGAACCGCGCGCCGATCTCCTGCGCCCCCCAACCCTTGTCGTTGGAAAGCTCCGCAAACCGCTCGAACTGGTCGGCGGGGTGCATCGGGGTCCGGGTCACGTTCTCGTCCAGACTGATCTCGGACGGGTCGTTCTCGGTGTCGAGACGGCAGCGAACCGGGTGGTTCTTCCTGATCTGCTTGCGCTTGGCGCGCAACAGATAGGCCAGCCTGCGACCTTCGCCAGCGGTGACGAAATAGACGCCGGTCGGCGTGTCGCCTTTCATTTCCGGCTCGATCACAAGGTTCTGGATCAGACCCTTATGCTCGATGGAAGCGGCCAGCGCCTCTATGGCGGCCTCGCCATGCGGCACCTTGCGGGCGTTCTTGGGGGACTTCTTGAGCTTGTTAAGGGGCACGAAAATCTCGATGCCCGACACAGGCTCGGCAGCGGTGGTTTCGATTTGAACGGTCTTGATCATCTTCCTACTCCTTGGGTTTCCGCGCAGCGGGAAGCGCCGCGCTGAAACCCTGCCCGTCGGCGAGACCGGGGGTGCAAACGGAGGGGCGGCTTCGCGGGGAACCGGCTGCACGGAGCGAAGCGAAGGAAGCTGGGCGGAAGACGTTCCGAAGTGCGCTGGGGGCGGAGCCCCAAGCACCGCGCCGCTCGCGGCGCCACAAACGACGCACCCTTGCGGCGGACGGCCGGCGCGGCGGCGTGCGCGCGGGCCTGTGGGCCAGCCGTCGCCGTGCCCTCCGGCCAGAGCGAGAGTGCTGCGCTGGGGAAAATGGCGCGCGACCCCTGCGCGGCGTCAGCCGCCAGAGTGCGCTCCCTAGATCCCCGCGCTCACTATCGGGGCGTTGCGGGGCAGGCTGTGCAAAAACTCGAAGCTAGTGTCGGTTCAGATCGCGCTATACGGCTTGCACCACCGGCGCGATTGACGACGCTCGCCGAACGACCGTCGCTCAGTGCGTTTGGAGACCGGCCGGTTGGGCAAAACCGGCTGGCGGCCAGTTGTGCGTCTCACCCTGGCACGAGCGACACCAAGCATAGAGAGCATCATACATGGTCAGCCCATGCGCCAGCATCTCGTGATCGTTGGCGAAGATCGCTGACAAGCCGAGCGAGATCGCAAAAAGTCCACCCGACTGCGGGGTGAGGTCGAGCCGCGAGGTATCCGCGCCGCGCACGATCTCAGCAAGCTGCTGAAGCGCGGCATCCGCGCCAAGGTCGTATTTGTTCAGAAAGGCATCGAAGCTGCACCTTTCGCCGACGTGGCTGAATTCCACGCCCGGAATGTCATAAGGGATCGCGCCCTGTTCCTCCGCGACCGTCAATACTCGGTCGGCGGGCACATAGAGAAACTCCGGCTCCTTGTCGATGAAGCGTGTGATGAGCCAGGGACAGGCGATGCGGTCGATCTTGGGCCGCTCGCGGGTTACCCATTTCATAACGACCTCTCCTATCAGGTATGCGCGGCCGCGATCGCATGCGCGTAGCGGCGATCGACCGCCTCCCAGTCGAGATTGCGGAACCAGGCGTCGATATATTTGGCGGCCTGGGTGCCGTAATCCATGTGGAAGCTGTGCTCGTACATGTCGAGCACGAGCAGCGGCACGCCGGCGGCCGCGCCGTGCATGTGATCCCATGCCCAAAGATTGTTGAGCGAGCGCGTGTGGAGATTGTAGGCGAGGATCGTCCAGCCCGAGCCGCCCGCCAGCGACATGCCGGTGCGGCGGAACTCAGCTTCCCAGGTGGCGAACGAGCCGAACGCAGCGGTGATGGCGTCGCGTACCGAACCCGCCGCCTGGCCGTTGCCGCCGAGGCCGTCGAAATAGATCTCGTGCAGCACCACCGAGCCGGTGCGATGCAGTTCCTCGCGCTTGAGGCCGCCGTAGATCGCGGGCGGCGCCTCGCTGTCGGCCAACGCGGCGCCGAGGCGCGAGCGGACTGCGTTTAGCGTCTTCACCGAGCCCTGGTAATTATTCTCCCAATGCGACCGGACCAGGCGCTCGGACAGGCCGTCGAGCTTAGCCGGGTCAAACTTCAAGGGCTTAGGCTGATAGGAGCCCGAAAAGGCCGGTGCCGACGATGGAGCCGGGGTGGCTCCGCTCTGGCTTGCGTCTGTGCTGTCGATTGCTGTCATGGCCAATGCTCCTGCTCCTAGCGTCTTGACGACTGTGCGCCGTGAAACTTCCGTCATGTGCGACCTCCTTCAGGCGACGAGGACATAGATCGCGCCGAGCCCGGCGCTTGCGAGGAGAACCGGGATCATCCCGGCCTTGAAGCGGAACACCGCGATCGCCGCGCCGGCGGCGAGAACGAGCGCCGGCAGGTTGAGCGAAGCTAGGACAGGCACGTCGAAGCCGGCTCCGCCGATCCTCACTTCCTCGACCTTGGCGAATAAGGTGTGGATCGCGAACCAGAGCGCAAGGTTGAGGATCACGCCAACGACCGCGGCGGTGATCGCGCTCAGCGCTGCCGAGAGCGCACGATTGCCGCGCAGCCGCTCAACAAAGGGCGCGCCCGCGAAGATCCACAGGAAGCACGGTACAAAGGTCACCCAGGTGGTAAGGATCGCACCCAGAGTCGCTGCGACCAGCGGTGGCAGCCCGGTCGCCTCACGGAAAGCCGCGAGGAAGCCGACGAACTGCGTGACCATGATCAGCGGCCCTGGCGTGGTCTCGGCAAGCCCGAGCCCGTCGAGCATCTCGCCGGGCTGGAGCCAACCATAGGTGCCGACGGCCTCCTGCGCGACGTAGGCGAGCACCGCATAGGCGCCGCCAAAGGTCACCACCGCCATCTGGCTGAAGAAGGCCGCGATCTGCGAGAAGACATTGCCGGGGCCGGCGAGCGTGAACAGCAGCACGACCGGCGCGAGCCAGAGAAAGAGCAGCGTGCCGGAAATCTTGAGCGACCAGGCAAGATTGGGCCGGGCATGGTCGGGTAGGCCTTCCCCGAGCGCGGTTTCGGAATCGTGCACGATCTTGCCGCCCGCCGAGCCGTGCCCACCGCCGCCCTTGAACGCCGCAATCCCCGCCCGGCCGCCAATATAGCCGCCTAGCGCCGCGCCTAGGACGATGAGCGGGAATGGCGCGTCGAGGAAGAAGATCGCGACGAAGGCAGCGGCCGCGATGCCGCGCATCACATTGTTCCTGAGTGCGCGCGAGCCCACGCGAACGACTGCCTGGATCACCACCGCAAGCACGGCCGCCTTGAGGCCGAAGAAGAGACCCTCGATCAGCGGTGCATTGCCCAGCAGCACATAGATGTAGCTCAGCGCCAGGATTGCGAGGAAACCTGGCAACACGAACAGGGCTCCGGCCACCAGCCCACCCCTGGTCTTGTGGAGCAGCCAGCCGATATAGGCGGCGAGCTGCTGCGCCTCGGGTCCAGGCAGGAGCATGCAATAGTTGAGCGCGTGCAGGAAGCGCTCCTCGCCGATCCATTTCTTCTCCTCGACCAGGATGCGGTGCATGACCGCAATCTGCCCGGCCGGTCCGCCGAAGCTCAGCGCCGCGATCCGTGCCCAGACCCAAACCGCATCGCCAAACGGAATCCCGTGATCGCGTGCTGCTTCGCTCCGGGTTTCGAGAAGTTCAGTTGTGGCCGCAGTCATCGGTCGGTCTTTCTCGTGCTGAAGAAGGCATGGAACTGGTTGAGCGCATCGCTCGCCTGCGCGATGCGCTGCAGGTCGTCATCGGTCGAGGCGCAGACTCCCGACAGCATCGCGCCGAGCCCGGAGGTCTCGGGACGGCTGAACCTGGCATCTCCGATGTCGAGATCGTGAATGATCTCGCCGATCGCCACGAGCGCCGCGTCCTCGGCGAGGCCGGCGTGGAACAACAATGTCTCGAAGCTGCATCGGTCGGCCTCATGGGTGAACTCGGCGTCGACCATGTCGAACCGTAGCTCGCCCGGCGCTGGCGCGTAGCTGCGCCCGTCGACGAACTTGAAGCGGGCTTGGGGATCGATGAAGCGCCGGATCAGCCAGGCGCAGGCGATCCGGTCGACATGGACGCCGCTGCGCGTGACCCAGGTCCTTCCCTGAAGCTCGAGCGGCTCGTCCGCCGTCGCGGGTTCCGAACGGCTGACGTCGGGATGCCGGTAGCGCTGCCGGTCGAGTTCGGCGAGCGCGGCCTCGGCTTCCTGGCGTCCATGCGCGCCGAAGAAGTCGAGCGCGGCAACCTCCGCGAAGCGCTTCTGCAGCTTGGTGATGTCCGTACCGCTCGCCGGCCCCGTGTCCAGCAGCCGGCGCGCCGCCTGAGCGATCTCGTCATAGTCGGCGTCGCGCGCGGCGTCGAAGAGCGCGCGAACATCGCCGTCGTTCTGCCCGGCGAGGAGCTGCGCGTCGAGCAGGATGGCCTCGCCGCCGCTCGCGACGATTTCATTCAGCAATTCGCGGAATGTCGCCTCGCTCGCCTCGCTTTTCGGCAGGACATGGACCGCATTCTTGAGCGGAACCGCCCCGATCGCCTGCAGCCGCCGCCAGATCTTGACGCGCAGATAGGGCGGCTTCGTCGGCAGTTGATGCAGCAGTGCCAGCCAGTCGGATCGAGGTGTTGCAGTCATGATAGTGCATATATATCACTGATGACGAATCAAAGGAACACCTATATCACATGGATCGATCGAACCTGTCTGTCCGCCCGCTCGCCCTGGCATTTCCCGGTATGGCATTGCTCTGCGCCACGCCCGCATTCGCGCAGGACAAGGACGAGGGCCTCACGGTCACCGGCGCCATGCGCCTGCGTTACGAGGTGATCGGCGGCCAGGCACGCGCCGGCTTCAACAAGAGCGACGAACTGGTGAACCTGCGCACCAACATCCTCGCCGAATATAGGAAGGACAATGTTCGCATCGGCGTAGAACTGTTCGACAGCCGCGTCTGGGACGACAATGCCGGAACACCGGTCACCACCAACGAGGTCAATGCGTTCGAGCCGGTTCAGGCCTATGTCGCCGCGGACTTTGACGGTGCCTTTGGCAAGGGGACGAAACTCACGCTCACAGCCGGGCGCATGACGCTCAACCTGGGATCGCGCCGGCTCGTGGCGGCGGACGACTATCGCAACACGACCAACGGCTATACAGGCCTGCGCGCCGATCTTGCCGCGTCGGGGGGCTGGAAAGCGAGCCTGATCTATGCGCTCCCACAAGTGCGACTGCCCGACGATGCCGAGGGCATTCGCGATGCCAAGGTCCGGCTCGACAGGGAGAGCTTCGACCTCGTGCTGTGGGGTGGGCAGGTCAGCAAAGCCAAGGCCATTGGGTCGGCCATGGCGGAACTGACCTATTTCCACCTCAGAGAGCGGGATGCGCCCGGACGACCCACGCGAGACCGCTCGCTCGACACCTTCGGCGGACGGATCATCGCCGAGCCCAGAGCCGGCAAGTTCGACTATGAGGTGGAGGCCTTCTATCAGACCGGCCATGTCAGTGCCTCACTGGTGCAGTCCGCGGCGCGGCAGAGCGTCGGCGCGAGTTTCATCCACGCCGATGTGGGCTACAGCTTCGCCGGACCCTGGAAGCCGCGCCTGTCGGTCGAATTCGACCGGGCGAGCGGCGACAAGCCGGGCGGCCGGTTCGGCCGGTTCGATACGCTGTTCGGCATGCGCCGCGCCGATCTTGCGCCGGCCGGACTCTACAACGCCGTTGCGCGGACCAACATCGTGACGCCGGGCATCCGGCTCGAAGCGACGCCAAGCAAGCGGCTCGACTGGTTCGCGGCCTATCGCCCGATGTGGCTGGCAGTGGATCAGGACAGCTTTTCATCGACCGGCGTGCGCGACGCTTCAGGCCGGTCGGGCCATTTTGCTGGTCACCAGATCGAGGCGCGTGTTCGCTATTGGCTCGTGCCGGCGCGGCTGCGTTTCGAGTTCGACGGGCTGTTGCTGGCCAAGGGACGCTTTCTCCGCGACGCGCCCAATGCGCCGCCGGAAAGATGGACGCGCTATGGTTCCTTCAACCTGACAGCGAGCTTCTAATCAGTGCTGCAACGAAAGACACTCCCCCATGGTGCCGAGCACATCGTTGCTGCCATGAGCGGGACCGAATAACCCGACTCATCTCTGCCACGACTGAGCCTATTTGCCGCTGAGCTTGCTGTTGATCTGCGGCGAGGAGCGTTAGCCTCTTGATCAAAGGGCGTGGGGAGAGTGTCGGTGAGCTTTATTGAGGGACAGGATAGAACGCAGGCCAGCTTACTCCCGCCTTGTATCGACGACTATATCGCACCGGACGCATTGGTGCGCGTCGTCGATATGTTCGTCGACAGCCTTGACCTGGGCGAACTCGGCTTCGAACGCGCCATCTCGGCCGTGACAGGGAGGCCGGGCTTCCATCCCGGTGATATGCTCCGTCTCTATATCTGGGGCTATCTCAACCAGGTCCGTTCCTCCCGCAGACTGGAGCGGGCCTGTGCGCGTGACCTTGAGGCGCTGTGGCTGATGCGCCGTCTCGCACCTGACTACCGCACGATTGCTGCCTTCCGACACGACAACCCCGAGGCAATCGTCAAGGCTAGCGCCGCCTTCGTGCAGTTCTGCCGCGAGCACGGCCTGATCGGCGGTCATACCGTCGCGCTCGATGGGACGAAGATGCGGGCGGTTGCGAGCCCTAAGAACATCGCCGGCGCCGAGCGCTTGGCGCGCGACGTGGCCCATACCGAACGGGAGATCGCCTATTATCTCGATCGCCTGGACGCAATCGACGAGCAGGTGGCGCGGGGCTTCGGCGACCAGCCCGCGCACCGGGATGCGTTCGGTAGAGCGGTCGCGTCGCTCCAGCGTCGCAAGGACCGTCTCGCCAAGCGCCAATCCGAGTTGGCCGAACGCGAGGAGAAGGTGATCGTCTTCGGCGAGC
>Ga0307405_10001088_pt1 | contig 11081 bp, 8 predicted proteins | sample 322Cmetagenome_2_FD_203311 | JGI IMG/M metagenome (GOLD analysis project Ga0307405, IMG submission 203311) | Maize rhizosphere microbial communities from greenhouse at UC Davis, California, United States - 322HYB-C-1 | ecosystem: Host-associated > Plants > Roots > Rhizosphere > Soil | place... | reverse complement strand
GGCGCTGCATGAACGCCACGGACAACAGCCCCATCAGGGTCGAGGCGCTGGTGGCGAGCAGGATCGGCAGGAACACCAGGGTCGGGTCCGGCGCGCCTTGCTGGGCGCGGTACATGAAAATCGTCACCGGCAGCAGGGTCAGCGACGATGCATTGAGCACCAGGAACAGGATCTGCGCGTTGCTGGCGATGGTCGGGCTGGGGTTCAGATCCTGCAGCGCGCGCATGGCCTTGAGGCCGATGGGCGTGGCGGCGTTGTCCAGGCCCAGGCCATTGGCGGCGAAGTTGAGGGTGATCAGGCCAATCGCCGGGTGGCCGGCGGGCACTTCCGGCATCAAGCGCAAGAACAGCGGGCCGAGGGCCTTGGCCAGCCAATCGACGATGCCGGCTTTTTCAGCGATGCGCAGGAAGCCCAGCCAAAGGGTGAGGGTGCCGAACAGCAGGACCATGACTTCGACGGACAGCTTGGCCATGGCAAAGATGCTTTCCACCATGGCCGCGAAGATCCCGGCGTTGCCGCCGACCAGCCACTGCGCCAGCGCCGACACGGCTGCCACGATAAAGAAGCCAAGCCACAGGCCATTGAGCATCGGTTAAGTCCCCCGGAAGATGCCGCGAATGATAGCGGGGCTGGCCAAAACGACAAACCCCGGATTTCTCCGGGGTTTGGTTGGCATTGCCAAGAAGATCAACGGCTGGAAGTTTCCCCTGCCGGCAGCGGCTCTTTGCTGCGCCAGTGCGGCAGGGAGTTCCAGTAGCGCTGGCCCTTGGCATCGTCGTACATGCCTTCCCAACGGGAAATGACCAGTACGGCCAGGGCATTACCGATGACATTGAGCGCGGTACGGGCCATGTCCATGATGCGGTCGACACCGGCAATGAACGCCAGGCCTTCCAAAGGAATGCCAACGCTGCCCAAGGTCGCCAGCAACACTACGAAGGAGACGCCCGGCACGCCGGCGATGCCCTTGGAGGTCACCATCAAGGTCAGTACCAGCATCAGCTGCTGGCCGATGGACAGATCGATGCCATAGAGCTGGGCGATGAAAATCGCCGCGATGCTCTGATACAGCGTCGAACCATCAAGGTTGAACGAGTACCCGGTAGGCACGACGAAACTGCAGATAGCCTTCGGCGCCCCGTACGCCTCCATCTTTTCGATGACGCGCGGCAACACCGTTTCGGAGCTCGCGGTGGAGTAGGCGAGTACCAGCTCATCCTTGAAGATGCGCATCAGCTTGATCACCGAGAAACCGAACAGGCGCGCGATCAGGCCCAGCACCACGAAGGCGAAGAAGGCGATGGCGACGTAAACCAGGATCACCAGCTTCGCCAGTGGCAACAGGGAAGCGAAACCGAAGTTGGCGACCGTCACGGCGATCAGGGCGAACACACCAATCGGGGCGTAGTTCATGATCATGTGGGTGACTTTGAACATGCTTTCCGACACGCCCTGGAACATCTTGACCAGGGGATCACGCAGGTCCGATTGCAAGCTGGACAAACCAAGCCCGAACAGCACGGAGAAGAAGATGATCGGCAGCATTTCGCCGCGAGCGACGGCTGCGAAAATGTTCGACGGGATCAGGTTGAGGATCGTCTGGATGAACGCATGCTCATGCTGCACCTCAGCCGCCGTGGCCTGGTACTTGGAAATATCCACGGTACCCAGGGTGCTCATGTCGATGCCGCTGCCTGGCTGGAAGAAATTGGCCAGCAGCAGGCCGACGACGATGGCAATGGTGGTGACGATTTCGAAATAGACGATGGTCTTGAAGCCGATCCGCCCCAGCTTCTTGGCATCGCCCACGCCGGCAATGCCGACGATCAGCGAGGAGATCACGATTGGAATCACGATCATCTTGATCAGACGGATAAAGATATCGCCTGCCGGTTGCAGTACGTTGCTGATCCACCAGGCCTTTTCGGCACTGAAATGGTTGAGCAGCGCGCCGATTGCAATCCCGAGCACCAGACCGATGAGGATCTGCCAGGCGAGGCTTAGTCTTGCCTTCTTCATATCATTACCCTTACTTCAGTTTGACTCGGACAGCAGCATCAACGGATCGCCAAAGGCGACACGGACTCACGCTGCTGCCCCCGTATAAGGTCACCCCGGGCGCCCAAGGCAGCTCACTGGCAGGCGAAAAAAGGCGCAACTATTGCGATGCAAGGGGGGATCGTCTAATGCCGTAAACGCCTACCCTATGCCGAATCGGCATGAGATCACCGATGTGAAACGTACGTCCCAATCGGTTCAAAAGCGACACTTCATCAGGCATAAACGCCGTCAACCGGCCATTTCAGCGTAGCCGGGCGTTATCTGGATTGCTTGAGAGGCGATGAAAGGATTGAGTCGCAGGCCACCGGCGAAAAGCGAAACCGTGCGCCTATTCTCCGATATACGGTCGGCTTTGGAACAGCATTGCTTGGGGAGCGGGACAATATGCCGCAGCGCCAGTTGGGTTCTGGCAAAAGAAACAGCAAACCGCTCTAGCCTGGGGAATAAGCTCTACGCAAGTTCGCCAAGCCGTCACGACTTTGCGAACTTGCGTCGCAGCTTTTACCTGACCCGGCCCTTTCGCAGGCACCCCTTGTGCCCGTAGGTCACTCCGACCCTTGATGGTCAGAACGTCCCAGCCCCCTGGTCATGCTTACGCCCTCCTCGGGCTTCGCAGGGAGAAAAGCAGCGTTGCTTTTCCCGCTTCAAGAAATCAGTACCAGTTAGGATCTTTCTTGAGCTGTTCCATTAACAGTTTTTGCATACCCTCATCGGGGTTGCCGAGAAAGCGGTAGTCCGCGTGACGGGTCGGTGACTTGTCGGAGGGCAGGCCCGCAGGGACTTCCACCAACAGGGCATAGGCTTCGTCTTTGTCGAAACTGAAAGCCACGAACAGGCGTTTGCTCTTGCAGGTCGCCTGGGTCTCGCACAAAGGTCCGACGAGATATTTATCGTCGTCTTCCTCGACCGCATTCATTTGCTCCGCGTCGCCCGTCAGGTTCATCACCCACTCGGGCAGGCGCTCCTCTTTCTTGACGACCTGCTGCCAGGTCTCGCGGTACTGCGGATCGGATTGCAGCAACTGGTTGACCCGCATTTGACCGTCGTTGGCAGCCATTGCCATGGCACCGCCGCCCAACAGCAGGGCGGCGGCCAGTCCTTTGGATGTCACGCTCATAGTCAGCCTCGGCCGCGGCGGCCAAAGAAGAACGATGCGATAAACATCACCAGGAACACGACAAAGAGAATCTTGGCGATGCCCGTGGCGGTGCCTGCGATACCACCGAAGCCCAATACCGCAGCAATGATGGCAATGATCAGGAAGGTAATAGCCCAGCTCAACATGGTGATTCTCCTTACGCTTTTCTATTTAGTTAGGTATCTGGCGACGAGGGTTCCGGCGCAACGGACGACCGGTTCTTGTCAGAACACCCAGCGCTCTTCCCGAGGCATCTCGGGGAGGGGCTGCGCCTGGTCGACTTCCATCATTCGCATCGATGCGGATTCCTGCGCCAACGTGCTGGCGGCACTGAAATGGGTTTGCGGGGCGCGGTAGGTGGAGACCAGTGGCGCTTCCGGTTTCTGGCTTTCATGCCAGAGCATCAATTGCTGCCCCGCTAAAAGGGTGACCAGCAGTGCGACAAAAGCCCACAGCCCCTGCTGGATGTGCAGGCGGGAAATGCGAAATTGGGCGGCACATTGACGATTCATCCTGAAACTCCTCCCCACCCTAGCGGTGATCTGGTTGAGGCGCCTTGAAACGCCACGTTGCCTAGAACATTGCAGTCGGCATGCCAGAAATCCACAACCCATAAAATCCTTTTAAATCAAATAGTTATTAGCACTCCAAAGAAGACCCGGAGCGCATCCTGCACGATGGGCCAGACGCGCGTCGTGCGTTATGCACGAATTGGCAGGAAGCGGCTCGGTCAATTTCTTTTTTGAATTGCGAGTCGGAAATGGCTGTCGGAATGAGCGAGCCGAACCGTCGGGACCTGAGGAGCTGAAAAATTGACTGGAAATCAGGCTTTTAGACGATCGAGGTCCACAGATTCCGATTCGGTGGGTAATATTCGATCAGAATGGACCATGCAACTTGCCCGATTTTTCTGACACTAATCATCATCATTCATTAAGGAGCGTAGGAAAGATGGAATCCGCCACCGAGCATCAAGGCCGCATTCTGCTGGTAGACGATGAGTCCGCCATCCTGCGTACCTTCCGTTATTGCCTCGAAGACGAGGGCTATAGCGTCGCCACCGCCAACAGTGCTGCACAGGCCGAAGCCCTGCTGCAACGCCAGGTGTTCGACTTGTGCTTCCTGGACCTGCGCCTGGGCGAAGACAACGGTCTCGACGTCTTGGGACAGATGCGTATCCAGGCACCCTGGATGCGAGTGGTCATCGTGACAGCCCACTCCGCCGTCGATACGGCCGTCGATGCGATCCAGGCCGGCGCGGCCGATTATCTGGTCAAGCCGTGCAGCCCCGACCAACTGCGCCTCGCGACCGCCAAGCAACTGGAGGTGCGCCAACTGTCCGCGAGGCTCGAAGCCTTGGAAGGCGAGATACGCAAGCCAAAGGACGGCCTCGACTCCCACAGTCCGGCGATGAAAGTGGTGCTGGAAACCGCTCGGCAGGTCGCCAGCACCGACGCCAACATCCTGATCCTGGGCGAGTCCGGCACCGGCAAGGGCGAACTGGCGCGGGCGATCCATGGCTGGAGCAAACGTGCGAAAAAATCCTGCGTCACCATCAACTGCCCGTCGTTGACCACCGAATTGATGGAAAGCGAATTGTTCGGTCACAGCCGCGGTGCGTTCACTGGTGCCAGCGAAAGTACGTTGGGGCGAGTCAACCAAGCGGATGGCGGAACGTTGTTTCTCGACGAGATCGGCGATTTTCCCCTCGCACTGCAGCCAAAATTGCTGCGCTTTATCCAGGACAAGGAATACGAGCGCGTCGGCGACCCCGTTACGCGTCGCGCCGATGTCCGGATTCTCGCGGCGACCAACCTCAATCTTGAGGACATGGTGCGCGACGGACGTTTCCGCGAAGACCTCTTGTACCGCCTGAACGTCATTACCCTGCACCTGCCGCCCTTGCGCGAACGCGCCGAGGACATCCTGACCCTGGCCGACCGGTTCCTGGCACGCTTCGTCAAGGAGTACGCTCGTCCGGCACGGGGGTTCAGCGACGAGGCTCGCGAAGCGCTGCTAGGCTACCGCTGGCCGGGCAACATTCGCGAGTTGCGCAACGTGGTCGAGCGCGCCAGCATCATCTGCCCCCAGGAGAAGGTCGAAATCAGCCATCTGGGCATGGCCGAGCAGCCGGTCAACAACGCTCCGCGAATCGGTGCCGCACTGAGTCTCGACGAGCTGGAGAAGGCGCATATCGGCGCAGTGCTGGCCACTGCCGACACCCTTGACCAGGCCGCCAAGACCCTGGGCATCGACGCGTCCACGCTGTATCGCAAACGCAAGCAATACAACCTGTGAGCGGCACCTTATGAAACTGGCGATGAAGCTGCGCACACGGTTGTTCCTCAGCATTTCGGCGCTGATCACGGTGGCGCTGCTGGGGCTGTTGTTGGGGCTGGTCAGCGTAATGCAGATGGCCAACACCCAAGAACAATCCGTTCGCGACAACTTCGTACTGCTGGACCTGGGCCTCAAGCTACGTCAGACGCTGGGCGACCAGTTGATGATCATGCTCGACGAAAACCCCAACCTGGCGGCGCTGGAGGAGTCCAAGCGCCAGTATTTCGAGCTGCTGGATGAAGGCATTGCCCACGAGCAGGCGCTGGGGGATCCGCCCGCCAGCTTCAGCCGTGCCAAATCCGATTACATCAGCTTCCTCGAGGCCTTCGACGATTCTCGCCAGCAACCCAAACAGCTGGCGGGTATCCAGGCGCTCACTGATAAATTCAACGTATTGCGCAGTGGACTGATCGAGGGCTATCGCCATGCCCTGAACAAAATCAGCGACACCCAGGACCGCGCCCGCGAGCGTGCCCTGCTGATTTCCAGCCTGCTGGGGCTGGTGGGGCTGGCCGTGCTGATCATCGGCTTCGTCACCGCCCACGGCATAGCCCGGCGCTTTGGCGCGCCGATCGAGGCGTTGGCAGCGGCGGCGGACGATATCGGCCAAGGCAATTTCGAAGTGACCCTGCCGATCTCCTCGGCGGCGGAACTGAACCTGCTGACCCGCCGTTTCGGCATCATGGCCCAGGCGCTTCGCGAGCATCAGGCGACCAATGTCGATGAGCTGCTCGCCGGCCAGCAACGCCTGCAAGCGGTACTCGACAGCATCGACGATGGCTTGCTGATGATTGATCGCCAAGGTCGGCTCGAGCACCTCAATCCCGTGGCCCAACGTCAGCTGGGCTGGGATCAGGAGCGCTTGGGGCAGGGGCTCGGCGAGGCGCTTGGACGTATCGAGTTGGACGACGAGTTGCAACTGGTCCTGCGCGGCGGCACACAGGAGCGAGCGCCAGACGACTTGAGCATCGAGGTGGATGGCGAGTCACGCGTGCTCACCTACAGCCTGACGCCGGTCATCCACACCCAAGGCCAGATTCTCGGCGCGGTGATGGTGCTGCATGACGTCACCGAGCAACGCGCCTTCGAACGGGTGCGCAGTGAATTCGTCCTGCGGGCTTCTCATGAGCTGCGCACCCCGGTGACGGGCATGCACATGGCCTTCGGCCTGCTCCAGGAGCGCGTGCATTTTCCCGAAGAGTCCCGTGAGGCGGACCTGCTCAATACCGTCAATGAAGAAATGCAGCGGTTGATGCAGCTCATTAATGACTTGCTCAATTTCTCCCGTTACCAGAACGGCTTGCAGAAGCTCACGTTGGCACCTTGCTCCATCGAAGAATTGTTGGAAGCCGCCAGGATGCGCTTTGCCGGCCAGGCGCAAGCGAAAGGTATCGAATTACTCGTCGAGATCCAGGGTCCGTTGCCGCGCCTTCACGCCGATGCCGCGCAGCTGGATCGGGTGCTGGACAACCTCATCGATAACGCGATGCGTCACACCAACGATGACGGCCAGATCCGTTTGCAGGCTCGACGCCACGGCGAGCGGGTGATCATCAGCGTCGAGGACAACGGCGAGGGGATTGCCTACGGCCAGCAGGGGCGGATTTTCGAGCCCTTCGTCCAGGTTGGCCGCAAAAAGGGCGGCGCCGGCCTCGGCCTGGCGCTGTGCAAGGAGATCGTCCAGCTCCACGGCGGGCGCATGGGCGTTTATTCAAGGCCAGGGCAGGGCACTCAGTTCTACATGGCCTTGACGGTGTAAGCGCCCGTTACGCCTCATCATCAATGCGCCGCCCGACCAGACGTCGCCCGCGGGTGATCAGTTCGATGAACTGCACCGCACTGAGCGCGTGGGCGAACAGCCACCCCTGACCGAACTTCACGCCCTCGCTGCTCAGGTAAGACGCCTGGGCCTCATGCTCGATACCTTCAGCGATGACTTTGAGCTCAAGGGCGTGGGCCATGCGGATGATATGCGGGGCGACGCCGCTGCTGGCGGCGTCGTGCCCCAGCGCGTCGATGAAGGCCTTGTCGATTTTCAGGCAATCCACCGGTAGCGTTTGCAGGTAGGCCAGGCTGCAATAGCCAGTGCCGAAGTCATCGATCAGCACCTGATGCCCCACGTCGCGCAACGATTGCAGGTTATCGCGAGCCACCAGCACGTCGACCAGGCCGCGCTCGGTGACTTCGAAAGCGATCTGGTGCGCCGATACGCGATGCATCGCCAACAGCCGGGCAATCACATCGCCAATGCGCGGCACCATCACGTCGCATGCCGCCAGGTTCACGGAAATATAGAGGTGTGGATTGGCGCGCAATAGCTGGCCCAACTGATCGAATAAACGCTGCAGGACAAAATCGGTGATCTGGCGGATCTGCCCGGTGTCTTCCGCCATCGGAATGAACAGATCCGGACTGGTCAGCGTGCCGTCCGGCCGGCGCCAGCGCAGCAGGGCTTCGGCGCCCACGCAGTTGCGGCTGTGAAGGTCGAAAATCGGTTGATAGAGCACCTGTAGCTCACCGCGTCGGATAGCACCGTGCAATTCGGCATCCATCGATTGGCGCTGGCGCGCGAGAAGAAAGACCTGAAAGCCGATGCCCAGCCCGAGCACCAGGCTGATGGGCAGCATCCACCAGGCATTGGCCGGGATGCGCAGGCCGTTGCGCGGTGCGATCAGCACCAGCTGGTATTCAGGACTGTCGGTTGGCATCCGGTAGATCAATCGGTATTTCGTGACCTGCAAGGCGTTTCGGCTTTTCGGCGGCCACGGCTCGGCCGGTGGCCAGCGTTGCTCAGTGCCAAGGACCGGAATCGCCCGCTCGCCGTCATCGAGGACCACCAGCAAGCTGCTGCCCGGCGGCAAGTCGACCACATCGGTCAGGTGGCCGCGAGACGTTGCCACCCGAAAATTTCCGCGCCCCAACATCAACGCGGCACGATTTTCATCGGGCTCCGTGGTGGTGTTGAGCCAGTAGCTGTAGGCCGGGCCGCGCAAGTCAGGTGCTCGCGCCAAGGACAAACCGCTCTGGCGCGGACGGTTGGAGCACATGCCGGTACTGTCGATATATGCCGCCTCGTAGACGAAGCGATAATTGAAACTCACCTGCTGCAAGGTGGCGATCATGTCATCGCTACAGCCACGCAGCGGTTGAGCCTGCAAATCATCGAGGCTCTCGCGCAGCTGTCCGAACAGTTGTTCCAGGCGTAGCAGGAAGCGCTCGCCTTGAGCGTTCATCTGGTCACTTTCACGCTGTTGGATTTGCTGCATCACCACAAACAGACTGCCTGCCAGCAACAACACAGTACTGAGGGCAGCCGCCGTCATCGCCAGGAAAATAGGGCGATGCAGCCAACTCTGCAGCGTTTCGCGGGCAGCCGTCATCATCAGTAATCCGAAAGTTACCAATGAGTTATAGCTTCTGTTTTGGATTTGGCGCTATCAGTCAGACGAGCGTCATTATTTTGTCTGGTTAAGCACCTGCAAAATCGCCGCGCTTTGGGCGTCTGGCGCGCCATCGAACCGGGTCGGCCGATAGCGCATCTGGAAGGCGGCGAGCACCTGGTGGGTGGCTACGTCCCATTCGCCAGTGCGAGGCGTCGGGTAGCCGAGGCGGGCCAGCTCCGCCTGGAACCAACTGGCGCTCGGCAACTGAGCGGCGTAGGCAGCCTGCTGTAGCGCGACCGCCCGTTCGTCCGGCCAGACACCAAGGCCTGCCTGCGCCAGTCGCTTCCAGGGAAACAACGGGCCGGGATCCAGCTTGCGATTGGGGGCGATGTCGCTATGGCCAATGATGTTGGCCGGGTTGATCTCGTTACGTCGGGTGATGTCCTTGAGCAAGGCGATCAGAGCTTGCACCTGGGCTTCGCTGTAGGGGTACCAGAGGCGACCGGTAGGCGTGTCCACATAGCCCGGATTGACAATCTCGATCCCGATGGAGCTGGAGTTGAGCCAGGTCCGGCCTTGCCATTCACTTTCGCCGGCGTGCCAGGCGCGCCGGTTTTCGTCCACCAGCTTATAAATAGTCGCGTCCTTGTCGTCGCCTATCAGGTAATGCGCGCTGACTTCGCCATGGGTCAGTAAAGACAGGGAGCGCTCGAGGGAAGCCGAGGTGTAATGCACCACGACGAACTGGACACGGCTGTCGTGGTTGACCGACGGATGACTGGTATCCAGCCGGGGGCCGCTCGCGCAACCGGCCAGGACTAACAGCGAAACAACGAGCGGGAGAAATTTCATGGCGAAGAACAGGCACACAGGAAAATAATGCAACAGTGTAACGTATCACCTGGAAATGATCCGGTGCCGTTAAACAAAATGGAACAATTGTTCAGCCAAACTCCACTCGGTTACGGCCCGCATTTTTGGCCCGATAAAGCGCCTCATCGGCCCTTTTGAGCACCAGTTCGCTGCGCTCTCCCGGCTTGAACGCCGTCATGCCCATCGACACCGTCACCGTCAGCGGCTCGCCCTTGAAATGGAACGGACACGCTTCGATGGCCGCGCGCAGGGCTTCGGCCAGTTTCGCGCCGGCCGCAAGAGGCGTATCAGGCACCAGCAAAACGAACTCCTCGCCACCAAAGCGGGCGATGAAGTCACTGCCACGGATCCGCTTGCGCAGCACGGAGGCGATGAGCTTCAGCACGCGGTCACCGGCCAGGTGCCCGTAGTTGTCATTGATCCGCTTGAAGTGATCCAGGTCGAGCATGGCGATCAACAAGCTGTTGCCATGCCGCTGCCATTGCTCAACTTCCTGTTCGAGGCGCTCGGTCCAGGCAGCGCGGTTCGGCAGGCCTGTCAACGGATCAATCAAGGCTTTCTGGCGCTGCTCTTCCAGATTCTCACGGACGATCAGCGCGTCCTGTTCCATCAACGCAACGCGCTCGGCCAGGCTCTTGAGACGAACCGAGACTTCTTTCTCGCGCTGGTCACGCTGCTTGCGATGCTCATCCATCGTACCAAGCAGACCCTCCAGATGATTCTCCAGCACTTGCTTGAGGCCTTCCAAGTCATCGGCTTGCTGCACACTGCTCTGCAGGCCGTCCACTTGCTCACGAATCTGGGAGTCCATTTCCCTGGAGGCCGACAGATTGTCGGCATGGTCGTCGCTGGCAGCTTGCAACGTGCTTTGGAATGACTCCAGGCGATCATTGAGTCGCTGCAGATAAGCTTCGAATTCATGCTGGCCGCTGTCGGTGATTGCCAGCATCAGTACCGCCAGATCGTCGAGGATCGGCAGCAACTCGTACCAGTTCAGCCCATTGCGCAGACGTTCGCGCATGGCTTCCGCCTGGGGCCGATGACGTTCGGGCAGTGTCAGGTCGCCAAGCAGGCCCAGCAGCGTGTCTTCGATATGCCTGGCGACCGAGCTGTAGGAAGGCTCCGGCGAGTCGGGCAGGGCGTAGTGAGCCTCATCGGAATCGGCCGCGAGGGGCTCGGCGGGTTCGCTGGATTCGGCGGCCGCAACTGGCGGCTCTTCGAGGACCGGCGGGGGTGCCTCCGGCACTAGCTCGTCCGGGTTCTGGAACGCGGTTGTTGGTTCGGCG
>Ga0307405_10001086_pt1 | contig 11086 bp, 12 predicted proteins | sample 322Cmetagenome_2_FD_203311 | JGI IMG/M metagenome (GOLD analysis project Ga0307405, IMG submission 203311) | Maize rhizosphere microbial communities from greenhouse at UC Davis, California, United States - 322HYB-C-1 | ecosystem: Host-associated > Plants > Roots > Rhizosphere > Soil | place... | reverse complement strand
GAAGCGTTGGAGGATTTGATTAAATCGCATGGTTACGACTGCCGGCTGTTCGGATCGGCAGAGGATTTTTTAAAGTCGGCAACGGATGTTGAATGCGTCGTCGTCGACGTCGAAATGCCTGGAATGAACGGCCTGGAGATGCAGCAGACAATGAATCGGCGTTCTCCACGCCCACCAACCATTTTCGTAACTTCCTACACCGACAAATGGACAAGAACGAAGGCCCTTGAAGGCGGCGCGTTCGCCATTTTCGGAAAACCGGTTGACGTCGCATCGCTGATCACCACGGTGGAGGCCGCGGTAGGGCGCCCACGGCCATCGCCATCAACTCAGTCCCAACCCGGCCCGAATGGGCCGTAGAAGCCAGAAATCGACGGTCCCCACGACTCCCAGTCCCAGAGATCGTCGTCGTAGTCCGACGCGATGAGTTGCTCGGCATTGAGAACCCGCTTTTGCTGCTGGGCTTGACGATATCGATCGTAGGATTTCTGCGATCCGATATAGATGCACTTGCAGCCAGTGGGATCCGAGTACACGTAGCTGACGGTATTCCCACGTACCCGCTTCAGGAACTGGTTTGCCGGGAGCCTGGCCTGCATGGTCTGTCGCTTCTTTGTGTTGGCGGGACGCTCCATAAATCCCGCAGCAGCCAAGCTGTCATCCTTTGACTGGCTGCCAGCGCTGGTAGTTGTGCACGATGTGAGGACAACTGCTTGCGAGATGATCAAAAGACCGCCCACTGCGCTACTGGCGAGCAGGCGTGAATTCAACAGATGTTTCACCTAAATTCCTCCTTCGACTTTGCTTATCGAAAGGAACGTTAGGCTCCGACAAGGACGTCCGAAATCATCCCAGAGACGTGTGTGACCTAGACCTTCGTGTGGTCGAGGACTGAGGCGTCATGCCTCTCGACCCACGGGTTCGTCGGCATACAATCGAAGTCGTTCGGTGATCTTAACGAGTTCCGCGACCGAGGTACTCTGCATCTTATGCATTACGCGGCTGCGGTGGATCTGGAAAGTTACCTCGCTGATGCCTAACTGGGCGGCCGCCTGCTTATTCAGCAACCCGCCGACTATCAGCGGCAGTACATCTCTTTCGCGCGGGGTGAGCGCTGCAAGCCGTTCCCGCAAAACCGAGAGCGCTGCCGCCTCTTTCCGTTTCACCCGATCCTGCTCAAATGCGCTATTGATGGACGCGAGCAGATCATGGTGGTCGAAAGGCTTTGTCAGAAAATTGACGGCACCACGTTTGATGGCCTGAACCGTTTTGGGTATGTCGCCATGACCGGTAATGAACACGATTGGTGGCTGAGCGTCCCGGTCGACTTGCATCTGGAAGTCGAGACCGCTGACTTGTGGCAGTTCAATATCCAGAACCAGACACGACGGCGCGTCGGGGCGGTCAAAGGCCGAGTACTCAGCAATTGATCCGAATGCGTGCGCCTTGACGCCTTTGGCTTCGAGAAGATCGCAGATCGCTGTGCGCATCCGATCGTCGTCATCAACGATGTAGACAATGCAGTTGTCTTGAATCATCGCCTAGCACCAGCGCTTCTCGAAGAAGGACCGCAAATGCAAATAGCTTCTGACCTCGTCACGATCAAAGACAACCCCCAGCCATGCGCGCCTAACCATTCGGAGCCGGTTCTTTTTCCTCAAGCCACGGGTCCGACCATAACGTTAAGTCGGGAAAGTACCACACGCGGGCAGATTCGGAAACGCCTAGCAGGTGGCCGGGCGTCTCGTAACGGTAATCCATTATAGATGTGGCGCTGCCCTAGCTGGTATAAAGTGGACAAGCGCCGTCCCGAACGATAACCGAAATCGTTGGAGCCAGGATATAGGAGTAGATTATGACCTATCTCGTGTATCTAAATTCCCTTATACGCCCATTGATTGTAGTTGTCACGTCTTTTGCCGCGGCATCCACGCGTGCGTATCAAACAATCACTAGACCGGGTCCGTCTGCAAAATCTGGTATCCAGAATAGCCACAGCGTGGCTGCGCTCGCCGGACCCTTGCCGGCCCAAGCTTTCCAACTGCAACTGCAGAGACATCTGTCTGACCTGTCTCTAAGCACCGCGGAGTAACTCGAATGGCACCCGTAAGAACGTCAACCAACTTAGCGGTGCGTGAACATAAAGGCTGCCGCACGCACGAGACCACGGCGGGGCGGGCCCCTTCCGACGAGGTTTTCTCCGGAGCGAATGGCGTTCTCTTGTTTGGTCAATTCTCCATGTCAGTGGAGGGGCGGTGGCTTCGAAAGGGAAACGTCGAACTGAACTTGAGCAGTCGCGCTTTTGACATCTTAATCGCGCTCGTCACCAGAGCAGGCTCGATTGTGAGTGCGAAGGACCTTTTCGGTATCGTGTGGCCTGACGTCGTTGTCGAGGCCTCAAATCTTCGCGTTCACATTGTCGCGCTACGAAAGACCCTGGGCGACGGCGTAGACGGCGTCCGTTTCGTGATCAATGTGCCGGGGCGTGGTTACATGTTTGCGTGCCCTGTTCGCAAAGCATCAGAAACAACTGCGAATGCGGCCCTTCAAGGTGACCTGCGGCTACCGGCGATCCCGCAACTCTTGCATGGCCGGAGCGAGACGCTTGAGAAGCTGGCAGCAACGGTCCTGTCAAAACGGCTCGTTTCGCTCGTGGGACCTGCCGGTGTCGGGAAGACCGCAGTCGCGATAGAGGCGGCCGGCGAACTGCATGCAATTTTTGGGGGCGACATCTGTTTTTTGGACCTGTCACTCAAGGACAACCCGACGCTTGCACTTGCTGCCATGTTGTCGATCGACCCCTGCCCGTTCAATCCTTCCAATACACAGAGTGCGATAGTCAGGTTTCTTTCGGACAAGCGAGTCCTTCTGATCCTCGACAACTGCGAGCACGCACTGGAAAATCTGGTGCCTCTCGTCGCCAGGATAATCGACGAGGCGCCATCAGTGCATCTGCTCGTCACGAGCCGCGAAGTACTCCGTATGGGCGGCGAGTACGTGGAGTTCCTAGCTCCGCTAGAATACGCAACGCCGGCCAATGGATGGCGAAACCCCTCCCCGGCGGTTCAACTTTTCTTGGACCGTGCTATCGCAGGCGGGGGAATTGCGAGCGTTGATGAGACGAGCGTCGGTTCGGCTGTAGAAATCTGCCGGCGTCTCGACGGCCTTCCTATTGCGATTGAGCTTGTTGCAAGTCACGTCGGCGCTCTTGGTATGCTTGGCATAGCCGAACTTATTGAGCGGGACGAGTTCTTGACGCTTCAGGGCCGTCGTACCGCATCTTCCCGGCATCAAACGATCGAGGCCCTCCTTGACTGGAGCTTTGAATTGCTTTCGGCCGAGGAACAAAAATTGCTCCTGAGGCTATCTACCTTCGCCGGCGTCTTCACGCTTGAAGCCGTGCGCAGTCTGTATACGCAATCCGACAGCGAGGGAGCGAGAACGGCGAGCTTGTTGGCAAGCTTGGTCGACAAATCACTCGTCCACGTTTCCCGATCCTCAAGTGTGTTGTACTACAAGCTGCTTCATGTAGTGAGGGTCTACGCTGCCCGAAGGGTATCGAAGGTCCAGGAGTGCCACCTGCGCATCATCAAGACCTCCACAGCACACGAAGAACTCTCGCGAAGCCATTTTGCAACCCTCGCGACCACCGTTTTCGAACCGCCGATGCCAAACGCTGCCTGTGCCGAGCTAGGCGCACGATAACCGTTGCAAACTGGACATGGCGTCTTATCGACCAAGAAAGCTCGCGAGGAAGCTTATGCGCTTGCTTGGACCAGCCGGACTGCTGCGTAGCGTTAGCTGGGCGGCCGAAGTGAATGCGCGCCTTTGCATCAAAGCCGCCACCCCCATACCGGATATCCCGGATGCAACCAGGATCATCGCGACAATAACGAACTGGTAGATGCCGGCGTACAGAGGACTTGCTCCGGATACGAGCATTCCCGCCATGACACCAGGAATCCAGACGAGACCAAGCGACTTCAGCATATCCAGCCGAGGAAGCAGGCTCGCGTAGACCGAAGTCTGCACGTACGGCGACACGCTTACTGAGGGCTCGGCGCCAAGACAGAGTGCAGCTTCGATTTGACCGACGTGACTAAGGATGTCAGCTCTGAAGCGCTCCATCGCTTGGGCAGCAGCGTTCATACTGTTGGCGATGATCATGCTTCCCACGGGCACGAGAACGGTGACATCCGCTGTCAAGCAGCGGGTGACGAGCATGAAAATGATCGCTGTTCCGCCACCCGCTCCGATCGAGTACAGCGATATCTCGAAAGCATATGGCAAGTCAGCGAACCGGCGGCTTGCCGTGACGGCCGCCGCCACGACCATTCCCAAAAGGATCAGCACGCCAATGAGCAGTGTGCCCTTCAATATCAGGCCTAGAACGACGCCCACGAATGACATTTGGACCAAACCGCGCAGGAGCGAGACCGAGGTCTCTTTTTCAACCCGAACGCCGAAGCGACGACACACGAGCACGACCCCGACGCACAGAACGGCAGCGGCGGCGGCTTGAGCAAGCCCGACCAGAACCGCGTGATCAAAGAGATCCGTGAGCATGAAGCACCTCCTTAGTGGGACCGTATGAGACCAGTTTGCCGTCGGCCATGAACATCGTTCGCCTTGCCAGCCGGAGCGCTTGAACCGGACTGTGGGTAACCATCAGGCAGGTCACGCCGTCTTCTTCGGAAACCTTTCGGACGAGGCCTTCAATCGCTCCGCTGGATTCTTCGTCGAGAGCGGACGTAGGCTCGTCTAATAGGAGGATTCGCGGCTTGTTTGCCAATGTTCTGGCGAACGAGACACGTTGCGCTTCGCCGCCTGAGAGAGTGCTAACGTCGTGGCTTGCGTAACCCGGCAGTCCAACCTTTGCCAGCAGTTCATCAATCTCCTCAGCGGGCAACGTATGATGTCGCTGTGCAGGACCATAGGACACGTTGTAGCCCACTGATCCGGGAAACAAGTTGGCGCTCTGCATCACCATCCCAACTGTCTGCCGGAGCGCAGTGGGGGCCAGATCTCGATAGTCGGTGCCCTGGATCAGCACTGTTCCTGACGTGGGCTCGTCTAAGCGGTTGACGAGACGTATCAACGATGATTTCCCCGCCCCGCTCGGACCTGTGATCGCAACGATCTCAGCGTGATCGATGTCTACGCTGACATCGTCCACTAGTAATCGGCCTTCGACGCGCCGCTGCAGTCTGGCCAATCGAACCTCAACGATGGGCTTCAGTGGCAGGATCGTTACGTTGTTCACGTGCGCAACCTCTTTTCAGGCTGACGTCAACCAATGCTGACGGGCAGCAGTATGCTTTTGTCTGACGCATCATACGGGCCATCGCGCGATACATAACCACACGGTCGTCTAGCGCGGCCTACACCTTTGGAAGGGATCGACCGACGAGAGATACGCAACTGTGCCAGACGAGGTGCTTTGACTTATCCGCCAGCACCATTTCCCAAGGGAATACCCGATCCCACACCAAGGTGTGGTTTTCGGAGCAGATACCTGTCCCCATACTCGGCCTACCATCAACTTGGAGCCTAAACCCATGTACGCGGACACGATTACGAACTTCGCCATCGCAGGCGCCGAAAAAGCATATGCCGTGAAACACAACCTCGTCGCGTTTCTCATCGGAGGCGCGATGGCCGGCGCCTACATCGGCTTTGGTGACATCTTGATGTTCACAGCGGCCGCACACGTCGATCCCGCCTGGGTCCATCTGACGATGGGCATCGTGTTTTCCTCCGCCTTGACCATCGTTGTCTTCGCTGGCTCGGAGCTTTTCACGGGGACCGCGATGTACATGCCTTTCGCGGTGCTATCCGGACGCTCGCGGATTTTTGACATGATTGCCGTCTGGATCGCCTGCTGGTGCGGTAACCTGATTGGTGCCCTCGTTCTGGCTTGGTTGTTTCACCTCGCAGGCGGAGGCGTTCTCCTTGGAGACGGCAGCTCCGAATTTTTCACTGTCGTAGCTGGCAAGATGTCGGCCGGATCCGAGCAGCTTTTTGCTCGCGGAATCCTCTGCAACTGGCTCGTTTGTCTTGCAATCTGGATGGCCGCGCGGACCCAGAACGCCGCCGCCAAGATCATGCTCATCTTCTGGCCCATCACCATCTTCGTCGCAGCGGGATACGAGCATTCGGTCGCGAATATGTTCACGTTTGCCATGGCACTTCTGGGCGGACACCCCGCAAACGTCTCGCTTGCCGGCGCTGCTCACAACCTGATCTGGGTCACGGCGGGCAATCTGATTGGCGGTTCGGTGTTCATGGCAGCCGGGTATTGGCTGCAGGCCCGCAACGACGGACACGTCTCGTTCGTACCGACCGCAGCGACGCAGATATCCGCTCGACAGGAAAGCGAAGGCTAGACATCGCCCGTAGCAGCGCAACTATCCTTCGCCGCCTAAACACAGTAGTCACGCATGGGTTGTGCTCCATATGCTGCCGGGTTAACGGCGCAAAGGAGCACGACTTGTCCCAGCGAACACCCTCAACAAAAATCGGCCTCACACGAGCGAACCACGTAGGCATTGTGGTGTCAGACCTGGCTGCGTCCATTCGGTTCTATGAAGAGGGCAACGATATCAGTGCGATGCACCTCTGTTTCGAGGTTGACGATCTCGACAGCGTTTACCAGCGAATGAGGGACGCCGGCCTGTCGTTCTCAGGCGAACCCATCGTCTTCGAAGACGCAGACGGCCTCAAGAATGGTGCAGGCACCGCAGTGGCCTACTTCGACGATCCGGATGGCACACACCTCGAGATCATTGCGCCTCAGGAACCCTTCAAGCGAAAGCAGAGAGCTTGACCAAGACGCCCCAACAAAAAAAGCGCCCGAGAGCCATCTCGGGCGCCTTCTGTTTAATGCTGGAACTAGGATTTACGAAACTGCGAAGGGTACTGCAACGAAGCTGGAATGACCCTCATGTTCAACGAGCAGAAGGACGGACTTCTTGCCCGCCTTTGCGGCGTCGGCCACAGCCTCCTTGGCGGCGTGTGCGTCGCTCACATCAGCTCCGTTGACCTTGCGGATGACGTCTCCGACTTCAATTCCGGCCGCTGCCGCGGACTTGTCCGGGTTCACACTGGCAACGACTGCACCCGTGAAATCATCGGGAAGCTCCATCTCGGCCCGCTCTTCGGAGGTCAGATCGGTCAGGCCAACACCGATCGACGGCCCCTTCGGTTGCTCCTGTCCAGCGTCAGCGACCTTCTTGGAACCATGGTCATTTCCGCCGATCGTGACGTCGACGTCGACCGTCTTGCCATCTCGCAATACCGTGAGGCCCTCCTTTGTACCCGGCTCGAGGTCAGCTACCAGACGCGACAAGTCCTTCGGCGTCTTGACATCACTCGCACCGACTTTGGTGACGATATCGCCGCTCTTCAAGCCGCCCTTGGACGCCGGCGTGTCAGACTTGACCGAGTTGATCAACGCACCTTGGGTCTTGTCGAGGCCGATGGCGTCTGCAATGTCCTTGGTTACTGGCTGGATTTCGACACCCAAATAGCCGTGATCGATCGAACCGTTCGTCTCGAGCTTCGCGGTTATCTCTTTTGCCTCATTGGAGGGGATCGCAAAGCCGACGCCGACGCTGCCACCATTAGGAGAATAGATCGCGGTGTTGATACCGACGACCTTACCGTCACCGTCCACAAGCGGACCGCCCGAGTTGCCGTGGTTGATCGGCGCGTCTATCTGAATGAAATCATCGTACGGTCCACTGTGGATGTCGCGTCCACGGGCGGAGACGATGCCCGCAGTCACCGTGGTGCCAATGCCGAACGGGTTGCCGATCGCCAGGATTTGGTCGCCAAGCTTCAGGTCGTCGGAGTCACCCCAGGCGATCGTAGGAAGAGGCTTCGGCGCATCGATTTTCAGGACAGCAAGATCCGACTTCGCGTCCGCGCCAAGGAGCTTGGCGGGCAGCTCCGTACCGTCGTCCAGCGTTACCTTGATGTCGCTGGCATTGTCGATAACGTGGTTGTTCGTCACGATGATGCCGTTCGACTTCACGATGAAACCAGAGCCAAGTGCTTGGGCGACCCCTTCTGAGCTCTTCTTGGACTTCGGCCCCGGCACAGGGATACCCTGCTCTTCGAAGAATTTCCTGAACTGTTCGTTCGGAGATTCGTCATCTTTCTGAGTGTTGGTCGCCTTCAGCGTCGTCGTAATGGTAACGACGGCTGGCTTGTCGGCGTCAACGACCGCCGCGAAAGAACCGTTGCTCGGATTTTGCTCCGTGGTATGCGCCGGTGCGGCGACTGCACCACCGGCCTGAATTGCGAAAGGCAGCGAGGACAGACCGACGATGACGGCTGCGCCCAGGATAGCTGCCTTGCGATGCTTTTGAACGATGTTGGACATGACTTTCCTTTGTTGAATTTTGAGCAGGAGTCTTCGTCTGGCGCCACGGGGTGCGACGCTAGCTCTAGGCTCGGATGTGCATCGGTGTGATCCTCGGTCGACCAAGGTTTGGTACTCGGGGCGTGCTTGGAGCGCCCGTTTGCACCGCTGCGAAAACATATGCTTTCGCGCTCTCTAATTTACAAATTAACGATTGTTTAGCTGTTCGTTGCGGTTTGTTCATTCTTGATCAAGTGCTAACGATTTCAACGGCATAATGTGTGCAGGTCGGATGTCTCCGCGCCAGGGCATCACACCTAGAGTCTGTCACTCCTATACGTTGGGTTAGTTCAAGCCGACGCGAGCTATTCATACACTGCCGGCTGACACCTCGACCAGCTTGCGAGGCCTCCTCCTTCAATCTGAAGGGCTCGATGGCTGTCCGAATGAACTCAGAAGCGCAGCGAAGTTATGAGGCCACTCACCGAGCAACGGTTCCGGACCACAGCAGGACATGCCGGCAAGCGTCCCTGATCTCGAAACTTCGTGGATGGAAAGTAACTAGCTCTCGTGGAGGGTTTCAACATAGCCTCGAACACGACATCCCCAGACGAAATGCGCGTTGGTGCTCAACCTGTCCGACCGGTCGTGCTCGCAACTGCTTTGACGGCGCTCGCGGGCTTCCTCGATGCTGTGGCGTTCATCGCTCTCAATCATGTCTACGTGTCCTTCATGAGCGGCAACAGCACACATCTCGGCATATCGATAGCGTTAGGTGACGCACGCAACACAATGTCCTTAACGCTCGTCGTCATCGCCTTCGTGCTTGGGACTTGCTGCGGAACTTGGCTCTCGGATAACCAAAGTGGTGGAGCGACGGTACGGATACTAGCAGCCGAAACGGCTGCACTCCTTGGCGCCTGGATCTTAGCATCATCCGGCCAGCTCGCTTCATCTTTGGTGCTGATAGCCGCCGCCATGGGCACGCAGAACTGCCTGCATCAGCTCGTTGGCGGGGCGGATGTCGGCAAAGGCTTCATATCCGGTGCGCTGTTCGGTCTTGGCCAAGCCCTCGCGAGGGTCGCGAACTCTCCTTCTCAATGGCGGACGATCGGGTCGAATATCTTGAGCTGGGGCGCCTTCGTTGTTGGCGCGGCCGTCGGAGTGATCGTCCTGCACCGGGCAGGAGCACCCGCAAGCATAGGGCTGGCGTTCGCATTCGTCCTCTGCGTCCTGGCCGCAAAACGATTTCGTATCCTATGAGGCAAAATCGTCCATCGAAATGCGTCGCCCTGCGGCGGGCAATGACTACGAACGTCGCTTCCACCGCAGGGTAGGTTCAAGTTCATTGAAAGGAGACTTCAAGATGAAACGCTTCTTCGTCTATTCGATCGCCGGTGTGGCGGCCTTCGTGTCAACCTCAGAAATTGGTCGCGCCAGCGACCAGACGCCGAAGCCCGTCGGCCTGTTGACCTGCGACGTGACCTCGCAGATCAGCGACGTACTAAAGGCCAAGCAGGACGTGGCGTGCAGATACATTCGGTCAAGCGATCAAGCGGCGACCCCTTACGTGGGACATATCATCGATCACGACATTGATTTTGGCGAGATTGAAGGTGGTCAGATGACCTGGCGGGTTTTTAGTACTGCGAGCGAGGCCAACACTCTGGTAGGAACGTATCAGTCGGCGCGTGCGCCGGCCTCGTTCAAGCTTCCCGCCGACACCAAAGTCTTGGAAGGAGATCGCGAAGATAGCGCTCTTCTTGAGCCGTATGACATTCCTGGAAGAGCCGATGTGAATTTTTCGGATGGCATCAGCGCGCTGACACTACGGGAGTAGACCCCGGCTATCATCAAAATTCCTGCTTCGTCGGCTCTGGGGTCGGCAGCCAGATCTGCGCACAAAATCGGCGCCGCCAACGGCTCTGTCGAGAACGGGATCGTCACGCCTCTTGGTTACGTTTCCGCGCATACCCGTGGGAAATTATTTGCGTATAGGTGATAGATCCCTTCGAGCAACACTCAACGCTTACCACGGGAACCCATGCAGATGTCCATCGATCTCGATGCGAGCCTCCTTGAAATCGAACGGGTTGCTGGCGAGCTTTCCAATCTTCCAAAGGATTTTCTGGGCCCGGAGGGAGCGACACTTCCGGACATAGAGTGGTTTGCTCTGGCGGCGATCAAGAAAACCGCCTCGCTTAGCCAGGCGTTCTGCATGCTCATAAGAGCAAAGAACACATTGTCTGCGGCTGCACTTGTGAGACTACAGCTCGACACTGCCATGCGTATTTTTGGTTTGACGCTTGTTGCGGATGTTGAAGCGGCAGGAGCCCACCTGATGAACGATGGGAGCTATCGAAAGTTGCGATCGAGGGACAATCAACCTTTGACCGACGCATTTTTACATCGGAAGCTGAACGAGCAATATCCGGGATTGACGCAAGCCTACGAGGATGCGTCCGCCTATGTGCACCTTTCTGGGCTTCACATAAAAACTGGACTCCGCTCACGACCGGGGACTCCAACGCTCTACTTCAACCTGTCAGGCACAGATCAAGGTCGACCAGATGAGTGGTTCGCGGGATTGGTGGACGCGTTCGATCAAGCCACCAAATTGACGGCCGCGCTTACCTCCGCGTTCATCCGGAATCAACGGATTGCCCGAATGCCAGCTTGAAGATAGGCGATGAGCGGAGTAGCGCTAGATTTGCTGCCCGG